>Ga0066710_100001573_pt1 | contig 17277 bp, 16 predicted proteins | sample GraSoiAngelo_159_FD_79666 | JGI IMG/M metagenome (GOLD analysis project Ga0066710, IMG submission 79666) | Grasslands soil microbial communities from the Angelo Coastal Reserve, California, USA - 14_1009_16_40cm | ecosystem: Environmental > Terrestrial > Soil > Grasslands | place: USA... | reverse complement strand
CCGGAGGCCGCCGGCCAGCGTGGAGGCGTCGCCCGACGGGTACTGCTCGTCCTCGACGTTGATCTGCCGCACGCCGCCCGTCGCGGTGTCGTGGGCCAGCTCCTCGGTGTCGGCGAGGTGCGACACCTGGTCGCGCACGTCCCAACCCACCGCCGGCGTCGGGCGCGACCACTCGGTGCCGGCGAGGTCGCGGAGCAGGGCCTCGAGGTCGCGCTGCTCGGCTTCGAAGTCGTCGAGCACCGCGCGAGTCGCGGCGGCCGCTGCGCTTCGATCCTCGCTCACCGGTGCACCATCCTCGTGCCTCGGCTGCTGCACCGCCCTGTTCCGATGGAGCTGCGGTCCTCCGCTGCGCTTCGGTCCTCGCTCAAGACTTGACTGAGCGCCGCACGGTGGGGTGCGGGAGGAAGGCGACCGGCTTCGCATCGCGCGCGTCGAGGTACTCCGCGACGCGCGCGTAGACGCGCTTGCCGACGAGCTCGATGAGCTCGTCGCGCATCGTGCGGTAGACCGGGTCGCGCGCCACGAACGCCTCCGGCGCTTCGGTGCACCACTAGTGGAACTCCTGGCCGCCGTCGCCCCAGTGCCGCCGCTGCCACTCGATGATCGTCGAGGTCACGTGGCCGTCGTCCTCCTCGTGGTCCTCGCGGCGCAGCGGCAGCTGCCAGCACACCTCGGGCTTGTAGTCGAGTGGCCGGTGGCCCCTCTGCAACGCCGCCTGGTGCAGCGCGCAGCCGGGGCCGGCGGCGAACCCCGGTCGGTTCAGGAAGATGCAGGCGTCGCGGACGAGCCGGGTGACGGTGGCGCCCTCGGCCCCGCGCTTCGTGATGCCCCGCTCCCTGCCCTGCTTGCGGAACTGCCACTGCTCGTCGGTCAGCGTGGCGGCGATCTTCTTCACCCGCTTCACGTCGGCGTCGTCGCTGAAATGGGCCCCGTAGGAGCAGCACCCTTGAACGAGCTCGGGCACCGGGCCTGTGAGGACACCTTGGCAGCCCGATCCGAAGATGCATGTCCACGAGCTCCGGAGGAAGGTGACGTCGAAGACCCACGTGCGGTCCTCGTCGGGGTCCTCGAACGAGACCCACTCGCGAGTGGAGTTCAGCGGTTGTCGCTTCTTGCTCACCCGACGAAAGCTAGTGCGCCGTCGCCGCGAGCTCGCGCCACAGCTCGCCCGCCGCGAGGAGCCCCTTCCAGAACTGGCTCATCACCATGCGCTCGTTGGGCGCGTGGATGCGATCGCCCGGCAGCCCCACCCCGAGGAAGAGGACCGGTGCGTCGAGCACCCGACCGAGCGCTTCCTCCGGGCCGCTTCCGCCCTCGCGGGTGAACAGCGGTGGTGTGCCCCACACGCGCCCGATGGCGCGCGTCAGCGCGCCGACCGCGGGATGGTCGACGGGTGTGAGCGCCGGTGCCACCGCGCCGATGGGCGTGACGCGCGCGTCGATGCCGTCGGGCACCATCTCCGCGAGCCACGAGCGGAAGGACGCCGCGACCCTCTCGGGGTGCTGATCGGGAACGAGGCGGAACGTCACCTTGAAGCCGCCGCGCGCGGGCACGATCGTCTTGATGCCGTCGCCCGTGTAGCCGACCCCGATGCCGACGACGTCGCAGGTCGGGCGCGACCACACGCGCTCGAGCGTGGAGCGACCCGCCTCGCCCTCGAGCCGCCGCACGCCGGCCTCGGCCATCCACTCGGCGTCCCGGAACGGCAGCCGGGCGAACGACGATCGCTCGGCGTCGCTGAGGGGACGTACGTCTTCGTAGAAGCCGGGGATCGCAATCCGGCCCTCGGAGTCGTGCAGCGACGCGACCAGTCGGGAGATGTGGTGAGAGGGGTTGGGCACCGAGCCGCCGTAGACACCCGAATGGAGATCGGCCGTCGCGCTGCGCAGCTCGACATCGAACGCGACCAGGCCGCGCATGCCGACGCACGTGGAGGGGACGTCGAGCGACCACATGCTGGTGTCGGACACGACGACGACGTCGCAGGCCAGTCGGGCCCGCTCCCGCCGCAACAGCACCTCGAAGTGCGGCGAGCCCACCTCCTCCTCGCCTTCGACGACGAACTTCACGTTGACCGGGAGCGCACCGTCACGGCGCAGGAGGCCGCGGACGGCCTCCAGCTCGTACAGCACCTGGCCCTTGTCGTCGATGGCGCCCCGCGCCCGGCACTCGTGGCGCCCACCGGGATTCGTGGTGCGCTCATCCACCGTGACGGTGGATGAGCGCACCGAGAAGCGAGGCGAATGCCCGCCCCGCAGGTAGGTTGGCCCCGGTGGACACGGCTCTCGTCGGTGACCTGCGTGCCGCGCTCGCACCCGATCGCGTCCGGGTGGGCGCGCTGGAGCTGGATCTCTACGCGCGCGACGCGGGAGCGATCTCGGGCCACGCCGAGGTGGTCTGCTTCCCGCTCACGGCCGAGGAGGTGCAGGCGGCGGTGCGCGTCGCCCGGGCGCACGGACGCCCGTTCGTGCCGCGGGGGTCGGGCACCGGGCTCGCCGGTGGGGCGGTGCCCGTCGGCGATCCGGTCGTGATCGTCACCACCAAGATGACGCGCGTGCTCTCGATCGACGAGGACGAACGGATGGCATGGGTCGAGCCGGGTGTCCTGAACCTCGATCTCACGCGAGCGGTCGCCCATCTCGGGCTGCACTACGCGCCCGATCCCTCGAGTCAGCAGTCCTGCTCGGTGGGCGGCAACGTGGCCACCAACTCCGGAGGCCCGCACTGCCTTCTCTACGGGGTGACGAGCGCCCACGTGCTGGCCATCGAGGTGTGTCTGCCCGACGGGTCGCTCGCGCTCCTGGGCGGCCTCGACGCCGAGCCTTTCGGCTATGACCTGCGCGGCGCGTTCGTGGGCAGCGAGGGAACGATGGGCATCGCCACCCGGATCGCGGTGCGGCTCACGCCCGACCCGCCCGCGGTGCGCACGCTCCTGCTCGACTTCACGTCGGTCGAGGACGCCGCTGCGACCGTGTCCGCGATCATCGCGGCGGGTCACGTTCCGGCCGCGCTCGAGATGATGGACGCCGAGATCACGCGCGCGGTCGAGGACTTCGTGCACGCGGGCTTCCCCCGCGATGCCGCGGCCGTGCTGCTCGTGGAGGTCGACGGGCTACCTGCCGGCACGGACGCGGCCGCGCAGGAGGTGGGCGAGATCGGCCGGGCCCACGGGGCACGCACCGTGCGCGTCGCCGCGGACGAGGCCGAGCGGGCGCTGCTCTGGAAGGGGCGCAAGTCGGCCTTCGGCGCCATCGCCCGCATCGCCCCCAACTACTACCTGCACGACGCGGTGGTGCCGCGCACCCGCCTGGTGGAGGTGATGCGCGCGGTGTACGAGATCGCGGCGCGCCACGAGCTGATGATGATGAACGTCTTCCACGCCGGCGACGGCAACCTGCACCCGTTGATCGTCTTCGACCGGCGCACGCCGGGCGTGATGGAGCGGGTGATGGCGGCGGGCGACGCGATCATCACCGCGTGCGTCGAAGCGGGTGGGGTGCTGTCCGGCGAGCACGGCATCGGTCTCGAGAAGCGCGATCTCATGCCGCTCCTGTTCTCGGCCGCCGACCTCGACGCGCAGGCGCGCCTGCGCGACGTGTTCGATCCCGACGGTGTGTCGAACCCGACGAAGGTGTTGCCCGCAGGCTCGCGCTGCGGCGACCTCCAGCGGGTGCCCGAGGGCGTATGGATCTGACCGCGTTCGCCGAGGCGGTCGGCACCGAGGGCCCGGTGACGGCCGTGGGCGGACGCACGCAATGGGACGTCGGTGGTGCGGTCGCCCCCGGCACGCGCGAGGTGCGCGCCCCCGAAGGCATCCTCGAGTACGAGCCGGGCGAGATGACCGTCCGGTGCGGTGCGGCCACGACCGTGCGCGAGGTCGACGAGGTCGTGGGGGCGCACGGGCAGCTCGTGGCGTTGCCCGATGAGGCGGGCGCGACGGTCGGCGGCGTCTTGGCCGTCGGCCGGAGCGGAGTGCGGCGTCTGGGCTACGGCCCGGCGCGCGACGTTCTGCTCGAGGCGCGCTACGTGTCGGCCGAGGGCACGCTCGTCAAGGCGGGTGGCCCGACGGTGAAGAACGTGAGCGGCTTCGACCTCTGCCGCCTGCTCGTCGGCTCGCTCGGCACCATCGGCCTGCTCGGCGAGGTGCGCCTGCGGTGCCGGCCCCGACCCGCCCGCTCGCAGTGGTTCGCCGGTGAGGTCGACCCGTTCGCGCTCCACCGGGAGCTGTACCGTCCGACGTCGATCCTGTGGGACGGCTCCACGACATGGGTGTTGCTCGAGGGTCATCCGGTCGACGTCGACGACCAGGCCCGCCTCGCCCGGCTGGCGCCGGTCGACGGACCGCCGGCGGTGCCCGCCGAGGGCCGGCGGTCGCTGCGCCCGTCGGAGCTGCGGGCGCTCACGGGGGCCTTCGTCGCGGAGATCGGCGTCGGCATCGTGCACCTCCCGCACCCGGTCGACCCGCCTGCTCCGGCTGCGCCCGACCTGCACCGCCGGATCAAGGCCGCGTTCGACCCGACGGGCCGGCTCAACCCGGGCCGTCAAGCGTGAGCGGGCCGATGACTCTCACTGGCGCACGCTTGCGCGTCGACGACGACGAGCTGGTGGCGTGCGTGGCGTGCGGGCTGTGCCTGCCGCACTGTCCCACCTATCGGGTCACCGGCGAGGAGTCCGCGTCGCCGCGTGGGCGCATCGCGGCGATGCGCGCCGTCCACTTCGACGGCCGCCCGCTCGACGACGACTTCACCCGTTTCATGGACCTGTGCGTGCAGTGCCGTGCGTGTGAAGCCGTGTGCCCGTCGTCGGTGCCGTTCGGCCACCTGATGGAGGGCGCGCGCGACACCCTCGCCCGGGAGACGCGCTACCAGCCGTGGTGGCGGCGGGCGGGCTACCGCATCCTCGGGCACCACCGCCTCCTCCTCGCGGCGTCGACCGCGCTCGCGGTCGCCCAGCGAGCCCGCGTCGTCCCCCGCCGGCTCGGTCTGCCGCGCCTGCCCTTGCGCCGCACCACGCTCGCGCCCACCGGCACCGATGTCTGGCTGTTCACCGGATGTGTGATGGACGCGTGGATGCGGCCGGTGCACGCCTCGGTAGTGCGCGTGCTCACCGCGGCGGGCGCGGGGGTGGCCCTGCCCGGCGCGGGAGCGGACTGCTGCGGCGCGCTGCACGCCCACGCCGGGCTGCTCGACGACGCGCGTGCCCTCGCCCGTCGGGTGATGTCGTCGATGCCGGGGGATGCGCCCGTGCTCGTCGACTCCGCCGGTTGCGGCGCCGCGCTCGAGGACTACAGGCACCTGGTCGGCACCCGCGAGGCCGAGCGCTTCGCGGCGCGCGTGCAGGACGTGAGCGAGTGGCTCGCGCCTCGCATCGACCAACTGCCGGCGGCCCCGCGTCATCGACGCCCGACGGTGGCCGTGCAGGATCCCTGTCACCTGCAGCACGTGCAGAAGGCGCACCAGCACGTGCGAACCGTGCTGCGACCGTTCGTCGACGTGGTCGAGCTGGACGACGAGGGCCTCTGCTGCGGCGCGGGTGGTGCCTACGCTGCACAGCATCCCGAGCTCGCAGGCGCGATCCGCGACCGCAAGGTCGGCGCCATCCGCCGGAGTGGCGCGACCGTGGTGGCGAGCGCCAACCCCGGGTGCGTGATGCACCTCGCCGCTGCGGGGCTCGTCGTGCGGCACCCCTTCGAGCTGATCGACGACGCGTTGGGAGGACCCGGTGCCGGGTGAGTTCGACGATGTGCGCCGGCGCCTCGAGGGCATCGCCGAGGAGCTCGCCGACCTGGCCATGGTCCGCCTGCGCGAGTCGATCGACGCGGGGGGCACGGAGCTGCCCATCGACGAGCGCCGCCTCACCCGCGCCCGCCGGGCGGTGGAGAAGGCGGTGTTCATCCTCCGCGAGCCCGACGACGGGCCGGGTTAAGCGACCAGCGAGCACGGCCCGGCGTGGGGTAGGGGCCCCACGCTCGGGAGGAGGCCGGGGTTGGGGCCCCGGCCGGGGGAGCGAAGCGACCAGCTAACCCTGCAGGCGGTTGAGGGCGTCGATGAACGCCCGGAGACGTCCGTGGGCGAGACGGTCGAAGTGCAGCACGACGCGCGGGAGGTCGACGACGTCGTCGTCCGCGACCTCGGGCGGCAGCGCGGTCGTGGCCTCGAGGTGGCCGGTCGTGCGGATGTCGGCGAAGTCCGCGTCGAGCTGCGCCAGCTCCTCGGTGGTCGGAGCGACGCGCATGCGCACGACGAGGCGGTCGCCGACGTACCGGATGGAGTGGTAGTTGCGGTAGAAGCCGGTGAGCTCGTCGACCGCGGTCGTGACATCGTCGGTGATGCGGTAGAAGGCGACGTCGTCCGCGTCGACCAGCCCGCGCGCCGCGACCTCGGTGATGAAGCGCTCCCACGCGTGCCAATAGGTGCCTCCGGGCACCTCGAGGAGCACGATCGGCGCGGGCACGGCCTTGCCGGTCTGGAGGAGCGTCAACAGCTCGAAGGCCTCGTCGAGCGTCCCGAAGCCGCCGGGGAGGACGGCGAACCCGGCCGACTCCTTCAGGAGCATGAGCTTGCGCGTGAAGAAGTACTTCATCTCGACGAGATGGGTGTCGGCCTCGATGAACGGGTTGGCACCCTGCTCGAAGGGCAGGCGGATGTTGACTCCCAGCGAGTGCTCGAGACCCGCGCCCTCTGCACCCGCGGCCATGATGCCCGGCCCCGCGCCCGTGACGACCATCCACCCACGCGAGGCGAGCGCGGCGGCGAGGTCGCGGGTCTGCGCGTACAGCGGGTCGTCGGGAAGCGTGCGCGCGGACCCGAAGATCGTCACCTTCGGCGTGTTCTGGTACGGCGCGAACACCTTGAAGGCGCTGCGCATCTCCTTCAGCGCGGCGTTGGTGATCTTCAGGTTGAGCCGCTCGGCGCCGTCCTGGGCGAGGCGCACCACCGAGCTCAGGATCTCGAACAGCTGATCGCGGTTCGGCTCGACGCCCGCCGCGTCGAGCAGCTCGACGAGACGACGGTCGAGATCGGGATCGCCGGTGCGGTGGCGGGGCAGGCGCTCGGACTTCATGCCGCGGTCACTCTTTCACGCATCGGCCGTCGTTACGCTGACCTGATGACGCGGACCTGCTCGTTCTGCGGCGCCGTCGCCGAGGCGCCCGACGAGGGCATGCCCGCAGGCTGGTCGTTCGCGGTCGAAGCTGGGCGCGTCACGTGGCTCTGCACCGACTGCGCGCGCGTCAACATCCGGGCAATCGAGGGCAAGCTGTCCGAGGAGTACTGGCAGTAACGGGTTGCCACCGCGTCAGTGGACGCGCCGGATGAGCCCGGGCACGCGGGGCAGCACGAGGCGAGAGCCCAACCCGGCCAGCAGCAGGGCCCGGCGGCGGTGCCCGTCCCACCCCAGGCCGTACTGGTCGCGCAGCGGCGCCGGGAGGAGCCCGACGGTGATCTGCCGCCCGAGCTCGGCCACGGGCGCGACCGGCCACGGCAGGCGGGGATGCAGGACGTCGCGGGCCAGGCGCCGAGCGGTGTCGCTGACTTCCAGGGTCGCGATGCACCCGCGCACGTAGGCACGGAACGCCTCGAGGTCAGGTGGTTGTGCGGCGCGGGGCACGCCGAGCAGCTCGGCGACCACGGTCGACTCGTCGTAGTAGCGCTCGGCGTCCGCGGCCGGGAGGGGCCGGAGGAACCGCTCGTGGACCCGCAGCGCGGTGTCGACGAGGGTCGCGTGCACCCACATCAACAGCGCGGGGTCGTCGGCGCGGTAGCCGTCGCCGACGACGTGCTCGTGCACCGAGCGCACCGACGCGGCGGCGGCACGAGCCTGCTCGGTCGTGCCGAACACGATCGCGAACGATGCCTCGAGCGTGCGCTGCAACCGGGCGAACGGGTCGGCGTGGAAGCCGCTGTGCTCGGCGACGGCGGCCGCAACCATCGGGTGCGCGAGCTGCATAAGCAGCGCCCGCCCGCCGCCGAGGAGGAGGACGCTCTCGCCGTCGACTCGGCGAATCACCGCGTCGGCGGGGAAGAGACCGGGTGCGCCGACGGAGCTGCGGGTCAGGCCGCCGCCTCCACCCGGCCGTACAGCGTCGTCCGCTGCTCGAGCGGACGGCCGAGGGGCTCGACGATCTCCCCGAACGAGCGCTCGTCCATGCGCTGGCCGTGCGACGCGCCGGCGGCGCGCGAGATGTTCTCGTCCATCAGGGTGCCGCCGAGGTCGTTCGCGCCTGCCGCCAGCACTTGACGGGCGCCGTCGGGGCCCACCTTCACCCACGACACCTGGATGTTCGGCACCCACCCGTGATAGGCGATCCGTGCGACCGCGTGCATGAGGAGCGTCTCGCGAAAGGTCGGGCCGCGACGCGCCTTGCGCTGCAGGTAGATCGGAGCCGCCATGTGCACGAACGGCAGGGGCACGAACTCGGTGAAGCCCCCGGTCTCCTTCTGCAGGGCGCGGGTGCGCACCAGATGACGGGCCCAGTGCACCGGTCGCTCGATCGAGCCGAACATGATCGTGATGTTCGAGCGCAGGCCGACACCGTGGGCGGTGCGGTGCGCGTCGAGCCACTCCTCGGTGTCGATCTTGTCGGGGCACAGGGCGGCGCGCACCTCGTCGTCGAGGATCTCGGCCGCGGTGCCGGGGAGGCTCTTGAGGCCGACGTCGATGAGCCGCTGCAGGTAGACCGCCAACGGCTCGCCCAGGCGCCGAGCGCCTTCCGTGACCTCCAGCGCGGTGAACCCGTGCACGTGGATCGCGGGGGCGACGGCCTTCACCGCGCGGCACACGTCGATGTAGTAGTCGCCGTCGAAGCTCGGGTGGATGCCGCCCTGGAGGCAGACCTCGGTGGCGCCGAAATCGACCGCCTCGAGCACTCGACGCTGGATCTCGTCGATACCGAGCAGGTAGGGATCGCCGCGCAGGTTGAGCGAGAGCGGCCCCTTCGAGAACGCGCAGAACCGGCACTTGAACGTGCAGATGTTGGTGTAGTTGATGTTGCGGTTGGCGACCCAGGTGACGACATCGCCGACGGCGCGGCGCCGCAGGTCGTCTGCCACCTCGGCGACCGCCGCCACCTCGGCCCCCCGCGCCGAGAACAGCGCGACGAGCTCGTCGACGTCGGGCTCCTGGCCCAACAGCACGCCGGCGAGCGTCTCGCCGACCGCGCCGCCGGCGCGCGGAGATGCGGGGAGCAGACGCGGAGGCGGGCCCTCGCCCCCCGAGTACCACACGGGATCGTCGCGTCCCAACCCCTCGGCATCGGCGCGGTCGAGGACCGGGAACTGCATCGCCGGATCGAGCCAGCGCTCGGGAGCGTGCGCCATCTCGGGGTAGATCGTGAGGCGGGGCGCGAGGGTGAAGCCGGCCGCCTCGGTTACTTCGCGCAGACGGTCGAGCGCGGGCCACGGGCGCTCCGGGTTGACGTGGTCGGGGGTCACCGGCGACACGCCGCCCCAGTCGTCGATGCCCGCGCCCAGCAGGCGGCCGAAGTCCTCCGAGAGGTTCGGCGGGGCCTGCACGTGCACGTCGGGCGGCAGGACGAGCCGGGCCAGCGCGATCGCCTCCAGGTACACATCGTCGGGGCACGGCGGCGCGGCGTGCATCGTGGTGCCGGGCTTGGGCAGGAAGTTCTGGACGATCACCTCTTGCACGTGGCCGTGACGGTGATGCGAGGCCGCGATCGCCTCGAGCGCGTCGACGCGCGCCGCTCGCGTCTCGCCGATGCCGACGAGGATGCCGGTGGTGAACGGGATGGCGAGCTCGCCAGCGGCGTCGAGCGTGGCCAGACGGCGCTCGGGCGTCTTGTCGGGCGAGCCGCGGTGACAGTCGAGCGCGGGGTCGAGCGACTCCAGCATCATGCCCTGCGACGCGCTCACCGGCCGCAGCGCCGCCAGCTCGTCGCGGAAGAGCGCACCCGCGTTGGCGTGTGGCAGCAGACCCGTCTCCTTCACCACGAGCCGGCACATGGCGGCGAGGTAGTCGAGGGTCGAGGTGTAGCCGCGCTCGGCCAACCACGCGGCGGCCACCGGATAGCGCGCCTCCGGGCGCTCGCCCAGGGTGAACAGGGCCTCGTGACATCCAGCCGCGGCACCCGCGCGCGCGATCGCGAGAACGTCGTCGGGAGCGAGGTACGGCGACTCGATGCGCGCCGGGGCCTTCGCGAACGTGCAGTAGCCGCACCGGTCGCGGCACAGCTGGGTCAGCGGGATGAAGACCTTCGGGGAGTACGTGATCCTCGTGCCGTGGGCGTCGTCGCGCACCTCCGCCGCGAGCGCGAGGAGGTCCGGGAGGGTCGCTCCCGCCAGGTCCGGGGTCATGGATGTCACCCTATTGCGGCCCGGCGAGCAATGGTGACGAGTTCGGGGAGACGACTTCGGGGAGACGACTTCAGGGGAGGGAGCCCGTGATGCCGAGCACGCGCACGATGACGGCTCGCCGGGTCCGTCGGCTGAGCGCCGTCGTCGTGGCGTGCGCGCTCGTCGCCGGCTGCGGTGGCGGTGGCACGCGGAAGCAGGAGCTGTCTCAGGCCGATCAGGCCCGCGCCGTGCGCATCAACTTCACCGGCGCGGACTTCCCCGCGGGCTGGTCGAAGGCGGCGGCGGTGGGCACCGCCGGGGAGGGCGGCAGCGACGAGGTCGACCGCACCATCGAGGACTGCCTCGCGCAGGAGCAGGACGCCTCGGCCGCAACCGCCGGCGCCAGCTCGGAGGGGTTCGTGCTCGGAGCGCTGCACGTCAGCTCAAACGTGACGTTCGCCCCCTCGGTGGCCGCCGCCCGGTCGGACCTGGCGGGGTTGAAGACGGCGCGCGCGCAGTTCTGCTTCAAGCAGGCCATCCAGAGCACGACGCGCGAGCTGGAGCCGGTGCCCACGTCGGTGGACCAGACCACGACCACGCTCTTCCTCGGCGACGTGCGCGTCGATGCTCTCCCGTTGACCACTCGGTACGGCGACGACGCGGTTGCGATGCGCGCCATCGCCGTCCTCCGCACCATCCGAGGTGAGGACATCCCGGTGGCGTCGGACCTGGTGGTGTTCGTGAAGGGACGGGCGCTGGTGTCCGCCTCGTTCGTGGCCTCGCCGACGCCGTTCCCCTCAGACCTCGAGCAGGCGTTGATGACGAAGATCGCGAGCCGCGCCTGACGGGTGCCCGCGCGCCGTGACCGGAACGGGGGGCCGCCTGCCCTTCAGAGCCCGGCCGCGGCTTCGCGGTCTGCGAGCCAGACGACGCGATCGGCGCGGATGCGCGCGGCGGGCACGTCCTCGCCGTTGCACACCGCGGCCAGCGCCCAGCGCCGGCCCTCGCCAGACGCGGTGACGAGCACGAGGCGGCTGCGGGCGATGGCGGAGAAGGTGAGCGTCATGCGCGGGTGCGGGTTGTTGCCCCGCGGGTCCTCGTTCATGACGACGAGCCGCCCTTCGTCGGCATCGAGCGCGGCCGATCCGGGGAACAGCGATGCGGTGTGCCCGTCGGGGCCGAGGCCGAGGTGCACGAGGTCGAAGTGCCCGAGCTGCGCCACCCGCTGCTGATAGGGGTCGGGCCCCTCGTCGCAGCGCATGGGGTAGACGGCGTTGGCCGCGCCGACCCGCTCGAGCAGCGCCTTGCGCCCCAGCCACTGGTTGGAGTCGTGGTCGTCAGGGGGCACACACCGTTCGTCGCCCCAGTAGACGTCGACCTGCCACCAGTCGATCTGGTCGCCACCGTCGGCGGCCAGGCGCTCGTAGCAGCGGCGGGCGGTGTCGCCGCCCGACAGCGCCATCGAGAACCCTTCACCGGGCCGGTTGTGGAACGCCTCGATCACGCGTTCCGCGAACTCACCCGCCACGTCGTCCACCACGATGAGCTCGCCGTTCACGCGCGCACCCCGCTCACGACACGAGCTCCAGCGCGCCCCGCAGCGCCCGCCGGTACACCGGGTCGTCGCCCATGCGCGTGAGCGCGTCCGCGAGCGAGCGCGAGGGCCAGCGGGCGCGCAGGCGCCACGTCTGGTCGATCGTGGGGCCGTCGTCGATCTCGACCGACGAGTGGATGACGCGCTCGGCCGCGGGTCGCGCCACCGCGAACCGTCCGACGCGCCCTTCGTGCTCGGCGGAGATGTGGATCGACACGTGCTCGGCTTCCTCGATGTGGACGTGCGCTCGGGTGAGCTCCAGGGTGGCCATGAGCCAACCGGCCAGGAGGTGACGGGGACCGTAGTGCCCGGCCACCTCGACGCGGGTGACATGATCGAGGAACGGGCGCGAGGCGTGGCCCTCGAACAGGCCCGCCAACAGGCTACGCCACGGGGCGATGCGCACCCACGACAGGTCGGTGACCGGCAGGCGCCGCAGCAGGCGGGCCACCTGGGCCAGGGAGTCGGGCTGGTCACCGATCGCCCGGGTGTCGACGACGAGGCGATCGGCGGTCCGGAGCAGGGGATCGCCCGGCGAGGGCAGCCGGTTGGGCAGCCAGACGGCGACGGGGAGGTCGGGGAGGGTGAACGGCTCGATGAGCGAGTCGAGGTGCCAGCGGGCGGGTCCCCGCACCCGGAGCACGACGTCCTCGAAGCACACCGTCGGCCCCTGGTCGCGCAGGCTGTGCACGGAGACGATGGCGTCGATGCCGGGGTCGTCGTCGGTGTCGGCGACCACGAGGACGAGCGTGCGCGACGGATGACGGGCGCCGAGCTCGCGCACCGTGTCGATGGTGACGTCGACGATCTCGGGGTCGCGAACCACGGCCACGAGCGTCAGCACGCTCGTGCGCACGGCCGCCCGCTGCTCGTGCCGGCGCAGCTCGGACAGCGCCGCCGCGATCTGGGCGACGGTGACGCCGTCGCCCTCCCACGATCCGAGCGTCGTGATCGGCGCGCTCTTGGGCTCAGCGTCGTCGGACCGCGGCCCGTCGGCGGTCACGGCTTCCGCCACTGCCGCCCGTCGCGCGCGAGGAGCTGGTCGGCCTCCGCCGGCCCCCAGCCGCCGGCTTCGTAGCGCGCCAGCGGCGCGGTCTCGTCCGCCCACGCGCGCAGGATGGGGTCGACGATCTGCCACGCCTGCTCGACCTCGTCGCTGCGGATGAAGAGGGTCTGGTCGCCGACGAGCGCGTCGAGGAGCAGCCGTTCATATGCCTCGGGCGTCTCTTCAAGGAAGGCGGCGCCATAGAAGAAGTCCATCGAGACCGACCGCACCTGGAACTCTTGGCCCGGGACCTTGGCGCCGAAGCGCAGCGTGATGCCCTCGTCGGGTTGAATGCGAAGGACGAGGGCGTCGGGGGCCAGCCCGATGGCCTGCCTCTCGTTGAACGCCAGGTGCGGTGGACGGTGGAACTCCATCGCGACCTCGGTGACGCGCTTGGGCAGGCGCTTGCCCGTGCGCACGTAGAACGGCACGCCCGCCCACCGCCAGTTGTCGACCTTGAGTCGCATCGCCATGTAGGTCTCGGTCTGGCTGTGCGGGTCGACGCCCACCGCGTCGCGGTAGCCGGGCACCTCTTCGCCCCCGACCCACCCGGCCGTGTACTGCGCCCGCACCACGTGCTCAGCGACCTCATCGACGGACATCACGTCCACCGCCTTGAGCGCCTTCACCTTCTCGTCGCGGATGCCATCGGCGTCGAAGGTCGCAGGCGGCTCCATGAGCGTGAGCGCGAGCACCTGCATGACGTGGTTCTGCACGATGTCGCGCAGCGCGCCCGCCTTCTCGTAGAAGCTCCCGCGGTGACCCACCCCGAGCTCTTCGGCGACGGTGATCTGCACGTGGTCGACGTAGCGCCGGTTCCAGATGGGCTCGAAGATCGTGTTCGCGAAGCGGAGGGCGAGGACGTTCTGGACCGTCTCCTTCCCGAGGTAGTGGTCGATGCGGTACACCTGGTCCTCGGCGAACCCGGCGTGCACCTCCGCGTCGAGGTCGCGGGCACTCTGCTCGTCGTGTCCGTACGGCTTCTCGATGACGATGCGCACGAACGCGCCATCGGTCGTCGGCCGGTTGAGCCCGTGCTCTGCGAGCCCGCTCACGATCACCGGGAAGGTGGCCGGCGGCGTGGCCAAGTAGTACAGCCGGTTGCCGCTGGTGCCACGCTCGCGGTCCAGCTGGTCCAGCACCGATTTGAGCTGGTCGAACGTCTCGGGGGAGCCGTAGTCGCCGGCCACGTAGCGGAAGCCGCCGGTGAACGCGGCCCACACCGGCCCCGCCTCGTCGCCACCTCCCCCCAGCTTCTCGACCGCGACGCGCATGCGCTCGCGGAAGTCGTCGTCGGCCATCTCGGTGCGCGCCACGCCTACGACTGAGAAGCCGGCGGGCAGCAGCCGGCGCAGGGCGAGCCGCTCCACCGCGGGCATGAGCTTGCGACTGGTGAGGTCGCCGGACGCGCCGAACACGACGAGGACGGCCGGAGGCGCCACCTTGTCGCCCACCGCCTCCGTCAGTGGGTTGGTGTCGCTCACGCCGTTCCGGCCAGGCGGTCGCCCTTCTCGCGCAACGTCTCGATGAGCTCGTCGAACGACTTGGCGAAGGAAGCCACGCCCTCGTCCTCGAGTACCCGACCGACGTCGACCATGTCGACGCCGACCGCCGCGAGAGACGCCATGACGGCGCGCGAGTCGTCGACGCCCTCGTCGATCGTGCGGGCGATGCGACCGTGATCCTCGAACGCCTCGATCGTGCTCTCGGGCATCGTGTTGATGGTGTCGGGCCCGATGAGATCGTCGACGTAGAGGGTGTCGGGATAGTTGGGGTTCTTGGTCGACGTCGAGGCCCACAGCGGCCGCTGCACCCGGGCGCCCCGTTTGGTGAGACGCTCCCAGCGCGCGCCCGAGAACTGCTCGAGGAAGAGTTGGTACGCGAGCTTCGCCTGGGCGACGGCTGCCTTGCCGCGCAACGCCAGCGCGTCGGGCGTGCCGATCGCGTTGAGACGGCGATCGACCTCGGTGTCGACCCGGCTGACGAAGAACGAGGCCACGCTGTGCACCGGCGCCAGGTCGCCGTCGTAGGCCTCGAGGCCCGAGAGGTAGGCCTCGATCACGTCCGCGTAGCGCTCGAGCGAGAAGAGCAGCGTGATGTTGATGCTGCGGCCCTCGCTGATCATCTGGCGGATGGCGGGCACGCCCTGTGCAGTCGCGGGGATCTTCACGGACAGGTTGGGTTGGGCGATCCGCCGGTGGAGGTCGCGCGCCGATGCGATGCTCCCCTCGGTGTCCAGCGCGAGGCCGGGCGCGAGCTCGATCGACACGAAGCCGTCACCACCCCCGCTCTCGTCGTAGACGGCGCGCAGGACCTGGAGCGCGTGCTCGATGTCGTCGATCACGAGGTCCCAATACGCGTCCTCGACCGACTCGTGGCGGCGGGTCAGCGCGTCGAACTGCTTGTCGTAGTCGCCGCTCGCGGAGATCGCCTTCTGGAAGATCGTGGGGTTCGACGTAATCCCCCGGATCCCGCACTCGACCATTCGTGCCAGCTCCCCGCTCACGAGGTAGCCGCGCTTGAGATTGTCGAGCCACGGGCTCTGGCCCTGCTCCCGGAACAGTTGTCGCAGCTTGGTGTCGCTAGCGCGTGAGCTCATCATCGACCCTTTGTCTTGGTGAGGAGGGCTCGGGCCCGCACCGCCACGTTGGCGGGGGTGAAGCCCAGGTTCTCGAGGACGACCTTCCCCGGCGCGGACGCGCCGAAGCGGTCGATGGTCACCGAGTCGTCCGCGTAGCGCTCCCAGCCAAAGGGGCTCGCGGCCTCCACTGCGAGGCGCGGCAGTCCCGGCGGCAGCACCGACTCGCGGTACGCCTCGTCCTGCTCGGCGAAGAGCTCCCACGACGGGAGCGAGACGACACGCGCCGCGACGCCGTCCGCCGCGAGCAGCCGCGCCGCCTCGACGCAGACGTGGACCTCGCTGCCGGTGCCGATGATGACGAGCTCGGGCGCGCCATCCGCCTCGACCAGCACGTAGCCGCCCCGTTGCACGCCCTCGTTGCCCGCGGTGCCCTCGAGCACCGGCACGCTCTGGCGAGAGAGCACGAGCCCGGTCGGGCCGTCAGAGTCGACGGCGACGCGCCAGGCCTGTGCGGTTTCGTTGGCGTCGGCCGGGCGGATCACGCGCAGCTGCGGCATCGCCCGCATGGCGGCCAGCTGCTCGACGGGCTGGTGGGTCGGTCCGTCCTCACCGAGCCCGACGGAGTCGTGGGTCCAGTGGTAGACGACGTGCGCCTCGCTCAGGGCGGCCAGGCGCACGGCCGGACGCATGTAGTCGCTGAAGCAGAAGAAGGTGCCGCCGAAGGGGAGGACGCCGCCGTGCAGCGCCATTCCGTTGAGGATGGCGCCCATGCCGTGCTCGCGGATGCCGAAGTAGAGCAGACGGCCGCCGGGGTCGTCGTTCGACTGGACGCCGTGGTCCTTGAGGTTGGTGCCCGTGTTCCCGGTGAGGTCGGCGCCCCCGCCTAGCAGCCCGGGCACCACGTCGGCCAGCGCGTTGACCACCTGCCCACCGGCTTGGCGGGTGGCGACCGACTCGCCGGGCGCCCACGTCGGCAGCTTCGCCTCCCAGCCCGCGAGCCCGCGACCCGCGAGGCAGGCGTCGAGCTCGGCGCGATCGCCCGTCCACCCGTCGAGGCGGGTGTGCCACGCGTTGCGGAGGCGCTGGCCGCGGGGGATCGCCTCGCGGTACATCTCGACCACCTCGTCGGGCACCCAGAAGGTCTGGTCGGGTGGCAGTCCGAGGATCTCCTTGGTGGCGCGCACGTCGTCCTCGCCGAGCGGGTTGCCGTGCGCCTGCTCGGTGTCGGTCCATCTCGGTGACGGCCAGCCGATGTGGCTGCGCACGATGACGAGCGACGGCTTGTCCTCGACGTTCTTGGCCCGGCGCAGCGCGGACTCGAGCTTCTTGGTGTCGTTGGCCGCCTCGCCGAGCTGCTGCACGTGCCAGCCGTAGGCGCGGAAGCGTCCGGCGACATCGTCGCTGTAGGCGAGCTCGGTGGGACCGTCGATCGAGATGTGGTTGTCGTCGTAGACGTAGACGAGGCGGCCGAGGCCCAGGTGGCCGGCGAGGGAGGCGGCCTCGTTGCTGATGCCCTCTTCCAGGTCACCGTCGCTGCAGATGACGAACGTGTGGTGGTCGCAGATCTCGCGATCGAAGCGGGCGCGGAGCCAGCGCTCGGCGATGCCCATCCCGACCGCGCTCGCGAAGCCCTGGCCGAGCGGGCCGGTGGTGATGTCGACCCCCGGCGTGTGGTGCACCTCGGGGTGCCCGGGCGTGCGGCTGCCCCATTGCCGGAAGGACTTGAGGTCGTCGAGGGTGAGCCCATAGCCGGTGAGGTAGAGCATGG
>Ga0066710_100001572_pt1 | contig 17280 bp, 13 predicted proteins | sample GraSoiAngelo_159_FD_79666 | JGI IMG/M metagenome (GOLD analysis project Ga0066710, IMG submission 79666) | Grasslands soil microbial communities from the Angelo Coastal Reserve, California, USA - 14_1009_16_40cm | ecosystem: Environmental > Terrestrial > Soil > Grasslands | place: USA... | reverse complement strand
GTCGAGTCGGCGGAGACGGGAACGCTGCTCCCGGAGACCTATCAGGCTGCGCCGGCTATGAGCTGACGACGATCCGCGCCGTAATCAAGGGCGATGATTTATCGGCGGTTATTTTTGCCCGTGGCTGCCCGGCACGCGGACGGGTAGCCACGGCGGCGAGACGCTAATGCGGCTGCGACACCTGGTAGCAGGCGACGTCGTACTGCAGCAGTCCTCCTTCCGTTGGCGCCTGCCCACCCTGCCTTACGGTCGCGTGGTACCACGGTTTTCTCGTGTGTCAGTCGGACGGCTGATCGAGCCCGTCTCGGGAGTCGCTGCCGCCCGAGGTGGTCGCTTCGCTTCCGTGCGACTCATCGCCCGACGAGACGTCCGGTGGGTTCGGCTGCGAGAGGCTGTCGGCGGCCTCGGAACGGCTGTCGGAGACAGGCTCGGCGGCGACGGGGCCTGCCACTCCGGAGGAGCGATCGCCGGACTCGTTCGGTGGACTTTCGCTACGCGCGACGCGCTGCTCGGACAGATTGCGATGCGCTGAGTCGGAGGTGACCGCCGTCGCGAGCGCCCGCGGCCGCGCCGCACTCGGCGCCACCGGCGGAGAGCCGCTTCGGTGGCTCCGCGCCGCCGAAGGTGTTCGTAGCGGCGCGGACCCGGCCGCCGCATGAGGGTGGCGGACCGGCAGCACGGCGACTGCGCCGGCAGTCACGAACGCCGCGCCGGCGGTGCCGGCGGCCAGCTTCGCGAGCAGCGGCGCCGACCCGAGCTTTGCGAGAGTCGTCGGCGCCTCGGGAGAGCCGCTTGCGAACAAGTCGCGGAGATTCGGGGGCAGCGAAATCGCCGCGGCGCCCGCGGCGCGGAGCAAGCCGCGCAGTTGGCGCCGCGCGCGGAAGAGCAACGACTCAACGGCCGGCTGGGTCACGCCGAGCGCCAGCGCGAGCTCGTTGTAGGAGAGGCCGGTGAACTCCCGCAGCAGGAACGCCCGCCGCTGCTGGAGCGGCAGCCCCGCGAGCGCGAGCCGAAGCGATTCCACGTCACTCGCTTGCGCCGCCCGGAACGCCGGATCGCTCCGCTCGGCTTCCGGAACGACCTCCGGCAAAGGCTCGCGCATCCTTCGCTGCACGCGGGAGCGGCACTCGTTGCGCGCGATCGTCGCGAGCCACGGTGCCGGCTCGCGAGGCTTGGTGCCCCCAAGCAGGTTGGCGTAGGCGGAGAGAAATGTCTGCTGCGCCGCGTCCTCGGCCTCGTCCGGATCGCGGAGCATGCCCCGGCAGATACCGAGCACGAGCGGCGCGTGCGCCTCGAAGAGCTCGGCAAGGAGCTTCGCGGGCCGCCCCGGCTCGGGACGGCCCGCGGGAGCCGCTGCGGAGCTAGTCGTCACCGCCTCCGTCGTCATCGCCCTGGTTGTCATCGCCCTGGTTGTCGTCCTCCTCGTCGGCCTTCACAAGCGAGAAGGTTGTGCCGGAGAGTGTCACTTTCAACTCGACGTTCTGGCCGGGTGCAAGTGACGGAAGCTGTGTCCCCGCGGGCACGACGACGTGGATCGTCGACGTACCGACCTGGAGGACGATTTCTCCGTCGGCAGTAGTTGTGGGCGCCGTCACGGAGACGATCGAGCCTTCGAGCTCGAGCTTCTGCGTGTGACCGACCTCGTCGACCTGGTCTTCGTCCAGGTTGCCGTTGTCGATCGTCACGGTCTCGTCGACCTCGTCCCCGGGCTGCGCCCCCGGGTGGTCGTCCTGAAGCGAGAACAGCCGGCCGGATCGAATCGACAGCACGCTGTGGCCGGCAGCGATGAGTACCCGACCGCGCAGTCTGCGAACGACGACTCCATGGATCCGGGCGCGATGCGCGCGGCCGCGTACCGACAGCTTTGTCGCGCTGAACGTCCCGTCGCCGAGGCGGCGCGCTGTCACGGTCACGCGGGCTCCGACTCGGGTCGCGAGGTGATGCGTGTGGACTACGCGAACGACGCCCGTGTGCGAGGCGACGACCAGTGCGTGGCGCCGGACCTGCTTCGCGACAACGATGCCGCTGAACGAGCCGGCTCCGGCCGCGGCCGGAAACGCAACGGCTGCCGCGGCGATCAGGGGAAGCACGATCTTCTTCATCTCGGTCTCTCTTTCGGTTTTCGGGGGAGGTGCGGATTCCTCTGAGGGACCCACGGCAAGCGAGAAACTTGCGCAGATCCCTCGAACGAGTGGACGCTGGCAGGGCGACCGCCCCGGCGGTTTGGGCACAAGTCTCCATCAGGCGGAGGGCTTGTCTCGCGGCGCCCCTCGTTCGGGGGTTGCTTGCTTCGCGCCGCATGCCGTTGCTGAGCGGGACCGCAAACCACAACCTGCGGCAGAAAGAGGGGTCGAAATTGAGCCGCCACTTCGCCCCAATTCTTGCCATCGCCTGCCTGCTCGTCGTCTCCGTGACCGCCGCTTCGGCGGGCACCGGTAACGGCGCGCCGAGCGGGGCCCACTACAACCTGAACATCATCGGCGTATCGAAGGACAAGCTGTCCTCGCCGATGACCGATACCCAGCGCCACACGATCTTCGTGCCGCTCTGGGGGAACTGCCCGATCGCCCTCGTCGTCGGCGACTTCCAGGTCAACGACGGCAACTGCACCGACGCCGACGGCTCGGCGGAGTTCCAGCTGCCGAACCCCGACGTCAACAACACCGGGACCACCACCTACTCGGTCTTCGCGCGCGCCCTCGGTAAGCCGAACGGAAGCTCGAAGATGAACACATGCGCAACCGATCCGACCGACGGGAGCCCCGTCTGCTCGGTGCTGACGTTGACCCTCAAGCGTGAGGCGGGCAGGACGCAGTTCCAGAATGTGAGCAAGTACCTGCTCTACATCTACACGGCGGACGGCACGCGCGTGCCGCTGTTCGACTCCAGCCTCGTTGACTACCTGTGGTCGTACGACAACAGCGGGCTGAAGCTTGCGCAGCTGCGCTTCTACCAGTGCGCAACGATCGTGCCTGATGCGAGCGACCCCACCGGCGCTCAGCTGAACCTGACCTGCTAGGGCCATTTCCGGAGAGGCCGCCGCGGCACCCTGCGGCGGCCTCTCCGTCCTGATCTGCACGCTCGCAGCGCTGGTTTGGGCGCGCGACGTTCGCCGCGGCGCTTGACTGACTCGTCAGTCAAAGAACGTCCTGGAAATCCACCGTTTCGACTTCCGCCCGGGCGGACATACCAACGCGCGTCTGTTCGGATCGGCGCTCCCGCGCCCGTCGTGGTTTGGCCCCCCTTGTGACGGCTCGCAGCCGTCGAACGAAAGGTGATCGCGATGCCCAAGCTTTCTCGAGTCGCTCTCGTGCTCGTGGCGATCAGTTGCGCGAGCGTCCTGCTTCAAGTCCGGAGCGGCCACTTACTGACCGTACCCAGCGCCGCGGCCGCGACGGCCGGCATCGGCTTCGAGACGCCGTCGATCGCGGACCCGATCCACACGTTCGGCGAGCCCGACATCGGCATCGACTCACAGGGCCGCGTCTTCGTGAGCGGGCCCACCGGCACCGGAACGCAACGCAGCGTCTGGTTCGGCTCGGTCGACGGCGGTCACAGCTTCCGCACGATCTCGCCCGGGCCACCGCCGAGCGCGCTCGCCGGCACGGAGGCGCCTCCGGGCGGAGGAGACACCGACATCAACTTCGACCGCAGCGGCAAGCAGTACTTCATCGACCTGTACGCGCTGACGTGCGACCGCGTTGCGACGACCGCCGACGGCGGCGCCACCGCGCAGCAGAATGTTCTCGGCTGCGGAACGGGCCCCGGCTCCGACCGCCCCTGGCTCGCCGTCTACGACCCGCCGCCGGGAGCTTCGCACCAGTCCGCCTACTCAGGGCCGACGCCGCTTGTCTACGAGGCCTACAACAACCTGGACGGCCCCGGGCCGAACGGCGGCTCGCAGTGGAACAAGAGTCTCGACGGGCTCAACTACACGGGTGCGACCAACGCCGACCAGACCGGAACGACGCTCGTCACGCCCGCGACCGAGACGACATACAGCCCCTTCGGGGCAGACGGCTATCCGGCGGTCGACCAACTCACGGGCAAGATCTTTCAGACGTCCGGCTTCCCGAACGACGACGGGACCTACGACCTGCTGCTGAACATCGGCACTCCTAACGCCGCCGGGAACCTGACCTTCCTCGACGCCCCGGCCGTGCCGGGCGGCGGCCCCGACTACTCGAAGCTCATCCACGTCGCCGACAACCTGCCCGACTCTCCCGACGTGCTGTTCACCGTCGCCTCGATGGACACGGCGCGCAACCTCTTCGTCGCCTGGGCGGTGGACGCGGGCAGCTCGAATCCGGGGCAGCGGCAGGTGTTCGTGAGCGCGGCCTCGGCCGCATCGGGCTGGAGCGTCTGGACGCCTCCGGTGCAGGTGAGCGACGGCTCCACGGCCACCGGCGACGCGGTCAACGTCTTCCCGTGGCTCAAGGCAGGCGGCGCCGGCCGGGCGGACGCCGTCTGGTACGGCTCCGACAAGAACGTCGACCCGAGCGGCAACAGCGGCCAGAACTGGAACGTCTTTATGTCCCAGGTCGTCTTCCCGACGGACTCGTCGGGCGCGATCACGGGAGCCGCGCCTTCGAAGACGCTGGTGAGGGTAACGCCGCACCCGATGCACTACGACAGCATCTGCCTCGCCGGCACGGGCTGCATCGCCTCGCAGGGCAACCGGAACCTGGCCGACTTCTTCGTGGTCACCATCGACCGCAGCGGCGCGGCCGAGATCGTCTATGACGACACGTCGAACGGCCTCGTCCAGCCGGGGTTCACGCCCGACAACCTGCAGCTCGTCGACCACGCCGGCGCGGGCGTCGTGACGATCGCCCGGCAGTCGTCCGGGCCGGGCCTCTACGGCAAGCCTGTCTCCGGTCCTTCGCACGCACCCGTCGGCGGGCTCTCGGATTCTGCCGGCGACGCGCGCTACCCGGTGATCGGCGGCGCGAACGTGACGGGCATGGACATCGTCGGTAGCCAGCTAAGCCTGTCCGGCGGGTCGCTCACCGTCACGATGAAGGTCGTCGATCTCTCGGCGCCGGCCCTCACGTCGGGAGCACTCGCCGCCCCACTGCTCCACTACGTCACGCGCTGGCAGCTGGGGAACACCCTCTACTACGCGGCGATGCAGAACACGGCCGCGAACCAGCCGACGTTCTACGCGGGGAAGACGCAGAGCGTCGATTTGTGCTCGGTGAGCGCCTGCTTCCCGCACGTGCTCACGTACCCGGAGCCGGATCTCGGCGGCACGCAGGAGCCGGGGACAGTGCAGTGCCCGGCGGTGCCGTCCGCCAAGAGCCCCTGCACGATCACCATCAAGGTGAACGCAGCCGACGTCGGCTCGCCGACTGCGAAGAGCCTCCTCGAGGAGGTCGGCGCCTACGCGCTCGCGACCTCTCATCCGGAGGGAGCGACGACCAATGCGCAGGCGCAGGCGGACAACGTCCCGCTCGAGGTCGACGGGGCCTGCTGCTTCAACTTCCAGCAAAAGCGCTGATGAGAAAAACCCAGGCATCGATCCAGCTCGTTCCATCGCCCAAAGGAGAAAGCTCATGAGGACTCGCCTGCTCGTGGCGTTGTCCGCGCTGGCCGTGATCTTGCTCGTGGCCGGGGCGGGAAATGCCGCATCACCTTCGTCCGGCACGATCGGGCCGACCACGACCTCGGCCGCGTGGCAGGGCCAGTCGTACCCGGCCACTGCGATCGCCGACCCCACTCTCTGCCCACCCGCGTCGCTCGACCCGACCAATGCCGTCTGCGACCACTTCGCCTTGACGGTCGGCGTGGCGCCGAGCTACTGGACGACCAGTGTTGGCGGCGCCTCCGTCACGATCACGTGGGGCAGCTCGGACAACGACTTCGACCTCTACATCTACGACAGCGCCGGCAACGAGGTGGCGTCCTCGGCGCAGGGCGGGACGACGTCCGAGCAGGCGTTCATCCCCAACGCGTCGGGAACGTATGACGTCGTCGTCGTCCCGTTCACCGTGACCAACTCGGGGTACTCCGGCAATGCGTCCTTCATCTCGCAGGCGCCTGCGACGTATGCGACTGGCGGACCTGTCGCCTACCACGGCGTGCGCGAGGCCGGTGCCAATCCGGCGACCGCGCCCCAGACCACGCCGGCCAGGTACAAGGGGCCGCAGCTCACCCTCCAGTGGACGGACGTCGGACGGGAGGCGGCCGAGCCGACGCTCGGCGTCGACAAGACCGGCACGGCGTTCTACGCGGCGGCCACGTTCGACGGGCCCGGCGGCGAGCTCGCCCACACGCTCGTGCTCCGCTCGAAGGACGCAGGGCTGACGTGGCAGGCGACGACGCCAGAGCTCGCCGGCGTCGACTTGCATCCGGCCACGCTTGATCCGTACGTCTATCTCGACACGGACACGAGCCGGCTGTTCGATATCGACACCCTGCTCGCGGGAACGACCGATCTGTCGTTCTCCGACGATCAAGGGGCGTCATGGCTGACGACCTTTACCGTCGACACCGAGGCGACCGACCACCAGACGCTGATCGCAGCTGTGCCGCCTGCTGCGAACCCGGCCGTCCGGCCGCTCACGGGCTTCCCAAAGATCGTCTACTACTGCGTCAACTCGGTCGTCGACTCCGGCTGCAACCGCAGTCTCGACGGTGGGATCACGTTTACGCGCACGGGCGGTCCGGCGTACCTCGGTTTCGACGCCGCGGCCGGCGGCCTCTGCGGCGGCCTGCACGGGCACCTTGCCTCGGACAGCACCGGGCGGATCTTCGTGCCGAAGGGCCACTGCGGGTTCCCCTGGCTCGCCACCTCAAGCGACGGCGGCACGACCTGGAGCCGCGTCCAGGTGTCGAAGCAGATCGGAGTACCCGACGTCCAGACGGCCGTCGCCGTCGACTCCGCCGACAACCTCTACTACGTGTGGTGGGACGACGTTCACCACCTGCCGTACCTGTCGGTCTCGCGCGATCACGGCCAGACCTGGTCGACGCCGCTGATGATCGCGCCGCCGGGCGTTCAGGAGGTCAACTTCCCGTCGATCACGGCGGGCGACCCGGGCCACATCGCGCTGACCTTCCCGGGGACGAAGTCCGCTGACCGGGACGACGGAGCGCGGCCGTGGGACTCCTGGGTCGTCGTCTCGACGAACGCGCTCGACGCGAATCCGCTCTTCGTCGCGAACATCGGCAACTCGGCGACCGACCCCGTGCATCGCGGAAACTGCACCGGCCGCTGCGCCGGGATGTTCGACTTCCTCGACGTCGTCGGCTCGCCGTCGGATGGAACAGTCTGGGCGAGCGCAGTCGACACGTGCACTGCTCAGAACAACTGCAATACGGTCGCCGCGACTGGCGAGGCGACGGATATGCGCGGTATCGCGATCAAGGAGATTGCGGGGCCACGGCTTTACGGCACTCCGCTCGGCTGCAAGAGCAAGGGCCACTGCTAGCGGAAGGAACGGGAGGCCCGCCGCGAGGCGGGCCTCCTTTCAAGCTCGAGCGCCATTGCTCAGGCTAGCTTTGAGCAATGAGCGACCAGGCGATTCGCGAGCTGGCTCGAACGCGCCTGGGCTTCAAGCGCCTCCGGCCGGGGCAGATGCGTGCGGTCGCCGCGGCGAGTGGGGGCCGCGACGTCCTCGCGGTGCTGCCGACCGGCGGCGGGAAGTCGGCGATCTACGAGCTCGCCGGCCTGCTGCTCGACGGGCCGACGGTGGTGGTCTCGCCGCTGATCGCGCTGCAGGACGACCAGCTTGCGCATCTCCGCGCGGCGGGCCTGTCGGCGATCGTCCTCAACTCGCAGCAATCGGCGGGCGCCCGGGCCGCGGCGCTCGTCGCTTCCTGCGAGTCCGGCACCTTCGTCTTCGTTTCGCCGGAGCAGCTGACGAATGCGCAGACGCGGGAGGCGCTCCGGCGGGCGCGGCCAGGACTCTTCGTCGTCGACGAGGCGCATCTGATCAGCCAGTGGGGCCACGATTTCCGCACCGATTACATGCGTCTCGGCGCCCAGGCCGACGCGCTCGAAGCGCCGGTTCGTATGGCCCTGACGGCGACGGCCGCGCTGCCGGTGCGGGAGGAGATCAGTCGGCGACTGGGGCTCCGCGAACCTGAGGTGGTGATCGGCAACTTCGACCGCCCGCACATCGAGCTGTCGGCCCGGCGTGTCGGCTCGGTCGAGGAGAAGCACCGCGAGCTCGAGCGTGCGGCGTCGGAGCTCGCCGGCTCCGGGATCGTCTACGCCGCGACGCACGCCGGCGCGGAGGCCGCGCAGGACGTGCTTTTGGCTGCCGGGCACCGGATGACGCTCTACCATGCCGGGCTTTCGGCGCGGGCGCGGCACGAGGCGATGACGGCCTTCCTCGACGGCTCCGCCCGAATCGTCGCAGCGACGGTGGCGTTCGGGATGGGAATCGACAAGCCCGACGTCCGCTGGGTGCTTCATGCCGACCCGCCGGCGTCGCTCGATGCGTACTACCAGGAGCTCGGACGCGCCGGCCGTGACGAGAAGCCCGCCCACGCGCGCCTGCTCTTTCGGCCGGAAGACTTCGGCATGGCCCGGCATCTCACGTCACGGAGCGTTGGAGACGGCATCGTCTTTCGCGTCGCCGAGCGCTTGGCGGCAGGCCGCGGCGTCGAGGAGCTCGGCCGGCGCCAGCTGACGGCGGCGCTCGTCCGCCTCGTCGATCTCGGCGCCGCTGTGTGGGAGGTCGACGGGGAGGTTCGCTGGACCGGCGAACTGAGCGTTGCCGAGGCGCTCATGGCGTCGGCGGCGGAGACGGAGCGCGAAGACGAGGTCGAGCGCACGAGGCTCGAGATGATGCGCCGGTACGCAGAGCACAAGGGCTGCCGCCGCTCCTTCCTGCTCTCGTACTTCGGCCAGAGCTACCGCGGTCCGTGCGGAAACTGCGACAACGACGAGGCGCGGGTCTCGTTGCCCGCCGCGCCCGAGCCCTTTGCGGTCGGTGGGCGGGTGACGAGCGAACGCTGGGGCGAAGGCACCGTCCAGCGGTACGACGGCGACCAGCTGACGGTGCTGTTCGACGATCACGGCTATCGCGACCTCCTCGTGCCGCTCGTGCTCGAGCGAGGGCTGCTGCGTCCTGCTTGAGCCGATAACGTCTCCGCCTTGGAACGGCCTCGGCGGGCGCTCATCTTCGATCTCGACGGCACGCTCGTCGACACCGTCTACGCGCACGTGTTCGCCTGGCAGCGCGCGTTCGCGGAGGTTGGGCTGCCGATCGACGGCTGGCGGATCCATCGCCGCGTCGGGATGAGCGGCGGCCTGTTCGCGCGCGCTGCGGCGCGGGAGATCGGCCGCCCCCTGTCCACCGACGAGGCAGAGGCGTTACAGCGACGCCACGGCGAGCTCTTCCTCGAAGTGCTGCCCGAGCGGCGGCCGCTTCCAGGCGCGGTCGAGCTGCTGGCCGAGCTCCAGGTTGAGGGGATCCCGCACGGAATTGCCACCTCAGGGCGCCGGCCGGAGATCGACGCCTCGCTGAAGGCGCTGGGCGTCGGCGACGAAACCGTGGTCGTCGAGCGAGGCCACGTCGACCGGGCGAAACCGGAGCCTGATCTCTTTCTCACCTGTGCCGAGCGCCTCAGCGTCTCGCCCGCGGATTGCTACGTCGTCGGCGACGCGGTCTGGGACCTGCTCGCCGCCCGCCGCGCCGGCATGCTGAGCGTCGGCCTGCTCAGCGGCGGCTACGGCGAGGATGAGCTCAACCGCGCGGGCGCCTTCCGTGTCTATCGCGACGCCGCCGAGCTACGCAACTCGCTGGACGAGCTCGGCGTTCTTACCTAGCTCGAAACGTCCGGCTCTGGCAGCTCTTCGGCACGTCCGCCGTCGATCGTGCTGCGATAGCGCTCGCGCCAGTCGTCGGCGTCACCGAAGGCCGCGCGGAGGTCACTCTCGGCCAGCGGGATCCAGGGCTCCTCGAGTCCGGCGTGGGCGCGGGCGCTGCTCCAGGGCCAGTCGAGCGGATCGTCTACTAGGCCCGCCTCGACCGGGTTGAGCGCCAGGTAGCGGCACGCGGCGACGAGTTGGCGGTCGCTTGCGATCTCCTTGGTCATGGCATGAGCGCGGAAGAGGTGCGCGCCGCGCCGGTGGCGACGGTTGTGCCAGCGCGAGTACTCGGTGTGGAGGTGCTGAAGCGCCCGCGAGAGCCGCGCGTCGGGGATCCGCACGAGCGCGTGGTAGTGAGTGCCCACCAGGACGTAGGAGAGCAGGGCTAGCTCGAAGTGCTCCCAGATCGCCGCCAGGCGCTCGAGGAACTCTTCGCGGTCTTCGTCCCGCACGAACAGCTGGCGCGTGTCGCTGCCGCGAGCGGCGAGGTGGTAGATGCCTTCGTAGAGATTCCGCGGGCGCCGGGCCACCAATCGAAGCTAGGCGGTCCGCCATCTCCCGACGGTGGGGCGATCACTTTCGGCACGCTTACGACCCAGTTTTGTGACGGTTTGCGCTTGACAAAACCAAGTGTCGGACACCTGGCCTGAAGCGGCGGGTCTAAAGCGACGCCGGAGGGACTTCTCGCCGCTGCCGGTCGATCCCGTTCGGCCGCGGTCGTCAGGCGGGCTGCTCGCCCGCGTGGGCGAGCTCGGGAACGCCCCCCGGAGCGGGCGTGCCCGCACGATCGGCGTCACGGGCGGCAAGCGCCGTGTAGCGTCCGCCGGCGAGGATCAGGTCCTCGTGCCGGCCGGACTCGACGACGCGGCCGTGGTCGAGCACGATGAGCTGGTCGGCGTCGCGTACGGTCGAGAGCCGGTGCGCGATCGCGATCGTGGTTCGCCCCTCCGAGAGCTGGTCGAGCGCTTCCTGTACGAGCCGCTCCGTCTCGGTGTCGAGCGAGCTTGTCGCCTCGTCGAGCACGAGGATTGGCGGGTTGCGCAGGATCGTGCGCGCGATTGCGATCCGCTGCTTCTCGCCGCCGGAGAATCGGTAGCCCCGCTCGCCAACGACGGTGTCGTAGCCGTCCGGCAGCGCCGCGATCACGTGGTGGATGCGCGCCGCCTCGGCCGCCGCTTCGATCTCCTCGTCGGTAGCGTCCGGCTTCGCGAACCGCAGATTCTCGCGCACTGATTCATGGAAGAGGTACGTCTCCTGTGAGACGACCCCGACGAGGTTGGACAGCGCCTGGAAGCTGAGGTCGCGGATGTCAGCGCCGCCGATGGAGATGCTCCCGCGGCTGACGTCGTAGAGACGAGCTGCAAGGTAGCCGAGCGTCGTCTTGCCGGAGCCGGTCTCGCCGACGAGGGCGGTCGTCGTACCCGCCGGCACGGTGAACGAGACGTCCTGGACCGTCCAGTCCTCGCCGTAGCGGAACCAGACCCGGTCGAAGACGACGTCCCCGGCCTGCCCGACGGCGATCGCGTCCGGCTTCTCCTCGATGTCGACCGGCTGATCGAGGTATTCGAAGATCCGGTCGAAGAGCGCGAGCGACGTCTGCACGTCGAGGCCGACGCCGAGCAGCGAGCCGATCGGGAAGAACAACCGTGTCTGGAGCGTGGTGAAAGCGACCAGCAGCGGGAGCGAGACCGCGGTCGATCCGTGCGCGAGCGCGAGCCCGCCGAACCAGTAGACCGCGGCCGGCATGATCGCGAAGCTGGTCTGGATCGAGGCCATCACCCAACGGCCGGCCATTCGCTGGCGCACCTCGAGGTCGGCGAGGCGCAGCGAGTCGGCCTCGAAACGGTCGGCGAGTTCGTCGCCGCGCCCCATCGTCTTCCCCAGCATGATCCCCGAGACAGAGAGCGATTCCTGCACGAGGCTTGAGATGTCGGCGAGCGTCTCCTGCGTCGTCTTGGCGATCCGGCGCCGCTCGTTGCCGACTCGGCGCGTTAGCAACGCGAAGAGCGGGATCAAGGCGAAGGCGAACAGCGCCAGCTTCCAGTTCAGGATCAGCATGCCGACCATCGTCGCGGCGACGGTCGTCACGTTGGAGGCGATCGACGTCGCCGTGTTCGTGACGACGTTCTGAACGCCGCCGATGTCGTTCGAGATCCTGGACTGGACCTCGCCGGTCCGCGTGCGCGTAAAGAAGGCGAGCGAGAGGCGCTGCAAATGCCGGAAGACCGAGGCGCGGAGGTCGTGCATCACGCGCTGGCCTACCTGATTCGAGAGCAACGTCTGGATCACGCCGAGCACGCCGGTCGCGATCGCAATCGCGATGATCCCGGCGGCGTTGATCGAGAGCGACCTCGTGTCGTTCCTCGCGATCGCCTCCAGGACGTACTTGAGCAGGAAGGCGGGAACGACGCCGAGCCCCGCCGAGACGACGATCAGCAGCAGCACTCCGCCCAGCCGCGGCTTGTAGGCCGCGAAGAGCCTGCCGATCCGGCTCAGGTTCGCGCGGCGCACCGCCGGGTCGGCGGGGCGCTCCGGCGGCGTTTCGGCGGAGTGAAAGAACATTCCCATCGAGGCTCAGAGTACGTCGCACGGCATGCCTGATGTCAGCCCGTTAGAACTCCCACCATGAACGTGAAGACCGCTCCCGACCCGCTCCGGGAAGAGGAGTTCGAATCGCGGTGGGAGGCCGCGCCGGCCGTCGCCGCGATCATCGGTTTCCAGCTCGTGCTCGCGAGTGTGAGCCGTGTCGAGCACTGGAGGCTCTGGACCCTGCCATGGTGGGTGTGGCTGATCTCCGTGCCGCCTGAGCTCGCGCTCCTGATCCCGCTCGCCTGGGACCGACCACGGCATCGACTCGAGCAGCTAGGGCTCCGACGGACGGTCGCGCTGATGCTGCTCGGCCTGATCAGCCTGACGAATGCGCTGCTGCTGGTCGCGCTGATCGGCTCGCTGGTCAAGGGGCAGGAAACGAGCGGCGCGCAGCTTCTCCTCAAGGCGGTCACGGTCTGGGGCACGAACGTGATCGCGTTCGGCCTCTGGTACTGGGCCGTCGACCGAGGCGGTCCGGTCAGGAGGCTGCAGCCAGACCCTCCGCCTCCGGACTTCCAGTTTCCTCAGATGGAGAACCCGCAGCTCGCCGCGCCGGGCTGGTATCCCGAATTGCTCGACTACATCTACGTCTCGTTCACGAACTCGATCGCTTTCAGCCCAACGGACGCGATGCCTCTGAGCCGGCGGGCGAAGCTGCTGATGCTGTTCGAGTCGGCGATCTCGGCGATCACGATCCTGCTCGTGGCCGCCCGCGCAGTCAACATCTTCAAGTAGGCCAAAAGGACAGGATCTCGCGCCTGTCCCTGAGTCGAGGGATAGGGGCCCCTTGCCTCCGACCGATCTCGGAGGAGACGGCAAATCACGCCCTCTCCGCGGTCCGGAGGTCTCCTTGGCTCGACGCACACTCTCGGTTTTGGCAGCTCTCGTGCTGGCTCTGCTTGCCGCTTCGGTGGCCGACGGGCGGAGCTCGAGGTCGAGCGCGTGCGGCGCCCGCGAGTACTCGTACGCGGGCCTGCAGAGCGACAGCAAGGCGCACGGTGTCGGCGCGACGCTCGTTCCGCTCTCGACGCCCGCCGTGTCGGCAGGCCACGTCGGCGCCTGGATCGGCGTCGGTGGCGTCAACCTGGGACCCAACGGCACCGCCGAATGGCTTCAGGTCGGTTTCAGCGCTTTCCCGTCTGACCGGATGAGCCGCATCTACTACGAGGTCACCGCTCCGGGCTCAGACCCCCGCTACGTCGAGCTCGACTCCAGCGTCAAGCCGGGCGAGAAGCACGGCTTCAAGGTGCTCGAGATGGCGAACCGGAAGGCCTGGTGGCGTGTCTGGCTCGACGGCAAGGCGGTCAGCCCGGCAATCCACCTCCCGGGCAGCCACGGTGCCTGGTATCCGCAGGCGATGGCCGAGAGCTGGAATGGCGGCGTCAGGGCGTGCAACGCATTTCACTACCGTTTCTCGAACGTCACCCAGGCGCACGCCGACGGCGGCGACTGGCGGCCCTTGACGCGCAGCATCTCCTTCCACGACGCCGGCTATCGATTCGTCCAGACCTCGCGCGTTCCGAGCAGCTTCCTCGCGACAAGTCTCGACGCCTCTCCCCCTATCGTCACCAGCGTGCCCAGCCGGGTCAGGCGTGCGAGCGCCCGACTGGCGGCGCTGGAGGCGGTTCGGTTCGCTCGGTCTCGCGGAAAGTAGCGACGAGGCGACCCCCAGGCCGCCCCATCAGCAAAACGTGTCTCAGCGAATCGTGACCGGCGTGCCGACGGGCATCAGTCGCTCCAGCGCGAGGATGGCGGGATTGCGCAGGCGGATGCAGCCGTGCGAGATGTGCCCGGGGATCAGCTGCGGCTCGTTCGTGCCGTGGATGCCGACGTAGCCGCCGCCCGGCCAGTCGGTCAGAACAGCGGAACGGGCGCTGATACCGAACGCGACCGGCCCGTAGAACGGGTTGTTGAAGTTGGTCAGCTTGTCGCGGACGTAGAACTCGCCCTGGGGAGTCGGCCAGTAGCTCTTGCCGACGCCGACCCTCGTCTTGAAGATCGTCTTGCCGTCCCGCTTCAGTGTCGCGTTCGTCGCGCCGCGGTTGATGTAGAGGTGGGTGTGGACGGTGAAGAGTGGGCTCAGGTCGCTCTTCCGGACGAACCCCGTCGAGTTGTTCGGCAGGATCGGCAGGCGCACCTGGTACCAGCTCTGGCGCGGGCTGATGTCGATCCGGGAGAGCACAAGCACGTCGTTTTGGGTGCCGTCGGTCGTCCCGGTCGGCAGCGTCGTCACGATCCGTGCGCCGAGGCCAGGCTTCGCGCGCACCACCGTCCGGCGCATCAGCACCGCCCAGTGGGCGACCTTGTCGTCGGTCAGCTTGGTCGAGCGCGGATAGAGCGCGGCGGTCCTGGCCCCGCCGTGCGCGGCCGAGGCGAGGGAGAGCAACCCGAGCGCGAGCGCGCCCACGAGCGCGATCGAAGCAAGCGTCTTCCGGCGATTCTCAAAGACAAATGTGTTCACGAAGGTTCCCCCGGTCTCTATCGGTCACTGGAGCGGCCCCCCTGAAGGGCCGCTCCAGGGTAGCGTCGGTCTCGGTCGTCAGCCCGTCGCCTTTCGGCTCTGTCCGGGACCCCTCCCGGAGCGGCCCCCTCAGGCCGCGTCGACCAACGGTCTTCCCATATTGAGCTTAGGCCGCCCAGTGCGAGACGGGGTCCAGATCGACCTGGCCGAATGGCGGGAGAGTTCGCTAGCGTCTCGACCGGTTTCCGGGCATAACTGTGCTCGACGGCAGGAAGGGGAGGGTCGCAATGTCTCGACGGATCGCGTTCGTGTTCACTGCCGGGGCCGCGTTGGCGACAGCCGCGGCCGTCTTGGCCGGCGACGGCAAAGAGCAGATCAAGTTCAACGCGGCCGACCAGGCGGCCGCGCGGGCCGTCGTCCTCCGTCGCGCCGATCTCGGCTCGAGCGGCTGGGAGGGGGGCCGCGCGAAGCCCGATCTCTCCACGGGCCCGACCTGCCCGAACTACCACCCCAAGGTCTCCGATCTCGTCCTCACCGGCGCCGCCCGGACGGATTTTCGGCGCACCGGCTTCGATTTCGACAGCCAGGTCGGAGTGCTGAAGACGCGCCGGATGGTGGCGCTCGACTGGCGGCGCTCGGTGGTCGCTCCGGGCGTGGTGCCCTGCCTGCGGCGGACGTTCGCCAACGAGCTCGGCTCGAACGCGAGGGTGGTCTCGCTCGCGAAGCTCCCGTTCCCGCATCTCTCCACCTACACCGCCCTCTTCCGTGCAGTGATCAGTGTCCGGGCGCAGGGTAAGACGGCGCGGGTTCTGACCGACCTCGTTCTCGTCGGGCGAAGCCGCACCGAGCTCACACTCACCATCGCCGGACCGGCGACAGCGAAGCGGGCGATCTCGGCGGCCGAGCGCCGCCTGGCCCGGGCTCTCATTACACGCGCGCGCGCGTAACGCCGCGGCGAATCAGCGGCGCTCCGCGACCGCGAGGACCGCGAGCTGGCGGATCGGAAAGCTGCCGCCCAGGCGCTCGACAAGCTCGACCATTCCGCCCTCGACTCGCGTCTGTTCGGAGGCCGTGAGACTGAGGTGCGTCGCGGTCGTCCGCTGGAGGTCGACCAGTTCGGCCGCCCCGAGGTCGAGCCGGGACGGACCCGATCGTAGATCTCGGCCACGCGGTCGAACACAAGCGCCCGCTCAATCACGACGAGATTCTCACCGTCGCCAAGCGAGCCGCGCACAGCCTCCGTCCGGGGCCCCGGCGAGGATTCCGGTCCAGTGCGGTTCGACCTCAAGGAGGCTTGATGACGTTCAAGTCCGCGCTCCTGACATGGGCGCCAGCGCGAGCGGCGAGCCCGGCGGTGCCGCAAGCGACCTGACCGTCTCGTTGAGAGAAGGCCCCGAAAGACGGGGCCCTCCCTCCCTCGTGCCGTGGGAAGCCTTGCGACTCCACTGCTCATCGTCGTGTTCGCGGCCGCCGCCGCGGCGACGTGGATCGCCGGCGTAGCGCTGTCGAAGACAACCGACGCGCTCGACGTTCGCCTCGGCTTCGGCGAAGAACTCGGCGGGATCATCCTGCTCGCCGTCGCGGGCAGCCTGCCCGAGCTCGCGATCACAATTTCCGCGGCCTCGAGTGGGCACCTCGGTCTCGCAGCCGGGAACCTGATCGGCGGGATCGCGGTGCAGACGATGGTGCTCGTCGTCTGCGATGTCGTCGCCGGTCCGAGGAACGCACTCACCTTTCTTGCGGGCGCGCTCACGCCCGTGCTCGAGGCGCTGCTCGTCGTGCTCGTCGTCTCGGGCGTGCTGATGGGCGCGCTGCTGCGGCCGTCGATCGCGATCGGAGGTGTCGTCAGCCCCGCCTCGTTCGCGATCGTCGTCATCTGGGTGATCGGGGTCTACGTGATCGACCGGGCGAGGAAGGAGAAGCGCTGGACGGTGACGATGCCGGGAAGCCGACGCGGCCGCCTCAGCCACCGCGAGCCGATGCCGGCGAAGCCGCATCCCTACGCCGGTTCCTCGACGGCCCGGGTTGCCTCGATCTTCGGTGCCGCGTGCGCGATCACTCTTGCCGCCGGCGTCGCGCTGGAAGTGACGGGCAACACGCTCGCCAACCGGGCTGGGATCAACGGAGTCATCTTCGGCGCGACGGTGCTCGCGGCGGCCACGGCTCTGCCCGAGATTAGCTCCGGCATCGCGGCCGTACGCCTCGGCGACAACGCGCTCGCGTTCGGGGACATCTTCGGCGGCAACGCGTTCCAGGTCTGCCTCTTCCTGCTCGCCGATCTGATTGCCGGGTCGCCGGTGCTGCCGAGCGCCGGCCGGCTGAACAGCTGGGTCGCCTCGCTCGGGGTCGCGCTGACGGCGATCTACGCAATGGGGATCATCGTCCGTCCTCAGCGGTGCTTCCTGCG
>Ga0066710_100001571_pt1 | contig 17281 bp, 15 predicted proteins | sample GraSoiAngelo_159_FD_79666 | JGI IMG/M metagenome (GOLD analysis project Ga0066710, IMG submission 79666) | Grasslands soil microbial communities from the Angelo Coastal Reserve, California, USA - 14_1009_16_40cm | ecosystem: Environmental > Terrestrial > Soil > Grasslands | place: USA... | reverse complement strand
TTCCGCCTGGCGCAGACGACGCTCGAGGGCGGGATGGCCGGGCAGGAACGCTCCGTGCAAGAGCTGGGACTCCTTCACGACAATCCGGCCACCGGGGCGCACGACGCGCGCGAACTCGCCCAGCGCCCGGCCCGTCTCCTGGACGTGGTGGAGGACGTCGCCGCACCAGACCCAATCGAAGCTCGCGTCGGGCGCGTCGAGCTTGGTGGCGTCGCCCTCGCGGAACTCGAGACGCGAGGCGAGAGGCCCGTGGCCGACGAACGCGCGCGCCGCCTCCACGCGCTCGGTCGAGGGCTCGATCCCGACGACGCGGCCCCGCGGCCCGATCGCCTCGGCGAGCCAGAGGGCGAAGAGCCCCACGCCGCAGCCGACGTCGAGACCGCGCGAGCCCTCGGGCAAGTCGAGGTCGGCGATGAGGGCGCGCGCTTCCGGCTCCTGGAAGAGGTTCATGCGCTCCAGCGACTTCGTGAAGGGCTCGGTCTCGGGTTGGGTCATCGGAGATTCCCTCGGTAGGGCTGGGTCTCGGCCTCGGCCGCCGCTTCGGCGAGCAGCGTGTACTTGGCCAGCGTGCGCGCGGCGAGCGCGATCGGCCAGCGGCGATCGTCCACCATTCTCAAGAACTCGTCGAGGACCCGGGCGAAGTGCGTCTCATGACCTCCGTCGAGCTGGGGAGGCGCGGCCACTTCGTACGTGTCGTGGCCGGCGGGCACCATCTCGACGCCGGGGAGCTCCGCCTGCCACGCCCTAACCGCCTCGCGCAGCGAGCGCGCGACCGCGGCCGCCTCGATGCGGGGCTCGACGAACACCCGGCGGCGGTGACTGGTGCGGGCGCTCTGCTCGAGACGGATGTCGGCGCGAGTCCCGTGAGCGATGCTGTGTGAGGCGTCGCCCCCGCCGGGCGCTGGCGCGAGGTTCCAGCGCGTCGAGGCGCGCGCGGTGACGCGGCCGATCCGGTACACGAGCTCGGCGTTGCATCGATAGCTCAGCGCGTCGCCGTCGACGAACGGCTTGAGCTCGGTCGGGAAGCTCGCCTCTCCGGTGATCTGCCTGAACGCCTCCACGGGCACTCGCGTCGACCAGGCGCGGGCCGAGAGGAGCGCCGGCGCCACCGTGTCGCCGTCCACGAGCCACTGCGCCTGGTCCACGGCGTGGGTGGGAATATCGACCGGACCGCTTCCTTGCACGCGCACGTCGAAGAACCACCACGGCCGTCGGAGCGGAGCGCCATCGACGAGCTTCTCGAGATGGTGCGCGCTCTCCTGCTCGATCGCCGGCCCGTCGTCGCGGAACTCGCCGAAGATCGCGGGGACACCGACGAGCCTTTTCACCAGTCCGGCGGCCACGTCGTGACGCCCCGTCATGATCTCCGCGGCCAGCGGCCAGCCCCCGAGGCTTGCCCGCACGTGCTCGAGGTCGCCCGGCTCGACGAGCCACGGCTTGTCGGCGAGCACGTGGAAGCCCGATTCGTGCAGGCGCCGCATCGTGCGCGCCTTGCCCCCGTTCTTGCCCGCGAGGACCACCACGTCTCCACGACGCTCGCCGACGAGCCGCCGGAGCGGATCATCGGACGTGGTCACGACCGGACGCCAGCGGGTGGGGTTCGGCAAGCGCCGGTTGAACCGTTCGACGAGGGCGAGGAAGTCGTGAAGCTCGCCGCCCTCGCTCGCGTAGACGAACAGCTCGTCGGCCACGCGCGCCTGCGCCACGCGTAGGGTCAGCCCGGCGTGGAAGTGCCCCGGGTCGAGGAAGAGCAGCGTGTGCATGGGCACCGAGCGATGGTACCGCACCTGGCGCGTCGACGAAGCCCGCATGGTCGGCTACTGTGGCCCCGGGAGGATGGAATGCCATGGCTCATTGGCTCCTGAAGTCCGAGCCCGAGGAGTGGTCGTGGGACCAGCAGGTCGCGGAAGGGCGCGACGGGGCGGAGTGGACGGGCATCCGGAACTTCTCGGCCCAGAACAATCTGCGCGCCATGAAGAAGGGCGAGCAGGCGTTCTTCTACCACACCGGCAAGGAGCGCGCGATCGTCGGCATCGTCAAGGTGGTGGCGGAGGCGCATCCGGATTCGACCGACTCCGCCTGGCGCGCCATCAACGTCGCCGCGGTGAAGAAGCTCCCCATGCCAGTCACCCTCGACCAGATCAAGGCGGACAAACGCCTCAAGGGCATGGTGCTGGTCCGGCTCGGGCGCCTGTCGGTCCAGCCGGTTTCGGAGACCGAGTGGCGCCTCATCTGCGAGATGGGAGGCCTCTGATGCGGGAAAGCGTGACGTGAGCTAGAGTAGCGCCAACTCGCTGAGGGAGGAGACCCGCCATGCCGTTCTACGAGAGAGGCCCCGTCCGCATCCACTACACCGAAGTCGGTTCCGGCTATCCCTTGCTGCTGATCCCGGGCGGCGGGCTCAACTCGGCCCACTCGTCCTGGCAGACCGCCTCGCCCTTCAACCCGATGGAACGGTACAAGGACGACTTCCGCTGCATCTGCGCCGACCTGCGTAACGCCAACCCCGGCCTGTCGAGCGGCCCGCTCGAGATCGACCGCCCCTGGGACGCCTACTCCGACGACCAGCTCGGGCTGATGGACCACCTCGGGATACGAGAGTTCATGGTCATGGGCTTCTGCATCGGCGGGCCCATGATCCACAACCTCATCAGGCGGGCTCCCGAGCGTATCGTCGCGGCCGCGATGATGCAGCCCAGCGGCTTCAGGCCGGAGATCCCGGACCTCTTCTACCAGAACAACATCAAGGGCTGGGGGCCGCCGCTCTGCGCGAAGCGCCCCGACGTCACGATGGACATGGTCCACAGGTTCCTCACGAGCATGTACACCAACCGCGCCGACTTCGTGTTCACCGTGTCGCGCGATTTCGTCCGCTCCATCAAGACGCCACTGCTGATCGCGCCGGACGACGTGCCCGCGCACCCGTACAAGGTGGCGATGGAGGTGGCCAGCCTCGCCCCCAAGGCCGAGGTGACCATCTATCCGTGGAAGGATTCGCCGGAGCACATCGACGAAATCGTCGAGCACGCGCGGCGCTTCCTCAAAGCCCACGAGCCCGTCAGGGCATAGGGGAGTCCACCGGCCGGGCAGTTTCGGGAGTCATCAGGCACAAAGCCCGAGTGATCGCGCTCCCTTTCAGGGAGCGCCCACTCGGGCTCGCGCGACGGTCTACGCTTCTTCGGGCGGTCCGCGACACCGGCGCCATGCCCGCGAACCGGGCTTGACGCCCGCCTCGGCGAGCAAGTCGATCCCGCGCAAAGGCGTGGAAATCGGGGCGATATCGTACGCGCAAGCTCTGGTCTACCCCAAGGAGCCCTACGTCCCAGCATGCACGAGCGGGCGTGGCCGTTCGCGCCTCGTTCGCGCTGCCTTCCCCCGTTGGCATTGTTGTTGCCACTTCGCTGCGGCAGGACGCCGACATTGGTCGGGATTCTCAGGCGTGCAGCGCAATGGACTCGCGGAGGGAGGACAGGACGATGAACAGGACTCGGCGGACGATCGGTCTCAGTGCTCTCGTCATCCTGGTCGTGCTCGGTACGGGCTGGGCCCTGGAGAAGGCGGCCAGCTCTCACGCGCAGCGCGGAACCGCGGTCATCGAGCCCGCGACCGCGAGCGACGCGGTCACCACGCCTCTCTCGGTCGAGCCCGGGGACGTGCAGCCAGCCGCGACCGAGCCGAGCCAGGAGTACGACCGATCCGATCTTCTCCTCAGCCTGGGGTAGGCTGCGGGATCAGGGGTCTGCCGTGGCGACGGCGACGCACACCCAGAACGAAGTTCTGTGGAGTCTCTCTCCCGCAAAGAGACACACGAGAGAGAGGATCTAGCAGCCTACATCCTGCCCGGGACGGCGACCAGCGCGTTCGGGACCGCCCAACCGGGCAGGGACAGATTCATCGACGGAAGTCTGACCACGAGCTGAGTCGATGGTCCGCCGTCGAGGTTGAGGGCGTCCGAGCATCCGAGCCCGCCCTTCTCGGGCGCGTCGGCCAGGAAGCGCGCGAAGTCGGTGGTCTCGATCCGGGTGGTCACCGCGATCGTGATCGAGCCTCCTGCCGCGCACACGGCGGTGCGCTCGGCGACTTGCGGTTTCAGCCGCTGAACCTTTCCTCCGACGACAAGACGGGGGATACCCTGGACGACGAGGCGGTATGCGCGATAGTCCTGGATGTCGCCGCCGAGCACGATCCGCGCCTTCTTGCCGTCGACGACGAGGGCGCCCCAGCTCTGCCGCTTGCCCGCGGCGAGAAGCTGCCCGTCATTGACACCGAGTCCGATCGCCCGACCTTCCGTGTCGAAGAAGCTGGCATTGACGGCGACGACCACCGGGTACGGCGCGGCGATTTGCGCCACGGTGCGACGCGAGGCGGGGCCGCCGGCGGAGACCAGACGAACCTCCGCCACTTCGAGATCGATCTTGAATGCGTGGATTCGAGCCGGCTCGATGTCCTCGGGGCGCTGGTCGAAGATCGCGTAGTCGATACCCGGAGCCACCGGTGTGAAGCGCGGCGGCTCGGCTCGCACGGCATTCGCCGCCACCCAGCTCATGCCGAGGAGCACCGCCCGGAGGAGCTTTCCTGGCGAGCGCATCACGGTGCCACCTGGGAACCGTCTTACCACGATTCGCCGTGGGCCCGGTGCAGCCCGGACAGAAATGAAAAGGGGTTAGCGGCTCTGCGTCCGCTAACCCCAGTCTGCTTACGGGGCAAGCGCGCCTACGACGCGCGCTGCACGAACGAGCGGTCCTCGACCAGGATGACCCCCGACTGGGCGGCGCGCCGCGCCACGTCCGCGTGCTCGGGATCCGCGGCCAGAGCCTCGCGGTACCGCTCGTAGGCGGCCAGACTCGGGAAATCGATCAGCGAGAGGCCGACGTTGGTGGGCCCGGCGAACTTGGTCGGCGCGAAGTAGCCGACAATCTTGCCGCCGCAGCGCTCGATGTGGCCGGCCACGCCGCGCGCGTAGGCCTCGAAATCGGCGAGCTTGGCGGAATCCAGCGTGTAGCGGATGCACAGTGTGAGCATGACGCCCTCCTTTTCCCGGAGTATCGCCACGCGCCGCGCGCTCCGTCCACGCCGAACGCTTCGATCGAGCCCGAAGCGTCCGGACTTGCCGCGAACGGCCCCGCCCTCTAGTCTTTGGGCATGAGCGACACCGACATGCTCTCCACGGTGGCAGGGCTCCTGGGCGAGCCCGCCCGCACCCGCATCCTGACGGCACTGCTCACCGGCCGCGCGCTGACCGCGAAGGAGCTGGCCTACTTCGCGGGGGTGACGGCGGCGACGGCGAGCAGCCACCTCTCTCGCCTGCTCGCCGGGCACTTGCTGGCGATGGAGAAGCAGGGACGCTGCCACTATTACCGCTTGCGCTCCGCAGAGGTCGCCCGCGCCATCGAGGGGCTGATGACGGTGGCGACGATCCCCGCCAACGGCTGGCCGCCCTATCACCGCGTCGAGCCGGCACTCCGGGAAGCGCGGATGTGCTACGACCACATGGCCGGTCGCCTGGGCGTCGCCGTGTGCGACATGCTCGTGCGCCGGCACCACGTCGTGCTCGTCGACGGCGGCGGAGAAGTCACCGCGTCCGGCGAGCGATTCCTCGCGGAGCTCGGCGTCGATCTTCCGAGTGCGCGCGGCGCGAAGCGCCACTACTGCCGCGGTTGCATCGACTGGACCGAGCGGCGCCACCACATCTCGGGCGCCGTCGGCGCGGCCCTGGCGGAGGCGTTCCTCGCGCGGCGCCTGCTCGCGCGCATCCCCGACAGCCGAGCCCTCTCCCTCACGCCGCTCGGCCGGAAGACGCTCGCCGCAATGGGCGTGGCGGAATACCGAGCGCCCGCGCCGCGGGCCGCCAAGGTCGGCTAGCGTCGTACCGAGCGCCGTCGCCCGGCCCTGATCGTCACCCTGCCGGCAATCGTCTACATCTGGTCGAGCGGCTACCGGCTGGGTCGCCACCAGCCCGGATTGACAGGTCGTCTCAGCTCGGTGCGGCGCCCTGGGTGTTGACGTACAAGCCGTAGAGCGACTGGCTGCCGCACATGAACAGCCGGTTACGCTTGGGACCGCCGAACGCGATGTTCGCGCACACCTCGGGCAGCCGGATGCGTCCGATGAGCTTGCCTTCCGGCGTCCACACGGTCACGCCGCTGTAGCCGAGACCCCGTCCGCCCGGATTGCCGTTGCTCGACACCCAGACGTTGCCGTCGATGTCACAGCGCGCGCCGTCCGGGCCGCACTTGATGCCATCGATCATGAAGTCGCTGAAGAGCTTCTGGTTCGACAGCTTGTGGTCGGCGCCGACGTCGAACACGTGCATGTCGCGCTTGCCGCCCGGGCCCTTGTCCCCGGGACCGGGGCCGGTGCTGATGACGTAGAGTTTTTTGTAATCGGGCGAGAAGGTCAGGCCGTTCGGGTTGGGCAGCTGATCCTCGCCGACGACGAGGTCGAGGCGACCGGTCGGATCGACGCGGTACACGGCCGTGGGCAGCTCGCGCTTGAGGTTCGCGACTTCGGGCGGCTGACCGAGCCGATGCTTGAACCGGCCCAGCGGATTGCTCGGGCCGCCGGGCGCGTCCGGCGTGCCTTCGTACAGCTGGCCGCCATACGGCGGATCGGTGAACCAGTAGCTGCCGTCGGGATGTGGCACGATGTCGTTCGGCGAGTTGAGCCGCTTGCCCTGGTAGGAGTCGGCGATGATCGCGGTGGAGCCGTCGTGCTCGTACCGGACGACGCGCCTGGTCAAGTGCTCGCAGGAGAGCTGACGCCCCTGGAAGTCGAACGTGTTGCCGTTGCTGTTGTTCGACGGCATGCGGAACACCTTCACGCTGCCGTCGTCCTCGAGCCACCTGAGCTGCCGGTTGTTCGGGATGTCGCTCCAGACGAGATAGCGGCCTTGCCCGCACCACGCCGGGCCTTCCGACCAGAGCGCGCCCGTCCACAGCCGCTTGATCGGCGTGTTGCCCTGCCGATAGCGGTTGAACAGCGGATCGATCGTGATCACGTCGGGATCGACGTACGTGGTCGGGTTCGCGTCCGGCGACCAGTCGCGCGGCGGCGTCGTGATCGTGCTCGCGGGCTCGGCTGGTTTGCCGGCCGGCGGCGCCTGCGCCCTCACGACGATGGGGGCGAGCGCCGTAGCGCCCGCGAGCACTCCTGCCGCGCCGACGAATTTTCGCCGCGTGATCGGGCTACCATTGTCCAAGGTGGTCCTCCTTCCGCTGGTTCGACGGCAAAACCGTATCAGAGGGGTTGAGCGAGCCCCAAGGAATTCCCGAGGCGCGCGGTCTACGTCGGGAATTCGCCCGGCGCGGCTTCTTCACGCCGATGCTCCGGATCTCCGATCTCGTCCGCGTGCCCCCGATGGAGGAGGGCGTGGCCCGTCGGTACAGCGAGGGTTGCTTCGCCACGTGGGGTCCCGAGCTGCAGGCTCTCGTCGCCACCGCGACGGGCAGCGCCCGGCCCCTCGGCGCCCTTCCAGCTGATCTGGGAGCACATGGACCCGGGCTTCCTGGAGGTCGCGACGCGCATCCCGCAAGGGCCGATGCGATACGTCGAGAGCGCCCGACCCTCGCGATGACATTGTTGCCATCGGGAGGTCGCCATGAGCCGGCTCGACATGGAAGCGTGGATCGCCCGCTTGCGTTCCAGCGCTGGGTGGATCGCGTGTCCTTGACTTGACCGAACACTCCGGCAATCATGGCCGCATGCTTCGACCTCGCGGCATGCTGGCGGTCCTGCTCGCGATGCTGGTCGTCGCACTGGTGTCGATCGCGTACGCGGACCCGCCCGATCCGACGTGGCTCGGCGGTTACTGGGATGACGACGATTTCGACAACGTCGTCGCCTTTATTGCCAGCGCCCTGGCCATCGTCGCCCCGCCGATCATCGACGGCGGACCTCTGTCGGTCTCGGCAGCCCGGGTGGAACCGGCGCAAGCCGTCGCCTCCTCGGGGTCGCTACAAGCTCTCGCCTGTCCTCGCGCCCCGCCCGTAATCCTCTCGTCCGACAGCTGATTCAGTGCTAACAGCAGGCCGCCCCGCCCCACCCGCAGCCGGCAACGTGCGTATGCGGCTGCGCGCGGCGACATTTCCGCGGGCGCCTGCCGAGGAATTCACGTCGTGACCTGAGAGGCCAACGTGCAATGTGTGGTATCGCCGGGTTCGTAGCCACCGGCTCGCGGTTCGACCCTCGCGCCGTCGTGCACCGGATGGTGACGGCCTTACGCCACCGGGGCCCCGACGACGAGGGCGCATATCTCGACGCGCAGGCCGCGCTCGGCGCCTGTCGCCTCAGCATCATCGATCTGAACGGCGGGCGACAGCCGATCGGGAACGAGACGGGCACCATTCACGCGGTCCTGAACGGCGAGATCTACAACTTCCGTGCACTCCGTTCACGGCTCCAGCGACGCGGGCACCGGTTCGCCACGCAGTCGGACACCGAAGTGCTGGTGCACGCCTACGAGCAGGACGGGGAAGAGTTCGTGGCCGACCTGGACGGCATGTTCGCCCTCGCGCTCTGGGATGGACCGCAGCGGAAGCTCTTGCTGGCGCGCGACCGAATGGGCGAGAAGCCGCTCTACTATTACGACGGCCCGGGCGTGTTCGTGTTCGGCTCGGAGCTTCGAGCGCTGCTGGAGCATCCCGATGTGCCGCGCGCGCTCGATCTTCGGAGCCTCTCGCGATATCTGCTGTTCGACGCCGTCCCCGCCCCGCACTCCATTCTCGACGGAATCGCCAAGCTCGCTCCCGCCCATACGCTCGTCGTGTCCCCCGGCGCCAAGCCCCACGTGACACCGTACTGGACCCTGTCGTTCGCCCCGGACGACTCCCTCAGTGAGGCGCAATGGTGCGATCGGCTGATCGGCCGGCTCGAAGGATCGGTGCGCAGCCGGCTCGTCAGCGACGTGCCCGTCGGGGTGTTCGTGAGCGGGGGGATCGACTCCGGTGCGGTCGCGGCCTTCGCGGCGCGCCACGCGAACCCCAGCCCGCTGCGAACGTTCGCGATCGGGTTCGACGCGCCCAGCTACGACGAACGGGGCTTCGCCAGAATCGTCGCCGATCGGTTCGGCACCGAGCACTGCGAGATCGTCTTCGGGGCGACGGACGCGTTGTCATTGATGGAACGCGTGGGCGGGCTCCTGGATGAGCCGCTCGTCGACGCCTCGTTCTTGCCGAAATACGCGCTCGCCAGGGCCGCCCGCGGATCGGTCAAGGTCGCGCTCAGCGGCGACGGCGGAGACGAAATCTTCTGCGGGTATCCGACCTTTGTCGCGGATGCGCCGGCCCGATGGCTTCGAGCCGCGCTCCCACCGTCGGTCCGGTGTCTGGTCACTCGCCTCGTCGATGGCCTCCCCGCGTCGTCGAAGTACGGCAGCGTCGACTTTCTGCTGAAGCAGTTCATGCGGGCGCTGCCCTACCCCTCCGAAGTGCGGACGCAGCTGCTGCTGGGCGGCATCACCGCGACGGAGCAAGCGGGTCTCTTGTCGGCGAGCGTGCGGCAGGCCCTCACGAGCTTCGATCCCTATGCGGAGCTGAGCACGGCGCTGGAACCGCGCCCGGTTCAGGACGAGGTGGAGAGTCTGATCTACCACCATGCTCGGTTCTACCTCGCGGATCAGACGCTGGTCGCCATGGATCGGGCCAGCATGGCCGCCGGTCTCGAGGTCCGCGCTCCCTTTCTCGACCCGGCGCTCGTCGAGCTCGCGGCGACGGTGCCGAGCCGGCTGAAGCTCCATGGATGGAGGACGAAGCACATCCTCAAGCGCGCATTGACGGAGATCTTGCCGCCGACGGTGGTGTGGCGGCGCAAGCAAGGCCTCGGCGTTCCCCTGGCGGCCTGGCTGCGCGGCCCCTTGCGTGACGTGATGGAATCGCAGCTGGCGAGGCTGAGTCGCCGCGGTCTCGTCGACGCCGCGGCGGTCGCGCGGCTGGCCTCGGCGCACGTGGGCGGTCGGCGCGATCATCGCAAGATCCTGTGGTCGCTGCTGATGCTCGACGCGTGGCTCGATCACTACCTGCCCCGTGACCGCTGGACGTAACGCCCGCCGGCTCTTCGCCGGGTGGGCGCCGTATGCCGTCGCCGTCGCCCTGAGTGCGGCGATCCTCGGCTTCGACCTCGGCGAGCGCATGCTCACCACGAACGACGAAGCGAGGTTTCCGGTGATGGCCCGGGACATCCTGTCGCATGGCCACTGGCTCTTCCCCGAGACGTCCGGGGTGCCGATGCTCAACAAGCCGCCGCTTCACGCGTGGTTGATCGCGCTCGCGGGATGGCCGACCGGCGTGGTGAGCCAGCGCGTGGCCGCATTGCCGTCATGGCTCGGCGCCCTGGGCGTGGTGGCGGTGACGTGCTGGATCGCCCGGCGCCTGTTCGGCGCCGATGCGGGGCTCGCGGCGGCGTTGATCGTGGCGACGACCGCCGGGATGTTCGCGATGGCGCGCTCGGCGGTGCCCGACATGACGCTCTCGTTCGGCATCGTGGCCGCCATGGCGGCGTTCGTGGCGGCGGAGCTCGACGGCTCTCGCGGCGCGTGGGTCGGGTTCTACGCGCTCGTGGCGATGGCGTTTTGGGCAAAAGGCCCGGCCGGGCTCCTGCCCATCGTCATCGTGATCGTCTACGAGTGGGCGATCCGCGGCTGGCGGGGCTTGGCACGGATGCGACCGGGCGTGGGCGCCGTCATCGTGGTGCTCCTAGTGGCGCCGTGGTGGCTGCTCGCGGCCCACGTGGGCCGCGAGCAGTTCTTACGGGACGTCGTCCGGAACGACATGATGCAGGGCTATAGCCCGCTCCGCGCGCTGACCTGGGATCGCGCGATCCAGCCCTTCAATGCGGCGGTGACCATCGTCTTGCCGTGGTCCCTCGTCTTGCCGTTCGCCGTGTGCTGGGCGGTACGCCGCTGGAAGAGCGCGTCCGCAACCGGCGAGCGGCTGGCACTGGTGTGGTCGCTCACCGTTTTCATCCTGGTCGCAGCGTCGTCTCGCCAGCGATGGCGGTACTACCTTCCGCTGTGTGTCCCCGCGGCGCTCCTGGTCGCGGGCTGGTCACGGTCTCGTCGGGTAGGCCGCGACACGATGACCGTCGTGGCGGCCTGCGCGGTGGCGGCGGGCATCCTGATCGTCGGGGACGCCTCCCGCCTCACACGCGACAATCGCAGCACCGAATGGCGGACGATGGCCCGGGCTCTCGAACGAGCCCCGGCGCCGCTCTTTGCGCTCGACGCGCCGGAGCTCGTCTTCGCCTTCTATCTCGACAGGCCGATCAAAGCGATCTCCAGCGCGGCCGAGCTCAATGGGATCGATCCTCCTTTCTACGTGATCGCGAGAAGTCCACCCGAAGCCGAGTCATTCGCCGCCGCCTCCGAGGGCCTCGTGAACGGCCGGCGTTTCGTCCTGTGGGCGAAGCGGTAGATCCCCTTCGGCGGCGACGGGATTCTGAGTGTGCAGCGCGCGCCGTGAACGAGACGTCTGTGACCAGGGGGGCGCTGCCGACCGAAGGCGGAGGCATCGGTGGCTCCGCGCGCCGAGCGGCGGTTGACGTGCCCGGCGCGGGAGCCCGTTGCAGGAGTTCTAGACGACTTCTTTGGCCTTGAGCTCTTCCAGGTCCTTCGCGGTGAGGCCCAGCCACTCGGCATAGATCGCGGTGTTGTGCTCGCCGAGCAGCGGTGAGCGGTCCACCGCGACGTGCGAGTCGGACATCTTCACCGGCCATCCTGGTAGGGTGAACTTTCCGCGCTTGGGGTGGTCGACGGTCACGATCATCTCGCGCTTCTGGAGCGCGGGATCCTGCGTGATCTCCATCGTGTCGTAGACGGCCCCGGCGGGGACGCCGGCGTCGCCCAGGACCTGCATGACCTCGGCCTTGCTGCGGCTCTGAGTGAACTCGTTCAGGATGCGGTCCACCTCGTCGTGGTTGGCCCAGCGCCGCTCCGGCGAGTTGAAGCGCTCGTCGCCGATCAGGTCGGCCCGGCCGATGGCCTTCAACAGCCGGTCCCAGTGGCGGTTGCCCGCGCGGGTGGTATAGATGAAGCAGTAGTCGTTGAGGCCTCCGCCCTTGCACTTGTAGAGACCGCTGGGCGCGGTCGTGCCCAGCGCGCTGCGATTACCCGAGCGCACCGCGGCCTTGCCGCTGACGGCCTGGCGCGCGAAGGCGATGCGGCTGAAGTTGATCACGGCGTCCTGCATGGCCACCTTGATGTGCTGGCCCCGGCCGGTGCGCTCGCGCTGGTGCAGCGCGGCCAGGATGCCGATGGCGCAGTGCAGGCCCGTGCCCGTGTCGCCGATGGTCGGTCCGGGCTTGAGGGGCTCGGTCTCCGTCGTCCCGGTCAAGCTCAGGGCCCCGCCCACGGATTGAGCGATCATGTCGAAGCTCACGAAGTTCTCGTAGGGACCGTCGCCAAACCCCTTGACCTGCGCATAGATGAGCCGAGGATTGATCTGCCGGACGACGTCGTAGCCGAAGCCCAGGCGCTCGATGGCGCCGGGGGCGAAATTCTCGATCATGACGTCGGCCTTCTTCAACATCTCCGTGAAGATCTCACGACCGCGCGGGCTCGAGAGGTTCAGGGTGACGCTGCGCTTGTTGGCGTTGAGCAGCATGAAGTAGTGCGAATCCACCCCAGGCTTGTCGGTGGACGCCCCGCGCCCCTGGTCGCCGCCCTTGGGATTCTCGATCTTGATGACGTTGGCGCCCAGCCATGCGAGCGCCTCGGTGCACGAGGTTCCGGCCTCGAACTGGGTCAGGTCGAGGACCTTCACATCCTCTAGCGCAGTCTTCTGTGACTGTGACATGGTGTGGGCTCTCCTGTTCGCGCGAGCGGTTCAGTGCGTCACGCGACGCCGATCGTACCACGACAGAACACTCTGGAGGTGAATCGCCTCGCGGGGTTTCATCGGGGTCCTCGGCTTCTCCGCAGACGCCGTCCCGAACGAAGTAATCCGCAGACAACCGGGGCCGGACGCGCTAGACTTCGGTTGGTCGCGTTGGGCAGGGTCACTCTTGGACCAATGTCGATGTCGTATCGGGAGGCGGGGGGAACACCATCTCTAACCACAGCTCGTGACATCGAGAATGGAAGTGCAGCTCTCTTCCGTCCGCGCGTGCAGGATCGGATGGATAAACCGGGTGAACATCGAGAGTTCGCCTGCTGCACGCGGCGCATAGGCAACCTGGCCGTTTACACAGCTGCTGGGTCGGCTTCGCGATTGTCCGGCGGATGGCGTCGGGGAAGCGCGACTGGAGCTGCGCCTTGATCCAGACGCACTCGGCGCACAGTCTATCGCTCTTCAGCTCGGCAATCTCGTGGCAGACTCTGCAGACCTGTTTGATCTTCCGTCTGTCGAGGAAACTCAGCCGTACTGTGGGCACTACGGTCCCTCCCAGTGAAAAAGTTGCGGACGAGAGACCGCCCTTCAATCCGAATGCCGTCAGCCAGTGGTTCGAAGAATCAACCGCTTACACTGGGAATCGCCTCGATATGTCGAGACAGTCTGGCCAATCGGAGCGGTCCTCGAGCGGGCGTGTTTTGAGGGTAACTCGCCTGGTTGGCCCGCTCGTTGGTCACCCTGTCCCGGCGATCCGCATGCAACTCTTTGATTCTTCTGACCGCTGGCCACCGGCATCCGGTTTGCCTCGTCAACCTGAGACCCGTCGTCATCATTGGCCTGCCCGCCCGAGCTCTTCCGGGAACGGAGACGGGCACACCGTCAGACACCGCCGACGATAAGAGGAGACCACAATGAGCCGCCCGTGGATTCGAGGCTGTTTGCTTAGTCAGGTTCTCGCTTTCTTCTTTGCAACGAACCTGTACGCGCAGACCAATTTCGTGTACACGAACGACGACGTGTCGGGCCAAAACACCGTGTCAGGGTTCGCCGTGGCGGGGAACGGCGCCTTGACGCCGGTACCCGGCTCGCCGTTCCTGACCGGGGGGACGGGCACCGGTGGCGGGCTTCTCGCGGTAAACCGCGCCACGACCTGTTCGACGCAGAAGCTCATCTACGTCTCCAACGCCGGGAGCAATAATGTCAGCGGCTTCTCCGTGGACCCATCCACGGGTCGCCTCACCCTCGTCCCCGGCTCTCCATTTCCGACGGGCGGTCTCAGCCTTGGTGGAATCGCGCTGGCGTGCACACCCGATGGGCGATTCCTCATGGCCGCCTCGGGCGGCTCGAGCGACATCACGGTGTTCAGCATCGCCGGCGACGGCGCCCTCACACCCGCCGGCTCTCCGTTCGCTACCACGGTCGCCCCGGAGGGTATCAAGATCTCGCCCGACGGAAAGTTCTTGGCAGCGGCTCTCACGGGCATCAACTCGATGGAGATGTTCAGCATCGCGCTTAATGGGTCGCTCGCACTGGTTCCAGACTCACCGTTCCTAGGGGCTTCGACGGATGGAGCTCTTGCCGGCGTCGACATCAATTGCGCCAGCACTGTGATGTTTGGAGGTTCCGTAGTCGGTACGACCACCATCGTCGACGTCTTCGACATCGCGACCACCGGGGCGTTGACACCCCGCTCGCCGTTCACTCCTGGCGTGGGAGTTAGCTCGGGCGTTGTGCTGCTCAGTCCGAACGAGCGCCTGCTGTTTGTCAGCAACCAACTAAGCAATTCGGTCACCGTGGCTTCTGTCGCGCCCAACGCAAGCCTCTCGTTGGTTACGGGTTCGCCCTTCGCCGCGCCTGGAAGCAACTTGCCGAGTGGGATGGCGATGGACCAGGCCGGGAACTTTCTGTATGTCGCAGACGGCGGCAAAGTCTACGGCTATACCGTCGCGAACAATGGCGTGCTGGCGCCTGTTCCCGGTTCTCCTTTCCTCCCGAATCCTCCGGCGAGCCGCGTGCTGTCGCTCACGGCGTTTCCGGGCAAGACGTGCAATCAGCCTCCGGACTGCTCCGCGGCGATCGCCAGCCCGTCAACGGTCTGGCCGCCGACTGGCGAGATGGTCCCTATCAGCCTGTCCGGCGTGACCGATCCCGACGGCGATCCCGTGACGATCACGGCGACCAGCGTCTCCAATAGCGAGCAACGGTACCGCGGGTGCTCGGGGGACGCGACGTGCTCTCCCCTGGCCGTCCGTGCGGAGCGTGACGGGGATGGCGACGGCCGTGTCTACAAGATCCAGTTCACGGCGTCGGACGGGCGAGGCGGTGCTTGCACCGGTGAGGTGAATGTGTGCGTGCCGCATGACCAGGGACACGACAGTCCATGTGGCGACGGCGACGACGACTGACCACTGTTCGATTCGCTCCAATAGACGGGCGGATCAGACGGGCCGAGTAGCCGAGCCCGCCACGGCCCGAACGAAGCGCTCTACCTCGGACTCGTCGTTGTAGTAGTGCAAGCTGGCGCGGACGAGCGCGTCGACGCCGCGCGCGGGCATATCGATTTGCGACAGGCGCGCCTCGTGGACGTTGATGTTCACGGCGCGCAGCCGGTCGCGCGTCCGGCGCGCGGCTTCGCCGTCCTTGAGAAAGCTGACGATCCCGCACTGCTCCACGCCGCGATCGTGCACGCTCACGCCGGGTCGCTTGACGAGCTCGCGCCGCAGCAGCGCGCCGAGCGCCTTGACCCGGGCTTCGATCGCGTCGATGCCCACCCGCAGCGTGTAGCGGGCAGCGACACCCAGGCCGATCTGGCCGGCGATGAATCGCTCCCAGTTTTCGAACCGCCGCGCGTCGTCACGGACGACGTAGGTGTCGGCGTCGGTCAAGGTGGCGGCGTGGAGATCGATGAACGGCGGCTCGAGCCTCTCGATGGTGTCGCGCCGCACGTAAAGGAAGCCCGTGCCGCGGGGCCCGCGCAGGTACTTGCGGCCCGTGGCCGAGAGCATGTGGCAGCCGATCCGCCGCACGTCGACCGCGAGCTGGCCGACCGACTGGCAGGCATCGAGTAGATAGAGGATTCCGTGGCGCGCTGCGATGCGGCCGACGTCGGCCGCCGGATTGACGAGCCCGCCTCGCCCCGGCACGTGCGTGATCGCGATCAGCTTCGTGCGCGGACCGATCGCGTGCTCCAGCGCGGCGACGTCGAGCTGCCCAGACGCGTCGCTGTCGACCACGTCGATCTCGATCCCCGCGCGCGCCTTGATCTGCAAGAAAGCGAGGTAGTTCGACAGGTACTCGGCCCGCGCGGTGACGACGCGGTCGCCCGCCCGGAACGGTACCGCGTAGAACGCCATGTCCCACGCGCGTGTGGCATTTTCGACGACCGCGATCTCGTCCGGGTGCGCTCCGATCAGCGTGGCGACGGCGTCGTAGACGTCCGCGAGGCGATCGGCCGCTTCGGCCGCCGCTTCGTAGCCGCCGATGGCGGCCTCGCGCGCCAGGTGACTGGTCACCGCCTCGAGGATCGGACGCGGCGGCAAGGCGGCGCCCGCGTTGTTGAAGTGGATCACGTTGGCCACGCCGGGTGTGTCCGATCTGAGCCGCGGGACGTCGAGCGTCATCGTTTCCTAGTCCTTCACCTTCAAGTCCTCCCACGGATATGCGTACCCGGTGGTGATGGTCGGGAAGACGTCCTGCCATTTCTGCGCCGCGACCCGAGGGCCGATCGCGTTGATGAACGCGTGGCGGAACACCGGGACCACGTAGTAATTCTCGAGGATCCCGCGCTGGATCTCCTCGGCCAGTTTCTTTCGCTCCGCCGGATTGATCGACCGCTCGTACTGGTCGAACTTCCCGTCGAGATCCGTCACGCAAATGCGGTCACGAGAGTTGAAGCCGCCGCACTTGAAGAAGGCTTCGTACCAGAATGACCAGCTCCCGGCGATTCTGGTGGCCTGAAAGATGATCTGGGTGCCGGGCCAGTCTTTGAGCCCGCCCTGCAGGCGCTGTAGGAAAATGCCGCGCTCCATGGTCTGCAGCCTGGCCCGGATGCCGATTTCGCGAAGCTGCGCGATGACTCGCTCGCCCCGGGAATAGAACGGGGGTACGGGCGTCACCCAGTCCACGTCGAACCCGTTGGGAAATCCCGCCTCGCGCATCAGCTGCTTCGCTCGCTCGACGTTGCGCTCGAACTCGGGCCACTCGATCGCGTACTGCACGTCGTTGTTGATCCAGTTGCCGGTCGGCTTGCCCAGCCCCCCCGACTCTGCCTGGTTGATGGCCCGCCGGTCGATGGCCAGGCTCACCGCTTCGCGCACCCGCTTGTCACGAAACGGATTCTTGGGATCCTGGAATCCGGGGAACTCCAGCCACCAGGATCCGGAGAGCACCGGCGCCAGCATGACGCCCGGAAGCTTTCCGACCTTGTTGATCAGCTCGCCGGGAACGAAGTAGATGATATC
>Ga0066710_100001570_pt1 | contig 17283 bp, 15 predicted proteins | sample GraSoiAngelo_159_FD_79666 | JGI IMG/M metagenome (GOLD analysis project Ga0066710, IMG submission 79666) | Grasslands soil microbial communities from the Angelo Coastal Reserve, California, USA - 14_1009_16_40cm | ecosystem: Environmental > Terrestrial > Soil > Grasslands | place: USA... | reverse complement strand
TGAGTGGCGCCAACGGCGCGGCCACCGTCGCGAATGGCATCAGCACCGCATTGCAGAATCTCGATCAGGCGTTGGAAACCGTGCTCACCACGCGCGCTGGCATCGGGGCGCACCTGCGCGAGCTCGACGCGCTTGCCGCCGGCAACGATGACCGTACGACGCAGTACCAGCAAACGCTCTCGCAGTTGCAGGATCTCGATTACAACAAGGCGCTATCGGACTTCGCGCGGCAGCAGCTCGCGCTGGAAGCCGCGCAGAAGTCGTTCGCTCATGTTAGCGGGCTGTCGCTATTCAATTACCTGTAGGCGGCACTGCGGCGTGGAAACCTTAACGGTCGGCCGTAGGTTTCGCTCCGCTCGTCGCGCCTGCGGGCGGGCGCGGGTTGGCGCGCGCCGCGCCACCTCGTAACAGCGCGCTCGAATGCAAACCAATCCGTCGGTCGTTGCCCGCGAGGCGTTGCGCCAATTGGCGTTGCGGCGCTTGCCGCCAACCCCCGACAATTACACTCGGGTGTACCACGAGATTGCGTCTCCGGGCAGCAAGCCAGTATCACCCATGCCGAGCGCAATGCTACGCGAAGTCGCCGAAGTGATCGGGCGCCGGCGCAGCGAGGTCGCGTCTGACGCGCAGGCGCTCGAGCGCGCGATCGAGGTCGGCGACTGGGATCAGGTCAAGGGCTTGCTGCTGCGCGTTGCGGGCGACGCGCCTACGAGCGATTCCGAAACGCTGGCTTGGGCTGCGTTGATAGGCGACATCGTGCAGCAGTGGGATGCGCGTACGCCCCGCATAACGAAAGTACGCAAGCGCGAAGCGCTGGACCATGTCCTCAAGGCGTTTGGCAATTCCGCCGAAGCGCTGTATCCGCGCCTGCGCGGACTGATTCGTTCATGGGCCGATGCCGAAGTCCATGCGACGAGCACCGAAGCGGTCGCCGATGCGCTCGCAGCGAGCGCTCCTCCGGCGTCGTCCGCACACGAGGCGGCGGCGAAGCTTGCAGGCGGCGACGCAGCTAGCGGGGATACCGCAGCGTTGCTACGCGAACTTCTTGCGCAAACCCTTACCTTTGGCGTGGTGGAACGTCTCGGCTACAACCCAGAGCTGGTTCGCGAGGCGCAGGCGCTCGCCGCCAAGGTACGCGACGCACGCGAGAGCCCGGCAGTGGCCGAGCTGGCATCGCATCTGAAGCGATTCTGGATCGCGCTGGAGATTCGCGGCGAAGACCAGCGCGATGTGCAGCAGGGGCTGGTGCGGCTGTTGCATGTACTGAGCGCTAACGTAGGCGAGCTTATTGCCGACGATGCGTGGCTCGCCGGGCAACTGCGCTCCATCGAAGCGCTCACCGCGGGACCTATCGATCTCGAAACTGTCTCCGCGCTGGAGCGAAACTTGCGCGAGACCGTGTTCAAGCAGGGTACGCTCAAGCACAGTCTGGATGAGGCGAAGGATGCGCTGAAGCACATGGTCGTGACGTTCATAGACCGGCTCGGCACCATGGCAGACAACACCGGCGACTACCACAATCGGATTGCCGACTACGCAGTCAAGATCGAGCAAGCGGACGATCTGTCCAAGCTTTCGGCTGTCATCGCGCAGGTAATGAACGACACGCGCGGCATGCAGACAAACCTACAGCGCTCACGCGATGACTTGGTGGCCACACGGCAGCGGGTCGACGAACACAATGTGCGCATCCATCAGCTCGAGCGCGAGCTTTGCTCGCTCGGTGACCGCCTGCACGAGGACACGCTCACTTGTCTCCTCAATCGGCGCGGTTTGGCGCGCTCGTACGAGGCGGAAGCGGCGCGGGCGGACCGCCATGACGAGCCGATGTGCCTAGCCATTCTCGATATCGACGATTTCAAGCAGATCAACGATACCCTCGGACATCAGGCGGGCGACCAGGCGCTCGTCCATCTCGCGCGCGTGGTCCGTCAGGCGCTACGTCCTTCGGACGTTATTTCGCGCTATGGCGGCGAAGAGTTCGTGATCGTGTTGCCGAAGACGAATCTGGACCAGGGCGTAAAGGCGATGGCGCGAGTGCAGCGCGATCTGACGCGGCGGTTCTTCCTGCACGAGAACAAGCGGGTGCTGATCACCTTCAGTGCCGGAGTCGCCCTGCGCACCACCGGCGAGGCGCAAGAGGAGCTGATCGCGCGCGCCGACAGCGCGTTGTACCGGGCAAAACAGGCGGGGAAGAACCGGGTTGCCGCGGCGTGAACTCTCACGTAGGTCGGGCACGCCAGTGCCCGACAACGACGTCCAGCGTCGGGCACAAAAGACGTGCCCGACCTACGCTCACTCGACCAACCCATGCTCCAGCGCGTAGCGCGTGAGTTCGGCGTTGCTTTGCAGCTGCAACTTGGCAAGAAGCCGAGCCCGATAGACGCTCACGGTCTTGGGCGATAGCGCCAGCTCATCGCCGATCTGCGCCAGCGTTCTCCCGGATGCGATCAGCCGTAGCGTCTGGAATTCGCGATCGGACAAAAGCTCGTGCGCGGGCACGTCGTGGTTGCTGTTGATGCTATCGGCAAGTGATTGCGCGAGCTCCGGCGTAATATATTTGCGTCCCCGGGTTACTTGCCGTATGGCATAGACCAGTTGATCGGCGGCGGTCATCTTCGTCAGATAGCCGGCTGCCCCTGCCTTGAGGGCGCGCACGGCATACTGATCTTCGGGATACATCGACAGAATGAGCACCGGTAGCTTCGGCAGCTCTTGCTTCACCTGCTTCAGCGTATCGATGCCGTTCTTGCCGGGCATGGCGATGTCGAGCACCAGCACGTCGCAGGGTTCGCGCCGCAGTTGTTGCATCACCTCGCCGTAGTTGGCCGCCTCGCCCACAACCGCCAGATCGGATTGTGCGAGCAGGATTTGCCGAAGTCCCTGCCGGACGATGGCGTGATCATCGGCGATGACGACGCGAATCATGTGTTCGATTCCACCCGGTGGCGCTTTTCCAGCGCGGAGGATAGCGGCAGCCACAAGGCGATCAGGGTGCCGCGCCCGACGCCGCCACTGATGCGCAGCGCGCCGCCCAAGGAAAAAGCGCGCTCGCGCATGCCGCGCAGTCCAAAACAGTCTGCCTTACCCATGTCGTCAGGTGAAATACCACAGCCGTCATCATAGACTTCGAGATCCAACCGATCGGCGCTGGCATCCAAGCGCACCTCCACGCGGCTTGCCCCTGCGTACTTGGACACATTATTGAGCGCTTCCTGGCAAATCCGGAAGACTGCAATGGCCTGATCCCGATCCAGCGCGATGTGCTCGTGCGATGTCTCGAACAATACCGGCACGCCCATGCGCTGCTCAAAAGTGCGTGCCTGCCACTCGAGTGAAGCAACGATGCCTTCGTCGATGATCCCCGGGCGCAAGTCGTGCATGATTCGCGTCGAGGAAAGAATGACCGAATCCACAAACTGATCCATCTGCTGCAGCTTCGCGAAAAGCCGCGCATTTTGTTTAAGCTCGCCTTTGAGCCAGGCAACGTCGAACTTGACCGCAGTCAGGGTGCTGCCTACGTCGTCGTGAATCTCGCGCGCGATGGATTCGCGTTCCTGTTCGCGGATGCGGGTGAGGTGCGAGGCGAGCTCACGCAGTTCCTGCCGCGAGTGGCGCAGCTCCTGCTCGGCGCGCTTCTGTGGCGTGATGTCGTTCACCACGCCGTCCCACAGCACGGCGCCCGACGGCAGCCGCCGCGCGCGCGCGGCAACCTCGACCCAACGCGCTGCCAACTCGGTGCGCGGCTCGATGTGACGTACCCAGTCGACATAACCCGGCGTGATCGTCGAATGCTCCAGCACGCGGCGCAGCTCCGCGCCGTCACCAGGCCCTAGCAAATCGAACAGCAGCGTCGGCTCGGCAATGAGCCGATCAGGGGGTAGCCCGAACAAGCGACGCGAACCTTCGCTCACGTAGGCAAGCGACAGCTTGTCCTCGACAAGCTGCATCTGGAACACCATGCCTGGCAGATTGGCAGTCAACGCCCGAAAGCGCGCCTCGCTCTCGATCAGCGCGGCTTCCGCCTCCCGCTGCCGACGCCGCGTCGCGGCGCTCTCCAGTGCGCGTTGCAGCGCCGGGATCAACCGCCCGAGCTTGTCTTTCATGATGTAGTCGTCGGCGCCGGCGCGCATCGCCTCCACCACGACCTCCTCGCCGATGGTTCCCGACACAATGAGGAACGGCAAATCGGGGTCGAAGCTGCGCACGATGTCCAGCGCTTGCAGCGAGCCGAAGCTGGGCAGGCGATGATCGGAAATGACGGCGGAGCACGGCGCTTGCGCCAGCACCCGGCGTAGCTCGTCGGCCGCTTCGACGCGTTGCGCGGAGATCTTCCAGCCGGCACTACGCAGCCGGCGTAGCAGCAGGTCGAAGTCGGTCTCGGAATCCTCGATGACGATCAGCGTGAGCGGCTGGGAGATTGGGTCGGACGCTTCCATGTGGTCGATCGACGCTTAAGGGATGCTACGGCGTGCCCATTTTACGCGGATGTCGGAAAAGGGGCCGTAATGCCGCTCATTTCGTAGCTTCGCCTCCAAATCTAGAGAAGTCCCCTCTTTTTTGGGTCTTGGCTGTCGATAGATCACCCATACTGTCGGACAGCTTGCCGGGTTAGTCGCGGCTCGGTCATCAATAAAGATATGCCGCCGGCTTTGCCCAGACCGTTGCGGCGAGGCTCGATGACTTGCCGAGCTTCACGGCAAGGAAGCGGAAGATGGTGAGCGGATGCTGCCGGACCACGAGCGGCGTGGCTCGCCCCGGGCTGGCCTGGCGACGTCGCCGGCACATCATGGGCCATTTGGCGGACTCGGCATGAAGACGAATCGCGTATAAGGCCACCCCAAAAAGGACCGTCATGGATGTCCGTGCCGCACAACGCCAACACGTTGCCACACTGAAGCTCTCGGGACGGTTCGACTTCGACGCGCATCAAGACTTCAAGCGCGCTTACGAGCCGTGCCTCGCGGCGCTTGATGTACGCGAGATTCGCGTCGATCTTGGGGGTCTCGAGGATATGGCAAATTCGGTGCTGGGAATGCTACTGGTGCTGCGCGAGCGCGCCCGTGCGCTCGACAAACAGGTCCGTCTGACTAATGCACGTGGGCCCTTCAAGGATGTCCTCGAGAATACGAACTTTGGCAAGCTGTTCGCAACCTTATAGCGAGCACGCGCAGCCCATTCCGCCCGAAACCCTAGTCACTTATTACAGAAAGCAATCTCATGAATCCGTAAGAGGTCTATCTAGCGCGCCAGCCTATCGTCGATGTCAATCAAGAACTGGTTGGTTTCGAGCTTCTATTCCGACCAACCGCCACCGACCGGGTCGAAGTCGACGACAATCTGCTTGCCACCTCGACGGTGATTTCCAACGTGTTCACCGAGATCGGGCTCGAGCAGGTTATCGGCCAAGTCGACGGCTATATCAACGTCGACGCCGACTTCTTGTTTAGCGCCTTGATCGATACGCTGCCCCCGGGTCAAATCGTGCTCGAGCTGCGTGAGCAGAAGATCGTCGACCAAGCGACGATCGAGCGCTGTGGTCACTTGCGGCAGCACGGCTATCGCATTGCGATCGACGACTTCGTCGGCAATTTCGACGGATTGGACCAGCTGTTGCCGGCGGTCGATATGGTCAAGGTCGACTTCGAGCGCATAGATCCGCTGCTCATCCCGGAGATCGTCAAGATGCTCGAACCCTATCCGGCAAAGCTGATTGCCCAGAAGATCGAAACGCCGGCGCAATTTACTCAGGCCAAGGCTCTCGGTATTGCGCTCTTCCAAGGCTACCACTTTGCGCGTCCGCAGCTGCTGACGGCAAAGCGCGCGAGGCCCGCTGAGATCGCATTGCTGCGGCTGCTGCAGCTTGCCCTCGAAGACTCCGAGACGCACGAGATCGAGCAGGAGTTCAAACGTCATCCCAACTTGAGCGTCAATCTGCTGCGCCTGGTCAATTCAGCGGCCTCGGGTTTGCGTCAGCAAATCACCTCGATGCGCCACGCGCTGGTCCTACTCGGTCGTCGGCGGCTCAAGATCTGGTTGCAATTGTTGCTCTACACCGCGGACCGCAGCAATCGCTCGCTCGGCAGCCCACTGCTGCAGATGGCTGCGGTGCGCGGCAAGCTGATGGAACTCATCGCCGGCAAGCAAGTGGCCGGGCACGACGCATATAAGGAGCTCGCGTTCATCGCCGGCATTCTGTCGCTGATGGACGTCCTTCTAAAGATGCCGCTACCGGAAATCCTGGATCAGCTGCATTTGCCGGAGGCGGTACGCGCCGCGCTATTGCGCCGCGAGGGTGATCTTGGCGCGCTGCTCACGTTGACCGAGCAACTCGAGCAGCAAGATACCGAAGGTGTGGCCAAGTCGCTGCAGGCGAACGGTTCGGTGGGCGCGAGCACGCTCATGTCGATGCAAGTCTCGGCGTTCCAATGGGCCAACGAGCTCGTGGCGCAGGCCGCCTAAGGATCATCAGCAGGCGAAAAAATGGGAACTAACTCAGATGGCGGTGGAGCCCGGCAGATGCCTCGATGCCGACAGCGCGACAATCTGCGCGGCTTCGACGGGCCTGCTGACCAGGTAACCTTGCGCGCGATCGCACCGCTGCTCGCGCACGAAATCAAACTGCGCGACGGTCTCGACACCTTCGGCGACAACCGTGAGCTTGAGGCTTTTGGCGAGCGCTACAATCGTTCGCACGATGGCCTGGTTGTCCGTGTCGTTTTCGACTCCGCGGATGAATGACTGATCGATTTTGAGTACGTCGATCGGAAAACGCTTGAGGTAGGACAGTGACGAGTAACCCGTGCCGAAATCGTCGACCGAGATCCGCACTCCCATGTTTTTCAGCGATTGCAGGGTGCCGATTGTGGACGCGGCATCATGCATGACGACCGACTCGGTGATTTCGAGCTCGAGATAGTTCGGATCCAGGCCGGTATTCACGACCGCTTCGGCGACATCGTCGGCGAACCCGGGCTTGCGGAACTGCGCCGCGGATACATTGACCGCAACGGTCATCCCGGCCATGCCAAGATCGTGCCACAGGTTGTTCTGGTGACACGCGGCAGCAAGCACCCAGCGACCGATGTCGACAATCAAGCCAGTCTCGTTGGCAAGCGGGATAAAGGCATCGGGTAGCACCAGCCCAAACTGCGGATGACGCCATCGCACCAGCGCCTCCGTTCCGATGATGATCCCGGTCTGCGTGTCGACCAGTGGCTGGTAGAGCAGGAAGAGTTCTTGCCGCTCGACCGCGTGACGCAGTGCACTTTCAAGCCGCAGCGGATTGCCGAAACCCTGGACCGGATCAATGGCGTACAGATGCATGTTGCCAGGACCGAGCTTCTTCGCCTCGAACTTGGCGCTTTCGGCGTTGCGCAGCAATGACGCCGAATCCTGAGCACCTTCCGGGTATAGACATACGCCAACGCAGCAGTTAACGAACATCTCGTCGCCGCTGATTTCGAAAGGTCGTGAGAAGGCGTCGCAAACCGCCTCGGCGAACTGTGTGGCAGTCTTGGCACCGCCGACCTCATCGAAATACATGGCAAACTTGTCCTGACCCATGCGCGCGATAACGGCCTGCTCGCTGAATGCCGCGGTGAGCCGGCTCGCCACGCGCTTGAGCAATTCATCACCTACGCTATAGCCAAGTGACTCGTTTATACGCATGAACCGATCGAGATCGAGAAACAGCAGCGCGGCGCGAGCGCGCTCGGTGCGTGCCTTCCCCAAGCTGTGCTCGATCAACTTGGCCAACATCTCGCGATTAGGCAAGCCGGTCAGCTGATCGTGATAGGTGAGATGGATCAGACTCTGCTCGATATCTTCCTTGGCGCGACGCATGCTCGCGTTACGCAGCTCGCGCTCGACGACCGGCACAAGGCGCGCGCGGTTGGCTTTGTCGATGAAGTCGGTGGCACCGGTGCGCATGGCAAGCGCCGCCGTCTGCTCGGGCAGCGTGCCGGACATGATGATGAAAGGAATGTCCTGGTGACTTCGCTTCAATTCGTTGTAGGCGCGCATCGAATCGAAGCGCGGCATGCGGTGGTCCGAAATCACCAGGTCCCATCGCCGCTCGGCGAGAGCCGCGTGCATATCCTCCGCGCAGTCCACGCGTTTGAATTCGAGTCGGCGGTTGATCTTCCTTAGCTCCGAGCGGATCAGCAATGCGTCATCCTCGGAGTCTTCAACCAGCAGAATGTGGTGGACCGAGTCGGACATGATGCGCGCGTCAGGCATAGCTAGTAGCTTCAAAGATGCATCGTAACCCGGTGCCGAAGCGAGCGGCAAGTCGCCAAGCGCACTCCGTGCGCAAACTGCCGCTCCAAAGGTTGACCCTGTTGTATGCAGAGTGGTCTCCGGCGCTGTCAGGACCGGCGTCGAAAGGTCCGAAATTTCGGTTGGAAAATTCCGGTTTTCAAGTTGTTGCGAGCCGCACTTCATGATCGACTGCAACCGCATGGGCCGGTAGAGCGCTTTTCACGCGACACCGGCAACGCGATTGCGTCCCGCCTGCTTGGCACGATAGAGCGCCTGATCGGCGCGGTGCAGCAGGGCAGGTGGGTCAGCGATGCCACTTTCACCGACAGCGGCGACGCCTACGCTTACCGTGACTGCATGCTGGCGGGAGGCGAGCTTGATCTGCGCGGCTTGTACTACGGCGCGCAAGCGTTCTGCGCATAGCATTGCCGCCGTGCGATCGGTGTCGCGGCAGACGACCAGAAATTCCTCGCCGCCGACCCGGCATACCGTGTCGAGCGCGCGCGCGTTATCGCGCAATAGCTCGGCGATCTGGGTCAGCACCTCGTCACCCACCGCATGCCCGAAACTGTCGTTGATTTGCTTGAAATTGTCGATGTCGATCATCAGGCATGATAATGGCCGCCCGGTCTTCTCCGCGGCGCGCCATTCGGTCTCTACCTTATCCATGGCGTGACGACGATTCGGCAAGCCAGTCAGTGGATCCGAGCGCGCCACTTCGCGCAGCCGGCGGTTCGCCACGGTCTGCTCGGTCGCGTAGCGACGAATTTCGTCACGGTCCCGTGCCAGCTCCTCCTGGAGCGCCACGATGCGCCGGCCGACGCGGATACGCGCGGCGAGAACCTGCGGTGCGGAGGGCCATGGCAGAAAATCATCGGCACCGGATTCCAGCGCCTCGACGAGCGCGCCCTCGCTTGGACGGTCCCCGAGCACCAGAATATAGGCGCCACGGCCGATCGCAGATTCGCGCAGAGTCCGACAAAAGCCGAGGCCGTACACCGAGCTGGCGTGCCACTCGTAGATGACGAGTTGCGGTCCCGCAGTTACGGTGGCGTGCAGTGCCGTCTGGTCGCTGTCGGCGAAGGTGAGGTTTAGTCCCGCCGGAGAGAGTATGGTGCTAATGGCATTGCGCACCTCGGCATCGCTCGTCGGCAGGTTGCGCACGTTCGGCGGCGCGCGGCGCTGCTGGCGGAGCGGCGACCGGTTTGAGCTTTAGTGGCGCCAGCCTGGGTAGGTCAAGTTCCAATAGCCTGGTCCATGTCGGCCACGCCGCCGCAACCTCGTCCCAGGTCGCCATCAATTCGCCGGCTGCCAAGTCAAGCGTCGACGCCAGTGCCAGAATGTCGGCCATTGCATCGCGCGCAGGCTTCGGGCCGATAGCGCACTGAGCGATACGCTCGGCAATGCGTAGTCCCTTGGTCAGTGCGTAGCGGCGCGAATCCGGCGCTGGATCGCCCGCAGGGTCCCGGTGCGCCAGCGCGATCGACTCGAGAAATACGTCGGGGAAGCCCCAGTCGCCGAGCAGATGCTGCCCGAGCTCCACCCGATCGGTCGCATACGCGGCGCGCTCGGCACCGATGAACGCTTCGATGCTGTCGGCATCGGTTACTTGGGCCAGCACGTTGCCATAAGTTTCCGTATGCAGGGTCGCGAGCGCAAGTTCGCCGATCCCGGCAAGCAAACCAACGCTGAAGACTTCTTCTGGGGAAGCCATCTGCGTACGCCGGGCCAGCCCCTGCATGGTTAACGCCATCACTAGCGAACGGCCCCAATAGGCGCGGTAATCGAAGCCAGCGCAGCGGCCGGCTTGATGCTGCGCGACAAGCGACAGGCCTAGCGCAAGGCGGCAGGTTGCGGCAGTGCCGACTCGGGCCAGCGCCTCGAGTACCGACGCCTCGGGCCGATGCGCATGGTGGTAGCTTGCATTCGCTGCGCCAATGACGCGCCCAACGAGCGCTGGATCGGACTTGATGGCGCCAGCGATTTCCTGAGCCGAAACGGTTTCATTTTGGATCAGCCGCAACACCCGCAGGGCGACACCTTTCGGCGTCGGCAGCCGGCCGGCAGCATTTAGCGCCCTGAATTCATTCCTGTTCATTGTTGGTCAGTTGCGGCTAAGGCTCGTCCATGGATCGGTTTATCGACGGTGGGCAATGGGCAGCAGCCATCCCGTGCGCCGGACGCAGCTCATCATGACAGGGATATCGGCACGCTCCGCGGAAGCCTTAGCCTAACTTCCACAGTTCGCCACTGATGATGGTGAACGCGGCGCATTGTAGTGTCAGTGCAACAGTGCGGTTTGAGAGGGAAATCGCAGGCGCCGCGATGCGGACGCCAAGCGCGGCTATAGCCGCGATCATCGGCCCGATTGCGTGCAGGTCAATATCGCCTTGGTGGTCACCCGCGAGGGCATGCCTCTTGGCTACGAAATCTTCGCCGGCAACACCGCCGATGTGACCACGGTGCAGGCGATCGTGGCGAGCATGGAGGAGCGCTTCGGTAAAGCCAATCGCGTCTGGGTGATGGATAGAGGGATGGTCAGTGCTGAGAATGTGGCCTGGCTCAATGAAACAGGCCGGCGTTACGTGATCGGCACCGCCCGCTCGGAGCTTAAGCGCTGGTCCGAGCAGATCGCCGAGAAGGATGACTGGCGGCAGATTCGCGAGGGATGGGCAAGTAAAGATCTGTCGCGGGCCGGACGGCACCGAAACCTTCTTGCTGTGTCGCTCGGCCAGCCGCATTGAGAAAGAGCGCGCGATGCACGCGCGCTTCTCGCGGCGCATCGAAGAAGGATTACAAACGCTCGCGCGACGCATCGACAAGAGTACGCGGCCGCTCGAGCGCGGGGCGCTGGAGCGACAGATCGGGCGACTGCTGGAGCGTAACGCCCGCGCTGCTGCACGCTACGCAATCTCCATTGCCGAGGATGAGACCAGCGCCTCCGGGCTGAGACTGCAGTGGACGGTGCAAGCGCAGTGGGATGATTGGGCCACCTTGAGCGAGGGCACCTATATCTCTGCGCAGCAACATCGAGCAGTGGACCGATGAAGAGCTCTGGAACACCTACATCCAACTCACCGAAGCGGAGGCTGCGTTCCGCATTCAGAAATCGGATCTGTGCATCCGACCGATTTGGGCATCACAAGGGAGAGCGCATCAAGGCGCACATCCTGATCTGCTTCCTGGCCTACGCGCTATAGAAGACACTGCGGCAATGGCAATCCCGCGCCGGCCTTGGCGATTCACCGCGCACGATCCTCACCGAGTTCTCGCGCATTCATGCCGCCGACATCGTGCTGCCGCTGGCTGACGCCTCTCAACGAGAGCTGCGGATCCGCTGCGTAGTGCGCCCTGAGCCCGCACAAGAGCCGCTCCTTCAGCCTCTCGGGCTCACCCTGCCAGAGCGCTTGCGCGTACCCACAACAGCCAAAATGTAGTGGCGACTTTGAGCCTTAACTGCCTGATATTCCGGACTTCGCACCCTTGAAGCCTTGAAGCGTGGAAGTTGGGTTAGGCCGTAGCCACGCCTTTGCCACTAGGATCGCGCGCGGCGCGCGCTCGGGTTGGCAGCAGACCGCTAACGGGCCTGCATTGCCGTCTCGATCCTGGACCAGTAACGAGCCAAGCGGTCCCCAGTGCACGCGGGTGATGCCAGGCTACTGTTCCTCGAGCCGTCGCGCCTCGACTTCCTGAGGGCTCGTGGCGCCACGCTAGGTGCGCAACTCGTCGGCCAGGCGACGGGCGAGGGCAGCGCTTGCTCGGCTTCCTCGTACACACCGAGCATCTTAAACAGATCGGCGAGATAGTTCTCCAGCGTACTGAAGTTGGAGAAGATGTAACCGATCGGATTGTTGATCTCGTGCGCGACTCCAGCCGCGAGCTGGCCGATCGAGGCTAGCTTTTCCGATTGCACGAGCTGCTCCTGGGTCTTGGAGAGCCATCGCGCGAAGGCCCGTTACTTGCTCGCAGGCTCTGTTCCAGTGCGTAATGCGGTGGACTTGAGCTCCGTCTGGCCGGACAGGACGATGCGAACCGTGTCCGGGTACATGTCCTTCGCCCGGCGCAAAAAGTCGACACCGGTCATGGTCGGCATGCGCTGATCGGAGACAATGACATCGACGTCGTTCTTGGCGAGCAGCTCCAGCCCCTGCTGACCGCTGCTGGCAGTGAGGATGCGATAGCCTTTGCGGCGCAGAAGGCGCGTCAACGCCATCAAGATGTATTCCTCATCATCCACGAGCAGCAACGTGCGCAGATGCTTCTGCCGCTGCAGCAGATGCGCGGGCAGACCCTCGCCTCGCTCCAACAACGCCTCGACGTCGCGCACGGGGAGCGGTCGGCTGAAGAAATGACCCTGCATCGCATCGCATTGCGTGGCGATCAAGGCCGCGACCTGCGCCTCCGTTTCCACGCCTTCCGCAATCGTCTTCATATTGAGCGACTGCGCGGTGGCGATGATCGCCTTAGTGATTGAGGCGTCATCCGCATTGGTCGTTAGTTCGCGAATGAACGCTCGATCGATCTTGATGACGTCGATGGGAAAGCGCTTCAGATAGCTCAAGCTCGAGTAGCCCGTACCAAAGTCATCCAACGATAACCCCACGCCAATCGCTTTCAATTGACGCAGGGCCAGAAGCGCCGCATCGCTATCGTGCATGACCATGCTTTCGGTCAGCTCCAGCTTCAACCACTCGGCCTCGAGACCAGTGTCGAGGAGAATGCGCCGCACGAGCTCGGAGATATCGTGCTGCTGGAACTGCCGTGCGGACAAATTCACCGCTAGCGACAGGTTCGAGTAGCCGGCGGCATGCCATCGCGCGGCCTGCGTGCATGCCGACTGCAGTACCCATTCGCCGATTGGCCCGATTAAGCCGGTCTCTTCGGCCAACGGAATAAAGCGCGCAGGTGAAAGGAAGCCCAGCTCGGGATGCCGCCAGCGTATAAGGGCCTCGACGCCACTGATTTGGCCGGTGCGCAGGTCGACCTGCGGTTCGTAGTACAACTCGAATTCCTGCTGGTCCAGTGCGCGGCGCAACGCCGCCTCGAGCTCGACGCGCTCGCGGGCCTGGGCTCCCATTTCCTGCGTATAGAACTGCAAGCTGTCGCCGCCTTCGGTTTTGGCGCGATACATCGCAGCGTTGGCCTTCTTGAGCAACGTGTCGCTATCGTCGCCGTCTTCGGGGCACACACTCATGCCGACGCTCGCAGTCACATGTAGTACGTGTTCGTCGATCACGAATGGTTCAGCAAATGTCGCCAACACTTTGTGCGCCACATGGGTTACGTCGTCGGCATCTGCCAAGGCGGGCAACATAATGACGAACTCATCGCCTGCCAGCCGAGCAACGGTGTCGCCCCCCTGCACTACGTCACAAAGCCGCATGGCGAACATTTTTAACAACGAGTCGCCGATGGCGTGACCAAAGCTATCGTTGATGAACTTGAAGCGGTCAAGATCGAGGCATATCAGCGCTAGGCGCTGCCCGGTCCGGCGTACTTGCGCGACTGCCTGCGCGATCCGGTCTTCCAGCAGATTGCGGTTGGGAAGCCCCGAGAGCGCGTCGTGATTGGCAAGATACTCGATGCGTGCCTCCTGCCGCTTGCGCATGTTGATATCGCTGGCCACTCCGTATAACCTTACCGGCTTGCCTTCCTCATCGAAGGCTACGCGCGCTCTGTCCTCCACCCAGCGAACGTCGCCATCCGGCCGCAGGATTCGGTATTCCAGCGTCAAGGCACCCTTGGCAAAAAGTTCGGGCAGAAGTTGGAACACTTGATTGCGATCTCGGGGATGGATCCGCTCGGACCACAGCTGCTGGTTTTCGAAGAACTCTGCTGCTCGCCTGCCGTAAATCCGCTCGGCCGCGGGATTGATGTAGAGAAGTTCATAGTCCGTTGCCGACATCGCCCAAACCACGTTATCGATGGATTCCAGGATGCCGGATAGCTGCGCTTCGGCTGCGCGCAGCGCTCCCTCGCGCTGCTCCTGAGTGCGGCTCGTGTCCTGGAGCGCCGCAGCCATGCTATTCAGAGCTTCGGCCAAAGCATCGAATTCACCTTGGCAGCCGTCGGGCAGCCGGATATTCAGGTCACCTTGCGCGACTCGGTTGACGAACATGACGGCCTTGTTGACAGGACGCGCAATATGGCGCGACACCAGAAAGGCCACGAACAGGCCTAGCGACACAGCAAGTAGTCCGGCAGCGAAAACGACCCACTCGGTTGCTTTAGCGTCTTGGCCGACATTCGCCCGCGTCGCCTTTACACGCTCGACGGCATAACCGTGAAGCTTTGCTAGCGCCGGCTCTATCGTGTTGGCGGCCGCCCGATAACTCTCGCTTTCGGAGCGGGGAAAGCCCGCTTCATAGCGCGCGGCCGCCTGCTCTACGGCGGCTTGCGTCTCGCGGATCGCGTCGGCATCGTTGGTTAGTGCGCGAATTTCGGCCATATCACGGCGAATGCGACCGGTAGCGGCCCGTACCTGAGCCGCCGCGCGCGAAGTAGCTTCGCCCAATCCCGATTCCGCTCGCAAGCGTACGTAGTCCGTTTCACTGCGCCGCGCTTCTAGGAAGGCGATCCTACTATTCATGCTCAGCTCGTCGATGCGTACATCCGCGTCGAGCATACGGTCCATGGTCGCCAACTGATGCTGCTGCCAAGCCAGCAACATCGATCCCACGATCGCCAGCAACGCGACCAGCACGGCGAAGCCGACCGCGACCTGGGATCTCACACTAGACCAGCGGCGTCTGACGGTGTTTGCGGAATGACTCACTGTCTACCTTGGTTGGCGCTACGGCCGCACAGGATCGCCTCGCGGCTTCGGAGCGACAGTTAGCGATAAACGAGTTATCGGTCGTGCCGTGCAGAACTGAAGCAACGTCGGGTCCTTATTGCCCTCAAGAATTTTCGCCACGTTCCGTTATGCCTAGTGTTCCTGTAGCCGCTGTTGCTTGCCTCATGTGCGGCGGCCTCGCGCGTCGCCCGGCGCGTCCTAATCATCGACTTGTAACGGAAGACCCGGAGATGCCCGTTGCCGCGCTCGTCGTCGACGACTCCCCCATGGCCCGCAGGATGCTCGTCCGGTCGCTGCCGCACGACTGGGATGTCAACATCGCCCAGGGGGGCAGCGGCAGAGAGGCGCTCGCGGCGTATCGCGCCGGCAGTGTGGACGTGATGTTCCTCGACTTGACCATGCCGGAGATGGACGGCTATGAGGTGCTAGAAACGGTGCGGCGCGAGGGACTCAATTGCCTGGTCATCGTGGTGTCCGCTGACATCCAGCCACTTGCACAGGAACGGGTGTTGGCACTCGGTGCAGTGGCGTTCATTAAAAAATCCGTCGACGCGGACAAGGTGGAAGCGGTTCTGCGTACTTACGGGATGGCCGTCAAGAGTCAGCCCGCGGAGACCTCATGCTGACCAAGACCAAAGCGACGCGCTGCAGGAAATCGCCAATATCGGCATGGGCCAGGCCGGCGCCTCGATTGCCCGAGTGCTGGACGCGTTTGTCCACCTGTCTATCCCGCGTGTCCTTGTCCTAAAGTCGGACGAGTTGCCCGCGGTGCTGGTCCGCACCGTGGGTAGCGGCAAAGTCTCAGCGGTACGGCAAGGTTTTCACGGCCAACTGCGCGGGGAAGCGATTGTGGTGTACGGCGAGGCCCGCTGCAACGACTTGTCCGACCTCATGGGCTACGATCAGTGGGCCGATGATGCGAGTGACACGGAATTGCTGCGTGACGTGGGGAACCTCTTCGTCGGCGCTTGTCTACGCGGTATTGCCGAGCAGCTGCGCGTCGACATCGCTTTCTCCGCGCCCTCTCTGATGGCCGGTCGGGTCACAGCGGGGGCGGGGGAGCTGCTGTGCAGCGGGACCGTCCCGTGGAGCAATGCACTTCTCGTCGAAGTGAACTTCCGTCTCGAGCAGCGTAGCTTTGCCTGCCACCTGATCATGCTGATCCCCGAAAACGAGATCAAGGTCATTGCCTCGGGACTCGAGCGTTTTCTCGACGCCATCCGATGAACGCCGGTGCCACCTCGCAACTGCTCGATTTTGTCGTCGAGCGGCTGGAGGTTGGGGTCTTCGCCGTCGATCGCGAGATGCGTGTTGTTCTGTGGAACCGATTCATGGCGCTGCACAGCGGGCGGCGCGCCGAAGAAGTTGTGGGCCGCAACCTGTTCGACAGGTTTCCAGAGTTGCCCGTGAAGTGGCTGGAAAAGAAGCTCCGCAACGTCTTCCTGCTCAAGAACTACGCGTTTACTTCATGGGAACAGCGGCCATATCTTTCCATTTCCACCACAACCGCCCAATAACCGGTGGCACAGAAGCCATGCAGCAAAGCTGCACGTTTCTACCTGTCATGGAGGCGCAGGATGAAGTAGAGCTGGTTTGCGTCACGCTGTTCGATTACACCGACATCGCGCTTTATCAGCGCCAATTGGCGTGCGCCATTGCGGAACTGCGAGACGAGAAAGAAGAGCAGGCTCGCCTCATTTCCCGTCTTGATGAGGCACAAAGCCAGCTCCTCCAATCCGAGAAAATGGCCTCAATCGGCCAACTCGCCGCAGAGGTGGCGCACGATCTGGGTGACCTCATCAAGGAGAGCAAGGACGGACTCGAACGCGTGAAGAGGATCGTTCAGGATTTGAAGGATTTTTCCCGCGTGGATTCCGGCGTGGATTGGCAGTGGGCCGACTTGCATAAGTGCCTGGACAGCACCCTCAACGTCGTCGCCAACGAAATCAAATACAAGGCGAGCGTGATCAAGAACTATGGGCAGCTTCCTGAGGTGGAGTGTATTCGCAGCTCAATCAGGTATTCATGAACCTATTGATGAATGCCGCCCAAGCGATTCCCGAACACGGCACGATTAGCATCTCGACCGTGACGCAAGCTGAGGCGGCGTGGGCCGCGATCACCGACACTGGAGGCGGCATTGCGCCGGAATACCTGGAGCAGAGTTTCGATCCTTTCTTTACCACCAAGACGGTAGGGCAGGGAACCGGAGTGGGTTTGTCGGT
>Ga0066710_100001569_pt1 | contig 17284 bp, 16 predicted proteins | sample GraSoiAngelo_159_FD_79666 | JGI IMG/M metagenome (GOLD analysis project Ga0066710, IMG submission 79666) | Grasslands soil microbial communities from the Angelo Coastal Reserve, California, USA - 14_1009_16_40cm | ecosystem: Environmental > Terrestrial > Soil > Grasslands | place: USA... | reverse complement strand
CGTCGCCCCCGGTCGCGTGCCCGCCGGCGACCCGGTCGCCGTGCTGGTCGACGTGGCGCCGCTGTCGCGCCCGCCGTAGATCGAGTTCAGCGTCGCCGCCAGGTCCTTCGCCTTGGCGTTCTCGGCATAGTAGATGAACACGCGGCGCCCGCCATAGATATTGACGTCGAGCTGCCCGACCAGGCGCTTGATCGTTTCGACCTCGTGCTTCTTGGCGTGCACGATCAGGGAGTTCGAGCGGCGCTCAGGAATGATCAGCGGGGCGCGCTCCGCCGAGCCGCTGGGCGTCGCCGCCGCGGCCGGAGGCCCCGGCACCCCGGGCGGCCCGGGAGCCACCGGCGTCGGCGCGGGGGGCGTGCCGGGCACCGCGGTCCGGATGCGGCCACTGGCGAAGAGCTGGGTCAGGATCACCGCCAGCTCGGCCGCGTCGGCGTACGAGATCGGGATGATCTGCAACTCCTCCTGCGCCACCTGCACGTCCACGAGCCGAATGATGTCGAGCAGCCGCGTGACGTTCGACGCCGAGTCGGTGACGATCAGCACGTTCGTCTCGCGGTGGGCGATCAGCGTGCCACGCGCCGAGATGAGCGGGCGGAGGAGCGCGCTGAGGTCCGCGACCGACGAGTACCGGATCGGCACGATCTGCGTGATGATCTCGTCGGTCGTGCGGTTTGGATCGGGGGTGAGGCCGACGATCGTGGGCACGGCGCGCTCGCGCGCGCCCTCGATGCGAAGAATCTTGTAGAGGTTCCCCGCCTTGACCGCCGTGAATCCGTGGACCTCGAGGATGGCGAGCAGGACGCCGAACACCTCTTCCTGGGCGATGCGGCCGGAGGTCTGCACGGTCACCTTGCCGCGGACGTCGGGCGCCAGCACGTAGTTGAAGCCGATGATCTCGCTCGCCGCCTGGATGACGGTCTCGATGTCGGCGTTGTCGAAGTTGAGGACGACGAACCGTCCGCGTTGAGCGGGCGGCACGGGCGGCGCGGTCGGTGGTGGTGGCGCCGGCGGTGGCGGCGCCGCGGGCTCAGGGGCGGGAGCCGCCGCCGGCGGCACGGTACGCGGACCCACGGACATCACCGAGGGCAGCCCGGGCGGTTGCTCGGGCGCCGGCGGTGGCGGTGCTTCCGCCGCCGGCGGGGGAATCAACGGGGTGACCGGCGGCTTTGGACGCGGCGCGGCGCACCCGGAGACGAGGGCCAGCACCATGAGGCCGGCGACGAGACGCTTCGTTCTCACGAGACGCTTCATTCTCTCTATTCTATTGTTGTGGGCTCGGCTGTGGTGAGCCGCCCTGGTCCGTTGGAAGCGGCGGCAGACGCCGCCCCAGGCTAGGCGAGGGCCGGCCGAAAGGCAAGGGGCCCGGCAAGCCCGGCGTCGGCGGCTGCACCGCTTGTGGTGGCTGCTGCCCGGGCACCGCCGGCGGCGTGAAGGCGCGCGGCGGTATTGCGCCGGGCGGCGGGACCTGGCCGGGAACCGGGGGCTGGGCCCCCACCGAAGGTTGACCGGGCCCGGGCGGCTGACCGACCGCCGGTGCCGGCGGGCGCGGCTTCGACGGGTCGCGCAGGCGTACGTCGACCGTGCCGTCGGGCCGGGCGATCACGACGGCGTCGGCCGAGATCGTCTGCACCGTGCCGCCGGCGATCGGATCGCCGACCTTATAGCCGGCGATGCGTTTGGTGAATGGATCCTCGAGGTACGCGATCGGCGAGCCGTCGCGCAGTACGATGCCGTGCAGGCTCGGCTTGGCGATGAGGGCGGGCGCGCTACCTCCCGCCACGCCGGTCCCCACCGTCTCACTGCGTGTGGGGCTGAAGAGATTGCGCGTCGCGACCACGTTGTAGGCCTGGGCGGGCAGGCGCGCCTCGGCGGCGGGCGCCGGCTCGGCGGCCGGGGCCGCCGGGGGTCGCGCACGCGCGGCCACGGTCGGGCGCGCCGAGATGAGTTGCTTCACGATGAGGGTGACGCACAGGAGCGAGACCACCGCGAGCACCACGTTGACGGCCTGCAGGCGCCGGGGCATTTCAGGTCTTGGCCTTGGCCGGCGCGTTGGGCAGAATGAATCCCGAGATCGTGAGCGTGGTCAACAAGTCCTTGGGCTGGCTCAGGTTGACGACGCGGATCTTGAGGTCCTGCACCGGTAAGAGCTTGGCCCCGCTCTCCAGCCGCGCCAGCAGATCCACGAGCTGCCGGATCTCGCAGGACACGGCGATCTCGACGGGAATCTCCAGGAGCTCGCCGCGATCGACCGGTGGCAGGATTCGCTCGCTGCGGACCTCGGTCTTCGCCTGCGCAGCCATGTCCTTCACGAGGTTCTGGAGCTCCGAGGCGGCCACCGCGGGCGTCGCCGAGGTGAGGAAGCCCTCCGCGAGCTTGTCGAAGCGTGCCGTCGTCGCGTTGAGCTCAGCGGTGATCGCCGCGCGGCGCGCGATCAGCTCGCGCTTCTGGAGCAACACCTGCTCGCGCGCCGGCACGAGCTCGGCCGCCGAGCGGTTGTGCTCGAGAATCGGCTCGACCACCAGCATCCACCCGCCCAGGAGGACGCCGACGACGAGCGCGAGGCCGACGATGGTCCGTTCGCGGCGCGAGAGATTCCCGATCATTGGCGCGGTGGTCCCGGCAGGGGTCGCGCGGGCTGGGCCTTGTCCTCGCCCGGATTTGCCGCGCCGCCGCCGCTGGCTCGCGGAGGCCTGGCGTCGGGCGCGGCCGGCGGCTTGGTGGTCGCGGCCGGCGTTACCGGCGCGGGCGCCTCCCACGCGGCGCGGATCCGGAACTGCTCGCGATCCCGCCCGCGCGTGACCGGCGAGGCGAACTCGACGCGCTCGAGCCGCGGCGAATTTTCCAGCAGCGGGATCAGCGTGCTCGCCGCTCCGGCCTGTCCCGTCAGCTCGACACCCTTCGGGTCGAACGCGAGATAGGTGACCCACGCGTCGCTCGGAACGATCTCGGTCAGCTCGCGGAGCACGGGCAGGGGCTGGAGCGCGCTCGTGCCGATCTTCTCGACGGTCCCGAGAAGCTGGCGCTTGCGCTCGAGCTCCCGCGCCACGCGCTCGACGGCATGCACCTCGGGATCGATCCGGGCGATCTCCGCGTTGAGCCGGGCCAGGCGACGGCCCTCCACGAGGCCCGGGACGAGCAGCGCGGCCAGCGCCAGCAGCAACGTCACCGCCAGCGCGCCGCCTGTGATCATCTCGTGGCGCGTGAAGCGCCGCGGCTTCAGCGCGGGCGGGATGAGGTCGAGCGGCCGGACCCCTCGGCCCGAGACCGTCGCCACCGCGAGCTCCAGGGCGCCTCGAGGCTCGCCGATCCCGGCCAGGCGGTGCTCGGCCCGCGACGTCCAGGGCGGGTCGGAGACCGGGACGCCGAGGTCGAGCAGCGCCGCGGCGGCGGCGCCGTCGCCCGACACCCAGACCGCGTCGCACTCGCGCCAGCGCGCGCCGGCGAAGCTCCGCCGCGTCTCCGCGACGAGCGTGGTGTCGTCGGCCGCGGCGAAGCTGCGGCTGAACACGAGGGTCGCGCCGTGGAGCAGCAGAAGATCGGTCGTCTCGCCGGTTCGATGCAGCCACGCGACGCGCTGGCCGCGTCGGGGCTCGACGAGCGCGAGCAGGTCGTGCGCGGCCACCGTGATCGATACGGGCCGGAGCTTCGCTTCCTCGGCGAGCCGCAAGGCCACGTCGACGATGCGACGATCGGCCGCGACGATCAGCACGCGCTTGCCTTCGGGCACCGTGCCCTCGGGCTGCTGCTCGGACTCGATCGGCAGCGGCACGAAGTCGAACGCGGCGTCTTCGGTCGCGATCGGCAGGTGGCGCTCGAGCTCGAACTTCACCATCTCGTGCGTGGCGCCGGCCACCGCCGGCAACTCGATGGGCTTCACGGTGACCGTCGAGCGCGCGAGGCCGATCGCCACCGTGCGGGCCGCGAGACCTCGAGCATCGAGCTCCGCGCGCAGCGCCACCGCGGGATTCTCGGCGTCGATGGTGAACGTCTCGTGCCGATCACGCTGGGTCGCCGCGACGGCGAGCCGGTCGCCGAGCATGACGACCGCGAGCCGCAGCGACGCGAAATTGACTCGTGGGAACTTCATCGCCGTAGCCTACCACCTCTCACAGGTAGTTGGGAAAAGTCAACGGGGCCCTGACCATTCGAGGACGACGGCGGAGGGCGGGTCGCTGTCGGTCCGCTTCTGGACGATCGCGGTCAGCCGCGCCGCCACCCGCTCGTCCACGATGCCCTCCGCCTCGATGCGGAATGTGCGCGTGGCCACGCTCATGTTTCGCCCGCCGAATTTCCCGGGCACGCTCGCGAACGGTCCGGCGTTGTGCCGCCCCTGCACGATCTCGATGATCTCCGCGTTCGACAGGCCGAGCGCGCTGAGCACGGCGGAGCCGGCGGTGTTCATGTTCACCGGGCCCGAGCCGCGCGCGGTGACGAGGGTGGCGAGCCCCGGACGGTCCTTGGTACCGTTGTAGATCGCCGCAGTGATGCCCTTGATCTGGAGGAGCTCGGTGATCGACTCGATGTTCGCGTTGCGCGCACGGTAGGGCACGGGCAGCTTCAGATAGTAGTCGTCGCTTTCGGCACCATTGGCCCGGTGCTCCTCGTTGGGATCGCGCCAATCCTGGATCGAGTCGACGATCGTGTCGCGGACCTCCCTCTCGAGGCCGAGCGTCTGCAGCAGCCGGTCGATGCGATCGGGCGGGGAGGAGTTGATGTTGAGGCGGGCCTCTTCGTCGGTGATGCGATAGGAATATCGTCCGCCGCCGAACTCGGCCTTTTCCCGGCGGAGCCTCGGCAGCGGGCGCCGGTCGGTGGTGTAGAAGGTGACGAGCCCGTCGTCCTCCTCGACGACGAACGCGGCGTCGGCCACGATCTCGCGGATCGCCTGCTCGAGCGCCGTTTCGGCCAGGTGGCTGCCGATGATCCCGTTCTTGTAGGCGCGTACGGCCGACGCCTCGAGCCGCATCGAGTACGCGAACTCCGCGCCGAGGACCGCCACCAGCGCCAGCACGAGCAGGACGATGAGCAGCGCGAACCCGCGCTCGTTCTTCGTCGGCGCGGATGTCATCGCTCGCTCGCCTCGCACGATTCCGGGCGATTGAAGCGCTCGCCTCGTCCGTCGAACGACCTCGGCTCGCACGGCCATCATTGGTCGGTGCCCACCCGGAGCGGCACGGTCATGGGCAAGAGCGCCTGGACACGGCCGCCCACGGTTCCACCCACACTGATGCGGATCGCTCGGGGAAGGCGCTTTTGGGTATCGGTCTCCCACGTGTCCTGCCAGCTCCCGTTCTCGTCCAGGTAGCTGAACGAGAGCTCGGTCAGGGTCGGATCGTTGAAGACGACCTCGCTGTCGGTGAACGGATTCCGGTTCGGCAGCACGCGCTGGCGGATGACGAGGCCACGGCGCTCGTCCTTGCCGAGCTCGAAGACGACGGCGGTGAACGCGACGGGCGTCGACCCCGGGTAGGGCGCGGCCTGCGTCACGAACTCGAGGCGAGCCTCGGTGCCGCCGAAGAGCAGCACCGCGGTCGGTCCGTCTGACAGCGGCGCGTTGTACGGGTACACGGCGCCGACCGAACGGGCCAGCGAGAGCGAGACGCCGCGCAGGTGCTGGTAGGCCTCCGCACGATCCTCGCCCTGACGCCAGGCTGCGAGCGCGATCCGAACGCTGCCGAATGCGATCACGACGAGCGCGCCGACGATGGCGAGCGCCAGCAAGAGCTCGAGCAGGGTGAAGCCGCGCTCGTCCCGCCTCACCGGGTCGCTCCCGCCGGCGGCGCCTTCTCGGCCGACGTGCGGAGGGTGACGATCTCGACCCCGCGTTTGTCGCCCCACCGGACCTTGACGTCGATCTGGTAGACGTGCCACTTCCGGGTCGCCGGTGTGCGCCGGAGATCGGGCGCCTCCACGACGGTGACGACGCGTTCCCAGTCGAACGCGCCCTCCCGGCCCTGGTCGTGGCCCTCGACCGGGATGACCACCTCGCGGGCCTTCTGGTCGGCGAGCAGCGCGGCCTGCTGGTGATCGCCGGCGGTCTTCAAGAGACGCAGCCCTTGCGCGAATCCCTGGATGAGCGCGACCACCGCGATGCTCAGGATCGCGAACGCGACCAGCACTTCGAGGAGTGTGAAGCCGGCAGTCCACCGCGAGCGGGTGCCCTCGGCGTCGACGCGCGTCCGAGCGAAGGGGCTCATTCTCGGTAGTTGCGCACGCGGCCGGTGACCGCATCGACGCTGACGCGATAGCTGACGTTCGCGGAGCTGAGGCGGAACTCGCCGCCGCTGGACGTGCCCTGCGGCTGGAAGCGAACCGTCAGCGCGTCCGGTGTCATGGCTTCGACCGTCACGCGGGCGGAGAGGGCGCGCGTCCACCGGACCTCGTCCTCACCGGTCGTGACCGTCAGGAGTCGGCTGCCCGGATTGAAGACGACAGTGTGCGCCTGCCGCGTCGTGATCGCCTGCTCACGCGCGTGGCGGAGCGTCGCCGAGAAGCCGGCGACCTCCGCGCGGGCTCGCATCCCCTCCGTGCTGCGGCCGATCGTCGGTGCGACCAGTCCCACCGCGACCGCGACGACCAGCAGCGTGATGATCAGCTCGAGGAGTGTGAAGCCTCGGGAATCTATTTCTGGCTGCTGTCCCATGAGGTGATGTCGGCGTTTTCACCCTCGCCGCCCGGTGCCCCGTCGGCGCCTTCGGACCAGAGGTCGTACTCGCCGTTCTGACCCGGACAGCAGCGGTACTTGTACTGATTGCCCCACGGATCTTTGGGCACGGCCTTCTTGAGATAGGGGCCGTTCCAGTTGGGGCTGTTCGGATTCCGCTGGAGCGCGTCGAGCCCCTGGCCGGCATTCGGGTACGAGCCGACGTCGAGCCGGTAATGATCGAGCGCCGCGCCGAGCAACTCGATCTGCGCCCGCGCCGCCGCCTGTTTGGACTGGCCCACCCGGCTGAAGAGGCGAGGGCCGACGAGCCCAACCAGCAATCCGAGCACGATGATGACCACCAGCAGCTCGATCAGCGTGAACCCGCGCTGATCTCCGAGCCCGCGCCCCACGAGTCGGCGGATGAAGCCGCGTTGCGCCCCAGGTCGATCGGCGAATCCGGGACCCCGGCCCGAGCGGGTGCGCCGCAGCCCCTCCGCGACCCGTGTAGTCAGCGCGCGGACGCCGCACGGCGTCTGCCTCGACGCACCATCTGTGAGAGCCGTCGTGGTCGCGGAGGGGCTGCGGCGCGCCCGCTCGGGCCGGGGTCCCGGCCTCACAGCGGAATCTCGTTGATGGAGAAGATCGCGAGCATCATCGCCACGACGATGAAGGCGACGAGCACACCCATGCTGAAGATGATGACCGGCTCCAGGAGTCGGAGCACCCGCTTGAGGTCGGTGTTGACGTCGGCCTCGAACGTCTCGGCGACCTTGAGGAGCATCTCTTCGAGTCGCCCCGTTTCCTCGCCGACGCGCACCATGTGGATCGCCAGCGACGGGAACGGCGCCTGGGCCTGCATCCCCGCCGCGAGCGTCCCGCCCCGTTTGACGCCGTCGGCGAGCCGCTCTACGGCTTGCCCGATCGCGTGGTTGGTCATCGTGTCGCCCACGACGGCGAGCGCGCTCATGACCGGCACCCCGCTCTTGAGCATCGTGCCGAGGGTCCGGGCGAAGCGCGCGGTCTCGATCTTCATGGCGAGCGGGCCGATCAGCGGAAGACCGAGCATCGTCTGGTCCCAGCGGAGCCGCCCCTGGGGGCTGCCCGTCCACACGCGCCAGGCGAGAACCGCGGCCAGGATCGCGAGCACGCCCACCCACCAGTACCCTTGGAAGAGGGCGCTGACCGTCAGGAGGATCTGGGTCGGCAGCGGGATCGCCTGCCCGAGGTCGGCGAAGATCGTCGCGAACCGCGGGATCACGAACGTCATGAGAAAGACGATGGCGCCGATGCCGAAGGTGAAGACGACGGCGGGGTAGGCGACGGCCGTGACGACGGCGTCGGCGAACGCGGCACGCGCCTCGAGGAACTCGGTGAGCCGGCGCAGGGTCTGCTCCAGGACGCCTCCGCGCTCCCCGGCGCGGATCATGTTGATGTAGAGCCGCGAGAACGGTCGGGGATGATGCTTGCCGAGCGCCTCGCTCAGCGAGGAGCCGCCGCGCACGCTCACGAGCAGGTCGGCGACGATCGTCTTGACGCGCGGGCTCGCCGCCAGCTCCTCGAGGATGGACAGCGCCCGGTCGAGGGGCAGCCCGGCCTCGAAGAGCGTCGCGAGCTGCTGGGTGAACGCCAAGAGATCGCGCTGGCCGACACGCGCCGAGCCGCCGAAGGAGAGCCAGTTACGGCGCTCGGCGTGCGGGGAGACCCGGATGGGAAAGTAGGAGTCACGCTGCAGCCGCTCGACGACGGCGCGGGCGTCGGCCGCCTCCATCACACCATCGATCGTCTGGCCGCGCCGGTCGGCCGCCCGATAGACGAAAACGGGCATTGCGCCTAGGCGTCTTCCTGAGTGACTCGGAGAATTTCCTCGACGGTGGTGACGCCGGCGCACGCCTTGGCCCACCCGTCGAGCCTGAGTGTGACCATTCCCGCCTCGAGCGCCACCCGGCGGATGTCACGCGTCGGTGCGCGGCGGAGGATGAGGCTGCGCGCGTCCTCGGTGATCGGGAATAGCTCGTAGATCCCTGTCCGCCCGCGATAGCCCGTGCCTCGGCACTCGTCGCACCCGCGGCCGCGGAAGAGCTTGGTCCCGTCCGCCCCGGCGATACCGAGCGCGTTGAGGTCGGCGGCCGGCGGCGTCTCGGGCGCGCGGCACGTCGTGCAGATGCGACGAACGAGACGCTGGGCGAGGACGCCTTCCAGCACCGAGGCGACGAGATAGGGCTCGACCCCCATATCTTGCAACCGGGTGATCGCGCCCGGCGCGTCGTTGGTGTGGAGCGTCGAGAAGACCAGGTGGCCGGTCAGCGACGCCTGGATCGCGATCTCGGCCGTCTCCAGGTCGCGGATCTCGCCGATCAGGATGACATCGGGGTCCTGGCGGACGATGTGCCGGAGCCCGGTGGCGAAGGTCAGGCCGATCTTCGGCTTGACGGCGATCTGGTTGACCCCCTTCAGCTGGTACTCGACCGGGTCCTCCACGGTGATGATCTTGCGATCTGGCGAATTGATCTTGTCGAGCGCGCCGTAGAGCGTCGTCGTCTTCCCGGATCCCGTCGGCCCCGTGACGAGCAGGATGCCGTGCGGCCGGTGGATCAGCGACTCGAAGCGCGGAAGCATCGACGGCGCGAAGCCGAGCTTCTCGAGGGGCAGGAACACGCTCTGACGATCGAGCAGGCGCATGACGATCGACTCGCCGTGCACCGTCGGGATCGTGGAGGATCGGATGTCCACCCGGCGGTTGTGGAGCGTGACGCGAATGCGCCCGTCCTGGGGCAGCCGTCGCTCCGCGATGTTCATCTCGGCCATGAGCTTCACGCGCGAGGTCACGGCGGCCTGGAGCCTGCGGGGTGGCGACTCCTGATCGAACAGGATCCCGTCGATGCGGTAGCGGATGCGGAGCGTGTCCTCGAACGGCTCGATGTGGATGTCCGAGGCCTCCGCGTTGATGGCGTTCTCGATGAGGAGGTTCACGAGCCGGACGACCGGCGCCTCGAACGCCATGTCGCGCAGGTGATTGACGTCCTCGTCCCCGTCCGGGCCGCGATCGTCTTCCATGCCCTCGACGATGCGCTGCAGCGGCGTCGCCGAACCGTCGTACGTGTGGTCGATCGCTTCCAGGATCGCCTCGGGCGAGCTCACCATTACCTTCACGTCGAGCCCGGTGCTCTGGCGGAGGTCGTCGATGATCAGGGGATTGAGGGGGTCCGCCGTCGCCACCGTCAGCGTGCCCGCGTCGACGCTGATCGGACACACCAGGTACTGCCGGAGGTACTTGGGCGAGACGGCCTTGAGCACCGGCAGCGCCGAGGGGAACTCGCCGCGGAAGAGATAGGGCAGGTTCTGCTGTAGCGCGACGGCCTTGAGCACGTCTTCGCGCGAGACCCCGCCGAGGGCCACCAGCGCTTCGCCGAGCGTCTCGCCCGTCGTCTGGATGCGCGCCAGGGCTCGGGCGACCATGTCGGGGGTCGTCACACCGTCCGCGATCAGGAGTTCACCGAGGCGCCGGGTCGATGCCGCAATGCCCATGCTATGCTCCAGCGCAACATGTTAGCACAGTGGGCGTTCGTGGCTGTCGCGGCCGCCTCTGATCTCGCGGGGGCGCTGCTCGTGACGACCGCGCACCAGAAAGGCCTGGCGCCGCTCCGCTATTTCGTCGCCGGCGGGGCGGGGTTCATGCTGGCGGCGGCGTTCGTGCGGATGCTGCCGGAGAGCACGCAGGTGCCGCACGCGTTCCTCTTCGTCCTGGTCGGCTACTTCGGCGTGCACCTCTTCGAGCACACCGTGGCGCCCCACTTCCACTTCGGCGAGGAGAATCACCCCGAGGCCTTGCTCCGTCCTTCGGCCGGTTATCTGGCGCTCCTGGGTCTGGGTGTTCACACGCTCTTCGACGGCGTCGCGATCGCCGCCGGCTTCATGATCGGGCCCGCGCTCGGCACGCTCTTGTCGATCGCGGTGGTCGCCCACAAGGTGCCCGAGGGCTTCACGATCGCGTCGATCATGCTGGCCGGCGGCCAGTCGCGCACGGCGGCGGCCGGCGCCGGCGCGCTGCTCGGCGTGCTCACGGTCGCGGGCGCGGTCGCGACCAGCCTCGTGGCCGAGCACCACGTCGCGTACGCGCTGGCGCTCTCCGCCGGCGTCACCATCTACGTGGCCGCGTCGGATCTCATTCCCGAGGTGAACCGCGAGGGCGGGCCCGCGCTCGGCTGGACGGTCTTCGCGGGGCTCGTGCTGTTCGCCCTCGCCGACTGGCTCGTCTCGCCGCTCGGCGCCCACTGATGCTACTCTCGCGCTCGCCATGAAGGTCCTGGTGCTGCACGGCCCGAACCTGAATCTCCTCGGTACTCGCGAGCCCGGCGTGTACGGTCGCGTGACGCTCGCGCAGGTCGACCGGATGCTGCGCGACCACGCGCGGCGCCGGGGCGACTCGGTCGAGTGCCGCCAGTCCAATCACGAGGGCCAGCTGATCGACTGGCTCCAGGCGGCTCAGCGCGAGGGATTCGCCGGCGTCGTCTTCAACCCCGGCGCGTTCACCCACTACTCGATCGCGCTCCGCGACGCCGTCGCCGCGATCACGCTGCCCGTCGTCGAGGTCCACCTGTCCAACGTGCACGCACGCGAGGAGTTCCGGCGCTATTCCGTGATCGCCGCTGTCGCGCGCGGGCAGATCTCGGGATTCGGTCCGCAGAGCTATCTGCTCGGCTTCGATGCGCTGGCCTCGGTCTCGCGCCGACCGATTCCACGAAGGTGAATCGGCGTCGCCGCCCCGTCGTCTAACCGACGACGAGGAGGGCGAGCGGGTGAATCCACGTGGACAGCGACGAAGCGGCCCTGATCGAGCGGTGCCGCGCCGGCGACCTGGCGGCCTTCGAGCCGCTCGTCGAGAAGTATCGCCAGCGCGTCTACCGTCTCGCCTACAACATCCTGCGCGATTCGGAAGAGGCGTGGGACGTCGCCCAGGACGCGTTCATCCGCGCCTACCAGGCGCTCGGGGCGTTCCGCGGGGACTCCGCGTTCTACACCTGGCTCTTTCGGATCGTGATGAACGTCGCCCGGGACCGCGCCCGCCAGCACGCGGCCCGCGGCCGCGCGTTCGGGACCGAGCGTGTGGAGGAGAAGGACTGGGACCGGGCGCTGGTCGATCAGGGGACCGCGCCCGACACCAACGCCACACAGGTCGAGGAGCGCGAGCGGATCGAGCAGGCGCTGGCGACTTTGTCGGAGCCACACCGGACCATTATCATGTTGAGTGATCTCGAAGGGCTTTCGTACCGCGAGATCGCGGAGGTGTTGAACATACCGATGGGCACCGTGATGTCGCGGCTGCACAACGCGCGCCGACGCCTGCGAGACGCTCTCGGGCCGCTGCTGGTTCTGGTCCTGGCGCTGCTGCTGGCGCTCGCCGGCGCCGCGGTGGCCGACGCGCAGCAGATCGTCCGGTTCGGTACCCGGATCGTCCTCGCCAGCGACGGGCCGCCGCCCGGCGGATCGAGCCGCGCCCCGGAGCCGCCCGACGAGCGGCTGGAGGCCTTTCTGCCGAAGCTTCGTCAGCTCTTCCGTTACAACAACTACACCTCGCTCGAGCGCTATCGGGCCGAGGTGCCCGTGGGAACGACCCAGCGGTGGCCGGTGCCGGGCGATCGCCGCCTCGAGGTCACGCCGCAGGGCGTGCGCGGCGGCGCCGTGACGTTCAACGTCCGTCTCGTCAAGAGCAGCATCGCCGAGCTCACGACGAACATCCAGGCGCAGTCGGGCAACCCCGCCGTGATCGGCGGCCCGCGTCACGGCTCCGGTACCCTCATCATCATCCTCTGGACCAACCCCAACCCGTGATGGGAGCGCGGCGGTGAGCTCAGGCGAGGACCGCTACTTCCAGGAACGCGCTCGGATCGAGCAGGGCCACACGAAGTACCGCGACAAGCTCCGTGAAGAGGGCAAGCTGTTCGTCCGTGACCGCCTCGAGCTCCTCCTCGACCCGGGCTCCCCGTTCCAGGAGGACTGGCTGTTCGCGCGCTCGACCGAGGCCGACACTCCCGCCGACGGCGTGGTCACCGGCGTCGGGATGGTCGACGGGCGGCCGGTCTGCGTCATGGCCAACGACTACACGGTCAAGGCGGGCTCGTGGGGCGAAAAGACCGTCCAGAAGATCGTGCGCATCCAGGAGAAGGCCGCGCGGTTGCAGATCCCCCTCCTTTATATGGTGGACGCGGCGGGCGGTCGTATCTCCGAGCAGATCAAGATCTTCCCGGGACGGTTCCACGCCGGACGCATCTTCTACAACGAGGTCCAGCTCTCCGGCGTGGTCCCGCAGGTGTGCGTCCTCTTCGGCCCGTCGCCAGCCGGCTCCGCCTATCTGCCGTCGCTGACCGACGTCGTGATCATGGTCGACGGCAAGGCCTCGCTCTACGTGGGCAGCCCGCGCATGGTCGAGATGGCCATCGGCGAGAAGACGACGCTGGAGGCGCTCGGCGGCGCGCGCATGCATTGCACGGTCTCCGGGTGTGGCGACGTCCTGGCCGCCTCCGACGAGGAGGCCATCGAGCTGGCCCGCCGGTACCTGACCTACATGCCGCAGTCGTATCACGAGCTGCCGCCCGCGCGGGAAGCGGCCGAGCCGAAGCCCGGCCGCTCCATCGACGAGATCGTGCCGTACGACCAGCGCAAGTACTTCGACATGTATGAAGTCATCGACCGCGTGATCGACGCCGGCTCGTGGTTCGAGATCAAGCGCCTGTTCGCGCAAGAGATCATCGTCGGCTTCGCCCGCCTGGATGGCCGCGCGGTTGGGATCGTCGCCAACCAGCCGAGGGTCAAGGGCGGCGTCCTGATGGTCGACTCTGCCGACAAGGCCGCGCGTTTCATCTGGCTCTGCAACGCCTTCAACATCCCGCTGGTCTACCTCGCCGACGTCGCGGGCTTCATGGTGGGCACGAAAGTCGAGCAGCAGGGGATCATCCGTCACGGCGCCAAGATGGTCTTCGCGACCGCGCAGGCCACCGTGCCGAAGATCTCGGTGATCGTGCGCAAGTGCTACGGCGCCGGCCTCTACGCGATGTGCGGCCCCGCCTTCGAGCCCGACGCCGCGATCGCGCTTCCGCAGGGGCAGATCGCGATCATGGGCCCGGAGCCCGCGATCAACGCCGTCTACTACAACAAGATCATGGAGCTGCCCGAGAGCGAGCGGGCGGCGTGGGTGAAGCAGAAGCGCGACGAGTACGCGCGCGACGTCGACACCTACAAGCTCGCCTCCGAGATGCTGATCGACGACATCGTGCCGGGCGGGGCACTCCGCCAGGAGCTGATCAAGCGCCTCGGGTACGCGCGGACCAAGGCTCACGAGTTCCCGCCTCGCCGGAACGGCGTCTACCCCGTCTGAATCGCCGCGCGGCCGACCGCACTATTCGTGCGGGTTTGGCCGAATCCCCGTGCTAGGAATCAAATGTGCAAAAACTGAAACATCTGTCGGCCGGGATCCCGACGCTGCGACGCTGGATCCGGGCCGGCGAGCTCGGCGCCTATCTCACACCGGCGATGGTTCCCCTCCTCCTCGCCGCCGGCGCGGACGCGTGTGTCACCAAGCCACTGGACCTGGATGTGGTTCGCCGCGAGCTCGGCCGCCTGGCCGCGGCGAACCGCGTTCCCCACTCCCTCACGGGACGAGAGGGCTGAAAACACCATGGACTCCATCCGCGTGCTCTATGTGGATGACGATCCCGTCGACCAGGAGCTGACCCATCGCCACCTCGCGCGTCACGCGCCCCACATGAAGCTGACCGTCGCGGGCAGCGTCGCCGAGGCGCTCGAGCGCGTCACGATCGGCGACATGGACGTGATGCTCGCGGACTATCGCCTCCCCGACGGCACGGGCCTCGACCTCCTCGAGGCGATCAAGGCGCGCGGCCTGGAGGTGCCGGTCGTGCTCGTGACCAACTCAGGAGACGCCGACGTGACGGTGTGCCTGCTCAAGGCCGGCGCCGCCGACTATCTCGTGAAACGCCCGGAGTATCTGGCCACGCTCCCGGTGGTGCTCGAGAGCGCGTTTCGCTGGTTTCGCACGGCGAGCGAGCTCAGGCGCGCGCCGATCCGCGTGCTCTACGCGGAGCCCGACCCCGGCGACAGGGAGCTCACGCTGCGGGCCTTCGACGAGCACGATCCCCGCGCGCGCGTCGAGACGGTCACCCTCGCGCGGGAGGCGATCGCTCGGCTGAAGGCCGTGCACTACGACGTGCTCTTGTTGGACAACCGGCTGCCGGACCTCTCCGGGATCGAGGTGCTCAAGGAGCTCCAGGCCGAGGGCATCCGCATTCCGGTCGTGATGGTCACCGGCGGGCGCGACGAGGACACGGCCGTCCAGGCCTTCAAGCTCGGCGTCGCGGACTATCTCATCAAGCGTGAGGGCTACCTCGCCAAGCTTCCCTCGACGATCGAGAACGTCCTGGCCCAGCGCCGCCTCGCCGACGAGAAGGACGGCCTGGCGGTGCTCAACGATCTCGCGAAGTCGCTCGTCACGATCAAGGACCTCGACGAGGTCCTCCGCCGGGTGGTGAGCGCCGCCCGGGAGCTCATCAAGGTCGAGGCGAGCGCGCTCTGGCTCTTCGAGGCCGGCGTGCTGTGGCCGGTCGCCTGGGAGGGGATCGAAGACCGTGCGGTCGAGCCCCTCCGGTTCCAGGTCACTCAGAATCTCGCCGAGCGACTGGCGCTCGAGCGCCGGATCTCCATGCGCCATCTCTTCGCCCAGGCGGGCGGACCCTACCCGACGGCGGTCTTCGGGACCGCGGGACAGACGCTGGCGGCGTCGTTCGTCGGGCCCGAAGGGTTGGTGGCGGTGCTGGCGGTCGGCAGCTCGCGGCCGCGCGAGTTCACCGCCATCGAGGAGCGGCTCCTGCTGGCGCTCGCCGATCACGCGGCGGTCGCCGTCGAGAACGCGCGCCTCTACCGCCGGCTGCGGCTCGAGCTCGAGGCGCGCGAGCGGCTCACCGCCATCCTGGACGCCACCACGGACCTGGTCGCGATCGCGGACCTCTCCGGCCGCCTGCTGTATCTCAACGGCGCGGGCCAGGCCCTACTCGGTCTGGCGGCGGACGACGCGCTCGGCCACCCCATCGCGGGTCTGGCGCCCGAGCGTTTGCGCCCCGTCGTCCACGACGAGATCTTGCCGACGCTGCTCCGGGACGGCCTCTGGACGGGCGAGGCCGTTCTGCTGGCCCGCGATGGGCGCGAGGTGCCCGTGTCGGTCGTGGCCGTCGCGCATCGTGGCGCGGACGGCGCCGTCGAGTTCCTGTCCGCCATCGTCCGCGACATGACCGAGCGCAAGCGTACCGAGGCCGAGCTCCGACGCCAGCGCGAGGCCCTGTACCAGACCGAGAAGCTCGCGACGATGGGGACGGTGCTCGCCGGCGTCGCCCACGAGCTGAACAACCCCCTGACGGCCGTGACGGGCTTCGCGAACCTGCTCCGTCAGGATCTCGCTGGCACGCCCTCGGCCATGAGAGCCGAGAACATCGCCCACGCCGCCGATCGCTGCGCATCGATCGTGCGGAACTTCCTGGCACTGGCGCGGAAGCATCCACCCGAGCGCCAGCTCGTGCGCCTCAACGACATCGCGCGGGACGCGGCCGAGCTCTTGACGTACCACCTCCGCGTCGACAGCATCGAGATGGGACTGGATCTGGCTGACGGTCTGCCGGTCCTGTGGGCGGATCCCCATCAGCTCCACCAGGTCGTGGTCAACCTCGTCAGCAACGCCCGCGACGAGCTGCGCAAGGCGCCGTCGCCGCGGCGGCTGACGCTGCGCACCCGGGCCGACGCCGTCCGCGGCCGCGTCCGCCTCGACGTCGAGGACACGGGGCCTGGGGTCTCCGCCGAGATCCGCGATCGGATCTTCGAGCCGTTCTTCACGACGAAGCCGGTCGGGCAGGGAACCGGCCTTGGCCTCTCGCTCTGCCACGGAATCGTCGAGAGTCACGGCGGAACGCTGTCCCTGGCGAGCGAGTCGGGCCAGGGCGCGATCTTTCGCGTCGAGCTTCCGGTGGTGGCGCCGCCTGGTCCGGCTGGAAAGCGGCCGGTGGAGGCGTCACCGATCGTGAAGGGCAAGCGCATCCTCGTCGTGGACGACGAGCGGCTCGTGCTCCAGCTGCTCGGCGAGATGCTCGGCGCGGACCATCACACGGTGGATACCGTGTCCGACGGAACGCAGGCGCTCGAACAGCTCGGCCGAGCCTCCTACGATCTGATCCTGAGCGACGTGCGCATGCCGTACCTGGACGGGCCAGGACTCTATCGGGCGCTGGAGCGACGGCTCCCGGACCTCTGCCGGCGCTTCGTCCTCATGACCGGAGACGTCCTGAGCGCCGAGATCCAGACGTTCCTCGAGCAGACCGGGGTTCCGGGACTGAGCAAACCGTTCGATCGCAGCGAGGTGCGACGAGTCATTCGACTCGTCGCCGGCCCGGGACGCCGCTAGCGGTGCGCGCCGCAGGTCGTCGCGGGGCTGGGGCCCCGCTGACCGAGGCGCGACTCTAGACTAGTCCGCGCCGCAGGTCGTCGCGGGGCTGGGGCCCCGCCGACCGAGGCGCGACTCTAGACTCGGGATCGGGTCGAGCCCGGCGGCTCGCTCAGCCGCCGAAGCGCCGCTGCGTCCGG
>Ga0066710_100001568_pt1 | contig 17287 bp, 12 predicted proteins | sample GraSoiAngelo_159_FD_79666 | JGI IMG/M metagenome (GOLD analysis project Ga0066710, IMG submission 79666) | Grasslands soil microbial communities from the Angelo Coastal Reserve, California, USA - 14_1009_16_40cm | ecosystem: Environmental > Terrestrial > Soil > Grasslands | place: USA... | reverse complement strand
GTGGCCGGGCGAGGGGGGTTCCCCGCAAGGGGGGCCTGACCCCCTTGCGCCTTCTCGGCATAACTTGGGTGCTGATTCGGTAGTTATTTAGTTGGGTATCAAGATTCCCTGGACTGACCGTGAGAGGGACTAGTGGCTAGAACAATCGATCTCGAACTGACCCGAGCGGAGGTGGAAGTCCGGGAGCTGGAGGCCCGCCTGAGGGTGGTGCCGATGAACGACAGCCAGCTTTCGGACGCCCTTCGGACGGCCCTGGCCGCCAAGAAGGAGCGCCTGGACAAGCTCCGCGCCCTCCACGCAGCCGGCGCGAAGTCGCAGCCGGTTCGCACCCAGCCGGACGGACCCGAAGGGGACGCGGCGCTCAGCCACAAGATCCCCACGCACGGCGGGCACCGGACCCCGTTGAAGCGGACCGTTCCGCAGCGGCCGAAAGCCGCCAGCAAGCCGGCGGGCAAGAGCAAGACCCACAAGTAAGCAGCTGCGCGGAGGCGCACGAAGAGGCGGGTCCGCCCGTTTATCGTGTGCGCGATGCATTCAGGAGGGCCCAACCTGCCGGCGCTTGGGCCCAAATTGGCCGTTTGGCTCTCCCGGGCGGTCCCGGACCCGCTTTTCAGCCACAAACGCACCCCCGCGCAGGGCTCGCCTCCCATGTTCGGCGGCGGCTCCCGCTTCCTCCTGCTGTTCAACGCCGTCGCGCTTCTCGCCATCGCCGGGGGCGTCGCCTTCGGCATCGCGGCCTCCGGACCGCCGGCCCGCGTGCTGGAGCAGGAAGCCGCGCTCATCGCCGTCGGCCTTGTCTACGCCACAACGGCGGTCTGGATCCGAAGCCTGCCCTGGGGCGGGATGCTGCCGGTCCGGCTCTTCCTGGTCTTCGTCAATGTCGCGTTGGTCGTTGCCGCTCTCGGACTGGCGGGTCCGTGGCTGCAGGGCGAGTTCCCGCCCCTGGCCGTGGCGGCATTTGCCGCGCTTCTTCTCTACTGGGACTCGGGGTATGGCGCAGGGCAGATCGGCTACGTGCTGCTGATCGCCGCGGCCGGCCTCGGTCTGCTTTGGGTGGAGGCGATCGGGGCCCTCATGGTGCCGGTCGCGTCGGTGATCGTCTGGAGCCTGGTCCTCCTCGGCCTGGTGCTCTTCGCGTACGTCACCCGCCACGTCGTCGATCGCAACCTCGTCACGCAGTCTGGCCGCCAGGGGAGCCTGCTCGCCGCGATCAGCGACCTGGGCGAGGGATTGGTCATCACCGAGGACGGCCGGTTCGTGACGGGCAATGAGGCCTACATCACGCTCACGGGCTACACGCCCGAGGAGCTGGCCGCGCTGCCTTCGCTCATCGCCCTCGCGCCCGCCGACCAGCGCGCGGGCCTGACCGAGCAGCTCGCCAAGCGACTGGGGGGCGCGGGCGACGTGCCCGTCCACTATGCGTCGGCGCTTGTCACCAAGGACGGCCGCATCGTCCAGGTCCAGACCTCGATCCGGCCCCTCGCGGCCGAGGGACCGCGCCGCCTGCTCGCGGTGGTGCGCGATGTAACTGACCGGCACCGGTCGGAGGAGGCTGAGCGCGAGAGCGAGACCCGATTCCGGACGCTGTTCGAGCAGTCGCAGGCGGGCATGGCATTCGCCGGCCTCAACGGGCGCCTGACATCAACCAACGAAGCGTTCCGGCAGCTCGTGGGTTACACCGAGCAAGAGCTGCGCGGGGTCTCGGTCCTGGAGCTGACGCACCCGGAGGACCTCATGGCGAGCGAGGACGCGCTGCGTCGGGTGCTTGCGGGCGAGACGCCAGGCTATCGCATCGACAAGCGCTACATCCGCAAGGACGGCCAGTCGGTCTGGGTGGACGTCGCGGCCAGGCTCGTGCGTGACGCCGAAGGCAAGGCCGTTTACCTGCAGACCGTCGCGGTCGACATTCGCGATCGCATGCGCGCGGAGGTGCTCCAGTCGGCGCGATTCGCCGTGACGCAGGCCCTCGTGACGTCACCCGGCTGGGACAAGGCTGCGCCGCACGTGCTCGAGGGGCTGTGCCGCGCGCTGGACTGGGAGCTCGGCGAGTACTGGGAGGTCGACGGGGCGCGCGAGGTGATGCATTTCGTCGTCTCGTGGAAGCGGCCCGGCCGCGATACCTCCGCTTATGAGGCGACAGCGAGTCAGTTCACCTTCCGCCGTGGCGAGGGACTGGCGGGCCACGTTTGGGAGGAGAGCAGGCCCGTATCGCTGACCGACCTGGCGAAGGATCCGTCGCCTCGCTCGGCCGCCGCGCTGGCCGTCGGGCTCCACGGCCTCGTCGGATTCCCTGTTCGAAGCGGCCGCCGCGTCGTCGGCATGATCTCGCTGGCCACGTGGGCGCCGCGCGAGCTCGACGAGGGGCTGCTGGGCGTGATGAACGACATCGGCTCGCAGATTGGCGAGTTCGTCGAGCGCAAACGCGCCGAAGTTGCTCTGCAGGAGAGCGAGAAGCGCATGCGCTCCGTGCTCGACAACGTGTCGGACGGGCTCGTCACGCTGGACTCGGCGGGCGTGATCAACTCGATCAACCCCGCGGTGAGCCGGTTGTTCGGCTACGACGAGAAGGAGCTGGTCGGACAGAAGGTCGAAGCGCTCATCGCGACGACGCATCGCGGATCTTTCACGAACTACGTCGAGCGCAGGCTCACGCAGGACCTGCCCGCATCAGGTGCCCTCGAAACCATGGGCAAGCGCAAGAACGCGAGCCTGTTTCCACTCGAGTTCCTGGTCAACTCGGCGCAGGTCGGGTCGCGTCGCCTCTTCATCGCGACAGTGCGCGACATCTCCGAGCGCAAGGCGCACACCGACGCGCTGGAGTACCAGGCGCTGCACGATTCGCTGACCGGACTGCCCAACCGCACGCTGTTCGGCGACCGTCTGCGGCAGGCGCTGCTCGGCGCGCGCCGCAACCAGACGATGTTTGGCGTCCTTCTGCTCGACCTCGATCGCTTCAAGGACATCAACGACGCGCTCGGCCACGACCGCGGCGATGCGCTGCTGCAGGAGGTCGCTTCGCGGCTGAAGGGCGTGTTGAGAGCGACCGACACCATCGCGCGGCTTGGCGGTGACGAGTTCGCGGTCGTCAGCACCGACGCCAAGCATCCGGACAACGTGGTCGCGGCGGCGCGGAAGATCCTCGCTTCGCTCGAAGGCACTTTCACGATCGGGGACCACACTGTCGAGACCGGCGCGTCCATCGGCATCGCGATGTATCCGATACACGGCGACGACCCGGGCACGCTGCTGCGCCGCGCCGACGTCGCCATGTACGTCGCGAAAAAGTCCGGCGGCGGCTTTGCCGTCTACTCGCCGGAGCACGAAGGGCAGACGCTGCGCCAATCGGGCCTCGCCGGCGACCTCAGGCGCTCGATGACACAGGGCGAGCTGGTGCTGCATTACCAGCCGATCGTGCTGCTGCCGGCGCACACGACCTACGCGCTGGAGGCCCTGGTGCGCTGGAACCATCCGCGTGAAGGCCTTCTGCCGCCGGACCGGTTCATCTCGCTTGCGGAAGACACGAACGTGATCAGGCCTTTGACCAGCTGGGTGCTGGATACGGCGCTCGCGCAGCTGGCGCTGTGGATCGCGTCAGGGCAGGACCTTTCCGTGGCGGTGAACGTCTCGCCGCGCAGCCTCGACGATCACTCGATCGTCGAGGACGTCACTCGGGCGCTGGCCACGTCGAGGGTCGAGCCCCGCCGCCTCACGCTCGAGGTCAGCGAAGGCGCCGCGATGTCGGCGCCGGCGGCAAAGGCGTTGGAGCGGCTGGCCGAGCTGGGTGTGCAGCTGTCGCTCGACGACTTTGGCACCGGGTACTCCTCGCTCATCTATCTCAAGCGGCTGCCGATCCACGAGATCAAGGTCGACCGCTCTTTCGTCAAGACGCTGCCTGGCGACCCGGACGCAGCGGCGATCGTCAAGGCGGCGGTCGGCCTGGGCCACAGCCTCGGCCTCCGTGTGATCGCCGAGGGCGTGGAGGACCGCGACGCGGAGGGGATGCTGATCGAGGCGGGGGTGGACGCGGCTCAGGGATTCTTCATCGGCCGTCCCGCGCCCGAGGAGGAGATGACAGCGCTGCTCGATTCGGGTCGGGAGATGACGGCCGCAGCCGGCCAGACGGGACCTCCGGCCCTCCCTCCGGAGAGGGAGGGCTCAAGGGAGGGGTGAAGGCAATTCAGCTAAATGACAGTTTAGCTCACGCTTAACAAATCGTGCCCATGGCTCGTCATCTCGTTGCCAGGCGGCCTTGAAGGCTCTGGTACTGGGCGCCGGGGGCCAGCTTGGCTCGGATCTGGCCCGGCTGGTGCCCGGCGCGGTGGCCATGACCCGGGAGCAGCTCTCCGTCACTGACGCGGCCGGCGTACGAGCAGCGCTCGAGCGCCACCGTCCCGACGTCGTCTTCAACTGCGCCGCCTATAACCCCGTCGACCGGGCCGAGACCGAGCCCGAGCGGGCGCTGTCGGTCAACTCCGACGGCGCCTTCAACGCTGCGGCCGCTTGCCGGACGCTGGGCATGGCGCTGGTGCATTACTCGACCAACTTCGTGTTCGACGGCCGGCTCGACCGGCCTTACCTCGAGTCGGACGCGGTCGGACCGCTGGGCGCCTACGCCCGATCCAAGGCGGAGGGCGAGCGGCGGGTGCTGGCCGAGCATCCGGCCGCGCTGGTCATCAGGACGGCGGCCCTGTTCGGCAGTACCGGGTCCAGGGCCAAAGGCGGGAGCTTCCCGGACCGGATCGTCCGCGCCGCCCGCGAGGGCAAGCCGCTGACGGTAGTCGCCGACCAGAAGGTGAACCCGACTTACACGCCAGACCTGGCAGAGGCGAGCATCGCGCTGGCGGCCTCCGGCATGGTGGGACTCGTCCACGTCGTGGCCGAGGGATGCTGCGGCTGGGACGACTTTGCACGCGCGGTGCTGACCGAGTGCGGTGTCGACTGGCCGGTCGAGTCGGTCAGCACAAGCGCCTCTGCAGGCGTTGCACCGAGGCCCCTCAACGGCTGCCTGGGGTCAGAGCGTGTGCAGCCGCTGAGGCATTGGGGCGAGGGGCTGAGGGACTGGGCGACGAAGAGCCGTCGGGGCGCATAAAAAAACTCGGGCCGGGCGATTTCTCGACACCGGCACCGAGCTTGGCTGCGGGGGGTGAGGTTCTTATTGAGTGAGGGTAGGGCATGCGGAGTCGCCCGCCTCGCAATCTGAGTCTAGGACGGGATTCGAGCCCGTAACAGGATTTTTTCTGCTCTTTTTCAACGACAAACCTGCGACGCCACTCTCGAAATGCCAAGGGTCGAGGTTACAATCCCGATCCCGTCGTGCTAATGATTCGTTGCCACAGCGCCCAATTGCACACTACGATCCGACCAAGGGAAGCTGTCAACCGCCTGGCCATAGGCCAGGCGCTTCTTCGATGCACGCTTTCGAGGTGCACTGAGGACAGTCCCGTCGGAGAAGACGGCCGCCGCTCCTGATGGGACGCTTCGGATCGGCTCTGGGCCTCGCCGGAGGCGCCGCCCTGGTGGCGTGCGGCCTGTTGGTTATCGCGCTGGCGCCCCTCGGCGCCGCCTGGTCTGCGCCGGCCGGCCTGGCGCTGGCCGTCACCGGCTTCGCTGTGACAGCGGCGACGGTGGTCGGCCTCCGCCGCGGTCCCGACTCCAGCCAGGCGTTCTGGACCGCGATCCTCGATGCGGTGCTGCTCATCGCGGCACTCACGGCAGTCCTGCCGGTGCTGGCCATCATCCGCGGCTCCGTCGAACTCTTCGCCCAGGCGCACGTCCACGACACGCGGGACGCCATCGCGTACGCGCTCGCGTTCACCGGACTGCTCCTCGGCGGCATCTTCTTCGCGTATGCGGTCAAGTACTACCTGAGCACCGGCATCGTCCTGCTGTCGGCGCTGCTCCCCTCGGGCCGGCGGCGCAACGGCGACGGACATGACGCGGTCGGGGCGGAGCGCCAGCACGCCTCAGGGCTCATCGGCATCAGTCGCGGCCGGGGCAATGGAAACGGAAACGGCAACGGCCATGGGAACGGCAACGGCAACGGCTATCACATCGACCTCGGCTACCACCCGTTCGTCTCGGTGCACGTCGCCGCCTACAACGAGAAACGCGTCATCGAGCGACTGCTGAACTCGCTCGACCAGCTCGAGTACCCCGCGTATGAGGTCGTGCTGGTCGACGACTCGACCGACGAGTCGGTGCAGATCCTGCAGCAGTGGGTCGGCCGGCCGAAGTTCAAGATCCTCCACCGCAACAGCCGCCAGGGGTTCAAGGGCGGCGCGCTGCGTGAGGCGCTCAAGGTCATGGACCCGCGCACCGAGTATGTCGTCGTCTTCGACGCCGACTCGATGCCGTTCCCCGACTCGGTCGACCGCTTTCTTCCTTATTTCTATGACAGAGGCGGCGTCGATGGCGCGCCGCGCCGGCGCGACGAGATCGCCGCCGTGCAGAGCTACCAGTGGCACGTCCTCAACAAGTCGGAAAGCTGGCTGACCGAGGCTGTCCGCGCCGAGTACGCAGGCAGCTACATGGTGGAGCGGCCGTTCCAGGACGCGGTGGGCGCGTTGAAGATGGTCGCGGGCACCGCGTACATGATCCGCGCGGACATCCTGCGTCAGGTCGGATGGGGCACGAGCCTCACCGAGGACTGGGAGCTCACGCTCAAGCTCTACGCGCGCGGCTACAAGGTCGCCTACACGCCTTGGGCCGAGACGCCCGCCGAATGCGTGGCCACCTTCTCGCGTCTTGCACGGCAGCGCATGCGCTGGGCCGAGGGCCACACCCACAACGTTCGCAAATGGTTCTGGCCGATCATGGTGTCGCCTTACGTCAGCCCGATCGAGAAGCTCGAGTTCGCGTTCGATGCGACGTATTACCTGCAGGCAGCGCTCTTCGTGCTGGGCTCCCTGAGCTGGCTGATCTCCGATGTCGTCTTCCGCACGCACGTGCCCGGATGGACCGCGGTGCTCGGCTGGTCGCTCCTGTTCTCGAACATCTTCGCCTTGCCTCTGATGAACCTCGGCGGCTTGATCCTCGAGGAGGCGCCGGGTCGCGACCTGCAGGGCGTGCTCGGAGCGCTCGTGCTCTCGTTCGCCCTGGTTCCGTTCCAGGGTTGGGCCGCTCTGAAGGGACTGATCAGAAAGGAAGAGGGGCCGTGGTTCCGCACGCCCAAGACTGGGCGCATCACCGACGAGGTCCATCACCTGCGCCGGCTGCGCATGCTGCGGCAGTGGCTGCTCGGCCCGCGCGAGACGCGCCTGAGGCCCGCCATGCCGCCGCCGTCACCCCCAGTTCAGTGGAGCTCGGGCTCGCGCCGGCGTCACGCCGGCTGGATCGTGGCGGGCGCCATGGCGATCGCGATCGCCCTGCTCGCGTGGGGCTCGACCAAAGCACCGATAAGCCAGGCTGCAGGCAATCCGCTGTACCTCCATGGATCGGGCGCCGCTCCATGCGCGGCTTCCACCATCGACCAGACGGCCGGCACGCGCACCACGGCCTGCTCGATCCAGTCCCAGTCGGGCGGTGTCATCACGACCTGGGCGTGGACCGGCCTGCCCGCGCAGACGATCACCGCCGGCGTGTGGACGTTCACCATGTACTGGACCGGCGGCAACGGGAACACGCTCGACACCGTGACCATCAGCGCGGGCGTCGTCTCCGGTTCCAGCTGCGCGCTGTTCGTGCCTGCGGTGCCCAACGCCGGCACGACGTGGACCACGACGTACGGCGGGAGTGGCGCCAACACCACGAGCCCATTCACCGTGAGCACGAGCGGAAGCCAAACCGCGCTGTCGATTCCATCCGGCGGTTCGCTGTGCGTGCAGGTCGTGCTGACTCACGCCACCGGTGGAAAGCCATCGCTGGTCTACGACGGCGTGGTTGGCAGCGGCGACACGCACATCACGCCGCCGAGCGTCGTGGTGCCTGAGTCTCTGCTCCCCTTCGCGGGGCTGGCCCTGGCGATCCCTCTCGTCACCGGACGCCGGCGGCTGGAGTCGCTTGCAAAATGGGTGACCCGATGAGGAAGCAGGAGCGCGACGCGCTGAACATGACGCTGGTGGCGCTGGCGTGCGCGCTGCTCATGGTGCTCCCGCTCGTCACCACGTTCGACGACCTCCTCACCGCATGGGCGCTGCAGCTCGGCGTCAACAATCCCCTTCAGGCAATCGTGCCGGTCGAGTCGCGCATGATCGTCGGCCTGCTGAGCGCCGTGGGCATCAAGGCCGCGGCGGCGGGCAGTCATATGGTCGTGTGGGACGGCAGCGGCTCGATGCACGTGCTCCTGATCTCGTGGAACTGCATCGGCTGGCAGAGCCTCGTGCTGCTCGGCGTCAGCTTCATCTCCGGCCTGCGCGGCCATCAACCGCTCGAGGCCCGCGTGCAGGTCGTGATGATCGGCGTCGCGGGGACGATGCTGCTCAACCTGCTGCGTGTAGCAGCGGTCGCGGCCCTGGCGGCCACGTGGGGTCAGACCGTGGCGGTGCTGTTCCACGATTACGGCGGAACCGTGCTGGTCGTGGGCTGGCTGTTCGCCTTCTGGATGTTCGTGCAGCGCTGGATTCTGCCGGCTGAACCGTCGGACCAGCCGGAGCTCGCGACTGAATGCCTTCAGTAAGTCCCAACCCGACCGCGTCCTCGCGCAACCGCTGGATACGACTCGGACTTCAGACCGCCTTCGGCCTGGCGCTGCTGTGGCTGTGGGTCCGCACCGTTTCGCTAACCGACGTGGCCGCGCACATCCGCATCCAGCGCTGGTGGGTGCTGCCGCTGATGGTGCTGATCTTCGTCATCACCAGCGTGATGCGGGCACGGCGCTGGCAGTGGCTGCTCCGGTCGCTGGCGCCGGTTGGGATGGTGCGCGCGTTTGCGATGAACGCGGCCGGCGGCCTGCTGAACTATGTGCTGCCGATCCGTTCCGGTGACGCCGCGCGCGCATGGTGGCTGTGGCGCCGGCATCGCGTGCCCGCGGGCTCAGCGCTGGCGACCATCGTCATCGACAAGGCGTGTGACCTCGCCGGTGTGGCGCTCGTGCTGGCCGTGCTGGCGGTGGTCGCGGCGACCGGCGTGGTCGCAGCCCCGCGCGGCCTGCTGGGGGCGACGGCGCTTGCGGTCGGACTGCTCGGCGCGGTGCTCGGCACCGCGCTGCTCGGACCGCGGGTGGCGCGATCATCCCTCGCGCGCCGCGTGCTGCCGGCTCGCATCTCCTCGGCGCTCGCCGGCCAGGCGTTCGCCTTCCGCGCCGGGGCGCGCGGGCTGTGGACGCCGGCGCTGGCGGCGCGGCTCGCCGGACTCACGGCGCTGGCTCTCTTGCTTGATGCGTTCAACTTCACGCTGCTTTTCGCAGCTGTCGGCGTCGACGTCCCGACGTGGAAGGCGATGGCCGCGTACCCGGCGCTGCTGCTGAGCTTCGCGGTGCCGGCAGGTCCCGGCTACCTCGGCAACCTCGAGGTGGCGGGCTCGCTCGTGCTCGGTGGCGGGCTCGGCCTTGCGCCCGCGGTCGCAGCCGGCGCGATCGTCGTGTATCACGCAGTCACAGCGGCCTACGCGCTGGTTCTGGGCCTGCTCGGCTTCCTGCTTGTGGGTGGTCGGCGGCAGGCGCTGGCCGGCGCGCCGCGGCGCGTCGCCGTTTTCCACTGCGGCTTCACGTACTCGGGAGGCGGCGAGCGGATTGTGATCGAGGAGGTGCTAGGGCTTCGCCGCCGCGGCTACCAGGTCGACTGCTACGCGCCGACCGTCGACGCCTCGCGCTGTTACCCGGACCTGCTCGACGACCTGCGGGTGCGCACCTTCCTGCCGCAGCTGCCGCGCTGGTTTCCGTTTCGCGAGGCGGTGCAGATGGCGGCGACGTCGCTGCTCATGCCGCTGTACGCGTGGCGGTTCCGCGGTGTCGACGCGATCGTCGGATGCAACCAGCCCAGCGCGTGGATCGCGTGGTGGGCGGCTCGTCTCATCGACGTGCCGTACGTCGTGTACCTCAACCAACCGAACCGGCTCGTCTACCCGCGCAGCATCGACCGCCAGACCGGCTGGTTCGTCAACTCCGATTACCGGCTGCTGGCCGCGATCGTGCTGCGTGCGACGAGATTCGTTGCGTGGGCCGATCGCAGGTCGGTGCAGGAGGCCGACCACCTGCTGGTCAACGGCGACTACATCGGCGACATCATCCGCGGCATCTACAAGCGCGATGCGATCGACTGCCCGGCGGGGTGCCACGTCGTCAGCTCGGGCTATCCGCTGTCCCTCCAGTCGCGCTTCTCGGGCGGGCTGACGATCAACGGCTACCCGATCCGCCGGCCGTACGTGCTACTGACCAACCGGCACTACCCGCAGAAGCGCTTCGACCTCGCGATTCGCGCGATGGCGCTGGTCCGGGAGAAGCACCCGCGCGCGCAGCTCGTGATCCCCGGCCCGGCCACCGCGCACACCGCGGAGCTGCACGCGCTCGTGAAAGAGCTCGGGCTTGGCGACGCCGTGCTGTTGCTGGGCACCATCACCGAGGACGAGCTGCAGCGCCTGTACGAAGGCGCGGCGGTGTACGTCTATCCGGCGCCGGAGGAAGACTTCGGCATGGGCGTGATCGAGTCAATGGCCAAGGGAGTGCCGGTCGTGGCGTGGAACCAGGCGGGTCCGACCGTGACGGTGGGTGAGGGAACCGGGCACCTGGCCGAGCCGCTGGTGGTCGAGGACTACGCGGCGGGGATCGTAGCGCTGCTCGACGACCCGGAGAAGAATCAGGCGACTGGCGAGCGCGCGTTCGAGTGGGCAAGGCGATTCGACTGGGAGCGGCACACCGACGTTCTGGAGCGGGCTGTCCTCGAGGTGGCGCGCTCGCACGAGCGGGTCGCGGCGGAAGCGGCCAGCGCGTGAAACTGCGGCTCCCGCGGATTCTCGCCGACGAGGACGAGCTCGATCGGGAGCAGCCGCCGGCGCCATCGCGCGTCGACGAGGCTGCGCACGTGTATCCGGCCGCGCCTCCATGGCCCTGGCTCGCGTCGGTGGCCGCGGCCGCGCTCATCCCGAGGCTCGTCTATCTCTTCTTTGTCGCCGATCCAGAAAACGCCGGCGACGGCTTCACGGACGCGTACCACCACTGGCAGATCGCGTACCTGACGAAAGAGATCGGGCTCACGCACGGCCCGCGGCTGTGGGACCTGCGCGGGTGGGAGTACTACTGGGGCCTGCTGCATCCGGCGCTCATGAGCGCGGTCTTCTTTCTGACCGGCTCGCCGGACATCGTGCTCGCCCGCCTGGTGAGCGTCGTGTTCGGCACGCTGACGGTGGTCCTGATCTTCCTTCTGTGCCATCGCTACTGGGGTACGCAGGTTGCGGTCGCGGCCGCGGCTTTCGCCGCGTTCGCGCCTGCCTCGGTGTTCAACGACACGGCGGGCATGCCCGAGCCGGTGGCCGTCGCACTGGTGCTGTTCGGCATCTGGCTGACGCCGCGTCGAGGCTTCTGGGCAGGCGTCGCGTGGGGGCTCGCGGCGATGGCGCGCGTGGAGGCATGGCTGTTCGGCGCAGGTCTCGTGATCGCGCACGTCATCGGGCAGCGGTCGCGCGCGAGGTGGCTCGTGGCCGGGTGGCTGGTGACGATGGGGCTCTACATGAAGTTCATGTGGGACCAGACCGGCAACCCGATCTACCCGTTCTACTGGAGCTTTCTGTTCGTCGGCTTCGGCGCATTCAACTCGGCGCCGGTGGTGACCACCGCGCAGCAGTCGCTGGGTCCGCTGATGGCGGCCGCCACCGTCGCGTGCGCGGCGGGCGTGGCCTGGTCGTTGTGGAAGCGCCCGTCGTCATACCTGCTGCTCGTGTACGGCTTCGGCTATGCGGCGTACAGCTTCGCCACCTTCCTGATCGTCGACGCGTGGAAGGAGCGGCGCTTCGAGCTGCCGATGGACTTCGCGGCGATTCTGGTGGCCGTCGCGCTGTTCAAGGTGCTGCCCCGCCGCCTGCCGAACCTGCGTTTGGTCCCAATCGGCGTCGCGATCGGCGCGGTGCTGCTCATGCAGGTGTGGTGGGTTCCGATCCAGTCCGCGTACGCGGCCACCGAGCCCACCTATCGCGACCACGTCGGGCTCGGCATCCTGATCGGCACCGTCTACAACCAGGCCGAGTACCGCGGCAGCGTGATCGCGGTCCCCGGCGACGAGCCGACGCTCGTGTACACGATGGTCCTCTACGGCGGCGTGCCCGGGGATCGGATCACGAGTGAGTTCTACGACCCGTTCTATTACCTGCCGGCCGGCTATCACTACGCCGACCACAAGGACACGGCCGGCCGGTTGCTTGAGTGCTGGCTTGCGAGCACCCACACGCGGTTGCTGCTCATCCCTCCGAGCAGCGACTTCAATCACTCGGTGCCCGACTACCTGGCGTTCATGGCGGACCATCCCGACTGGCTCACGGACACTCACGCCAGGCTGGGCCATGGCCTGCGGTTGATCGCCGTCCAGTTGCCCGCCGCCAGCGGGCAGTGCTCGAGCTAGGCGGCTGAGGCGGCCCAGCGCACGAGGTCGCGCAGTCCCTGGTCAAATCCGATCCGCGGCTCCCAGCCGAGCTGCTCGCGGAGCTTCGTGATGTCGCTGACGTAGTAGGCCTGGTCGCCCTCGCGCCAGTCCGCCAACGTGTACGCAGGTTTCTTTTCGGTGAGGCGGCCGATGTCCTCGATCACCTGGAGGAGGTTGCGCTGGTTCTCGGGACCGCCACCGGCGTTGTAGATCTCGCCACGCGCGTCGTCGATGCGTTCGATCAAGAGCTGGTACAGGCGCGACAGGTCGCGCGCATCGAGCAGGTCGCGGACCTGCGTCCCGTCGCCGTAGATGGTCAGCGGCCTGTCCTTGAGGATCGAGTGCACGAAATGCGCGACCCAGCCCTGGTCCTCCGTGCCGTACTGGTGCGCGCCGTAGATGCAGCTCTGCCGCAGCACGACAGTGTTCATGTGGAAGCATCGCGCATAGTCGCGCACGTACTGGTCGGCCGCGCCCTTGCTGCAGCCGTATGGACTGTGGAAGTCGATGGGCTGCGTTTCTTTACAGGCGACGTTGTTTTTCGGCAGCTGACCGTACACCTTGTTCGTCGATGCGAAGACGAATGCCGCGTTTGGGCTGTGAAGGCGCGTGGTCTCGAGGAGATTGAGCGTGCCGCGCGCGTTGATCTCGAAATCCGCGATCGGATCCACGAGCGATGTGGTCACGGCCACCTGGCCCGCAAGGTGCACGATCGCGTCCTGGCCCTTCACGTGAGCGTCGAGGCCTGCGTGGTGGCGGAGGTCGTGCTCCACGAACTCGACGTTGGCGCCCTGGCTCTCCTGCAGCCACGCGAGGTTGCGGTGCGTGCCGGCGCGGCTGAGGTTGTCGAGCACGGTGACGTGCCAGCCCTGGCCGGCCAGGTGCGCCGCGGCGTTCACCCCGAGGAAGCCGGCGCCTCCGGTGATGAGCACTCGACGCGCCATGAGGGGCCCTACGTTAGCCGGTCGCGATCCCTCTCAGGTACGCGATGGCGACAATCCAGGAAGCTCCGGCGAGGATCACGGCCTCGCGGCGCTTGGTGCCGTTCTGCGCGTAGAGGTACACCCCCGGCAGGAACAGGACCGCGAAGGCGCCGTACACGACGTGCAGCAGCTCGGGCGGGCGCTGGCCGGCTATGAAAACCCCAAGGCCGGCGAGGCCCTGCACCGCCGTGAGCCCGGCCATGATGAGAAAACTCGATCGAAACCCGCCGGTCAGGGCTTCGCGGCGGAAGTACAGGTACGCGCCCCACACACCGAGCACCACGGCGAACGCGACCAGGGCGCGCGCGCCGACCTGGTGCACGAATACCAGGGCATCGCTCATGCGGACGGCGCGGCGACGCGCTGACGGAAGTAATCGACGGTGGAGGAGAGGCCCTCCTCCAGTGACACGGCCGGCTGCCATCCCAGCTCGCGCTGGGCGCGCGTGTTGTCCAGGGCGATGCGGTACACGTCGCCCCTGCGACGCGGTCCGTGCGATGGCTGCTGCTTGTAGCCGGTGAGGATCGCGAGCTTGCGGAACAGCTCGTTGATGGTGACGTCGAATCCGCTGCTGACGTGGTAGGTGCCGTTCGATCCCCGGTCGAGCGCGGCGAGGTTCGCGGTGGCGACATCGCCGACGTAGAGCATGTCGCGCGACTGCTCGCCGTCGCCGTCGATGGTCACGGGCTTGCCTGCGATCATCCGGCTGGCGAAGATCGCGATCACGCGGCCCTCCTCGCTCTGGAAGTCCTGTCGCGGGCCGTAGATGTTCGCGTAGCGCAGCACCGTGAAATCGAGCCCGAAGGTGCGCTTGAAGGTGCCGAGATACTGCTCGAAGCAGAACTTGCTGGTGCCGTACGGCGACAGTGGGCGGACCGGATGGTCCTCGTCGCACGGCACGATGTCCGGCTCGCCGTAGAGCGCGCCGCCGGTGGAGATGAAGATGAGCTTGCGCACGCCGTTGTCGACCGAGGCTTTCAGCAGGTTTATTCCTCCGATGAGGTTCACCTGCGCGTCAAACGCCGGGTCAGCGACCGACTTCGGCACCTCGGCCTGGGCGGCGTGGTGGTTGACGACGTCGGGCTTGAACGACGAAACCACCGACGCGACCTCAGCCGGATCGCGCAGGTCGAGGCGGTGCATCTGCGCGTCACGATTGAGGTTGTGCTCATTCCCGGTGGCCAGGTTGTCGATGACGGCGACCTCGTGCCCGGCCGCGACATAGGCATCGACCACGTGCGACCCGATGAAACCTGCGCCGCCCGTGACGAGAATCTTCATCGGCCGTGACTCTAATCGAAGTCGATGTGGTGAAGGCCGTGGCCTCGACGGTGCGGCCGGCGTTCGTCCGCGGCGTCATCGGACGCGCGGCGGCTGTTCCGGAGGTCGCCGCGCGCATGCCCGCCGGCGAGGCCTCGGTCGCCGTTCGGATCATGGGCGACCCCGAGATCCGGCGGCTCAACCGGACGTTCGCGGGCGAGGATCACGCCACCGACGTCCTGTCATTCACGGGGTCGGGCGATCATGTCGGCGACCTCGCAATCTCGTGGCCGGCGGTGGTCCGCCAGGCGCGGCAGTACCGCCATCCGCAGAGGACAGAGCTCGCGCTGCTGTGCGTGCACGGACTGCTGCACCTGTTGGGCTGGGACCATGCGACCGCCGCCGAGGCTCGGGAGATGACGCGCCTGACTGTCGCGGCGCTGGCCCTGTCGGATGTGAAGCCGGCGGCGCGTAGACTCTGACCCGGCCGTGGCGCTCGCCACAGGCCTTTTTGCGTCTGCATGGAAAACAGCAACCAGCAACTGATCGTGGGGCTCGGCAACCCCGAGTCGGATTACGGCGACACGCGCCACAATCTCGGTTTCGCGTGCGCGCAGGAGCTGGCGCGCCGTCTCGGCGTCGACATCAACCGCAAGCGCTGGAAATCCCTGGTCGGGCGCTCGGAGGGGCGCGGCGTGTGGATCGTGCTGCCGCAGACCTACATGAACCTTTCCGGCGAGGCGGTGAAGGCGGCAATGCGGGACACCGGGGTCGCCGCCTCGCAAGTCTGGGTCGTGCATGACGAGCTGGACCTGCCGCTGTGCCGCCTGCGGATCCAGCGCGGTCGTTCGGGCGCAGGGCACAACGGCGTGCTCTCGATCATCAGCGCGCTCGGCACCAAGGATTTCGCGCGCTTCCGCGTGGGCATCGGTAGGCCCTCGCATCGGTCGTCGGACGTTGGTGTGCGTTACGTGCTGGGGCGATTCACGAAGGCGGAGTCGGAAAAGCTGGAGAAGGTCGTTTCAGGGGTGGTCGACGCGCTGGAGCTGGCGCTGGAGTCAGGGCTCGAGCGTGCGGCCGACAAGTACAACCGCGCCGGCGCATTGGGCTGCGAGGAACCGCGATGACCGCCCTGTGGCAGGCGGCGGTCGATGCCTCGCCGCCTCTGGCTCGCTGGCTCGAGCGTCCGAATGCGCGCGTGCGGGTCGGGCGCGTGCCACGCGCTGCGTGGCCGATCGTCGCGACGTCGATCGCTCGCGACCTGACCGCGCGAGGGCGCTCGCTTCTCGTGCTGGTTCCGGCACCCGAGCGGTTCGCGGGCGACCTGCGTCCGTGGCTCGCCGGCCGGCCGCCGGTTCACGTTTTCGCGGAGGTCGCGGTCTCGTTCCTCGACAGGCCGCCTGCCTTCGACGAGGCGGTGAGCCTGCGCCTCGAGGCGCTCGCGGCGCTGACCGGAGCCGGCCGCGAGCCAGCGGTCATCGTTTCCTCGCGGCGCGCCGCTCTGCGGGCGACCATCTCGCCGGCCGACCTCGCGGCCGGCACGGTCGAGCTCGAGCCTGGCGCGGGACCGGATCCAGTCACGGTGGCCGCGCGGCTGACCGAGCTGGGCTATTCGCGGGAGGCGCTGGTCGAGGAGCCGGGCCAGTTCTCGCTGCGCGGCGGCATCCTCGACGTGTTTCCCGCGGGAGCCGACGCGCCCGCCCGCGCGGAGTGGCTCGGCGACACCATCGACACGCTGCGCGTGTTCGACCCGACCAACCAGCGCTCCGTGATGGGCCTCGGCCGGGTCGTCATCCGCACCGGTCGAGAGCTGATGATCGGGCCAGAGCGGGGAGCCCTCGCCGCTCATCGGATCCGCACCGAGCTGGACATCCTTGCGCTTCGCGCCGACGTGCGCGCGGACTGGGACGACGACCTGTCGCGGCTGGACACGGGCGCGACATTCCCGGGCGTCGAGTTCTACGCCGCATACCTGGAAAGCGGCAGGCCGTCGCTCTTCGATCACCTGCCGGAGCAGGTCGTCGTGCTCGACTTCGAGCCGCGGCGGCAGCTGGCCGACGCGCGCTCGATCACCGAGGACACCACGATGCTGGCTGCAGCCGAGGCCGAGAACGGCGAGCTTCCGGCGGGCTTCGAGCTTCCGGCGGTCGAGCTCTCGCGCCTGGAGCTGGACTCGGTGCGTCCGGCCATCGAGATTTCGGCCGGCGAGATGGACGCGGACGCGCTGGACATCGGCTGGACTGACGCCGAGCCGCTGGTCGGCCGCAAGAAGGCGCTGGCCGCGGTCGCGCAACAGGCCGAGAGCTCGGCCGTGGTGGTGGCCACCGAGCAGACCGACCGCTTCCGCGAGCTTCTCGAGGCCGACGCCGTGCGCGCAACATTGAAGGAGGCCGACCTCGACGTCGACATCGAGCTGGACGCGGGCCTGCACCTGGCGGAGCAGGACCTGCCGGCCGGGTGCTCGCAGCCCGCCATCGGGTTCCACCTGCTCACCGACGCAGAGCTCTTCGGCCGGGTGCGCCGGCCGTCGCCGCGGAG
>Ga0066710_100001567_pt1 | contig 17288 bp, 14 predicted proteins | sample GraSoiAngelo_159_FD_79666 | JGI IMG/M metagenome (GOLD analysis project Ga0066710, IMG submission 79666) | Grasslands soil microbial communities from the Angelo Coastal Reserve, California, USA - 14_1009_16_40cm | ecosystem: Environmental > Terrestrial > Soil > Grasslands | place: USA... | reverse complement strand
GCACGTTCTTGCCGGGGAGGCGCGAGGGGTGCAGGTCCTGCTGGGGGCCGATGGCGTTCTTGAGGACGCCCAGGATTTCCACTTGGAATTCTTCAGGAACATGCCCCTGGAAAACCGTTCGACCCACCCCCACCATCCCGGGGCGCACCTGGTCCACCGGAAGGGTGGGCGTGGGGGGCGCGGCGCCCGCCAAGAGGCCGGGGAGGAGGCAGAGAAGCGCAGTCGCGCGGAGGGCTCGGTCGATTCGGGATCGGCTGAGCGAGGACATTCGTCGGTCAGTCCTTCTCTTTGTTCTTGAAACCGCGTTTGATGGCTTCGACGATGAAGTTCTGCATGGAGGGTTTCTGTTTCTTGACCGCCTCGTAGACCAGACACGGGAGCTTGAGAGAGATCTGCACGCCCTCTTCGCTCAGGGAGTCGAGCCACCTCACGAACTTCTCCCAACTCTCCCACTGGAAGGGCTCGACGGCCCCCTTCCCGTAAAGCTCGATCAGCGTGACCTCGTCCTTCAGCTTGAAAATCACGCTCCGCTCATCGTACTCCGCGAAGTCGGAGTAGGCAAAAAACTTCACTTCTCCCGCCGTTTGTCCCTTCCCCTTCACGCTGATTTCTGGTTGCTTGTTGCAGCGCATGATGACGAAGTCTTCTTTCCCCTTGAAGTGGAACGCGAGGATTGGATCGCTGCGCCGGTTGTTGTCGGTGGGAGTCTTCAGCGCCCGATAGACGCGTCGGGCGACGACCTCATTCGAGGTATAGGTATCTTTCGCCATTTATAGTGGTCTCCCCCAAAAAGCATAGCGGCGGTCAAGCCCTGGAATATTAGGGATGCGGACCTCCCATTGTCAAGGACGCCCGGCCGAATCCTCCCCTCGCCGGGTCTCCCCCGCGAGCCGACCCCGCCCGCAACTGGAGCTCGGGCCCCACAAAAAGCTCTCACGTTTGCTCTTGCCCACCGCTGGATTTCGCGGTACTTAGGAAGAACAGCATCGGGTTGATTCCGTCGAAAGGCCTGTCCAGCAAGGCTTGTGGAGGATCCCTTGAGCCGGTTATTCCGGAAAATGGGGGCGGTTTTTCTTGCGGCGCTCGCCAGCGCGACCCTGGCAAGCGCCTCCGGCCCCGGTACCGACGACTTCGAGTCGATTCTGGGTCGGATTCGTCCCGATTACCGGTCCTTCATCGGCGCCATCCGGCCTGGGCGGACCCACCTTCATCCGGCGACGCTCTACATGGGCCTGGTCCGCCCCGGCGGTCAGGACCCCTCCCTGAAGGACGACACCCCGCTGGTCGGTCACGGAATCCTCAACGACGTGATCGTCTACGCCGATTCTCGCGAGGCCGGCAGGAGCGCGGGGTGGGCCATGCTCCTCATCGATCATGAGTACTTCCATGCCCGGCACCTGTCGCGAGGCGACAAGACACCGGTTCCCTCCTTCGGGGATCCGGAGGCCAGTCGGCATTACTTCGAAGCGGTCGCGTGCGGTTACAACCTCGCCCAGGCCGATGAGGACGAGTACCCGACCCTGACTCACGCCGACTACCGGGAGGCGTTCCGAAACTATTCATTGCACTTTGAGGCGTTCCGGGACTACATCCTCATGCGCGATCGGCCGGCCTGGGCACACTATCGCCGGTTTCTTCCCGATCCCTCCACGTTCGACCAAGAGCTCATCGCCCGCAACTGACCGCGGCTCGTCCTCCCGTGGCACCCTCCACCGCCATTTACAAAGCCGTTGGAAGTCGATATGTTGACGCGACCTCGCCCGTCGTCGCTTTCGACCTTGGACCGAGTCCCGCGCCTCTTACGGCTGGCTACCCCTCTGTTCCGAAAAGAAAGGAAAGGTGATGATTGAGATGAATACCGCGCTGAGGCTGATTCTGGCCGCGGCGCTGGTGTTGGCGAGCGCCTTCTTCGTGGCCGCTGAATTTGCCATCGTGCGGGTGCGTCCCACCCGCATCCGCGAGATGGAGCGAGCCGGGGATCCACGCGCCCGAATCGCGGGCGGGATCCTCTCCCACCTCGATGAGTACCTGTCGGTCTGCCAGCTTGGAATCACGCTGGTGAGCCTGGGGCTGGGCTGGATCGGCGAGGCGGCCTTCGCTCCCTTCTTCCAGGGCCTCTTTTCCCTCGCCGGCGTCGCTTCGCCTCTGGCGATCCGGTCGGCGTCTCTGACTTGCGCCTTCGGCCTGATCACCGCCCTCCACGTCATTCTCGGAGAGCTGGTCCCCAAGTCGGCCGCGATCCGCCGACCCGGCCGGTTGGCGGTGAGAATCGCCATTCCCTTGCGCCTTTTCTACCTCGTGTCCTATCCACTGCTGGTCCTGATGAACTGGCTGTCGATGTCGACGTTGCGGGCGCTCGGGATACGGCCGGCCGACGTCGAGATGCGACAGTCGGAGGAGGAACTGAGGATGGTCCTGGCCGAATCCTCGCGGCACGGGATTCTCTCCCCCGCCGAGACGGAGATCATGCAGAGGGCCACCCGCTTCTCCGACCGGATGGCGCGGGACGTGATGGTCCCCCGCTCTCGGACGGTGGTCTGGGAGCCGACGCGCCCACTGGATCTTAACCTGGAGCGCGCCCGGAAATCGGGCCACACGCGCTACCCGGTGGTGGACGTCGAGGGGATGCGGTTCCAGGGGGCCCTCAACGTCAAGGACCTCGTCTGGCTCACTCCCTCCGAGCGAGCCACCCTCGACATGGATCGGATCCTTCGCCCCATCCTCCCGGTCTCGCCGCAGGATCGGATCGACATGGTGATCCGGGAGATGAGACGCCGCCGGATCCACATCGCCTCCGTCGAGGAGGAGGGGCGGGCCGTCGGGATCCTGACCATGGAAGACATCATCGAGGAGATCTTCGGGGAGATTCAGGACGAGTTCGACCCGACGCCTTCCCGGGTCTGACGCCGGGGAAACTCGCGCCCGGGATGCGGCTCACTGATCCGCGTCGTTCCCATGGGAGGCAACATGAAGAGTATCGGCGCCTTGGTCCCTTTTCTCCTGATAGCCGCCGTGGCTCCCGCGCTGGCCGAGGGTCACCATGACCGCGGCCCCCAGGATCTCTTCCATCTCTCGCCTCTTCGCGGCGGCGTCTACGCCCTTTACGGCCGGGGGGGCACCGTGGGCTTCTTCGTCGGAGAGGACTCGGTCGTGGTGGTGGACGCCCAGTTCAAGGACATCGCCCCGGGCATCATCACGGAAATCCGGAAGGTCACCGACAAGCCGATCGAGTACCTCTTGAACACCCATCATCATGTGGATCACGTGGGCGGAAACCCCGTCTTCCGCCCCTTCTCCCTGATCATCGCCCATGACAACGTGAGGAAGCGGATGCTCTCCTCGCCCGCGGATGTCCTGCGCGATTATCCCGGGGAGCTGGAGAAAGCCCGGAAGGCCGGCGACCAGAACGCCGCGAAGTTCTACGCCGACCAGATCGAGTGGGCGAAGAGGGTGAAGATCGGGGAGATCGCGGCCCCGTTTCTGACCTTCGATTCCGAATTCCGGATCCACCTGGGAGGGGAGACCATCCAGGCGTGGCACACCCCTCCCGCGCACACCGACGGGGATTGCGTGGTCTACTTCGAGAAGGCCCGGGTCATCCACATGGGTGATCTTTTCTGGAACAAGGTGATCCCCTTCATCGACGTCGCCGGAGGGGGTTCTGTTCTCGGATACCTCTCCGCCCTGGATCGGGTCCTCTCCCGCGTGCCCCCGGACGTCCAAGTCATCGCCGGACACGGCGAGGTGTCCGACGTCGCCGGAGTCCAGGCTTTCCGGAAGTACGTCGCGGAGGTCGTCGCGGCGGCCGAGAAGGCGAAAAGAGCCGGCGTGTCCAAGGAGAAGTTCCTGGAGGAGGTGGACCTTCCGGCTTACAAGGGATTCAGCGGGTATTCGGATCGCTTCAAAGACAACTGCTCCGCCGCTTACGACGAGGTCCGGTGATCGCCTAGGATCGCCGGGCCACGACTTCGGCCAGCATTTCTCTCACCTGAGGCTGGTTCGGATCCGCGGCCAGCGACTCCTTCAAGCTCTCGATGCACTTCTGATACTGGCCGGTCTCATGGTAGGCCACGGCGAGACCATTGAAGAGGGTCGGGGATCGGAAGCCCCGCTGGCGGGCCTCCTCGAACACCCGGATGGCCTCCTGGTGGCGTCCGGCCTTGCCCAAAGCCGCCCCCAGATTGATCCGGGCCTCGTAGTTCCCCGGCTCCTTCTCCACGGCGCGGGTGAGGATCTTGATCGCCTCCACGGAGCGGCCGGTTCTCGCGAGTAGCGATCCGAGATTCGCCAGGACCCCCGCGTAGTCCGGATCGAGAGCGACGGCCCTGCGGAAATGTTCCTCGGACGCCGCCACATCTCCCTTCGCCTCGCGGATCAACCCCATGAGGTTTTGGTGGGCCACGGAATTCGCGTTGGTTGAAAGCGCGCGCGAAACCATGGGTTCCAGCAGCGCCTCCTCATGCCGCTTCTTGAGGATCTCGTAAAGACGGGCCGCCGCTTCGGCCGCCATGGGATCGATGCCCAGCGCCTGCCGGTACAGCACCTCCGCGCCGGGAAGATCACCCTTCGCCTCGGCCAGGATCCCGAGCGCGGAAACGATTTCACCCACAGCGGGTCGCTCTTGACGGAACTTGGAGAACTCGGTGCTTCCCTGGTCCACGCCCCCGGTCTTCACGTAAAGGTTCGCGAGAGCGGTGAAGACGCCGGATTCCGCCTCCCCCGACTCCGGGACGCGGCGGTAGAGCTGCAGAGCGTCCTGGGGTCTCTTGGTGGCCTGGAAGATGGACGCTTGGGTCATGAGGGCCGGAAGATAGTCGGGAATCAGCCGGAGCGCCGCGTTGACCTCCGCCTCGGCCTGGTCGTAATGCTTTGCCTTGAGCTGGAGCGCCGCGAGGTTGGAGTGGTAGGTGACGGTGTCTCCGCTCAACCCCGAGCCCGGAGTCGGCTCCGTGCTTCCGCCGGCGTCGCCGGCGCCTCCGATGTACCCCAGGGAACGGAGGTTCTCGATCATCTCTCGATCCGCTGCCGAGGCGTCCGCGACCGATGTCCCGGGCTCGCGGGGTGCCACCTCGTAGGTGGCCACCCGCTCCGCCGAGAGGCCCGCCGCCTCGCGCGCCTCGAAGGCCTCCGCAAGGACCCGGCCCGGCATCTCCCGGGACGGGGGGATCCCCGCGAGGGCGAGGACGGTCGGGGCGATGTCCATCAGGGAGACGGTGTCGATCTGCCCCTGCTTCACGCCCGGGCCGCTCAGCAGGAAGATGCCGTAAAGCCGGTGCCATTTTCCAGGCTTGCCTTCGATGTACGGGGGGTCGTCTGTGGGTCGGGACGATCCATTCTTGAACCCGTGATCCGAGAGGACCACCACCAAGCTTCGAGGGTCGGCGCGCGCCAGGATCTCGCCCACGATCTTGTCCTGGTGTCGATAAAAGGCCTCGACCGTGCCGTTGAACCGCTCGTAGTCCTGGGGGCTCACCATCGCCATCCGCGGTGGCATCATGTGCTGGAACCGGTGCCCCACCTCATCGATCCCCTGAAAATAGATCATCATCAGATCGGGCTGCCCGCGCGAAAGAAGGTCCAGAGCGATGGACTCGTAGTTCCGTGTCGCCGCGAGAACGCGGGTTAGGTGATTCACCGGGTCGGCGTAGGCCTTCCGCGGGTCGGTCTGATCGATCTGCGCCCGCCTCTCCCTGAAGTCCGCGGCGTCGATCTTCGCGAACCGGCGCACCTCCTCGAGACCGATGTCACGGTCCTTGACGAGCCGGCCCCGGAGGCTCGCCAGATAGCCGGCCGGGTATGTGGCTCCGGGCAGATTGGCCGCGTCGGCCTGATAGCCGAACAGGGAGTACGAGACGCGATCCGAGACTACCGCGCCGTTAACCGGCTCCGCGGGCCAGGAGGCCCACCAGGCCACCACGTCGACCTTCCGTCCCATCTCGCTGAAGATGTTCCAGAGGGCCGCCACCTTCCGGAAGCGGGACGAGATGGGAACCTTCTGGCCCGTCCCCGGATCCCGGACCAGAAAATCGACGACCCCGTGATCCTCCGGCCTGCGGCCGGTTGCGACGGTGGTCCAAAGGAGCGGAGACAGGATCGGCTGCATCGACTTGAGATTGGCCCAGGCCCCCTTCTCCTTGAGCCGCCTCAGGGTCGGAAGCTTTCCCTCCCGGATCCAGGGATCGATGAGCTGCCAGTCTGCCCCGTCGAGCCCCACCAGAACGATTTTCCGCCCCGTCTCCCGTGCGCGCCCACGGAGGGATTCGAGGGCCGCCACCTTCCCAACCTGCGGCGGGACGGCTGTCTTCCCGATGGTAAGGGCCACGTCGGTCAGACCCAGAGCGCCGATTTCCCCCGTGACCGCCGCGGGCGCGGATCGGCTTTCGCCGGCACCCCAGCGGGCGGCCGATTCCTCCGCGGCCCAGGCGGAAAGGGTGCGTTTCATCACCTCCCGGAGGAAGTCTTTCGCTTCCCTCCCCCGGGCATGTTCATCAAAAATGGCGAGGCGGGACGGCTCGATCCGGGCGGAGAAGGAATAGGGAGCACGCAGGCTGACCCCTTCGGAGGATGAGACCTCCTCGACCCCCTCCAGGCGGATGACGTCGCTGGGATAACGGTGAAGCACCTGATAGAGCGGAATCCGGAAATGCCAGCCGGGACCCAGGACACGGGGAGATCCTCCCCCGAATGCGGAACGGACCAGGGCATGGGAATCGGGCGGCACATGGGCGAGAAAGGAGAGGGCAAGGAGAGCGACGGCCGCCAGGAGGGACGCCGGCAGCAGAAGACCGGTTTTTCTCGGCATCGAACGGACTTCCCTCCCCTCGTCGGATTATACCAGAGCGGATCGGCGCAGCCATTGAACCGATTTAATCGCTTTGATATATTCCGGGGCGCCCTTCATCTCGCGGGAGATTTGCCCTGAGGCCAGTGGCTGTCCGGACTGAAGGTTTGGTCAAGCGGTACTCATCCGTCACGGCGTTGGACGGGGTCGACCTGGAGGTCCGTGAAGGGGAGATCTTCGGTCTTCTGGGGCCCAACGGAGCTGGCAAGACCACCACCGTCAAGATTCTTATCACGCTGGCCCGGCCCGATTCGGGTCTCGCGCAGGTAGGCGGCCTCGACGTGATGCGCGAACCGGCGCGGGTCCGGCGCCTCTTCGGCTATGTCCCGCAGGAGCTCACGTCCGACCGCTACCTGAGCGCCCGGGAAAATCTCCGGTGGTTCGCCGACCTTTACCACCTTCCCTTCAAGCTTCGGAATCGCCGGGTGGAGGAGATTCTGCACCTGACGGGTCTGGAAGACGCGGCCGACCGCCCGGTCCGCTCCTACTCCGGCGGGATGAAGAAGAAGCTGGATCTCGGCTGCGGGCTGATCCACGAGCCCCGCATCCTCTTTCTGGACGAACCCTCCCTGGGGCTGGATGTGAAGGTCCGCGCCGACCTCTGGCGCTACATCGCCGCCCTCCGGGAGAAGGGAGTCACCGTCTTCCTTTGCACCAATTACATGGATGAGGCCGACCGCCTCTGCGACCGGGTGGCCGTCATGGATCGCGGACGCGTCGCGGTTTCCGGGACTCCATCCGAGCTACGCGCCGCGTTGGGTGGAGATGTCATCACGCTCGAGGTCCGGGAGGGCTCCTCCGCCCCGCTGGGCTCGCTGGCGGAGGAGCTGAAAGCCCTCCCCTTCGTGAAGGACGCCCGCGCCGACGGGCCGAGACTGTCGCTCACCGTGGACGCCAACGAGACGGCCCTTCCCCGGGTCCTGGAGATCGCCGCCCGGAACGGGACGGGGATTCATCGGATGTCCTACTCGCGTCCCGGTCTGGACGAGGTCTTCCTGAAATACACCGGCCACCGCTTCGATGAGGAGGGCCTTCGTGTCTGAGTTTCTCCAGGAGACGCGCGCCCAGCTCGTCCGCTGGCTGATTCACCTCCGGCGGGAACGCTTTAGCATCACCTTCGCCCTGGTGACCCCTGTCATCTTCCTCGTCTTTTTCGGCGGCGCCTTCTCGGGGATCGCTCCCCCCACCCTTCCGGGAGGAAATTACCGCACCTTCATCCTCGCGGGGATCGTGGCCCTGACCGTCTTCGGCAGCAGCCTCTCGGGTGGAATCGAGCTTCTTTTCGACAAGGAGAACGGGACGCTGACGCGAATCCTGGCGGCCCCCATTTCCCGCGCCTCCATCCTGGTGAGCCGGTTCCTCTACGTGAACCTCGTTTCTTCGCTCCAGGTCGTCATCGTTCTGGCTCTCGCGTTTCTTCTGGGGGTTCGGATCGCCACCGGATGGCCGGGGGCGATCGTTCTGCTCCTGCTCGGACTTCTTCTCGGCTTCGCCCTGACGGTGATCTCCCTCGTCCTGGCTTTTTCCCTGAGCAACCACGGCGAGTTCTTCGCCATCCTCAGCTTTCTCACCCTCCCCCTCGCCTTCCTCTCCAGCGCCTTCGTCCCGCTGGAGCGGATGCCTCCCTGGATGGCCGCCTGCGCCCGCATGAATCCCATGACCTACGCCGTCAACGGCATCAGGACGCTCGTGGTCTCGGGCTGGGACTGGGGTTACCTGCTGAGGATGGCGGGCGCGCTTTTAGTGTTCGACGCCCTCTGCCTTGGCCTGGGCGTGATGGCCCTTCGGCGGCGGATTAGCTGAGGCGAGAGGCGCCCACGTTCGGACCTGGGAAGCTCAGACCCTTCCGACCTTGTTGAGGCCGTCCAGTCCCGCCACCTTGTAGGCCTCCGCCAGCGTGGGGTAGTTGAACACCGTCTCCCGGAAGTACTCCATGGTGCCGCCGAGCGTCATGACTGCCTGGCCGATGTGCACGATCTCGGTGGCTTGCTCTCCGATGGCGTGCACGCCGAGCACCCGCAGCGAGCGCGGGTCGAAGAGGATTTTCAGCATGCCCACCTCGGCGCCGAGCATCTGCCCCTTGGCGAGTTCCGAATAGCGGGCCACGCCGAACTCGTACGGCACTTTGGCCTCGGTCAGTTCCTGCTCGGTCCGGCCCACCATCGAGATCTCCGGAACGGCGTAGATGCCGTAGGGCAGGAGCTCCGGCCGGTGGCTGCAAGCGCCGCCGAACATGTGGCAGCTCGCCAGGCGCCCCTGCTCCATGGAGGTCGAGGCCAGCGCGGGGAAGCCGATCACGTCCCCTGCGGCATAGATGTGCGGGACTGCGGTGCGGAAATGCTCGTCCACGGCGATGCGCCCCCGAGGGTCCGCGGACAGCCCCGCCGCCAGCAGGTTCAAGAGATCGGAGTTGGCCTGTCGTCCGACGGAGTAGAGCAGGCCGTCGCCATGGACCTCCTTCCCGCTCTCCAGCTCCGCGATGACGCGGTTGCCTCCGGCGATTCGAACCGAAACGACTCTCTCGCCGAGGCGGAATACCACGCCGCGCTGCCGCATGCACCAGGTCAGCGACTCGACGATCTCGCGGTCCACGAAATCCAGGATTGCTGACCGCTGCTCGATCAGGGTGACGCGGGTGCCGAGCGCCGCGAACATCGAGGCGTACTCGAGCCCGATGACGCCGGCTCCGACCACGATCAGCTCGCGCGGCAGCCGGCGCGCCTGGCCGAACTCGTCGGCGTCGAGGACGCGGTCTCCGTCGAACGGGATGGCGGCATCCCGCGCCGGCCGCGTCCCGCAGGCGATCAGCACGTAGGCCCCCTCCGTCCGTTTCGGCCCATCGGGGGTCTCGATTTCGAGGGTGTGGGGATCCATGAAGCGAGCCGTGCCGTCGAGCAGCGCAACGCCGTTCCGTTTCAGCTGCGCTCGTACGACTTCCGCCTCACGCGCCATCACGGTTTGCACCCGGAAGGCCAAGTCGGCGACGGAGATGGTGTCCTTGACCGAGTAGTCCTTGCCGTAAAACGACCGTTGCTGGAAGCCGGTGAGGTAGAGGATCGCCTCTCGTAGGGTCTTGGACGGGATCGTGCCGGTGCGCAGGCACGTGCCCCCGATCCAGGCCTTGCGATCCACGACCCCGACGCGCTTGCCAAGCTTGGCCGCCGCGATCGCGCCTTTCTGCCCGGCCGGGCCGGAGCCGATGACGAGGAGGTCGTATGCTTCTGCCGGCATGAAGGCGTTCCCGTGGGGCGGTTCTTCGGCGTGCCGTGGCTCGGCCGATCCTAACACGGACGACTCGAGGTCGAATGGCGGTGAGCTCCGGACACGCTCTGCGGTATAGTTGGACCATGAAGCAGGGCCCATTCGTCCCCGCGAGTCCGTTGCGTCGTCCCGTCCGGGACAAAAGCGCTTCCGCCCTCGTCCGGACTCTCGGCTCCTCCAAGGTGAGCCTTTTCCAGGAGGACTGTATCGAGGGGATGCGCCGAAGGCTCTCTCGCGGCTCCGTGAGCGTCGTGGTGACCTCCCCTCCCTACAACCTCGGCGTGAAGTACTCGCGCTACCAGGACGGCGTGCCTCGAGCCGACTACCTGTCGTGGCTCGGCGGGTGGGCCGACGCCGTGGAGGAAGGCCTGTCGGCGCAAGGCTCGATCTTCCTGAACGTCGGGAGCAAGCCCTCGGACCCCTGGGTCCCGTTCCAGGTCGCCCTGGAAATGCGGAAGCGTTTCCACCTCCAGAACGTCATCCACTGGATCAAGTCCATCGCCATCGAGAAGCAGGATGTCGGCGATTATCCCGGGATGGACCGGAACGTCGCCGTGGGCCATTTCAAGCCGATCCAGAGCGCCCGGTTCCTGAATGACTGCCACGAGTTCGTGTTCCATCTCACCAAGACGGGAAGGGTCCCTCTCGACCGCCTGGCCATCGGCGTGGAATATCAGGACAAGTCCAACGTGACGCGCTGGGCCTCGTCGAAGGGGGACCGCCGGTGTCGTGGCAACACCTGGTTCGTCCCTTACGGCACCATCCGGAACCGGGGCGCACAGCGTCCGCATCCCGCCACGTTTCCCGTCGAGCTGGCCCGGAAGTGCATTCGCCTCCATGGCCTGTCTCGAACCGACCTCGTTCTTGACCCCTTTCTTGGGATCGGGCACGCGGGGGCGGCCGCCGTCTCCCTGGGTCTCGACTTCGTGGGGTTCGAGCTGGACGAAACCTACCTGCGCGAGGCGATGGATCGCATCAGACGGTCCGCCCTGAGGACGAGGGACGGGAGGGGTCGCGCCGCGCCCGCCCTGCCACCGGGACGGAGGGGATGAAGCTCGCCTGGAACAGGATACCGTGGTAGCAGCCTTTAGCGTCCGGAGACGCCCGCGAGTTCCTCGGGAGAGTTTTCGGACCTCTTTTTGCACGTCTTTCCGGTCCTTCGCGTACCGGGGAATGGATGGAATGCTCGACTGAGGGAGGACTTCGATGAGCCGTGTGGGCCGGCCCGCATCCACTCCACCCCCCTGGAGCATGGCCCTGGCGCGGATCCTCACCGGATGGATCTTCGTCCAGTACGGCTGGTTTTCCAAGCTGCAGGAACCGAAGTTCGTGCAGGGGATGGAGGCAACGCTGACCCGGATGGCGGAGCATTCCGCTTTCGGCTTCTATCGCGTCTTTCTCTCGGCTTGGGCCGTCCCCCACGCCACCCTTTTCGCCTATCTGATCGGCTGGGGGGAAACCCTCCTGGGAGTGGCGCTCGTCCTCGGGGCCTTCTCCAACCCGGCGTCGCTCCTCGGCATCTTCATGACCCTGAACTTCTATCTGGCGAGCCGATCCTGGGATGCCCTCCTTTTCGCGGTCTGGTGTTTCACGTTTCTCCATGTCTCCGCCGGATCCCGATGGGGCCTCGATCCGATTCTCGCCAGCGTGCTCCCGGCCCGGGTGGTCTACTTCCCTCGACGGTAACGACGTCGCCCCCGCGTTTTGCCCCCTGCCCTCGAATCGTGTAGACTCGCTGCCCACCAAGAGGAAGACCGTGCGGCTCCGCGATCTCCGCATACTTCTGTTGCTCGCTCTCGCGCTCCCGGCGGTCATTTCCAGCGTGGAGGGGAGCCCGCCGCGCCCGCGCCGGGCGACCGGCGGAGAAGCGGATCCCCGCGCTCCTCGCGACGCCGCGCCTTCCTCGGATCTGCTGCCGGACGAGCGCGCGACGATCGCGGTCTTTGAAACGGCCGCCCCCTCCGTCGTCTTCATCACGACCCGCGCGCTCCGCAGGGATTTCTGGTCGATGAACCTTTTCGAGGTTCCGCAGGGTTCGGGATCGGGGTTCATCTGGGACCGGCAGGGGCATGTGGCGACCAACTACCATGTCATCGCCGGCGCCAACGCTATCAGCGTCGTCACGGCGGATCGCTCCGAGTACCGGGCCAAAGTGGTGGGGGTCGATCCGGATCATGACCTGGCGGTCCTCCAGGTCCCGGCGCCCTCCGAGTCCCTCGCGCCACTGGTGGTGGGCGACGTGGACCACCTCCGGGTGGGTCAGAAGGTCCTGGCCATCGGCAATCCCTTCGGGCTGGATCACACGCTCACGACGGGGATCGTCAGCGCGCTGGGTCGGAGCATTCGATCCATGAGCGACCGGACGATCGAGGGCGTCATCCAAACCGACGCGGCCATCAATCCCGGGAACTCCGGCGGACCGCTTCTGGATAGCTCGGGCCGGCTCATCGGGATCAACACCCAGATCGTAAGTCCCAGCGGAGCGTATGCCGGTGTCGGCTTCGCCGTGCCGGTGGACATCGTTCAGTGGGTCGTCCCCGAGCTGATCCGCTACGGGAAGCTCATCCGGCCCGGGCTCGGCGTGACGCTTCTCCAGGAAGGGATCGCCCGCCGCTGGGGGATCCAGGGGGTCGCCATCGTCGACGTGGATCCCCGGGGCGCGGCCGGCCGGGCGGGCCTTCGGGGAATGCGGGAGACTCCCGACGGCGACTATGAGGTGGGGGACGTCATCACGGGCCTGGACGGGGAAGAGATCGCCGATGTCGACGACCTCTACCGCATCCTGGACCGCCGCAAGGTGGGGGATCGCGTCCTCGTCGAGACTCTCCGGGACGGCAAGACGCGGAAGATTTCGGTCACGCTCCAGCAAGTCGAGTAGGCGGGCCATTATGAAGACGCGCGTGGCATTCCTCGGTCTGGGAATTATGGGGGAGCCGATGGCCCGGAACCTTCTCCGGGGCGGGTGCGACCTCCGGGTCTGGAACCGGACCTCCTCTCGAATGGCCGCGCTCGTGGACGAGGGGGCCGTCCGCGCCGACTCTCCCGAGGAGGCGGTTGGGGAGGCGGAGTTCGCCATTGCCATGGTGGCCGATCCGCCGGCGCTGGAGGCGATCGCTCACGGCGCCGGCGGAGTCCTCGCGGGTCTCCCGCGCGACGCGGTCCTGATCAATATGGGAACCCAGGCCATCGCCCAAATGGAATCCCTGGCCCGGGAGGTTCATGAGCGGGGCGGCTTCTTTCTGGACGCCCCCGTCACCGGGAGCCGCGCCGGCGCCACGGAGGGGACCCTCACGATTCTCGCTGGAGGCGAGAGCGGCGTTCTCGAGCGGGCGAGACCGGTCCTCGGACTCGTGGGAAAGACGATTCTGCACGTCGGAAAGGTCGGCGACGGAACCCGGGCGAAGCTGATCCTCAACCTCATTCAGGCAGGGATGCTCACCGTCTTCTCCGAGAGTCTCTCCCTGGCGAAGCGGCTCGACCTCCCGCCGGCCACGGTCCTGCAGGTTCTGGAGCATTCCGCGGGAAACGCTCCCCTTTTTCACTACAAGGGAGGCTTTCTGTTGCGGAGGGACTTCTCCACCAATTTTTCACTCAGGCTGATGAACAAGGACCTAAAGTTGGTCCTGGGAGAGGCGGACAGGCTGGGGGCCCGTCTTGACGCCAGCCGGACCGTCAGTGACGTCTTCTCGGCCGCCGTGGCGGCGGGCTACTCGGAGGAGGATTTTCTCGCCATCGCAAAGGTGATCGAGAAGCTCGCCGGCACGATCCTGGGGCCATGAAACAGAGGGCTCCCCGCGGCAGCCAGGTCCTGGAGAGGATCGACGAGGTCTAGGAGACTTTCCGGGCGAGGTAGCTCAGGATCCCGCGGACCGACACGAACCCGATGGGACGGCCGTCGCGGAGGATCGGGATGTGCCGGTAGTGTCCCACGGCCATCCGGTGAAGGGCGAAGGCCAGGACATCGTCTTCCTTCAGTGTTTCTGGGTTAGGCGTCATCAGCTCCCGGATAGGGATCGCGGCCGGGTTTATGGGCTCGCCCGCCACCTTGTCGAGCGCGTCCCGCTCGGTGAAGATGCCGACCAAGTGACCTCCGTCCACAATCAATACGCTGCCATGGCGGGTCTGCTGCATGAGCCGGAGGGCGTCCAGGACCGAGGCGGTGGGGGCGAGGACGTTGGGGGGAAGAGGGCCGACCTCTCGGAGCGGCGTCTCCATGAGCGTGCGATGGATCCCTTCCCGCGAGCCGGGGATGTCCAGCGAGCGGAGATCCTGCCCGCACTCGTCGCAGCTGTCGGATCCGTCGATGTTCTCGTGACCGCAGTCGGGACAAATCATCTCGTCCTCCGACCGGCGTGGGGATTGGCCGCCCCGGGTCTCCCTGCTTTCAGGTGACGGTCCAGGTCTCCGGTCCCCGGATCAGCTTTTCCAGGCTCCCCGGTCCGAGACGCGAGGTGATCTCCCGGGACTGCTGCTCGAGGATGTCCTCGAAACAAGGCCTCTCCGCGGAGTAGAAGACCCCCACCGGAACGGGGAATTCGGGATAGTTCATCCGGGAGAGGAGATAGGCAAGAGTCGGCTCGCTGGGACTCTCGTCGTGGATCAGCAGGTCCTTCTCCGTCAGCCCGTTCTCGCCCAGCTTCACGACCTCGGGGTGGAGCCCGTTGAGACGGATCCCTTTGTCGCGGTTCTTGCCGAAAACCATGGGATGGCCGTGCTCCAGGATCAGGATTCGATCCGAGCGGACTTCCCGGGCCGCGAACTCCTCGAAGGCCCCGTCGTTGAAGATGTTGCAGTTCTGGTAGATCTCCACGAAGGAGGTGCCCTTGTGCCGGGCGGCCCGGCCGAGGGTGGCTGTGAGATGGACCGGATCCATGTCCAGACTGCGCGCCACGAAGGTCGCCTCCGAGGCAATCGCCACGCAAATGGGGTTGATGGGCTGCTCGGCGGTCCCGAACGGACTTGACTTGGTCTTCTTGCCGAATTCCGAGGTCGGTGAGTACTGCCCCTTCGTCAACCCGTAGATCCGGTTGTTGAACAACAGGATTTTGATGTCCAGGTTGCGCCTCAGGCAATGGATCAGATGATTCCCCCCGATGCTGAGCCCATCCCCGTCGCCGGTCACCACCCAGACCGATAGCTCCGGCCGGGAGGTTTTCAGCCCGGTCGCCAGCGTGGCGGCGCGACCGTGGATGCTGTGGAATCCGTAGGTGTTCATGTAGTACGGGAATCGGCTCGAACAGCCGATTCCCGACACGAACACGATGTTCTCGCGCGGGATTCCCAGCTCGGGCATCAGCTTCTGCACCTGGGCGAGGATGGAGTAGTCTCCGCATCCCGGGCACCAGCGTACCGTTTGATCGGTGACGAAGTCCCGACGGGTCAGTTTCGGGGGGTCGACGACTCCGGTTCCTTCCATCTGGGCCATCAGAGGTTCCTCACAGCATCGTTTCGATCTTGTTGACGATCTCCGAAATCCTGAACGGCTTCCCCTGGACCTTCGAGAATGCGACGGCATCCACCAGGTAACGAGCGCGGATGAGAAGACAGAGCTGCCCCAGGTTCAGCTCGGGCACCAGCACCTTTTCGAACCGGCGGAGGATCTCCCCCAGGTTGCGCGGGAACGGATTCAGGTGCCTCAGATGCAAGGAGGAAACCGATCCCCCGCGCCCCTGCACCTGCTCCACCGCGGACGTGATGGCGCCGTGGGTGCTGCCCCAGCCGACCACCAGCACCTTCCCCGCGTCCCGCCCGAAGACCTGCGCCTCCGGGATGTCGTTCGCGATCCGGGCGATCTTCTCCGCCCGCAGGCGCACCATCTTTTCATGATTGAGGGGATCGTAGCTGACGTTTCCAGTCACGTCCTCCTTCTCCAGTCCCCCGATGCGGTGCTCCAGCCCCGGAGTCCCCGGGATGGCCCAGGGCCGCGCCAGAGTCTTCGGATCCCGCCGGTAAGGCTGGAAGGTCTCCCGGTCGGTGTGGAACCGGACCCGGATGTCCGGCAGCTCCTTCAGCTCCGGCAGCCGCCACGGCTCGGCGCCGTTGGCCAGGTACCCGTCCGATAGGAAAAAGACCGGCGTCATGTACTTGGTGGCGATCCGGAACGCCTCGATGGCCATGGTGAAGCACTCGGCGGGAGTGGCGGGGGCGACCACCGCCACCGGACATTCGCTGTTGCGGCCGAAAATCGCCTGCAGGAGATCGGCCTGCTCGGTCTTCGTGGGGAGGCCCGTGCTGGGGCCCCCCCGCTGGATGTTGGCGATGACCACAGGTAGCTCCGCCATGACCGCCAGCCCTATGGCTTCGCTCTTCAGCGCCACGCCCGGCCCGCTCGTCCCGCTGAGGCCCAGGGATCCTCCGTAGGAAGCGCCGATGGCCGCGCCGATGGCGGAGATTTCGTCTTCGGCCTGGAAGGTCTTCACCGGATAGTTCTTGAACCGGGCCAGCTCGTGGAGAATGTCGCTCGCCGGCGTGATCGGATAGGAGCCGTAGAACAGGGGACGGCCTGCGAGCGTCGCCGCGGTGACGAATCCGATGGCCGTCGCTTCGTTTCCGGTGATCTTCCGGTACGTGCCGGGCGCGAGGCGGGCCTTCCGGACTCGGTAGTGGGTGGTGAATATTTCCGTGGTGTCGGCATAGTTGTACCCGGCCTGCAGCGCGGCGAGGTTGGCCCGCGCCACTTCCAGGTTGGCCTTGAATTTCTCCTGGATCCACTGCTCGGTGTGATCTACCGGCCGCTCGTACAGCCAGAACACCAGACCCAGCGCAAAGAAGTTCTTGCAGCGCGTCGCCTGCCGGGCGCCCAGCGTCGTCTCGCCCACCGCCCGGAGCGTCAGCGTCGTGATGGGAATCTCGAAGACGCGAAATCCGGCCAGACTGCCGTCCTTGAGGGGGTTCGACTTGTAGCCGGCTTTTGAGAGATTTCCCTCGGTGAAGGCATCCGTGTCGACGATGAGGATACCCCCTTCCTCGAGGTCGGAGAGGTTCGTCCTGAGTGCGGCCGGATTCATGGCGACGAGGACGCTCGGCTGATCTCCGGGCGTGCGAATGTCCCGTGAGGAGAAGCTGATCTGGTATCCGCTCACCCCCGGGAGCGTGCCGGCGGGGGCGCGAATCTCGGCGGGGAAATCGGGGAGCGTGGCCAGGTCGTTTCCGACGATGGCGGTCGTGTCGGCGAACTGGGTCCCGG
>Ga0066710_100001565_pt1 | contig 17297 bp, 19 predicted proteins | sample GraSoiAngelo_159_FD_79666 | JGI IMG/M metagenome (GOLD analysis project Ga0066710, IMG submission 79666) | Grasslands soil microbial communities from the Angelo Coastal Reserve, California, USA - 14_1009_16_40cm | ecosystem: Environmental > Terrestrial > Soil > Grasslands | place: USA... | reverse complement strand
TTGCACAACAGCGGAATGTCTTCACGGCGCTCGCGCAACGGCGGAAGTTCGAACTTGATGACGTTGAGCCTGAAGTAGAGGTCATTGCGGAACTCCCCTTTCAGCACGGCTTCTTTGAGCTTCTTGTTTGTGGTCGCCAGCACGCGCACGTTGATCTTGACGGGGCGCTTGCTTCCAAGGCGGCTGATTTCCGAGTCCTGCAACACTTGCAGCAGCCTGGTCTGGAGGTACGGGCTCAATTCGCCGATTTCATCGAGTAGCATTGTTCCCTTGTCGGCTTGTTCAAATTTGCCGGTCTTGTCGCGAATCGCGCTTGTGACGGCTCCACGCTCGTAACCAAAAAGCTCAGCCTCTAACAGCTCATGAGGCAGAGCCGCGCAATTGACCTTCACAAATGGCCCGTCGGAGCGGTTGGACTGTTCGTGTATGAAACTGGCGACGACTTCCTTGCCAACACCGGACTCACCAAGTATCAATACCGGAACATCCGTGCCGGCGACGTGTCGAGCGATATCGATAATCCGAAGCATCTGCGGATTCGACGTCAGAATATTCCCCTGCTCGATGTATGCCAGTTGCTGTTTGAGCGTTTTGACTTCTTCCTTGAGCCGTTGTTTTTCGAGCACGTTATCGATTTCGAGTTCCAGCGCTTCTTCTTCGAAAGGCTTTGTGAGGTAGCCGGAGGCGCCGATCTTCATGGCTTCAACCACCGTTTTGATTTGGCCAATGCGCGACAGGGTGATGATCGGAATCGAAGGATCAATGGACTTGAAGTTTGAAAGAACTTCGATGCCGTCCTTATCCGGAGGCACGATATCCAGCAGTATCATCAAAGGCGAGAAGCCGGAGGCAAGGCGTTCGATGGCCTCGTCCCCGGACCCAAGGCATTCGACGGCGTGGCCACGTGCAGCCAGGAACGTGGCGAGATATTCCCGAATAACCGTATCGTTGTCTACGACTAGAATGGACCGACTGCTCATGATCAAAAATTCTCCTCGCCGTCAGGCGCGACGGCTGGCAACGTGAATAGGAATGTCGAACGAACCTCCACTGGCCTTGCTGTTCAAACTCCACCTGAATAGTCCTCCGGCGTTGAACCTGGCTCTTCTGATGCACGAGGTCTACCATTCGAGTTGCAATGCGGAATCAAGGGGTTATTGGAATCAAAAATGGCCGCAGAGTGGAATTCCAGACGGCTGGAGGTAAAAATTCCCGCGACGGGGGGGACCGGCCGGCTCTCCATCGAATTCCTCCAGTGGCCGGCCGGTGGGCCCCACGCTAAACCGCGACTTCGGGGGACCGGCCAGCTCTCCATCGAATTCCTTGGCAATTTCGAAATCCCCTACAGCCCGGAAATGATCTCGAAATATCTAGCAAACATCCGCATTCCGCCGGAGGCTTGCTCCCAGTCGAAATTCTCATTTGGCGCATGGTAGCCGTGTTCGGGCAGGCTCAGGCCCAGGAAAACAATGGGTGCTTTCCAGTATTTTTGCATCGTCACGACGGCGCCGATCGAGCCTCCTTCCCGCACGAAGGCTGGATCCTTGCCGAAGCCGGTACGCATCGCCTCCCGTGCGGCGTCGGCATAAGGCCCGGTATGCGGCCCGAGATAAGGAGCCAGGAACGATTCGGGGTGCACCTCGACATCCGGGTTCCGCGTTTGGATAAACTTCCGGACCAGGCGGTAAACCTTGCCGGGGCTCTGATTCGGCACCAGACGCATACTGACCTTGGCTTCGGCCCGATAGGGAATTGCGGTCTTCACGCCAGGGCCCGTATAGCCGCCAACAATTCCGTGCACCTCGAAAGTCGGACGCGCCCAAATTCGGCTGGCGACGTCGGCGTCGTCGCCATCGCGCATCTTCCGAAGCTCATGGGCCTTCTTGAAGCGCTTTACACTGAAGCCTGAGGCAAGAAAATTTTGCATCTCGGCTTTTGAGAGCTTCGCGACGTCCTCGTAAAAACCGGGAATTCGGATCGTTCCTCGAGTGACGTCGTAACAGTCTGCGATCAACTGGCATAGCTCGGTGATGGGATTTCTCGCCGCGCCGCCAGTGACACCGGAATGGACATCCTTCGTTCCAGTCTCCAAGACCAACCGGATCGGGACCAGACCGCGCAGACCGTAGGCGATCGCAGGACGTCCGCGCGAAATCCAAATGGTGTCGGAAACGACGACCGAATTGGTCGCGAGGTTCTTGAAATTGTTCTTCATGAAGTGCTCGAAATTCGGACTACCGATCTCCTCTTCAAGTTCCCATACAAACTGGATGTTTATGGGTATTCCCTGTTCTGCTGCGTATCGCGCTCCGAACAGGGCTGTCAGCGCAGGACCTTTGTCATCGGTTGAGCCGCGGCCGATATACCGGTTTCCGTCCTTGTGGAACATAAAAGGCGCGCGCAACCATTGAGGCTCATTGGCGGGTTGAACATCCAGATGGTTGTAGATGGTGACCACGGGCCGATCTTTATCTGTAATGAATTTTCCAATGACCACAGGATTGCCGGGCGTCTCGACTTTCTGGGCATCGGCGCCAATCGCTCGCAAGTAGTCGACGGCGGCGTCGGCGCCTCGTTCGATATCCCCGCGATGTTCAGGTTCGGCGCTAATGGTTGGGATTTCGACCCACTCCTGAAGCTTGGCTTCGAATTCGTGCCGCATCGACTCGATGTAACGTTCGATTTCCGATTTCATGGTCAGCTTGTGGATGGTGAAGAGGCGCGCTGGATATGTTCGAGAAATTGGGATTCCGGAATACTGCCGACAAACTCCACGCTCTCATTGATTACGGTTTTCGGCACGCCGCGGATGGAGTACCGCTGGGCAAGAGACGGGAACTCGTTCACTTCAACGACGTCCGCAACGATCCGCGGATTTTCAATCGCCATCTTGTGCGCCAACCTGGCCACGGGCGGGCAATACGGTCAGGTCGGAGTAACAAAGACCTGGATGTGAAGGTCCTTATCTAATCCCTGTAAAGCCTCCACGGTTTCTTCCGACAAAGCGCTCTTCCCGAGCGAGGCATCCAGAAGGCTGCCCAGCAATACAGAAAATTCATAACCTGACGGCATCCCGAAATAACGCACCTTACCCTGGACACCGTCAGCCGTCATGACCAGGGCGGGAATGCGATCGATCCTGTGCTGGCGCGCCAGTTCGCTTTCCGCGACGAAATCATGGACTTCCAGATGGATTTTGTCCGATAACCCCGCGATCTCCTCCAGCAGGAGATGCGTGTCCTTACAGGTCTCGCATTCCTCCCGGCCGGGTATAAACAGCGGCGACTCCTGTTGCGTGAAATAAATGAGCCGGACGTCGCCGCTGAGTTGCTCAAAGAGATGCCTGATTTCGTTCAGATCGTTGGAGGACAGAAAAGTCATGGTTCCCTCTTACGGGAGCTTAAGCCCCCATTTAAAAACGTCATTTCGGTTCGGGGACGGTTTGAGCAAACGAGATTGCGAGTCCATCAGGATCGAGGAAGACGGCGAGCCGAATTCCCTCGCCTTGCCGTTCCGTTGGAGGTATCACCGGGCGAGCGCCTTTGCTTTTCAAATTTTCGTAGACCGTGTCGACATTATCCACATTGAAGCCGATACTGGCTGTACCGGCAAGCTGCTCCTGACCCTGATGAAGCCCAGGCTTGCCACCACCGTGCAGGGCGAGAGTCGTGCCACCGGCCTCGAACTCGGTCCAGTCTGGCGACTGAAATCGCAACTGGAGGCCGAGCACGTCCCGGTAGAAGCGGACCGAGCGCTCCATGTCGGAAACCATGACCATCGTTAACATGTTCTGCATCATCTTCTCCTTCGACCAACTGCAAGCTCGTAATTATATAATCCTCGGAATGGACTGGCGCGAAAAGACAGAGTTGTACTTCAAGGGCTTGCAGGAGCGAATTTCGCATGGAATTGAAGAACTCGATGACAGTTCTTTTCGCGAAGATACGTGGTCTCGTGAAGGCGGCGGCGGCGGCCGGACTCGAATTCTCGAACAAGGTTCGGTTTTCGAAAAAGCCGGCGTCAATTTTTCGTCTGTTCACGGCAGTCTTCCGGAGCAGTTCGCTTCAAAGATTCCGCTGGGCAGCGGCACCTCGTTTTTTGCGACCGGTGTTTCGCTCGTCTTTCATCCGCGCAGTCCAATGGTTCCCGCTGTCCATGCGAATTTTCGGTATCTCGAAAAAGGCGATGCCACGTGGTTTGGCGGCGGCACGGACTTGACACCCTGCTACCCATTTGCCGAGGATGCGATCCACTTCCACCGCACGATCAAGCAATCCTGCGATCGCCACGACCCGAGCTTCTACCCGCGGTTCAAGAAGTGGTGCGATGAATATTTCATGCTCAAACACCGAGGCGAGATGCGAGGTATCGGCGGGGTGTTCTTTGACTACATTCAAGACGATCCTGAAAAAACGTTCGCGTTCGTTTGCGATCTTGGGGATTCGTTCCTGGACGCGTATGTACCCATTGCCAAACGCCGCGTGAGTACGTCCTATGGAGAGCGCGAACGTGAGTACCAGTTGTATCGCCGCGGCCGGTACGTGGAGTTCAATCTGCTCTATGACCGCGGCACGATCTTCGGGCTGGAAACGCGCGGACGAACCGAATCGATTCTCATGAGCCTGCCGCCGCTGGTGCGCTGGGTTTACGATTACAAAGCGGAGCCCGGATCTCGTGAAGCCAAGGCATTGGAATTTTTTCAACCAAAAGATTGGGTATGAATCGCGTGGTTAGAAATGTTTTGTAGATACTGCGGGTCACACATTTCCGACGATAGTCTTTTTTGCGCGAAATGCGGTAGGCGGCTCGGTCCGCGAGAGCACCCTCGCTTGGCGAAGGTCGTCAAGACCTTGCATTTGAAGACGCCCTATCCCTATTTCCTGATTCTACTCGCTCTATTCATTGGCTGGGCGATTGGCCCGCGGCAGATGCGCGCGGATTATTCTCATCTGAAGTGGAGTATTGAACTGGATCGGAAGATGGACATCCGGGATGAGAACCTCTATCAGCAAGCGCTGTCCCTGGTTGTTGAAAACACCGGAACTGGTGTATTGCAGGAAATTCCGGTCGATCTCACTGCAAAAATCGATTCCTCGAAACCGGCGGATGTGCTGGTGGGTTTTCTCGGACGTCGACTGCTCATCATGCAGCGGGGGCATCCGCTTCCGTTGACAATTCTTCTGACTGGTCCGATACAGCCGGCCGGGAAGAAACGGTATTTTCTTGAAGGCAGTATCCAGGCCGCGCCTCCGTTCAAAGTCACCTACGAGATCCGTGAAGAAGGCCAAAACCCGATCCTTACCAGTTACGTGGTGGAAGAATGAATCAAGCGACTATAGGACGCTGGCTCCGCCGGATCATGTTCTCGATTCTGTTTACCATTTTCATCCTTCTGTTCGTCGTCTTGCCAATCGGCGGTTCATTTTTGGTAACCAATAGCCGGTTCCGCTTCCCTGAGCGAGGACCGAAGAATCCCGAAGCGCTTGGCCTATCTGTAACGCCTGTGGAGTTCACAACCAGCGACGGCATTCGGCTGCGAGGTTGGTGGACTCCGGGTGATCCCGGCATGCCAGTTATTATCTTTGTTCACGGCATGAATCGTTCCCGGCTGGAGTTACTGGAAAGAGCCGCCGAATCCAATCGCCGCGGCTACGGCGTTGTCTTGTTCGACTTGCGAAACCACGGGGAGAGTGAAAAGGCGTACACGACACTGGGAATACACGAGAGCCTGGATATTTGTGCTGCGCAGCAACTCGTCAACGAAAGGGCGCCGGGCCGCCCACAACTGCTATGGGGCGTTTCGATGGGAGCTTCCAGCGCTATTCTGGCGGCGAAGCGGTGTCCGGGGCGATTCGCAGCAGTCGTGTCCGACAGTTCTTTCCTTTCGTTTCGAGAAACCATCGGGCACCATCTCCAATTGTTTTTCCACCTGCCGGCATTTCCGTTTTCGAACCTCATCATTGCCATTGCGGAATTTCGAGCCGGTTTCGACGCGGACGACGGTGACGTTGAAGCAGCCGTTGGCGAGATTGAGACTCCGATTCTGTTTATTGCCGGTGGCGCCGATCGGCGCATGCCCCCGGCCCTGGCCGAAAGGCTGCGGAACGCATCGCATAGTCCCCTCAGCGAGCTTTTGGTCGTTCCGGGCGCCAGGCATGGGGAGGCCTTCGCGACGGACCACGGGAAATATTTGGATGCCGTATACCGGTTTCTAGAGAAAGTTCGTAAGAATACGCCTGGAGTTTGGACATTTCGGTAACTGTTGACGATGCGGTTCCGGCCGCGGAGCGGCTGAAGAACGTAGCCCCGGGCGCAAGCCCGGGGTCGTTTGTCCGGAGACGCTTAGCCCCGAAAGGGGCGAAAAATGTGCGCCGTCTTTCGCCCCTCCGGGGCTGGGTTCAACACCAACGCGAACCCCGGGCTGCGCCGGGGCTACGTTCTTGCGGCCGCTCCGCGGCGCCGGGCCGCGAAGCGGCGTACCGCAAGGACTCTTGCCCACCCCAATCCGTCGATAAGAGGTGTCGGCGCTCCCATGGACGGGTTGAGCGCCTTGCCATGGACGGCCCGCTGGTGTCAAGGTACCTTACCTTGGCCCAATGGCCTGCTCGATCTCTGGCCGCCAACCTTGCGGGCCGCGTAAAATGATCCGGTGAGTTCTGCCCACTACACCGTGCTGGCCGGGGGAACCGGCGCCGCCAAATTTTTGCGTGGCCTTGTGCGTGTGGTTCCCGAAGACCAGATTCACGTCATTGTAAACGTAGGTGACGATACAGATGTTTGGGGTTTGCACGTCAGCCCCGATATTGATTCCATAACGTATGCGCTTTCGGGCAGACTCGATACGATTCGAGGCTGGGGTTTGGCCAACGAGACATTCCAGTGCCTTGAAACGATCGAAGCGTTTGGAATGCCCGGCTGGTTTCGCCTCGGAGACCAGGACCTCGCAACCCACCTTACCCGCACATACCTGTTGCGATCCGGCTTGAGCCTTAGCGAGACCGTTCAACGTATGTCCAAGGCAATGAGTATCAAAGCGCGTATCCTTCCGGTTACGGACGATCCGGTGCGAACCAAGATAGAAACACCGCATGGCGTGCTAGGTTTCCAGGAATTTTTTGTGCGCGAACAGTGGAAACCCGAAGTTCGCTCGGTTTCATATGCCGGAGCAGCGGAAGCACATGCACCCGCTGCCGTGCTGGATTCGATTCGCGATGCACAACTCGTCATTGTGGCGCCGAGCAATCCCATTACCAGCATCGGTCCGATCCTGGCCTTGCATGAGGTCCGCGAAGCTCTTCGCTGCACACGGGCAGAGGTGGTTGCGATCAGCCCGTTGATCGGCAACGCGGCTGTCAGCGGACCGGCTGCCAAACTCATGGAGGCGTGCGGTTACGAGGTATCGCCGTCGGGCGTCGCACGTTGTTATCATGATTTTTTAAACAACATCGTCATTGACGTTTGTGACGCAGCCCTCGCGTCATCAATCCGATACGAAACCATAGGCGTTCGAGTGACGGACATCTTAATGCCGGACGATAAAGCCGCACGAAAATTGGCCGAGTTTATCGTCCTTTCAAACTCCCGATGAAAACGGTTCTCTTACCCGTTAAGGATTTTCGAAGCGCGAAGCAGCGGTTATCCTCGGTCCTGGATGCGGATTCACGGTTAGGTTTGGCCCGCGCCATGCTTGCCGACGTGCTGAAGGTTTTGTCGCTAAGCCGTCTGGCGGATCGCGTCGTGGTCTTCACCGCGGCAGATGAGGTCATCCGGATGGCGCGTTCATATGGATTTGATGTTGAGATTGAAAAGGTGGTCGAGGGGCACAGCGCAGCCGTGAATCGCATGGTGCTCGAATTGTCAGCGAGTGCGTCTCGAATCCTTGCGATTGCCGCCGATCTGCCGAAGCTGTCGGCCGGGGACGTGGACTTCGTCCTGGATGCCGCTGCGGAACCGATCACGCTGGTCCCTTCACGTGATGGGACGGGCACAAATGGCGTCATTTTCGTTCCGCCCGCGAGGATCACGATGGAATATGGAGAAGGTAGTTTCAGCCGGCACCGGTCCAAAGCGGCTGCGGCGGGCCAAGGCGCCGGTATATTGAACGTACCGGGCATCGCCTTTGATATGGACACGCCCGAGGATCTTCGCGCTTTCCGCGACGATCCGCGCAAGGACAGCGAAACGTGGCGTTACCTGGTAAAGCGAGTTTGAGTGGCTTGCACAGGAAGTCCCCTAGTAAGTACAGCAATTCGGAATGACGGTGACGTAGTTCCTGCCCTCGGATGAGGGCCGGAAATGCGTAAGTAAATCTCCAATGAATCTTCAGATTGCGCCGATTTATCACATCCCGGAAATTCGTCCTGGAATGCATCTGGGTGAATACTTGCGGCAGGGTTTGCAGGCATCGGGTTGGGAACTGCAAACGCGGGACATCCTCACGGTCACCCAAAAAGTGATCTCAAAAGCGGAGGGCCGGATCGTGAATTTGAGCAGCATTGAGGCGTCAGCCTACAGCCTTTCCCTGGGACTCCAGACGGGCAGGGATCCGCGGCTGATTGAAGTGATTCGTCGCGAATCGCGAAGAATTGTGAGAATACGGGGCGAGGTACTGATCTGCGAAACGCATCACGGTTTCATTTGCGCCAATGCAGGCGTCGATCAATCGAACGTGGAAGGCCTCGACTTCGTCACTCTTCTTCCGATAGATCCGGATCGCTCGGCACGGCAACTGGCGCAATTCCTCGATTGTGGCGTCATTGTCACCGACACGTTTGGCCGGGTTTGGCGCGACGGACTTGTTGATGTCGCCATCGGCATCGCACGTGTGCCGCCTTTTGTGGACTACCGTGGTCAGACCGATACGTGTGGGCGCGCCCTAAAGGCGACGCTTCTTGGGTCCGTTGATGCGCTGGCCGCCGCTGCAGGACTCGTCATGGGTAAAACCGCGCAAACGCCGGCCGCTTTAATCCGCGGTTTTCCGTGGGAGGAAACCGACAGCAGCGTCGCCGCCCTTCTGCGGCCGCCGGAACGAGATTTGTTCCTATGAGAGAACTGTAGCGGCGGTCTATGACCGCCGGCGATCTCGAAATGAGGCATCGCCGGCGGTCATAGACCGCCGCTACAGTACGTCATTCGCGCCATTGGCGGCGAAAAGTCTAAGCCTCGCGACCTTGTTACGTAATGGAACTGCTTCTCCTCAAATACGGTTACTTGTTGCTGTTCGCCGGTGTCCTTGTCGAAGGCGAGGCCTTCCTCATTGCAGGATCCTTCCTGGCCAACAGAGGCTATTTCAACATTTCCACAGTTGCTCTGGTCGCGCTTGCCGCCAACACGCTCAGCGCCCAGTTCTACTACACGGCTGCGCGTGTCCGGGGCCGGGGTTGGTTTGAAGCCCGGTTTCCAGAGACGTCCGCCTATCGAAGAATCATCGACTGGGTAGAACGGCACAATAATTGGCTTCTGCTGACGAGCCGTTTTCTATTTGGATTTAGGATCGTTATCCCCGCCGCTTGCGGCGCTTTTGGAATGCCGGCGGCGCGCTTCGTGGTGTTGAACATGATCGCGGGAATACTGTGGGTCATCCCCACCGCGCTGGCCGGCTTTTATTTTGGGGAGACGGCGGCAGTGTTTCTTCAGGGCGCGCGGCGGTACACCACGATTCTTATCCTGCTTGTGGGCGTCGCGACGGCAATTTATGTCGCGATCCGGCATATCCGGCAGTTCCGGTCGGTTTTCCAAAACCTCGCGTGGTCGGATTTGCATAACGCGATACCGTTTGTGATGGGTTTGATGGGAGTACTGAACATCGTATCCGCAATCTGGCCCAGCTCCGAAACGCTGCTTCGACCGGTCCGGGCGTGGCTTCCGCTTGAGGTCTCTCAGGGAAGCCGGATTCTGATGCTCTTCACCGGCATGGCGCTGTTACAGGTGACGCAAAACTTGTCCCGCCGGAAGGAGTTGGCATGGTATGTGGCGGTCATTGCACTGTCGGCTTCCCTGCTGTTGCACTTGACCAGCGGCCTCGACGTGCAAAACTCGCTGGTCGCAGCCTTCCTGGTGGGATATTTGATTTCTTTCCGCCGCCGCTTCTACACCCGTACGGATCCCGCATCACTGAGAAAAGGTTTGTTGGTAACTCCACTGCTGTTGTTGTTGGTGTTCTTTTATGGATTGACGGGGTTTTTTGCCACCTATCCCCAGTTCATGTGGCGTGAGAATGCCACTCCCGTCACCGAAGCGCTTCGAGCCGGCATCTTGATCGTGAGTCCAGGCGTTGTTCCAGAGACCCGTTATGCTGCGCTGTTCTTGCTGTCTCTCCAGATCGCGGGCTGGATAGCCAGGATCTACATCCTCATCCTCGTTCTGCGCCCTTTTATTTTGCGAGACCGCCTCGAAGCACCAAAACTGGACATCGAAAGGATCTTCCGCGAACACGGAACGCGCGCCGTGGCCGCATTTGCGATCCAACCCGACAAGCATCACCTTCTTGTCGCGAACAGTCAGGGGTTGGTGGCCTATGCGTCCAAAGGATCTATCGCGCTGGCATGTGGCGACCCGCTTGCACCGGAGGCGCTGTTCGACCGGGCGGTCGGTGACTTTATTCACCATTGCGAACGTCATGAGTGGGTGCCTTGCATATACCTGGCTGCTGAAGAGCGCTTGCCGATCTACCACGCTCACCGATTCCAATCCGTCCGAATCGCTGAAGAAGCGATTGTCGATTTACGGGCCTTTGTTTCCGATACGGGCAATCGCGACACACGTAGTGTTCATCGTTACGATCGATCGCACCGCGCGGATCCTCTCATCGACGAGCAACTTGAAGAAGTAACCGAGGACTGGCTCGAGACCCGCCACATGCGCGAGATGGGTTTCACGGTTCGTCATTTCTCGTTGGAGCAGCTGTCCGATGGCCCCGTCTTCATTCTCGGCAACCGCTATTATGTCGAAGCTTTTTGTGCCTGGCTTCCATACCGCAATGGGCGCGGCGTCGTTCTTGATCTGGTTCGCCAGCGGCGGCAGACTTTGCCGGAAAAGGTTCACGCCTTTGTCGCCCATGCCTTAGGTGTACTGAAACAATCCGGATTCGAAGAGGCGAGTTTGACGGCAGCAACCATTGACCGGGATCAGATCGAAATTTTCCGCCCAAAGTGGGAGACCCGTTACCTTGTCCATCCGCGGGGTGCGAATGTTTCTAAGATCACCCGGGCAGTGACGGCGATTCAAAAGCGGTAGAGCTGTTTACATCTTGTACTTGCCCAGATCCTCGTCGTTTTCAAGCCAGCGTTTGAATTCTTCATTATTGATGCGATCTTGAGTTCCGATCTGGCTTTTCGAAGACCTTAACACTTCATCTTCGACGAAAATTGGGCAATCGATCCGGAGGGCCAACGCAAGAGCATCGCTCGGCCGGGAATCGATCGACAGCAGAGTCCCATTTCGCTCCAGCCAAATGACGGCGTAAAACGTATCGTCCTTGATGGTAGTGACCACGATCTTGCGGACGTTGGTATCCAGACCGACCAGCACATTCTTAAGCAGATCATGTGTCATCGGGCGGGGCGTGACGACCTTTTCAATCTCCAGAGCGATGGCATTGGCTTCATACACGCCGACCCATATCGGGAGGATTCCGCTTCCGCACGCCTCCTTCAGGATCACAATCGGCATGTTCGTTATCGGATCCATCATCAGGCCTCGGATCTTCATTTCCACTTCCACGGTTCCCTCCCTATGCATCTGGTTTACAGCAATGTATATACTTTCGTGGCCTAAAAGCAAGGCGGCGAATTTAATTCGGCACGGAGCTAATTCGCATTAGTTTCTGTCGCGAAACTGGCAGGTCTCCGCATGAGAACCGATCAACTCCACTGTAGGCGCGGTCTGTGACCGCGCGTTTTTCCAGCAATTCCAGCGTTTTTCCGCGTCGCGGAAAGGACGCGCGGTCACAGACCGCGCCTACAGCACTGAGAATTTCGAGTTTCGAGACAGAAACGAATTAGGTGATTTATACGTCTGTCCCCGAATTAAATTCTGCTTAGGCCCGATTCGCCTTGAGGAGTTCCTTCACGTGTTGTCGCGCGGCGGCGGTCACGCGCGACCCGCTCATCATGCGTGCCAACTCTTCCACTCGCGCGTCACCGGTCAAATGGTCTACACGTGTGACGGACCTTCCATCCGTCACCAGCTTTTCAATCCGGTATTGATGGGCGGCGAAGGCCGCGATTTGCGCCAAGTGCGTTACACAAAGCACCTGGTACCGCCAGGAAAGTTCTTTCAGCTTCTGACCAACGGTCTCAGCGGCTTTGCCGCCGATTCCCGCATCGACTTCATCGAACACCAGGGTCTTGTGCGGCCGATCCATGGCCAGAACCGTCCGCAGCGCCAGCATGATGCGCGAAAGCTCGCCGCCCGACGCGATCTTCTCTAACGGCCGGGGTTCTTCGCCCGGATTCGGCGATATCCGAAATTCCGGACGATCGATGCCGCTCAAGCGGCCTGGCTTCAGGTCCGTCCATGCGATCATAAAACGGGCGTGAGGCATGGCTAGCGACTGGAGCTCACGCTCGACCGCCTGCTCAAGCTTGCCGGATTCCCTCCGCCGTTGTGCGCTGAGCGACACGGCCGCCTCGGAGTACTCCCGGCGCAATGAAACAATTTTCTGCTGGAGTTCCTCTTTTTTACTTTCCGTCAGACCTATGCTGTCCATTTCGCGTCTTACCTTCTGGAGGTGGTCGAGTAAGTCTGGTCCGTATTTTCGATGCAGCCGCTCAAGCTCGGCCAATCGTGACTGAACACGCTCCAGTTCCTGGGGGTCGGCTTCGAGTTGATTGGCATAGTCGCGGAGCGCATAGGCAATGTCCTGGATCGAGATTCGCGTTGCCTCCGTTTGTTCCAGAAGCGGCTGCAACCGAGCATCGTGTTGCGCTGCATCACGCAAGCCACGTTGCGTTTGCGCCAGTAACGATAGAGCCGAGGTTTCCGACTCATAAAGGGCCTCGTAGCCGCGTGATGCGGCTTCCAGCAATTTCCCGGCGTTCGACAATACCTCGAGCCGCTCACGGATATGTTGAGTTTCGCCGGGTCGAGGGTTGACTTTTTGGATTTCGTCGAGCTGGAAGCTTAGCAAGTCGAGGCGTTCGAGCTTCCTCGCATGTTCGGAACTCATCTCGGCCAGCGCCGCCTCGACCTGCTCTGCCGAGAGGAAGAGGTCCCGAACTTTTGCCGCCGGGATCGTCGAATCGGCAAAGGCGTCGATCAAAGCAAGCTGGCTGGCATTATCGAGCAGGGTCTGCTGCTCATGCTGGCCATGAATATCCAGCAGCGAAGGCGCAAGCTCGCGCAACGCAGAAACGGTGCTGGGCTGGTTATTGATGTAAACGCGATTGCGCTCGTCGGGTGAGATTTCACGCCGGACGATCACTTCGGAGCCTTCCGAATCCAGTCCGAACCGCTCGAGTTCAGCCGCTAGGTCCGTTTCGAAAATGGCTTCGACGACCGCCCGGCTTTCACCGCTGCGAACCATTTCGCCGGAAGCCTTCGATCCGGCAAGCAGGCCGAGCGCATCGACAATGATGGATTTGCCGGCGCCCGTTTCGCCTGAAAGCAGATTGAAGCCGTTTTCGAAGTGGATCTCGAGCTGATCGATGAGAGCGAAATTGCGAACACGCAAAAAGCGCAGCATACGGCGGTTATAAGCCAACAGGGTTGATCTTTCAATGACTAAGGGTTACCTTTGTTTGTTAGGTTCGGGCCCACCGGCCAGCCGTAGTGGCGGCGGCCTCCTTTGTGGGTCATTGGCCGGTCCCCCCTGCTGTCTAATTCAAGGAGACGAATTTGAATGAAGTAGACTTGATCGCATTGCTCCAGAATACTGGGGCGGTCACGCGAGTCGTCCTGGCAGTCCTGCTGATTTTCTCGGTTTGGTCTTGGGGAATTATTCTTTCCAAGTCCCTGCTGTTGCGCAAGGTTCAGGGCGAATCCTATACGTTTTGGAAAATTTTCCGTAAAGCCCAAAGTCTCTCGGAAATCAGCACGGCCGCCGAGACATTGCGCTTTACGCCCTTGGTCCCCGTTTTTAATGCTGGGGCGGATTTGTTGCGGCCCGTGGCAAGAAAGTCACAGTCCCAGGGTGGGCTCGCACTCCAGACGGCCGTATTAACTTCCGCGGCACTCCAGCGGACCCTGCAACGGGCTGCGTCCGCACAATTGACCCGGCTCGAAAGCCGTATGACTTTCCTGGCGACCACGGCGTCGGTTACGCCCTTCGTGGGACTGTTCGGAACGGTTTGGGGCGTGATGACCTCATTCGCCGGTCTGGCCAATGCGAACGTGGCGACATTGCGCGCGGTGGCGCCCGGCATTGCCGATGCCCTGATTGCGACCGCATTCGGCCTGTTTGCGGCGATTCCTGCCGTCATCGCATATAACCAATTCGTCTACAAGATTCGGAATGTCGGCGGAGAATTGGATGACCTGCAGGTAGAAATGCTCGCAATGGTAGAGGGGGACCGGATCTAATGGCGTTCACGACACGCGAGGGCCGGACTCAGACGACGTTGGCGGAGATCAATATGATCCCATTCATCGATATCGTCCTTGTCCTGCTGATTATCTTCATGGTGACCGCGCCCGTGATCCAGTCCGGCATCGAAGTGAACGTACCCAAGACGCAGGTTGTACGAGAAATCGCAGAGGAAAAGCTGGTGGTCACTGTAGATAAGGAACAGCGGCTCTACCTGCAAAACGATCCGGTGAACATCAACGAACTGGCCGGCAAGATCCAGGAGAGGCTTCTCGATCCCACGCGTCAGAGTGTGTATCTGCGCGCCGACGAGTCGGTGCCGTTTGGAACATTCGCGACGGTTCTGGACCGGCTCAAGTTTGCCGGGATTGAAAATGTTAGTATCGTCACACAACCCTTAGAAAAAAGCCGAAAATGAAACCCGATAGCGAACGATTTAACCGATGGCTTTACACGTCGCTGCTTCTGCACGGTGCTCTGTTCACGGTTGTGATCTTTTCTCCAAGTCTGTTTCCGATGCGTGGGGATGCAAATTGGGGCTCGGCTACGGGGAACACGGGTGGAATCAATGTAAAAATTGTCGGTACCGTTTCCGGCGTACCTTTGCCTTCCCCTGCTGTCGTCCGGGAAGACGCAGCGGCTAACGAATCCAAAGGTTTCTACAAAACCGAAGAAGCGCCTCCCCCGCCTCCTCCAGAGCCAGATAAGGTGGAACTGATTCCGGAACCCAAAGCTCCGGTGAAGACAACGCCGCCACCGAAGCCGCCCAAGCCTGCACCAGCACCGAAACCAGCTCCAAAATCCGCGCCTCCACCGCCGCCGGAAACACCACCAAATGCTGTGCCATTCGGACAAGGCGGAAAACCGGCTCTGGCCTATGGGCAGTTCTCGACCGGCGCCGGCGCGGCGGGCATTGGTTTTGGAGACGGAACTTTTGGTAATCGATATGGCTGGTATGTGGACGCGATCACGCGCAGAATTTCACAGAATTGGCTGCAGTCCCTGGTGGACAATCGAATTCGGTCTGCGCCACGCGTTTATATGACTTTCGACATTGCTCGTAACGGGACCATCAGTAACGTTGAAATCAAACAGCCCAGTGGAATTCCGACATTAGACCGCTCCGCATTGCGCGCAATTTTGGCATCGAATCCGCTGAATCCGCTTCCGCCCGACTATCGCGGCTCTAGCGTCAGCGTCAGCTTTTATTTCGAGTATACGAGGTGATGATGAGAAGACTTTCCGTCCTCGTCCTTTTCTTTGGGCTCGCCTATCCCCCGATAATGTCTCCGCGCCCCTTCGCCCCACGCCGGCAGCAACCTCAGATAGATACGGGAACAAACAGGGGATTCCTGGGTGTCAAGATCGCCGTACCTGAGTTTCAGGTCGCAGCGGCGGATCCAAAGGCCGACGCATTGACGGCAACCTTTAACAAAGTCCTTTGGGACGATCTCGATTACTCGGGCGTGCTCACGCTGATCAGCCGTAGTTTCTATCCGCTCGGAAAATTCGCGAACCCAGGCGACATTCGAGTTGAAGATTGGACGACTCCGGCTGTTGACGGGCAATTCATCGCATTTGGGAACACCCGGGTCAGTGGCGGCCGGATCTCTGTCGAGGCGCGGCTGTGGGATTTGAAAAATGCGCAGAACCAGGAAGCCATCGGAAAGAGATACGGGAGTGAAGACACGGAAGACGGTGCGCGCCTGCTCGCCCATGAATTTGCCGATGCCATTGTCGAGTTAATCGGCGGCGGAATTCGCGGAATCGCTCAGACCAAGATCGCGTATGTGTCAGACCGCAGCGGAGCCAAAGAGATTTACGTGATGGATTACGACGGAAACGGTTCCTATCCGCTGACTTCTTATCGATCCACTGCGTTGACGCCGGTATGGTCGCCGGATGGCGAAAAGATCGCGTTCACGAGGATGCGCACCGGGGCTGTCGATATCGAAATTATTTCGCGTGTCGATCGGCGCTCTTATCCATTCCAAAAAGCCGGAGGCACCACCACAACGCCGGCGTGGTCACCGGACGGCAGCCAACTGGCATTTGCGACGAGCAGAGACGGAAGTGATACAGAAATCTATGTCGGCGATTGGAATGGCAAAAACCTGCACCGGCTGACGGTTTCTAAGAGCGTCGATATTTCTCCGGCTTGGAATCCGAAGACCCGCAAGGAAATCGCATTCGTATCCGACCGCAGCGGCAGCGCCCAGATTTACATCATGGACGCGGAAGGCACGAACGTCCAACGCATCATCGACGAAGGCGGAACGGCCGTCAACCCCGCCTGGTCGCCTGACGGCCAGCGTATTGCCTTCGCCTGGCAGAAATCGCGAACGTCGTATTTCGATATCTACGTCCACGATCTCGCCAAGGGTAAGAACGTTCAATTAACGCAAGATTTGGGTAACAACGAACGGCCGACGTGGGCGCCCAATGGGCGCAATCTCGCCTTCGAGTCGACGCGCAGCGGATCAACACAGATATACTCGATGCTCGCCGACGGGACGAAGATCCGGCAACTCACACAAACGGGAAAGAATACAGGACCGGCCTGGTCGCTGTATCTTGAACACTAATGGTAATGGGTCAGTTTGAAAAAAATAACGGCTCCACTGTAGGGGCGGTCTATGACCGCCCGTTCTTCCTGGATTCAACGAAATACGGGCGGTCATAGACCGCCCCTACAGTTCAAACGGACCCGCTCATTCTACAAGGAGGCTTTCGTGGCAATGACTTTGTTTCGCAGAAAAGATGTTGTGCTACT
>Ga0066710_100001564_pt1 | contig 17298 bp, 20 predicted proteins | sample GraSoiAngelo_159_FD_79666 | JGI IMG/M metagenome (GOLD analysis project Ga0066710, IMG submission 79666) | Grasslands soil microbial communities from the Angelo Coastal Reserve, California, USA - 14_1009_16_40cm | ecosystem: Environmental > Terrestrial > Soil > Grasslands | place: USA... | reverse complement strand
TACTACGCACACGCGGTCTCCGACCCGGATCGCGGGCGGCGGCTCGGTGCCGCGGCGCCGCTGGTCTGGCGGATGATCCTCGACGGGCACGCCGCCGGAATCAGGCGTTTCGACTTCTGGGGCGTGGTGCCGGGCGGCGATCCGCGTCACCCCTGGGCCGGGCTGACTCAATTCAAGATGGCGTTCGGCGGGCAGCTGGTCGCGCGCAGCGCGACGTGGGATGTGCCGGTACGATCGCTGCGCCACCGGTTGTATCGCGCCCTCCACTCGCTGCGCCGGTGAGGCACGCGACCCGCGCCGAGATCTCGCATTGGGACGATGCGATCGTGCACAACCCCGACGGCGGACAGATCCTGCAGACACGCGCGTGGGGCGAGTTCAAACGAGGGCACGGCTGGACGCCGCGATATCTGGTCGGCGAGCACGGGCGCGGCGGGGTTGCGATCCTGGTGCTGGAGCGGCGCATTCCCGGGCTCGGCCGGCTGTGGTACGCACCCAAGGGCCCGGGGGTGATGTCGGTGGCGGAGCTGCACGACGCGGTGCGCGGCGTGCCCGCGGAAGCGGGCGCGTTCTGCCTCAAGGTCGAACCCGAGATCGCCGACAGCGCCGCTGCGCGCGCGGAGTTGAGCCGGCGGGGCATGCGCAAGGCGCGCCACGACGTGCAGATCAGCCGCGCCACGATCATCGTCGACCTGCGCGCCGACGAGGACCGGCTGCTGGCGTCGTTCAAGGCCAAGACCCGCTACAACATCCGCCTGGCATCGCGACGCGGCGTGACCGTGGATGCGGTTCCGCTCGACCAACCGGCGATCGACACCATGTACCGGCTCATGCAGGCGACACGGGAACGCGCCGGATTCACCCTGCGCAGCAAGGCGTACTTCGCGGGCTACTGGCGGTTGCACGAGGCGGCCGGCCAGGGCCGGCTCTTCCTGGCGAGCTGGCAGGGCTCGGTGCTCGCCGGCGTGTTCGCCACGTTCCTGGGGCGAAAGGCCTGGTACAAGGACGGAGGAAGCCTCAAGGAGCATGCCGGCCTGATGGCTCCGCATCTGTTGCAGTGGGAGGTCATGCGCTGGCTGCGCGGCCGCGGCGTCGAGCAGTACGACCTCGTGGCCGTTCCAGCGCGCGACCGGCTGGCTCCGGAACACCCGCTGTTCGGTCTGTACCGCTTCAAGTCAGGCTTCAGTGACGAGATCACGGAGTTCGTGGGCACCTGGGACATACCGCTGCAGCCGCGACGCTACGCGCTCTGGAACGAGTTCGGCGAGCGAGTGGCGCATCAGCTGGCGTACCGCGTGCGTCACGATCTCTTCTACTGATGAGCAGCGACGTGGTCCACACCACAACTGACGGCCAGGTTCTCACCGTGACCATCGACCGGCCCGAGGTGCGCAACGCGGTGGACGGGCCGGCTGCCGCGGCGCTGGCTGCTGCATTTCGCAGCTTCGACGCCGACGCGACGCTGCGCGTCGCGGTGCTCACCGGTAGCGACGGCACATTCTGCGCCGGCGCTGACCTGACCTCGCTGCGCCCGGACAGCGGGCGGATGCCCCGCACGGCGCTCGACGGCGACGCACCGCTCGGCGTGTCGAGGATGCTGCTGAGCAAACCGGTTGTCGCCGCCATCGAGGGGCATGCCGTCGCCGGCGGCCTCGAGCTGGCGCTGTGGTGCGACCTGCGCGTCGCCGCGGAGAACGCGGTGATCGGTGTCTTCTGCAGGCGCTTCGGCGTCCCGCTCATGGACGGCGGGACGATCCGGCTGCCCCGGCTGATCGGTCACGGACGCGCGCTCGACATGATCCTCACCGGGCGTGGCGTGGGCGGGCCCGAGGCCCTGCGCATCGGTCTCGTCGATCGCCTGGTGCCCCCAGGCGAAGCGCTGACCGCAGCGCAGGCGCTGGCCCTCGAGCTTGCGACGCTCCCGCAGACCTGCATGCGCTCCGACCGCCTGTCCGCATACGAGCAGTGGTCACTCGACATGGACGCCGCAGTCCGCAACGAAACCCGCAGAGGGCTGGAGGTCATCAGCAGCGGTGAGACGCTGGCCGGCGCCGAACGCTTCCGCGCCGGAGCCGGCCGCCACGGAAAGGCTTTGTAGGAAGGTCGACGGCACGAACGAGCGCGTTCCAAGGGAGGGCGGGGGCACACCCGGAGCGGCACCATCGAGAGCCGCGGCGGTCCCCGCGGCGAACGTTGAGCGCTACGACGCCAAAGGCGTCGTGGCGCGGGTGCCGCGGAGCGGTGTGCCCCTGCCCTCCCTCACCGCATCACGCTGTGCCGGCGCCCTTCCGCTTATCTCCACACGCGTTTCATGATGACGCGCGCGAGCTTGTCGGGATCGTGGTGCGTCGATATCCGGGGCGACACCACATCGGCGAGGATGAAGCGCGCCGGCGAGCGCGTGGCGCGCTCACGGTCGAACCCGACGCGAGCGATGCCGGCCTCCACCGCGGATGGCGGCAGGGGTGGCGTCACGTTGCTGTTGACGATGACGTAGTCGAAGAGGTTGCCGTCGATGTGCTCCTCGATGGCGCGCAGATGGTCGCTGACGCCGTAGCCCATCGTCTCGCCGGGCTGTCCGGCGAGATTGCACACGTAGACCTTCACCGCCGGGCTCGCGCGCAAAGCCTCGACCAGGCCGACCACCAGCAGGTTGGGGAGTATCGACGTGTACAGCGAACCGGGGCCGATCACGATCAGCTCGGCGTCGAGGATGGCGGTCTCCGCCTCCGGGTTCACCGATGCATCCGTGGGCTCGAGAAACACGCGGTCGATGCGGCCATTGCCGTGCGGAACACGCGACTCACCGACGCGCACCTCGGCGCCCGCCGTCGCGCAGAGCGTCACATCGCTCAGGGTGCTGGGCACGATCTGCCCGCGCACGGCCAGGACCCGGCCCGACTCGCGGATGGCGTGCTCGAAGTCGCCGGTGATCTCCGCCATCGCGGTGATGAACAGGTTGCCGAATGAGTGACCGGAGAGCGACCCGTCACCGCCGAACCGGTGCTGGAAGAGCTCGGTCATCAGCGGCTCGGTCTCGGCTAGCGCGGTGAGGCACTGGCGGATGTCACCGGGTGGGAGCACGCGGTACTCCTCGCGCAGGCGACCGCTGGAGCCGCCGTCATCGGCGACCGTGACGATGGCGACGATGTTGCCCGTGTACCGCTTGATGCCCCGGAGCAGGGCCGACAGCCCCGTGCCGCCGCCGATCGCCACCACGCGCGGCCCCTTGGCCAGCAGCCTGAAGTTGTAGAGCTGCTCCGCCAGGCCCCGCTCGCTGGTCCTGCCCAGCATGAAGGGCCCCAGGATCGACTGTCCGAGCTTGTAGAAGCTGAGGATCAGCAGCGCAGCGCCGGCAGTGGCGAAGAGGAGCGCACGGACGATGCGCGGCAGGAACTGCAACGTGGCGTAGCCCACCCAGTCTGGAAAGCGCACATCAGCGCTGTAGACGACGCGCAGGATGTAGCCGACGGCAAGGCTCATGAGCACGACGCTGGCGAACAGCAGCACGAGCCATCGCTTGACGTGCAGGCCAGGCGTGAACCAGAGCTTGAGGCCGGAGCCGGCGCGGCGCTTGGGGGTCACGGAACGGCTCGATTGTCACACGGGCGGGCGGGTCTAGCCGGCGATTTCGAAAGCGGGCGCTCCTTTGGATGCCAGTTCCATGGGATCGCGGCGCCGGCGCAGCTTGTCCAGCCGGTGCTCCGCCTCGATGTACCGGGTCGTGCCGGAATACGACCGCATCACCAGGCTCTGCGTGTGGCAGCGGTCGTCCCCCAGGAACCTGACGCCCTGCAACAGCTCGCCGTCGGTGATGCCGGTTGCCGCGAAGAAGACGTTGTCGCCGGCCACCAGGTCGTCCAGCTCGAGCACTTCGCCCTCGGGCTTGCCCTCCTTCTCGAGCACGGCTCGGTCGGCGTCGCGCAGCCAGAGCCGGGCCTGCATCCCTCCGCCGATGCATTTGATGCCGCATGCGGCCAGCACGGCCTCGGGCGCCCCCCCAATGCCCATGAGCACGTCGATCCCGGTGCGGTGCGCCATGGCCGCCATGAGGCCGGCCGCGACATCGCCGTCCATGATCAGCTTCACCCGAGCGCCCGCGGACCTGATGTCTTCCAGCAGCGTTTCATGCCGCTCGCGATCGAGCACGACCACCGTCAGGTCCTCGACGCTGCGATCCTCGGCGCGGGCGATGCGGCGCAGATTGGCCGCGACGCCGTCGGTGATGTCGATGACCTTCGCCGCCTCGGGACCGACGATGAGCTTCTCCATGTAGGCGATGTGCGTGTGGAACATCGAGCCCCGCTCGGCCAGAGCAACGGTGGCGATGCCGCCGGGCAGGCCCCGCGCCACGAGCCTCGTGCCGTCGATCGGATCGACGGCCACGTCGACCTCCGGTGGGTTGCCGTTGCCCACCCGTTCGCCGATGTACAGCATCGGCGCCTCGTCCTTCTCGCCCTCTCCGATGACCACGACACCGTCCATGTCCACGAAGCCAAGGCTCCGCCGCATCGAATCGACGGCGGCCTGGTCGGCGGCCTCCTTCTGGTTGCGGCCCATGAACCTCGCCGCGGCGAGCGAAGCGCCCTCGGTGACCCGCACCAGCTCGAGCGCAAGGTTGCGATCGATTGGCGTGCCGAGGTCGCGCGCGGTCTTCGTGCTCATATCTGCCACCGGAGGCGGCGATTCTACGTCGGTCGCCGCATGTCGGCAGCCCCGAACGCGGTGATGGCCCCGGCTGCGCTGCGGACTCCCTCCTGCAGCGCTGCGGCGAAGAAATCGAGATCGTCGCGCTCATTGCCGGCGCAGAGACCCAGAAACCCGCCCGCCAGGGCGTCGCCTGCGCCGGTCGGGTCGACGACACGCGTCACGGTGTGCGCCTGGGCTTCCACGACGCCGGCGGCGGTGACGCACCCGGCGCCAAGCGGTCCGCGCTTGACCACCACGGCGCGGAGCCGTCCGCGGCCGCACATCGACTGCGCGGCACGCCGCCAGTCCACCTCACCGGTCAGGGCGGCCAGCTCCGACTCGTTCAGGAACAGCACGTCCGAGGCCAGCGCCATGGCGCGGACGTCGGCCCCGCGCGACGCGATGAAAACCGTCATCGAGTCGGCGCCGATGAGCTTCGCGCGCGACTGCTCCAGCACTCCCCGCTGCAGCTCGGGGCGCAGGCTGGCCAGGAAGAGCACCTCGGCATTTCGCGATTCGTCGTTCAACGACGGGACCCATTCCGGGTCGCATCCCTCCTCGGCGGATTCGTGCGCGGTCACCCAGTGATCGAAGTCGTGGACGACGTGCCAGCGAAGGGTCGGCCGATCGCTCACCACCATGCCGCGAAGGTCGACCGGCTGCCCCTCGAAGAGCGCTCTGTGATCCGCCGCCGTGTCGGCGCCGACGATGCCGTTCAGCAGCACCGGTGCGTGCCGCGCGGCGGCGAGCGCGAAGTACACCGCCGAGCCGCCGAAGGACTCATGACGCTGTTCGGGGGTGGTCGCGTCGTCGCGATGCAGCGTCCCCGCTACAGCGATCTTCCAGGTCACCGAGCCGTTTTCAGCCGGCTGCGACGCCGGTGGTGCGATCTCCGAAGAGGGGAATGATCTCGGCCAGCGCCGGCGCACGGTCGCGCCTGGCACGCATCAGGAGCACCTCCTGCGCGGCGAACAGGATGTCGGCGACATGCTCCGGGTCGCGGTTGATACCGAGCTCGTCGCGCAGCCCCGGGTCGACCTCGCGCACCGCCCGGGCGACCGCGCTCCACAGCTGCGAGGGCACGAGCCGCCGGTCCCGCTGCCGGCATTCCTCGATCAGGTCGAGGAGCGCATCCGACTCACGCACGCGCAGCCGGGAGCGCGATATCCGCGCGCGCCGGAAAGCCGCTGCGCGCTCCAACCGCGCGATCTCCATGCACGTGCGCTCCATCGGGCCTGGCCGCGAGCGGTTTACCGCGACGCTCATTGCCGGATTGTACCCGCGAGACCCTGACGGAAATGTGAATTCGCGGCGGTGCCGTTACACGCGGGGGCGGTGCCCCCTGGGCCCCCTGTCCACCTACACGCGGTAGCAGAGGGAACGCCAGCGGCCTGCGTCGGCGATGAGATGCACGACGCGGGGGAGCACCGTCACCGGGCCTCGCTCGCCGAGGGCGTACTCGACGTCCAGCTCAGCGACCTCGCGGTACACGGTCCCGCGGGCGGGGTCCTTCCATTCGGACAGGTAGCGAACCTCTTTCACGTTGACGCCGTGCAGCCGCCGCATGGCGCCGGCTCCCTGCGCGGCCGCGAATGCGTCAGCGGATCCCCAGCTCAGCTGGCAGTCGACGCTCAGCTGGGCGAAGGCCCGGCGGTACTGCTTGGCGCGCATCAGCTCGACGAACAATGCCTCGCTGAAGGCCGGGTTGCCGCGCGGACGGCCCGACCTGCCCACCCCGCGACCCGATTCATGTGCCCTGACCAGCGCAGCGGCGCGTCCTTCCCCGGACGCGGGGTCGCCGGCGGCCGGGGCTTCGACCAGTGTCGCGGCGTGCTCTGCACCGTGCGCCCAGAACGTCCTGGTGTGGGCGTCGGCGCGCTCGCTCTGACTCCACGGCGTCGGGGCCGGGGGTCCTGGGACAGGCGCTCGCGCGGCACGCGGGGGGTGCAGCCAGCGGCCGAGCCTGCGGCGCCAGAATCGATTGGCGGTGAATGAGACGTGATGCGGGAGCGGCATCGCCGCCGACAGTGTAGCGACGCAGGCGACCGAGCGATGGACGGAGAGCGCACGCTGCGCCGGTGGTGCTCAGCGAAGGTGCGGATCAGGGCACTAGGATTGGCGGCCGATGCCGCCGGCTCATGCACGCATCCTGCTCGCCGAGGACGAGGCGTCCGTGGCGCGACCCGTCATCCAGCGCTTCGAGGGCATCGGTCACGAAGTGCGTTGGGCTCGGGCGGTGCGCGAGGTGCGCGCAGAGCTGCCGGCGTTCGCCCCCGACGTCCTCATCCTCGACACGACGCTGGACACCGACGGGCTCGAGCTGTTTCAGGCCATACGCTTCGCCCCTGAGCATCCGCGCGCCGGCGTGGTGATCCTGATCGAGCCCGGTGACACGGGAACGCGCGAACGCGCGCACCAGCTCGGCGCCGCCGCCGTGGTGAGCAAGCCCATCCGTGGCGAGGAGCTTGTCGAGGCGGTGGAGGACCTGCTCTCCTTCATCTGACTCAGCCGCGCTGGATCGGATGGCGCAGGTGCCTTGGCACGAGACGTCATGAATTCGTGGCGGGTCCGCCAGGGCCAGGCGACATCGGCTGCGGAAGCTGCGGTGCGCTTGATCACCATTCTCATCGGCGGCGGCGTCGCGGTCTGGCTGCACACGCTGTGCAACCTGTGGCTGCGCCGGCACGTCTACTGACGTCCGGGCCGCCGGGTCAGCGCAGCGCGGCTGCCAGCACGACGAATGCGCACTCGCTGACGGACCAGAACCCGAGGGTGGCCAGCACGTAGCGCGGGGTCCTGGCCTCCTCGGTGTACCAGGCGGTGATGCGGCGCTCGGTCATGATCACGATTGCCAGCGCATCGAGGAGCATGAACAGCAGGGTGCCCAGCAGGCCGCCGAGCTCGATCCGCCGGCCCGTGGTGTAGCCGACCAGCAGCGACAGCGCGGCGAGCACGATCGCCACGGAAAGCGTGGTGATCTGCATGGTTCTCACCCAGCGGCTGCGACGCGTGAGCAGCGACGCCACGATCAGCAGCGTGGCCGCATACGACGCGGAGGCCAGCGCAGCGACGAGCTGCACGGGCAGCGACAGGCCGACGGTCGCCGTGGCTCCCACCGCCAGCCCGCCGGCGAAAGCCGCCAGCGCCCCGAAGACGGCGAGGATCGCCAGGACCAGGTCCCAGCTGTAGACGATGAGCAGCGCCGCCGGTCGGCGCTCCGCGTCCTCGCTGCGCGCCGGCAGGGGCGTGTCGGGCACGGCGCGATCATAGGATCGCGGACACCGGGCCCCGAGCCGCGTTGGAACACTACGCTTGCTCCGGCATGCCGACCGCAATCGCCGTCCTGCGCGGCGACCAGACCGGAGACGAGCTGCTCGAGCAGGCGCTGCGCGTGCTCGACCGCAGCGTCATCGGTATCGAGCTCGACCTGCGCTCCTTCGATCTCTCCCTCGACAACCGCCGCGCCACGTCGAACGCCGTGGTGCTGGAGGCCGCCGACGCGATGGTGCAATGCGGGCTGGGCCTGAAAGCCGCCACGGTGACACCGGAGCGCGCCGACGACGTGGGCAGCCCGAACGCGATCCTGCGCGAGCGCGTCGGGGGTCGCGTGATCCTGCGCACGGGGCGGCGCATCCCCGGCGTGGCCGGCGTCGGCGGGGTCAGCGCGCCGATGAGCGTGGTGCGCATGGCCGTCGACGATGCCTACAACGCCAGGGAGTGGCGCGAGACGTCGGACGGGGACGAGATCGCGTACCGCACCGAGAAGATCTCGCGCGCGACGTGTCGGGTCGTCGCGGAGTTCGCGTTCGCGCAGGCTGCGCGCATGGGCGCCACCGTCTTCGGTGGACCGAAGTACACGGTGTCGCGAGTCTACGAGGGGATGTTCAAGGAAGAGCTCGACGCCGCAGCGGCACGCCATCCCGATATCCCATACGAGCCGCAGCTGATCGACGCGACGTACGCGCTGCTGTTCAGCCGCGGTGGCGATCCGTTGGTGATTCCCACGCTCAACCGCGACGGCGACTGCATGAGCGACCTCGTGCTGCAGCTGTTCGGCAGCATTGCGGGCGCCGAGTCGCTGCTGCTCGGGTTCGTCGAGGGCACGCTGCGGCCGGCCGTCGTGATGGCGGAGGCGCCACACGGCACCGCACCCTCACTGCAGGGCAAGAACATCGCCAACCCGATGGCGATGCTGCTGGCCGCGGCGTCGCTGCTCGGCTTCGCGGGCGACGGCGATGCCCGGTCTGCGTCGCGGGCGATATACGAGGCAGTGTTCGACACGGTGCGCGCCGGCGTGCGCACCGCCGACCTGGGCGGAAACGCGCTGACCGATCAGTTCACGGACGCCGTCATCGGCGTGGTGCGCAACAAGCTGGAACTCTGGCGCAGGCTCGGCGTGTCGTGATCTATCTCGACCACGCGGCCACGACCCCGGTCGACCCCATCGTGCGCTCGGCGATGCTGCCATACATCTCCGAGCACTTCGGCAATCCGTCGTCGGTGCACGCCGCCGGGCGTACCGCTCGCAACGCGATCGACGAGGCGCGTGACCGGCTGGCCCAGGTCCTGCACTGCATGCATCGCGAGATCGTGTTCACCGGGTCGGGTAGCGAGGCGGACAACCTCGCGCTGCGCGGTGCGCTCGAACGCCACGGTGGCACCGCCGGCACGCACATCGTGGTGAGCGCCATCGAGCACGACGCCGTGCTGGAGACGGCCCGTCGTCTCGAGGAGACCGGCATGGCAACGGTGACCGTCGTCGGTTGCGACAGCGCGTGCCGCGTCGACCCGGATGCAGTCGCTGCAGCGGTGCGCGATGACACCGTGCTCGTCTCGGTGATGCTGGTCAACAATGAGACGGGCGTGGGGCAGGATGTCGGCGCGATCGCGGCGGCGGTCAAACGGCGCAACGCGGTGACGCTCGTGCACACCGATGCGGTGCAGGCACTCGGCCGGCTCCGCGTCGACGCCTCCGCGCTCGGCGTCGACATGCTCTCGCTGTCGGCGCACAAGGTGTACGGGCCCAAGGGGACGGGCGCGCTGTGGGTGCGCCACGGCGTCCACATCGGCGCGCAGGTGACCGGCGGCGGGCAGGAGCGCAACCGCCGCAGCGGCACCGAGAATGTCGCCGGCATCGTCGGCTTCGGGATCGCAGCGGCGCTCGTCGAGGCGCGTCGTGACGCCGAAACCTCCCGCCAGGCGGCCCTCTGCCGGCGCCTCGAGCAGGCGGTCGTCGGCGCCGTGCCCAGCGTCGTCGTCACCGGTGACGCGCGGCACCGGGCGGCCGGCTTCGTCTCGCTCGCGTTCCCCGGGGTGCGGACCGATCTGCTGCTGACCGTGCTCGACAGCGCCGGCGTCTGCGCCTCGGGAGGGTCGGCGTGTGCCAGTGGCGCACCGACGCCCTCCCATGTCCTCCAGGCCATGGGGCTCGACCCGGGTGCGGCCGGAGGCGCGCTGCGCTGCACGGTGGGCGCCGCCACGACCGATGCCGACATCGACGCCGCCGCGCGCGCGGTCATCCGCGCCGTCGCGCAGCTTCGTGACTCAGCCGGGGCTGGCCTGCGGCAACCCGAGGTCGGTGCGAACCTTTGACGCGTCGCTGGCGGTGGTGTTGAGCAGCGGGAAGATCTGCCCGGTGAGCTGGGCGATCGCCGTCAGGCTCGGGGCGGTCGCCGCCTGCTCCAGCAGCGTCTCCAGCGCTGCGTCGTCGGCCAGCAGCTGGTGCACGTCCGTCTCCGCCTGGCCCGAGAACGCGATGCCGCGCAGGGCGCTGTCGAAGGCCAGCGTGGCCTGCCGGTCCTCGCTGAGCGCCTTCTGACACTGGGTCAGGTCCGCGCTCGAGCTGTGCGGGTCGCAGTACATGCTCTCGGAGTGGGCGATGCGTGCCGCGTTCGCGTTGTAGGCGGAGGCGGCCTCCGTGTAGCGAGCCTGCAGCTGGGTGAGCGTGAGCAGGCTCGGCGAAGCCGTGGCGTGGGGGCTCGAGGAGCTGCATCCGGCGAGCAGCCAGCCGCCGCCGAGGACGGCCACCAGCAATAGGGTCCGGGTGGTGGTCAGCACGGTTGCACTATAATCCTGACTGTGAAAGTAGGAATTTCATCCAAGCACCCCAGCACGTCCTCGCACCGCCACGCCACCGACCCGGCGGCCCCCGCGGCGGCGCCCTTCTCGATGCGCGTCAGCTCGAAGGCGCATTACGGCCTGCGCATGATGACCGAGTTCGCCAAGGCCTACGGGCACGGGCCGCTCAGCATCGCCGAGGTTGCCCGCATCGAGCACCTGCCGGTCGCCTACCTGGAGCAGCTCGGAGCCCAGCTGCGCCGGGGTGGCCTGGTGGAGAGCACCCGCGGCGTCCATGGCGGCTACACGCTGACCCGATCGCCTGACCAGATCAGCGTGCTCGACGTCATCACCGTGGTCGAGGGAGAGGTCTCGCCGGTGGAATGCGTGTCCCACGACTATGTGTCGGGCTCGTGCCTTCGCGAAGGGGAGTGCGCCTCGCGCGGGCTCTGGCTGAAGCTCAAGCGCAGCATCGACGCGGTGCTGAGCCAGACCACGATCGCCGAGTTGGTGGCCGATCACGCCTTGATGGAGTCGATGGCACCAGTTGCCGGCATTCAGGAGATCCGCGTATGAGCGGCACCCCGACGCTGTCGGTGCACGGCCTGCACGTCTCCGTCGACGGCAAGGAGATCCTCAAGGGCGTCGACCTCGAGGTGCCGCAGGGTGAGGTCCATGCCCTCATGGGCCCGAACGGCTCGGGCAAGAGCACCCTGGCGTACGCGCTCATGGGCCACCCCAAGTACCAGGTCACCGCCGGTGCCGCGAGCTTCGACGGCGCGGACCTCATCGCGCTGCCCGCCGACGCACGCGCCAAGCTCGGCCTGTTCCTCTGCTTCCAGTACCCGACGGCGATCCCGGGCGTCACCACCGTCAACTTCATCCGCGCCGCGTTGCGCGCGCAGGGCAAGGAGGTGCCGGCACGCGAGTTCCTCAACCGCCTGGCCGCGGAGATGGCGCTGCTGAAGATCGACGAGAGCTTCCGGCAGCGCTACATCAACGACGGTTTCTCCGGCGGCGAGAAGAAGCGCAGCGAGATCCTGCAGCTGGCCATGCTGCGTCCGCGCCTGGCCATCCTCGACGAGACCGACTCGGGTCTCGATGTCGATGCGCTGCGCACCGTTGCCGAGGGCGTCATGCAGCTGGCAGGACCCGACATGGGCGTCCTCGTTATCACGCATTACCCGCGAATCCTGCAGTACCTGCGGCCGGATCGCGTGCACGTGCTGCACGCCGGACGCGTGATCACATCCGGCGGCGCCGAGCTGGCGCAGCGCATTGAGCGCGGAGGCTACGAACCCATCCTCGGTGCGGCCGCGGCCGCACCAGTTGCGTAAAAGGCGGAACCATGGCGATCCAAGCGCGTGAGCTGACCAAGGACTACCAGTTCGGGTTTCACGACGAGGACATCTCGGTCTTCCGTACCGCCAAGGGGTTGTCCCCTGAGGTGGTGGCCGCCATCTCGCAGCACAAGAAAGAACCGGAATGGATGCTGAAGTTCCGTCTCAAGGCGCTCGACCACTTCATGAAGCGGCCGATGCCCAACTGGGGCGCGGACCTGTCCACCATCGACTTCGACAACATCTACTACTACGTCAAGCCCGTCGAGGAGCAGAGCCGCTCCTGGGACGACGTCCCGCTGGCGATCAAGAACACCTTTGACCGCCTGGGTATTCCCGAGGCGGAGCGCAAGTTCCTCGCCGGGGTCAGTGCCCAGTACGACTCCGAGGTCGTGTACCACAACATCCGCGAGGACCTCGAGCAGCAGGGCGTCCTGTTCAGCGACTGCGACACGGGGTTGCGCGAGCACGAGGACCTCTTCCGCAAGTACTTCGGCACGGTGATCCCGCCCAACGACAACAAGTTCGCCGCGCTCAACAGCGCGGTCTGGTCGGGTGGCTCGTTCGTGTACGTGCCCAAGGGCGTGCACCTGGACATCCCGCTGCAGGCGTACTTCCGCATCAACAGCGACAACATGGGCCAGTTCGAGCGCACGCTGATCATCGCGGAGGAGGGCTCCTCGGTCCACTACATCGAGGGCTGCACCGCGCCGACGTACTCCAACGACTCGCTGCACTCGGCCGTGGTGGAGCTCATCGCGCATCCCGGCGCGAAGATCCGCTACACGACCATCCAGAACTGGTCGGACAACGTCTACAACCTGGTCACCAAGCGCGCCATCGCGCATGCAGGCGCGACGGTGGAATGGATCGACGGGAATCTGGGCTCGAAGATCACCATGAAGTACCCGAGCGTGTACCTCATGGGCGAGGGTGCTCACGCGGAGGTGATGAGCGCCGCGTTCGCCGGCACCGGCCAGCACCAGGACGCGGGCAGCAAGGCGATCCACGTCGCTCCGAACACCACCAGCAACATCGTGTCGCGTTCCATCAGCAAGGGCAGCGGACGTACCTCGTACCGCGGCCACATCAAGGTTCTGCCCAAGGCGCACGGGGCCAAGGTCAGCGTGCGCTGCGATGCGCTGCTCCTCGACGAGGAGTCGCGCAGCGACACGTACCCGTACATGGACATCGAGAACCCCGACGTCACCGTGGGGCACGAGGCGTCGGTGAGCAAGGTCGGCGAGGATCAGATCTTCTACCTGACCTCGCGCGGCCTCAGCGAGCAGGACGCCACCGCGCTGATCGTCAACGGCTTCTTCGAGCCCTTCGTGAAAGAGCTGCCCATGGAATACGCCGTGGAGCTGAACCGCCTGCTCGCCCTCTCCATGGAGGGTGCGATCGGGTGACCGCACCGCTCGCCGTCCGGCCGGCGGCCGAGATCGGCCCGGACGTGGCGGCGGCGCTGGCGGCGGCTTCCCCTCCCTGGCTCGCGGATCGCCGGCGCGCCGCCTGGGATGCATACGCGACCCTGCCCATGCCGTCGTCGGCGCGCGACGAGGACTGGCGGCGCACCGACATCAGCGGTCTGCACCTGGAGCAGCACCGCATGCTCGACAGCGTCAACGCCACCGTCGTTGGCGGCATGCGCCGCGAACATGACGCCGCCGCGCCCGAGGCTGCCTTCGCGATCGACGCACCAGGGACGTACCAGGTGGTCGAGAACGCTGATGCGCTGCTGGCCCAGGGCATCATCGTCACCACCCTCGAGGACGCGGCCAGCCGCCATGCCGAACTGACCCGGCGCGCGCTCGCGCCGCTCGCAATCGACGAATCCAAGTTCATCGCGCTGTGGAACGCGGTGTGGCGCGGCGGCGTGTTCGTGTACGTCCCCGCGGGGGTCGAGGCGCTGGCGCCTGTGTGGATCGCGCACGCGGTCGCGGGCGAGCGAGCTGCGAGCTTTCCCACCACGGTGATCCTGCTCGAGGACAGCGCCTCGCTGACGGTGATCGACACGTACACGTCGCCGAAAGGCGACGTCGAGCTGTTCAGCGACACGGTCGCGGTGATGACCGCGGGACGCGATTCGCGGCTCGACTACTGCGCCTTGCAGCAGTGGGGTGACGGCGTCTGGCATGTGGCAACGCGCCGGGCCAGCCTTGGCGCCAATGCCAGGCTGCGCTTCTTTGGCGCCACGCTCGGGGCGCGCGTGCAGAAGGCGTACTGGGAGGCCGTGCTCGACGGCGCCGGCGCGGAGGCCGACCTCTTCGGGCTCTGCTTCGCCGACGGCAAGCAGCATCACGACCATCAGTCGCTGCAGGCACATCGCGCCCCCGAGACGCGCAGCAACCTCCTGCTCAAGGTAGCCGTGCGCGACCAGGCGCGCTCGGTGTACAGCGGGCTCATCGACGTCGCACCCGAGGCGGTGCACGCGGACGGCTACGTGCAGAACCGCAACCTGCTGTTGAGCCGCGGCGCCAAGGCCGATTCGGTTCCACGGCTGGAGATCCGGGCCAATGATGTCCGCTGCGGCCACGGCGCGACCGCGGGACACATCGACCAGGACGAGCGCTTCTACCTGATGGCGCGCGGCGTGCCGCGCGAGCAGGCCGACGCGCTGATCGTGCGCGGCTTCATGGACGACGTCGTCGATCGCATTCCGCACCGCGGGTTTGCGGAGCTGATCGGCCAGCTCCTCGACGCCAAGATCGGCGGGCCGGCCGCAGCGGAGCAGGGGCGGTGACCGTGGCGCAATGGGTTGCGGTGGGCAGAGCGAGTGACGTCCCGCCGGGATGCGCGGCGCGTGTCGTGATCGACGGTGTCCCGGTGGCGATCTTCAACCTCGACGGCGCCTTCTACGCGCTCGACGACACCTGCAGCCATCAGGAGGCGTCGCTGAGCGAGGGAGACCTCGACCCCGACCGCTGTGCCATCGAGTGCCCGCTGCACGGATCCAGCTTCGACCTGCGCACCGGGGAGCCGCTGTCGCTGCCCGCCGTGGAGCCGGTACGGGCGCACCAGGTCGAGGTGGACGCCGACGGCGTGCTGCGTGTCGCGCTTGCCGAAGACGAGGACGCGGCGTGACCGAGCTTGCCACGATCGCCGGCGGCGCGCTCGACGTCGAGCGCCTGCGCACTGACTTCCCGATCCTGCGCCGCGAGGTTTCGGGTCAACCGCTCGTGTATCTCGACTCCGCGGCCACGTCACAGAAGCCGGTGCAGGTCCTCGACGCAGTGGACGCCTACTACCGGCGCAGCAACGCCAATGTGCACCGCGGTGTGCACACGCTGGCTGCCGAGGCGACCGACCTGTACGAGAACGCGCGCGTGCGCGTCGCCCGCTTCATCGACGCGCCGCCTGAGGGCGTGGTGTTCGTGCGCAACACGACCGAGGCGCTCAACCTCGTCGCGCACGCGTACGCGGGCGCCATGCTGCAGCCCGGCGACCGGATCGTGCTGACCGTGATGGAGCACCACAGCAACCTGGTGCCCTGGCAGCAGGTTGCCCAGCTCCGCGGCCTGCAGCTGGCATTCCTCGACGTCACCGACGACGGCCGCCTGGTGGTCGACCCCGAACTGCTGAAGCCGCCGACTCGCCTGGTGAGCCTCAGCCACCAGTCGAATGTGCTCGGCACCATCAACGACGTCGCGGCGGTGACCGCGCTGGCGCACCAGTCGGGCGCGCTCGTGTGCGTCGACGCCGCGCAGTCGGTGCCGCACATGCCGGTCAGCGTCCGCGAGCTCGACTGCGACTTCCTCGCGTTCAGCGGGCACAAGATGTGCGGCCCGATGGGGATCGGCGTGCTGTGGGCGCGCCCGTCGCTGCTCGAGGAGATGCCACCGTTTCTCAGTGGCGGCAGCATGATCAGCCGAGTCACGCTGGAGAGGACGACCTGGAACGAGGTGCCCCACAAGTTCGAGGCGGGAACGCCTGATGTCGCCGGCGCTGTCGGCCTCGAAGCCGCGTGCGACTACCTGGACGCGGCTGGTCGCGAGCGCATCCATGCGCACGAGCAGTCGCTGGTGCGCCACCTGCTCGACGTCCTCGACGAGGTCGGCGAGGTCACGGTGTACGGCACGCGCGAAACCGCTGAGCAGGGTGGCGCGGTGAGCTTCAACATAGCCGACGTGCACGCGCACGATGTGGGCACCATCCTCGACCGCCGCGGTGTCGCCGTCCGCGCCGGCCATCACTGCGCGCAGCCGCTGATGGCACGCTATGGGGTGGCGGCGACGGCGCGCGCATCGGTGTACCTGTACAACACGCACTCCGAGATCGATGCGCTGGGCGACGCGCTGGCCGACGTACGCCGCGTCTTTCGGGTCTAGCGCGCAGCGGCGCGCAAGAACGCCGAGATCTGGTCAGAAGCGTCCTCAACTACGGGGAGGAGGCCGTGCCCGACCCGTGGGTAGGTGACCAGGGTCGCGTGCGCCAGCGTGGTCACCTCGCGGCGCAGCAGGTCGAGCTTCGCGAAGGGATCGCGCTCGCCGGAGAGCAGCAGCACCGGACAGCGGATGCGGCTCCAGTGCTCGGTGCGCACCTCGTCCGGGTGTCCGGGCCGGTGCAGCGGGTAGCTGAGCAGCACCAGGGCGGCAACCGGCAGCTCGGCCGCGAGCAGGCTGGCCATGCGGCCTCCGAAAGACTGCCCGCCCAGGGCGGCGCCGGGCGCGGCCGCTTGCGCGTGTCGAAAGACATCCACCGCCGCGTCGGGCTTGCCGACCGGGAGGTCCAGCGCGACGGCCGCGATTCCGCGCTTTCCCAGCGCCGCCACCCAGGGTTTCATGGACGCGGCACTCCCCGAGGCGCCGTGGCCGAGCAGCAGCTGTGCTTTGGGCCGTGCCATGACGGCGATCATGAAGAAACAATCGGCGGAGGCGGATTCATTCCGCCGCAGCCGATACCGCCCTCACGCTTAAAAAGCGCGGTGTCGGTGCGGCTTTTTCAGCGGGAGAGCGGTATCGGCTGCGGCGGAATGAATCCACCTCCGCCGATTGTTTCTTCATGATCGCCGTCATGGCACGGCCGGAAGCGCAGCTGCTGCTCGGCCACGGCGCTTCGGGGAGTGCCGCGTCCATGAAACCCTGGGTGGCGGCGCTGGGAAAGCGCGGGATCGCGGCCGTCGCGCTGGACCTCCCGGTCGGCAAGCCCGACGCGGCGGTGGATGTCTTTCGACACGCGCAAGCGGCCGCGCCCGGCGCCGCCCTGGGCGGGC
>Ga0066710_100001563_pt1 | contig 17301 bp, 13 predicted proteins | sample GraSoiAngelo_159_FD_79666 | JGI IMG/M metagenome (GOLD analysis project Ga0066710, IMG submission 79666) | Grasslands soil microbial communities from the Angelo Coastal Reserve, California, USA - 14_1009_16_40cm | ecosystem: Environmental > Terrestrial > Soil > Grasslands | place: USA... | reverse complement strand
GCCTCGCCGCCGACGACCATGTCCTCGGTGTCGGCGAGGATCTGTTTCAGGCCGTCTCGGACGATCGGGTGGTCATCGACGATCAGGATCTTCTTCATGTCCGGTCTCCTTTGCGACCAGGGGGATCCGGACGCGAAGTCGGGTACCGCTGCCCGAGGTGCTCGAAATTTCGACGGTTCCCCCGAGCGCCTGAATGCGCTCGCGGATCCCGAGAAGTCCGAGCGACGCCTGTCGGCTCCCGTCTTCCTGCTGGATTCCCTGGCCGTTGTCGGAGACCTCGAGAAGCAAATCCCCTGCCTCCCGGAGCAACTGGATCTGCACCCGGGTCGCCCGAGCGTGCCGGACGACGTTGGTGAGCGCCTCCTGGACCACTCGGAAGAGGTCCGTCGAGCGGTTCGGATCGACCGCCACCCCGTCCAGACGGGACCGGATCCCGCACGCGATCCCGGTCCGCGACTCGAACTGCCGGGCTTGCCATTTGATCGCCTCCACGAGGCCGAGGTGATCGAGAACTACGGGCCGGAGCTCGGTCGAGAGATCCCGCACCGTCCGAAGCAGCCCGTCGATCGACTCCAGGATGGCGCTCGCCGACGAACGAAGGGCCTCGGGCTCGCGGGGCAGCGCCTGCCGGAGCCTCGAGACCGACATTTTCAAGACCGTGAGCTTCTGTCCGAGCTCGTCATGGATCTCGCGTGAGATCCGGGTCCGCTCTTCCTCGCGCGCCGCATTGATGTGGCGCGAAAGGTTTCGAAGCTGCTCTCGAGACTCCTTGAGTTCTTCTTCGGCGATCTTCCGATGCGTAACGTCGCGGTAGTTCGCGACCAGCGCCCGCACCTCCGGGTCATCGAAGCGATTGACTCCGACGACCTCGATCAACCTCCAGGAGCCGTCGCGGTGACGGCATCGAACCTCGGCGACGATCGGTTTCCCGGGACTGTCGAGCGCGTCCGCGAAGAGCTTCCGGGAGCGCTCGAGATCATCGGGGTGGATGAACTCGAAGATGCTCCGTCCCACGAACTCTTCGAGACGGTAGCCGAGCACCCGCGTGACCGAAGCGCTCGCGAAAGAGGTGGTCGAATCCTGCCGGATGAGCGCGACCGCGTCGAGGCTGTTCTCGACGATGGCCCGATAGGGCAGCGTCCGCTCGTCTTCGAGGCTCACGGCAGGTCCCGCCTTCGAGAGAGAGCTTAGCGCCTCGTGACGTGAGACGTGAGACGGAAGACAGAAGACGTCAGACACAACCAAGGGCGGCATGTCTCACGGCCTAGAATCGCCTAATGCGCGTCCTGACCGGTACGAGCGGTTTTTCCTACAAGGCCTGGAAGGGGAGCTTCTACCCCGAAGACCTGCCGGATTCCGAGATGCTGCGCTTCTACTCGTCGCGCCTGCAGGCGGTCGAAATCAACAACACCTTCTACCGGATGCCGCGGGCGGCGCTGCTCCAGAACTGGGCGGAGCAGGTGCCCGACGGTTTCGCATTTGCGCTGAAGGCGACGCAGCAGATCACCCACCGGAAGCGGCTGAAAGACGCGGCGGAGACGGTCTCGTTCTTCCTACAGGTTGCGACGACCCTGGGAGATCGGCTCGGCCCGGTGCTCTTCCAGCTGCCGCCGAACCTGAAGAAGGACGTTGGACGCCTGACCGATTTCCTGGCCCTGCTCCCGCCGACCTGTCGCGCGGCGTTCGAGTTTCGACACGAGTCGTGGTTCGACGACGAGGTGCTCCGGGCGCTGTCTTCGACGCGCGCCGCTCTCTGCTGGGCGGAAGACGACGAGCTCGCCGCGCCGCACGAGTCGACGGCCGCGTGGGGGTACCTGCGCCTGCGCCGCTCCGAATACTCCGCGGCGGACCTCGGTGCCTGGGCGGAGCGAATCCGCGGTCAGGCGTGGAGCGAGGCCTACGCCTTCTTCAAGCACGAGGACGCGGGAACCGGACCGCGCCTCGCGGACGAGCTCCGCGCTCTACTCGCCTGATGGAATCCCGGGTACCTGTCCGTGCGTACCAATTGATCGAGACCGATGGAACTGATTCCGATGTCGGCGCGTGATCAGGTCCCGAGCGAGCGGGAGCGAGGTTGATGAAGATCGAGGCCGTTTCGGTCGGAACGCCCCGCGTCGTCCGGTGGAGAGGGAAAGAGGTGGCCACCTCGATCTTCAAGGCGCCGGTGGACGGTCCCGTCGCCGTTCGACGCCTCAACCTCGACGGCGACCGCCAGGCGGATCCCGGCGTCCACGGCGGCGAGTACAAGGCGATTTACGCGTACGCGGCCGAGGATGCCGAATGGTGGAGCGCGGCGCTCGGACGCCCGCTCGAGCCCGCGAACTTCGGCGAGAACCTTTCGGTACGCGGCCTCGCGGAGGAACCGATCCACGTGGGCGACGTCTTCTGCGCGGGAAGCGCGGTGCTCGAGGCCACCGAACCGCGGCTGCCCTGTTACAAGCTGGGGATCCGGTTCGGAGACCCTCGGATGGTGGAAACGTTTGCGACCGCGCGGCGGTGGGGCATCTACTTCCGGGTCGTGAAAGAGGGGGAGCTCCAGGAGGGTGACGTCCTCGAGCGGATCCATCGGGATTCCGAGGCGATCCCGGTCTACGACATCGCCCGCGTGTACGTCTTCGATCGGGGGGACGCCGCGGCGATGCAGCGTCTCTCCGCGCACCCGCGGCTCGATCCATCGTGGAAAGAACACTTCGTCGATCGGCTCGCAAGTCGAGCCGCCGGGACCGGTTCATGAAGCGGGCGGTTGCCGAGTGCACTCACGGAGCCGGCGAGCTTTCCTCTTCCGGCTCGCGGTCTTCGAAGAAGGCGTGTGAAGCGTGCGGAGGGACCGAAGACCTCCGAATCTGCCAGACGTGCGGTTACGTGGGCTGCTGCGAGTCGCACGGAGGACACGACACCGAGCACTTCGAGGCGACCGGCCATCCCTTCATTCGGCCGAGAGCCCGGGGAGGATGGCTCCGAAGGCAGCGCGGCTGGCTCTGGTGCTACCTTTGCCGCGGGTACCTGGACTGACCCGGAGGCCCGTTCGAGCTCGGCGCAAGTGTTAGAATCCAAAGCAGCATGAGCGCCAGAGCACTCGGAAACGCCAGCATCTCGTTTGGGCTCGTCTCGATCCCGGTCAAGCTCTACACGGCGAGCGACAGCTCGTCCGCGATCTCCTTCAACCTGCTCCACCGCAAGTGCGGCTCCCGCCTGAAGCAGCAATACATCTGCTCGAAGGAAGAGACGATCGTGGCGCGGGACGAGATGGTGAAGGGCTACGAATTCGAGAAGGACCAGTACGTCCTCTTCACGAACGAAGAGTTGAAGGCGTTCGAGGAGCAGGCGACCCAGACGATCGACGTCACGGAGTTCGTTCCGATCGACAAAGTCGACCCGGTCTATTACGACCGGCCGTACTACCTGGGGCCCGACAAGGGAGGCGCGAAACCCTACCGCCTGCTCACCGAGGTCATGAAGGAGACCGGCCGCGTCGCCCTCGCCAAGTACGCCGCGCGCGGAAAACAGTATCTCGTGATGCTGCGCCCTTCGGGTGAGGGGCTCGTCATGCAGCAGCTCCTGTACGCGGACGAAGTCCGGCCGTTCTCGGAAGTCCCTCTCGACACGGCCGAGGTCAAAGACGGAGAGCTGAAGCTCGCCCGCCTTCTGGTGGAGGAGAGCTCGTCGGACTCGTTCCGTCCGGAAGCGTACGAGGACGAAGTCCGCAAGCGCGTACAGGAAGCGCTGGATCGAAAGGTCAAGGGGGGAGAGTTCGCCGTCAGCGCCGCTCCCAAGAAGGGGGGCGAGATCGTGGACCTGATGGAAGCGCTTCGCGCGAGCCTCGGGAAGCCCCGAAGAGCCGGGTCTTCCAAGTCGCCTTCCTCCGCGACCCGCTCCGCGGCGGCCGCCGAAAGAAAACCTCCCCGGAGTGCGCTCTCGGCCGCCGAAAAACGGACGGCGTCCTCCCGCAAGTAGTCGCGTGAGGCCTCTCCGGGCATGAAGCCGTCGCCCGGAACCGATCCCGGCGGCGCATACGGCGCCCGCGAAGTGTCCCGCATGCTCGGCCTCTCGGTGGCACAGGTGCGCGCGTGGGTGAAGTCGGGATTGCTCGAGCCGGAGCGCGGTCCGCGAGGGGAGATGCGGTTCTCCTCCCACGACCTGACGCTCCTTTCGGCTGCGCGCGGTCTCGCGGGAACGCGGATCGGACCTCTGCGTATCGAGCGCGCGCTCTCGAAGCTGCGCGGGCAGGTCTCCGGCCCCGATTCCCTCGCGGCGCTGGAAATCACGGCCGAGGGCAAGCGTATCGTTGTCACGGACGGGTCGGCCCGCTGGCAGCCGGAGTCGGGCCAGATCCTGATGGACTTCGGCGGCGCCGACGACGGCGTCCATTTGCCGTTCGTGCCGCCCCCGCCTCGACCCTCTCCGGATCGGGGAGCGGGGGAGAGCGCGCAGACGTGGTACGAGCGGGGGTGCCGGTTGGAAAGCACCTCTCCCGCGGACGCCGAGGAGGCCTATGACCGCGCGCTGGCGGTCGATCCCGAATACGCCGACGCGCACGTCAACCTCGGGCGGCTCCGCCACGAGAGGGGAGACGCGGCCTCCGCCGAAGAGCACTATCGGAGGGCGCTGGCGGCACGGCCGGATGACTCGACCGCCGCATTCGACCTGGGCGTCGCGCTGGAAGACCTGGGCCGGGACCTCGAAGCGATCGACGCATACGACAGCGCGATCGCGCTCGATCCGGGCCACGCAGACGCGTATTTCAACCTCGCGGGCGTCTGCGAACGGGTCGGCCGGCCCGCCGCCGCCATCCGGCACCTCAAGACCTACCGAACGCTGCTCGGTCCGCGGTCGCAATGACCGTCGGCTCGATCGGCGACCCCGCAAAGGGGTCGATCCGCGGTTTCTCGCTCCTGACCGCCGACGACCTCCACCTCTTTCACGAGGGATCGCACACGCGCCTCTGGGAGAGGCTCGGCGCCCACCCGGCATCCCCCGGCGGTCTGCTCGGAACGAACTTCGCCGTCTTCGCTCCGGAGGCGGAGAGCGTCTCGGTCATCGGAGACTTCAACCGCTGGGACTCCGACGGGCACGCTCTCGGCCGGCGCGGAGACTCCGGTGTCTGGGAAGGTTTCGTCCCCGGAGTCGAGCCCGGAGCCGTGTACAAGTACCACGTCCGGTCGCGCCACCGCGGGTATCGGGTGGACAAGACCGATCCCTTCGCTTTCTTCCGCGAGACTCCGCCGAAGACCGGGTCGATCGTGTGGGATCTCTCCTACGGCTGGGGCGACTCGGCCTGGATGGACCGACGCGTTCCGCACGCGGCGCGTGAGTCGGCGGTATCGGTCTACGAAGTCCATCTGGGCTCCTGGCGGCGGCCGGAGGGGCGCCTTCCCACCTACCGTGAGATCGCGCCGGAACTCGCCTCGTACGTGCGCCGGCTCGGCTTCACCCACGTCGAGCTCCTTCCGGTGATGGAGCACCCGTTCTACGGATCGTGGGGATACCAGAGCACCGGCTTCTTCGCTCCGAGCAGCCGCTATGGAACGCCGCAGGACCTGATGTTCCTGATCGACCACCTGCACCGCGAGGGGATCGGCGTCATCCTCGACTGGGTGCCGTCGCATTTCCCATCCGACGAGCACGGGCTCGTCTTCTTCGATGGGAGCTACGTCTACGAGCACGCCGATCCGCGCAAGGCCGTTCAACCGGACTGGGGAAGTCTGGTCTTCAACTACGGCCGGGACGAGGTTCGAAGCTTCCTGCTCTCCTCGGCGCTCTTCTGGCTCGAGCGTTACCACGCCGATGCGCTGCGCGTGGACGCCGTCGCGTCCATGCTCTACCTCGACTATTCGCGCTCCGGCGCGGAGTGGGTGCCGAACCGTTTCGGCGGCCGCGAGAACCTCGAAGCCATCGCATTCCTCCGCCGGTTCAACGAGGAGGTCTATCGCGCCGAGCCCGGAGCGGAGACCGTCGCGGAGGAATCCACGGCCTGGCCGATGGTCACCAAGCCGACGTGGGTCGGAGGGCTCGGCTTCGGAATGAAGTGGGACATGGGTTGGATGCACGACACGCTCGAATACATGAAGCTCGACCCGGTCCACCGCAAGTATCACCACGACAAGCTGACCTTCCGGATGCTCTACGCGTTCTCGGAGAACTACGTCCTGCCGCTCTCGCACGACGAGGTCGTGCACCTCAAAGGCTCGCTTCTGACCAAAATGCCGGGAGACGACTGGCAGAGACTCGCCAACCTCCGCCTTCTCTTCGCCTGGATGTGGGCGCAGCCCGGGAAGAAGCTCCTGTTCATGGGGGGTGAGATCGGACAGTGGCGCGAGTGGAACCACGACGCGGAGCTCGACTGGGCGCTCCTCGATCACCCCGCGCACGCGGGACTGCAGAGCTGGGTCCGGGATTTGAACGGCATTTACGCGGAGGAGCCCGCCCTGCACGAGCGCGACTTCGAGCCGGCCGGTTTCTCGTGGATCGATTGCGCAGACTTCGAGCGCAGCGTCGTCGCTCTCCTGCGGCGCGGTCGCTCGGCGGGGGATGTCGTCGCCGCCGCTTTCAACTTCACGCCGGTTCCGCGTTACGGCTATCAGATCGGGGTGCCGGCCGCCGGCTTCTGGCGGGAGCTCGCCAACAGCGACGCAGTCGAGTACGGCGGCAGCGGCGTGGGCAACCTGGGCGGCTGCGAGGCAGTCGAAGTCCCCGCCCACGGACACCCCCATTCAATCGAGCTCACCCTGCCGCCGCTCGGGGCCGTGTTCCTGAAGCCGGAAACTCCGTCCAAATCATGAACCGATTCGTCTGCGTTCACGGCCACTTCTACCAGCCGCCGCGGGAAAATCCCTGGACGGGCGAGGTGGACGAAGAAGTCTCCGCGCAGCCCTACCACGACTGGAACGAGAGGATCACGGCGGAGTGTTATCGCGGCAACGGCGTCGGCCAGCCTTCGAACTACTCGCGCATGAGCTTCGACTTCGGGCCGACTCTTCTTTCGTGGCTGGCGGCGAGCTCGCCCGAGACGTACGGTTCCATCCTCGAGGCCGACCGCGCGAGCCGTGCCCGATTTTCGGGACACGGTTCGGCGCTGGCGCAGGCATACAACCACGCGATCCTTCCGCTCGCCAACCGCCGGGACAAGATGACGCAGGTCGCGTGGGGCATCCGCGACTTCCAGTTCCGATTCGGTCGGCTGCCCGAGGGGATGTGGCTGCCGGAAACCGCGGTCGACGGGGACACGCTCGAGGTCCTCGCCGAGAACGGTATCGCGTTCACGATCCTCGCTCCCTCCCAGGCGGCCCGGGTGCGCGAGACGGGAGGCGAGTGGCGCGACGTCGACGCCCGCGGCATCGATCCCCGAGAGGCCTATCGGATCCCTCTTCCGTCGGGGCGAGTGATCACGGTCTTCTTCTATGACGGCGCGCTCGCGCACGCGGTTGCGTTCGGCGACCTCCCCCGCGACGGCGCGGAGCTCGCGCGCGGGCTCCTGTCCCGTTTCCGGGGCGACTTCGACCAAGAGCTCGTCCACGTCGCGACGGACGGCGAAACGTACGGGCACCACTTCCGCGGAGGCGACCGCGCACTCGCCGAAGCGTTCGATGCGATTGAAGCGTCGGGTCTCGCGACGCTCACGAACTACGGGGAGTACCTCGAGAAGTTTCCGCCCCGTCTCGAGGCGCAGATCGTTGCCGGCACGTCCTGGAGCTGCTCGCACGGGATCGCCCGCTGGAGCGACGATTGCGGATGCTCGGCGGGGCGCTCGTCGAGCCATCCGTGGCGCCGCCCTTTGCGCGAAGCGCTCGACTGGCTGCGCGACACGCTCGCTCCACTCTACGAGGCCGCCGCGTCCGGCTTCTTCCGGGATCCCTGGGCGGCGCGCGACGACTCGATCCAGATCGAGCTCGACCCTTCCGAGGAGAGCGTCGGTGAGTTCCTCGACCGCCACGCGATCGGCCCGCTGTCCGCGGAAGACCGGACGGCCGCGCTCGGGCTGCTCGAGCTCCAGCGCAACGCCCTCCTGATGTACACGAGCTGCGGCTGGTTCTTCGACGATCCGGCCGGTCTCGAGACGCGACAGGTTCTGCGCTATGCCGCGCGCGCTCTCGAGCTCGCGGAAGAGCATCTCGGCGGCTCGCTCGAGCCGCTCTTCCTCCGTTTGCTGGAGCGAGTGCGTTCGAGCCTCGGAGAACGGCGGGACGCTTCGGAGCTCTACCGCACGCTGCGCGCGCCTCTTCCTCCGTCCGCGTCGGTCCTCCCGAGCTGACGAAGAACCTCTCGACCTTCTGCTATTCTCGTTCGAGTCGATGGAAGTTTTCGGGCAGCACGATCCGGGCGCCGCCCTTCCTCCGAACCTGGCCCTGCTCCAGCGGCTCTCCCGGGACCTCCGCTGGACCTGGCGTCCGTCGATCCGGGCGCTCTTCTCTTCGCTCGATCCGGGCCTGTGGATCGTAGTCCGCGGCAACCCGGCCGCGTTTCTGCGGCGGGTTTCGCCCGAGCGGCTCCAGAGCGCGTCGGCCGATCCGGCCTTTCTGAAGACGCTCTACGGCCTCACCTCGGAGCTCGCGTTCGAGGACACCGCGGAGCCGCTCCACCCGGGAGTCCGCGGCCTGACCGCCCGCAAAGATCGAATCGCTTATTTTTCGGCGGAGTTCGGCCTGACCGAAGCGCTTCCGATCTACTCGGGCGGCCTCGGGGTTCTCGCGGGCGACGTCCTGAAGTCCGCGAGCGACCTGAAGCTGCCGCTCGTGGGGGTCGGCCTCTTCTATCGCGAAGGATATTTCCGACAGCTGCTGGACGCCGACGGGTGGCAGCGAGAGGAGAACCCGGAACTCGATCCGGACGAGCTGCCCATCGGTCTCCCGGAGACCGCGGACGGAGCCCCGCCCGTCATCGTGCTCGACCTCGGCGGCCGGCCCGTGCGGCTCCTGATTCGCGTCGCGCGGGTCGGGCGCATCTCTCTCTTCCTTCTCGACGCCGGTCTGCCCGAGAACGATCCCGAAGACCGGTTGATCACCGCGCGTCTCTACGCGGGCGACCAGGAGATGCGGATTCGGCAGGAGATCGTCCTCGGCATGGGAGGTCTGAAGGCGCTGAAAACGCTCGGCCTCACTCCGTCCATCCGCCACATCAACGAAGGGCACGCCGCGTTCGCCGTGCTGGAGAGGATCCGAGAGCTGGTGAGGGTCGAGGGGATGTCGCTTGCGGAGGCGCGCGAGTCGGCCGCCAACGGCAACGTCTTCACGACACATACGCCGGTTCCCGCCGGGATCGACCGCTTCCCGATGCCGTTGATCGAGAAATACCTGTCCGGGGTGGCGCGCGACTGCGGCATCACGACCGAGGAGCTCATGCGTCTCGGGCGGGAGGTCCCGGAGCGGGAAGGCGAGCCGTTTTCGATGGCCGTCCTGGCGCTGCGCCATTCGTCGCACGCCAACGCGGTCTCGCAGCTCCACGCCCGGGTTTCGCGCCGGCTCTGGATGGAGCGCCTCCCCGAGCTCGCGGACGTCGACGTCCGCATCCGTTCGATTACCAACGGGGTGCATCGCGCGACCTGGACCGACCCGGAAATCGCGATGCTGCGGCTGCCGGACAACCCGGGGCCCGAGGCGCGGATCGAGCTGTGGCGCACACACGAGCGGCTGCGCGGGCGACTCGTCTCCTTCTGCCGCGACCGGCTGGTGGCCTGGAAGCGCGAGCTCGGACGTCCCGAGGAGGAGATCGAGGCGGCCGGCCGCGTGCTCGATCCGCAGGCGTTGACAATCGGCTTTGCCCGCCGCTTCGCGGCGTACAAGCGGGCGACCCTCGTCTTCAGCGACCCGGAACGGCTGAAGCGCATCCTCGACTCGCGCCGGGTGCAGCTCGTCTTCGCCGGAAAGGCTCACCCCGCCGACGATCCCGCCAAGGAGCTCCTTCGCGAAGTGGTTCGATGGTCGCAGAGCGCGGAGTTCCGGGACCGCGTCGTTTTCCTGCCCGAGTACGACATGGGCGTCGCCCGTGCGCTCGTCGCCGGATGCGACGTGTGGCTGAACACGCCCATCCGGCCGCACGAGGCCTCCGGGACGTCGGGGATGAAAGCCGCGATGAACGGCGGGTTGAACCTTTCGGTGCTCGACGGCTGGTGGGACGAGGCGCCGAGCGAGGAGGCGGGCTTCATCATCGGAGAGGCCGCCGACGAGTCGGCCCGCGAGGACGCCGCGAGCGCGCTCTACGAGGCGCTCGAGGAGAGGGTCGTCCCCCTCTTCTTCGACCGCGACGAGCACGGGATCCCCTCGGGCTGGATCGAGAAGATGGTCTTCTCCGCGACCCGCATCGCGAAGCTCTTCTCCTCGGACCGCATGGTCTCGGAGTACCTGGAGCTGTGCTACCTGCCGGCCGCGGAGCGCCTCGAGGCGGCCAGCGCCGCGCGCGCGAGACAGCTCGTCGAGGGAACCTGAGCATTCGATCCGCGGGGCTGCTGCTCCATCCGACCTCGCTCCCCGGACCTTTCGGTATCGGCGACATCGGGCCGGCCGCGGACCGCTTTCTCGACTGGGCCGAGGCCGCCGGCCAGACGCTGTGGCAGGTGCTGCCGCTCGGACCGACCGGCTTCGGCTCCTCCCCGTACGGCGCGCTGTCTGCGTTCGCCGGAAACTCTCTGCTCCTCTCTCCGGAGCGGCTCGTCGAGGACGGGCTCCTCTCCGTCTCCACGATCCGGGACGTCCCCGACTTTCCGGAGGATCGCGTGGAATGGGACGCCGTCCGGAACTGGAAAGAGCGTCTGCTTCGCTGCGCCTGGAGCCGCTCCGAAAAATCTTCGGAGCTTCGAGCCGGCCTGGACCGATTCCGCAATGCGCCGGAGCAGCGGAGCTGGCTCTCCGACTGGGCGCTCTTCGCGGCGCGCCGTTCCGCCGGGTCGACGGGCGGAGAGCGGGAGCTCGCCGGCGAGATCGCTTACCAGGAGTTTCTTCAGCTCCTCTTCTCCCGCCAGTGGGCGCGGCTCCGGGAAGAGGCGGCGCGGCGCGGGATCACGCTCTTCGGCGACGTGCCGATCTACGTCTCGCCGGACGGCGTGGACGTGTCGGCGCACCCCGAGCTCTTCGCGCTCGACGCCTCCGGCCGGGCGCTCGAGGTCGCCGGCGTGCCGCCCGACTTCTTCAGCACGAAGGGGCAGCTCTGGGGTTACCCGCTGTACCGGTGGGACCGGATGGAGGAAGACGGGTTTGGGTGGTGGATCGAGCGGCTGCGCGCCGCGTTCCTCCGGACCGACGTCGTCCGGCTGGATCACTTCCGCGGCTTCGTCGAATACTGGGCGGTCCCGGCGGCGTCGGTCACGGCGGCGAACGGGGCGTGGCGGCCGGGTCCGGGCCGGCGGCTCTTCGACGCGGTCGAGCGGGCGCTCGGTCCTGTCGCCCTCGTTGCGGAGGACCTCGGGACCATCACCCCGGACGTGCGCGCCCTTCTCGCGGACCTCGGCCTGCCCGGGATGAAAGTCCTCCAGTTCGCCTTCTTCGAGGCGGACAGCCCTTACCTGCCTCACAACCACGTCGTGAACTCGGTCGTCTATACCGGCACGCACGACAACGACACCGCGCGGGGATGGTGGGGAGGCCTGACCAGAGAGGAGCAGCAGCGGGTGCACGACTACCTGGGAAGCGACGGCCGAGAGATCGAGTGGGACTTGATCCGCGCGGCCTACGCTTCAGTCGCGGAGCGGGCGATCGTTCCGCTCCAGGACGTCTTCGGGCTCGGAAGCGAGGCGCGGATGAACACTCCCGGGGTGGGCGCGGGGAACTGGAGCTGGCGCGCGCGCGCACAGGACTTTCGATCCGACCGCGCGGCGCGGCTCGCTCGGCTGGCCGGCTTGACGGGGCGCACGGGAAGGCCGTTGAACGGAGCGAGGTGAGGCATGGTCCGAAGACGAGTCGTCCGTCAGCACGAGGTCGAAGCGGATTTCCGGGTGCCGCAGCTCGCGAAGGCCGGGTCCTCTCTCCGGCTCCGGCTGCACTACCGCGGCGAGAGGATCGGAGAGATCGAGATCGGGCGCGGCTCGCTCTACTGGCGCGGCGGGGGTCGGCACCGATCCAAGCGGATCCCCTGGTCCCGGTTCGCCGAAAAGATGGACGAGCTGGCGTACGGTAACTGAGTCGACGGTCTGGGATGCGATCATCCTCGGCGGCGGCCCGGCCGGCCTCTCCGCGGCGCTTCTCCTCGGTCGGTGTCGGCGCCGGGTCCTCCTCTGCGACGCGGGACGTCCCCGCAACGCAGCCTCGAAGGCGTTGCACGGCTTCCTGACGCGCGACGGCATCGCTCCGGCCGAGCTGCTTCGCATCGGCCGCCGGCAGCTTCGGCGCTATCGAATCCGGGTCGTGCGCGGGGAAGCCACCGACGCGCGCCGGGAGAGGGCGGGCTTCCTCCTGGATTTCGCGGACGGAACGCGTTTGCGTTCGCGCACGCTCCTGATCGCGACGGGAGTGGTCGACCGCATCCCCCCGATCGAGGGGCTCGCCCCGCTCTACGGACGGAGCGTCTTTCACTGCCCGTACTGCGACGGCTGGGAAGTCTCGGACCGGCCGGTCGCGGTCTACGGCCGGGGCAGGCCTGGCATGGCTCTCGCGCTCTCGCTCCAGACGTGGACCGAAGACGTCGCTCTGGTGTGCGACGGCCGGGCGCGGCTCCTCGCCGAAGAGAGGCAGGTCCTCGAACGGCGCAGGATCCGGATCTACGAATCGCGGGTCGCTCGCCTCGCCGGTCGGCGCGGCGGTCTCGAGATCGTCTTCCGCGACGGGAACCGGCTCTCGCGGCGCGCGCTCTTCTTTTCGACCGGCCAGGACATGAGCTCCGATCTGCCGCGGCGTCTGGGCTGCCGGTTCAACAGCAAAGGCGGGGTCCGCACGGACCGGCTCGAGGGGACCGGGGTGCCGGGCCTCTATGTCGCGGGCGATGCATCGCACGACGTTCAGTTCGCGATCGTCGCGGCGGCCGAAGGCGCGAAGGCGGCAGTCGCCATCAACCGCACGCTCCAGGAGCAGGAAACGGTTTCAGTCGCGGCTCGCACCCGCGAAACCCGCCGCGGGGCCCGGCGCGTCCGCCGTTAGAATCGGGAGAAGGAGCGAAACCAATGTCCCTCTTCCGCCGGCTCGGCCTCTGTCTCGCCGTGATAACCCTCTTCGCCGCGCGCGGTTCCGGCCAGGCGTTCAACCTCCGAGACCTCCTGACGGAGTTCCTCCGTCAGGGCATCACGCTCGCGCCGCCAGCCGCTCCGTTTCCGAGCCACGAGGCGCACTTCATCGCCGCGGATTCGCCCCAGTTCCTGGCGGTGCAGCAATTCAGCGGGGCGCTGGCGAACCAGCTGTCCTCGTTCCCCATCGCGTCGTCGGCCGGCGGGTTTACCTACAGATTCGACCCGGCGCTCGGGGTCTTCACGCGATCGGCCGACAGCTTCGGTCCGGTTTACGCCGAGCGCGCCGACACGATCGGAAAGGGGAAGTTCAACCTCGGGATCAACCACAGCCACTTCACGTTCGACCACATCGGCGACCTGTCGCTGCAGGACGGAGCGGTGAGGCTCGTCTTCACGCACCAGGACATCAACCACGATCAGAGCAATCTCGAGCCGTTCTTCGAAGGAGACATCATCACGGCGCAGCTCTTCCTGAAGATCAAGACCGACATCACCGCCTTCGTCCTCTCCTACGGCGTTTCGGACCGGCTGGACGTGGGTGCCGCGGTCCCGCTCGTGCACGTCGACCTCGAGGCTCAGACGGCCGCGACGATCCAGCGCATCGCGACGAGCGCGACCGCTCCTGACATCCACCGCTTCGTCAATGGCGGCTCGACGGAGACCTTCCGCCAGAGCGGCAGCGCGAGCGGGGTCGGCGACGTGATCCTGCGCGGCAAATACCAGTTCCTTCGCGGCGAGCGGGCCGGCCTCGCGATCGCGGAGGACCTCCGCCTGCCCACCGGCGAGGAGCGGGATCTCCTCGGCACCGGGACGACCCAGGCCAAGACGTTTCTGATCGGATCGCTCCACGTGGGGTCGTTCTCGCCGCACGTCAATGCCGGCTACACGTGGACCTCGAAGACATCGGACCAGACGAACATCCCGGACGAAATCTCCTACACCGCCGGTTTCGACTGGGCGGTCAGTCCGAGGATGACCGTCGCGGCGGACGTGATCGGACGGGATTTCGTCCACACGCAGGTTGTGCGCGTCGTCAACACGACGTTCGAGGCGAACACGAATACCAACCCGACGGCGCCGCCGACGATCGTCACCGCGACTTTCCCGCGCCTGGTCGCCGAGCGGGGGGATTCGAACTCGCTGCTCGGCTCGATCGGAGTCAAGATCAACCCCTTCGGGAACTTCCTTCTGACGGTCAACGGCCTCTTTTCGTTGAACCGCGAGGGCCTGCAGGACAACTTCGCGCCGCTCGTCGCGGTCGATTACAGCTTCTGACCCCACGGCCACTCCGAACGCGCGGATCCCTCGCTTCGCTCGGGATGACGCACTCGCTCGGCTACGCCGACGAGCGCGTCAGTTGAGGCTCGTGATCACCCAGCTCTCGCCGCGTTTTTCCAAGTGCAGCACCCGCTCACGCGCGTCCCGTTGCTCCGCGCCGACGCGCGGCACGGCGAGCCGCCGCTCGTAGCCCGACACGGTCGCGCGCGACCCTTCGACCGTCACCTTCCGGATGGCCAGCTCCAGAGTCTGGGATTTGAGGCTCCCGAAGGCATCCTCGACCATCCTCCGGCGTTCTCCCGCCAGCTCCGGATAGACGCGGGCGTAGAGCCCGACGTCGAGCGCGTTCTGGGCCTGGACGTAGAGCGCGACCGCCTCGCGCACTTTGTCCTCTTCGGACCGGGTCTTGACGGGCGGCTCCGCGGCCTTGATAGGCGGAGCCCTCGGCTCTTCCGGGACGGCGGTCGGCGCGGTCATCGGTGCCGGGCGCGGCGCGGCTGTCGGGACGGCCGGCTCCCGGACGGGCGGCAGGACCGCGACCCGCTCGGCCGGGCGCTGTGGCACGCTATGCGACCAGCTCTCCGCCTGCCGGAAGAGAGCGGCCGCCGATTCGAGCGACGCAGCGGCCGCTTCGAATCGTCCGTCGCCCAGCAGCCGCTGTCCTTCCCTCTCTTTCTTCCGCGCGGACTCGTAGAGCGCGCCCGCCACCTCCGGCGCCCGGGCGCGCTCGGCGGCGCTCCGCGCGCTCTTCGCCTGGCCGCGCGCGTCCTCGGCGATTCGCCGCAGGCGGCCGACGTCCAGGCCCGGCGGCTGCGGCGCGGCGGTCGCCTCCGGCGGCGCTTCTGTCGGAGGGGGAGGAGTCGGGACCTCGGCCGCGGCGGTCGGGGCCTCGACGGCCGCTGCGAGGGAGGTCGGGGGAGGCGCGGACGGAGGCAGGGCCTCGCCTCTCCGCGATTCCGGCGGACGTCGCCCGATCGCGAGAATCGCCGCGATCACGAGACCGGCTGCCGCAAGGACGATCGCGGGCAGCGCGAGCGAAGGCCGCCGGCGGACCGGCTTCTCCGCCATCGGGGCGGCGACGGTCTCCTCCCACTCGCCCGCGGTTCCGGCCGGGCTCGGGCCGGGCGAGGTCGGCAGGGAACGCGGCGCCGGCGTGCCCTGGGCGAGGAAGTACCGGTCGAGCCGGTCCTGCGCGCTCGGAGTCACCGTGTCGTGAGGAGCACCCCGCGACTCCCGGGCTTTCTCGAGGATGCGCCGCGTCGCTTCGGGATCCGAAGAAAAGCCGAACTTCTGCCGCAGCGCGTGGATTTCGCGGTCGAACTCTTCCGCGCTCGCGAACCGGCGAGCTCGCTCCTTTTCCATGGCTTTCCGGACGACCGCCCGGACCTCTTCCGGGACGCGGTTGGACGGGTCGGTCACCGAAAAGGGAAGGGGGTCCTTGAAGAGGTGCGCGGCGAAGAGCTCGCGGGGAGACTCGCCGGGGAAAGGAAGCTGTCCCGTCAGGAGCTCGTAGAGGGCGACCCCGAGCGAGTAGAGGTCGCTCCGGCCGTCGAGCGTCTCGCCCTCGGCGAGCCCACCGAGCTGCTCGGGAGACGAGTATTTGAGCTTTCCGAGGAAGACGCCGGTGGACGTCAGGTTGATCGTCCTGTCGAGCGGCTTTGCGATCCCGAGATCGATCAACTTCACCTGCGGGTGGCCGTCGTCGTCGTGGGTCAGCATCAGGTTGTCCGGGGCGACGTCGCGATGCACCACGTTCTTCCGATGCAGGAATCCGAGCGCCGAGAGGCTCTGGTGCGCGATCTCGAGCGTCATCGGCACCCCCGGGGGGCCGGATGCTTTCAGGAGCTCCGCGAGGTTCACGCCGTCGATGAACTCCATGACGATGTAGGCCATGCCGTCGGAGTCGAGCGCGAAGTCGAGAATGGCTCCGATGTTGGGATGTTTCAGACGCGTGGCGGTCTTCGCTTCCTGGGTGAACCGGCGCTTCAACTCCTCGTCGGCGCCGATCTGCGGCCGCATGACCTTGACGACGCGAACCTCGTCGAGCAGGCGGTGGCGGACCTTGTAGATGGTCCCCATGCCACCTTCCCGGATCTTTTCGAGGATTTCGTACTTGCCTTCGATGAGGGTACCGGCGACCGGCAAGGAGATCCCACCTCCCCGGGGGATCGCTGCGATTGTAACCGCGGGAGTGCGCCGGGACGTTCACGGATCGGGGTCCGTCCTTTAAAATGGTTCGAATGGCCGTGACAAGTCCGCGAGAGCGCTTTGCGGGCTCTGCTCTGCCCGCGACGCGGAAACTCTCGGACCTTCTCGTCTCGGCGCGGCCGGCGCAGTGGGTCAAGAATCTCGTTCTTCCACTGCCGTTCCTCTTCGGCGGCGCGCTCGCGAGCGCACGCGGATGGAGGCTCGCCGCGGCGGGCTTCGCGGTCTTCTGCGCGGTCACGAGCGCGATCTACCTCATCAACGACGTGATGGATCGGGAGCGCGACCGCGCCCATCCCGTGAAGCGGCGGCGGCCGCTCGCCGCCGGATCGCTCGCCGTGGCGCCCGCGATCGGGGTCGCCGCGGCGCTTGGCGCCGGGGGCCTCGCCGCAGCGTTCCTGCTCGGCGAGCGGTTCGGGCTCTGGTGCGCCTTCTATGCTCTGCTGATGCTCGCGTACTCGCTGTGGCTGAAGCGGATTCCCTTCGTCGAAGCGCTCATCGTGGGGGCCGGCCTTCCCCTTCGTGCGCTCGCCGGCGCGGCGCTCGCCGGCCTGCCCGCGTCCGCCTTCCTCATGGGCTGCGCGTACCTGCTCGCGCTCTTCCTGGTGATCGGAAAGCGGCAGTGGGAGCTGCAGAACGCCGGGAACGTCTCTTCCTCGGAGCACCGCCCGGTC
>Ga0066710_100001560_pt1 | contig 17311 bp, 17 predicted proteins | sample GraSoiAngelo_159_FD_79666 | JGI IMG/M metagenome (GOLD analysis project Ga0066710, IMG submission 79666) | Grasslands soil microbial communities from the Angelo Coastal Reserve, California, USA - 14_1009_16_40cm | ecosystem: Environmental > Terrestrial > Soil > Grasslands | place: USA... | reverse complement strand
CGCCCTGCTCCGCCTCGACTCCGGACGACACCACGGCAATGACGAGCAGCTGGTAGTCGGCGCCGGCGGGTGATCCTGCGGGATCACCCGCCGGCGAGCAGCTCGCGGATCGCGGGCTGGTCGGGGTCGGCACGGAGTGACCGGCGGAAGAGCGACTGGGCGCGCGAGCGGTTACCCTCGACGAGCGCGATGCGCCCGAGGCCGTTCATCGCCCGTGCCGACCAGGGGTTGCGTCGAAGCGCCTCGCCGAAATGACGGGCGGACGCGGGGAGCAGCTTGGCGCTGAGCTCGGCTTCGGCGAGGTCGTTCCACCACGACGGGTCGTCCGGATCGGCACGCGCCGCCGCCCCGCGCCACCGCCGGGCACGGGCGAGCAGTGCCGTGTCTCGCTCCGACTTGCCCCGGAAGCTGTAGATGCGCGCGGTCTGGTCGCGCACCTCCGGCCACGGGGGCAGCAGCTCGCGCGCCTGGCGGGCGTCGGCGAGCCGGAAGTCGAGCCGCGCCTGCTCGAACCGGTACGTGCCCAGCAGGATGACTCCGGCGAGCGCGACTCCGGCGGCGATCACGACGGCGCGCAGCCCGCTCGGGAGACGTGCGGCCGGTGGAGCGGCCAGGGGCGCCGCCGCGCCGAGGGCAAGGAGCGCGAGCGGCGTCAACCCGACGTTCTGCGGCTCGAGGAGGTGCATGGCGAGCACGAGGAGGGCGAAGCCGGCGAGTGGTGCGCGCCAGCCGGCGCGCCGGATCGCCAGACCCAGCCACGCGAGGAGCAGCCCGAGCCCCGGGAGCCCGGTCGTGACCCCGTACTCGACGACGAGGTTGTGGGCGTCCGCGTAGAGGCGGTCCGGCCCCTCGTCCCGGGCGAGGCGCATCGTGCGGAAGGGGCCCGTGGCCCCGCGGTAGCGACCCGGCCCGTGCCCCAGCAGGGGACGTTCGGCGATGGCGTGGCGGGCCGACAACCATGACTCGAGCCGGGGCCGGACGCCGGTGGCCGAGGCGACGCTCGCCCGGCTGGCCACGCTCACCCCGCCGTGTTGCAGGGCGAGGCCGGCGCCGAGGAGCAGGCCCGCGCCCAGACACACGGCGAGCAGCGCGGCCGTGCGCCCGCCGGCGACGCGCCACGCTCCCGCGACCGCGGCCGCGAGCAGCGCGGCCGCGAAGCGCCCGCCCGCGACCTGCAGGGCGGCGGCGAGCAGCACCGTGAACGGCCCCCACGCGGCCGGGCGGGCCCGGAGGCGGGGGACGACCAGCCAGACGGCGCCCAGGAGGAAGCCGGACAGGTAGACGGGGTTGCCCCAGAACCCCGAGGAGCGGCCGTCGACCCGCCACAGCTGAAAGGACGAGAGGTCGGTCGTCGTCTGCAGGACGGCGACCACCGCGTTGGCCCCTGCGCCGACGAGGAGCGCCTTCTCGACCCACGCAGTGGCGCGGGGCCCGGCCGCGACGCCGACCGCCCAGCACCCGACGAGGGCCAACACGAAGAGTGCGCCCGTCCCCCAGAGGAACGCGCCCCAGAAGGCGAGCGTCCGGTTGGGCGCCCAGGCGAAGGAGACCAGCGCCCAGGCCGCGAACGCTAAGGCCGCGACCGCCGCCCGCCGACCATCAGAGCGCAGGAGGGTGACGAGGACGGGGAGTCCGACCGCGGCCTCGACGGCCAGCAGCGCGAAGCGCGGCGACCAGAACGTGCCCATCACGACGGTCGAGAAGAGAAGGGGAAGCAGGAATGCGAGCGCACCCGCGAACACGGCCAGAGCAGGGCGCCGCACGCCCGAAGGGTACGGTCACGATGACACGGCACGGTGGGATCCCGCCGGTAGCCTTCGCCGCGTGAACGCGCTGCTGGCCGTGGTCTGCGGGGTGTTGGGCCTCGCTGTCGGCTCGTTCCTCAACGTGGTGATCCACCGGGTCCCGCGCAAGGAGTCCGTGGTGGCGCCGCGCTCCCGCTGCCCGCAATGCGACCACCCGGTCTCGGCGCGCGACAACATCCCCATCGTGTCGTGGCTGCTGCTGCGAGGGAAGTGTCGCCAGTGCGGCGCGTCGATCTCCATCCGCTACCCGCTGGTGGAGTTGGCGACGGCCGCGCTGTTCGTGGCGGGTGCGCTCCGGTTCGGCGCGTCGTGGGACCTGCCCGCGTACCTCGTGCTGTTCGCCTCGCTGCTGGCGATCAGCGCCATCGACCTCGAGCTGTACATCATCCCGAACCGCATCGTGTACCCGACGATCGCCATCGCCCTGCCGCTCCTCGCGATGGCGGCCGCGGCCCAGCACCGATGGGAGCCGTTGCAGCACGCGCTCATCGGCGGCGCCGGCGCGTGGACCGTGCTGTTCGTCGCCCACGTGGCCTCGGGCGGGCGGGGCATGGGCTTCGGCGACGTCCGCCTTGCGTTCATCCTCGGGCTCTTCCTCGGCTGGCTCGACCCGTACCCCTACGGCCACGTCTTCCTGGGCCTGTTCCTGGGCTTCGCCCTCGGGTCGATCGTGGGGCTGACCCTCATGGGGCTGCGCCTACGGACCCGCAAGGACCACATCCCCTTCGGGCCCTTCCTGGCCGGGGGGACGGTGGTCGCCATCTTCGTGGGGTCCCCGATCCTGACCGCCTACTTCGGGCGATGAGGAAATTCAGGTCTGTTGCCTGTGTTGCCGATGTTGACGCTGTGATTGGTGTTGTCTAACGTTGAAGATGGGCTGGGGTCCGAACGCGCGAGGACGTACGTGCCCAGTGAAGACCGCCTGCTGACCGTGAGAGAAGTCGCGGCGCGCATGCGCGTGTCGAACATGACGGTCTACCGGCTGATCCAGGCAGGCGACCTCCGGGCGATCCGGGTGGGGCGCAGCTACCGCCTCCGCCAGGGTGACGTCAACTCCTACCTGAGCAGGGGCATCGCCTGATGCCGGTCCGCAGCGTCGGCCTCGACATCGGCACCCACGCGGTCCGGGCCGCGGAGATGGCCCTCGGCCGCGGCGACCAGCCGGTGCTCAACCGCTTCGGCCAGGTGGCCCTGCCCCTCGGCGCGGTCAGCGACGGCGAGGTCGTCGACCCGCCGGCGGTCGCCGCCGCGATCCGCCGTCTCTGGACCGAGGCCGGGTTCAAGGGTCGCGACGTCGTCGTCGGGGTGGCCAACCAGCGGGTGATCGTGCGCCAGGCCGATCTGCCCGCCATGGCGGAGGAGGACCTGCGGTCGGCGCTGCGGTATCAGGTTCAAGAGCTGATCCCCATCCCGGTGGACGAGGCCATCCTCGACTTCCAGATCGTCGAGCAGTTCGTGGGGCCCGAGCAGGAGCCGATGATGCGGATCCTGCTGGTCGCGGCGCAGAGCGACATGGTGCGCTCACTGCTGGCGGCGATCGACGGAGCCGGCCTCTCCGCGTCGCTCGTCGACGTGATCCCGTTCGCCCTCATCCGCGCGCTGGCCTCGACCGAGCTCTCGTTCGGCGAGACGGGACCGGCGAACGAGGCGATCGTCTGCGTCGGCGGCGGCGTCACCAACGTGGTCGTGCACGAGCGGGGCGTGCCGCGGTTCGTGCGCATGCTGATCACCGGCGGCAACGAGATCACCGAGGCCATCGCCTCGGAGCTGCACATCGACCCCGACACCGCCGAGGACCTGAAGCGTCGCGCCGACGCGGGCTCGGCCGACGAGCTCGAGGCGCGTGCCGGGCGCATCACGACCGACCGCCTGTCTCCGTTCGTCGAGGAGGTGCGGGGCTCGATCGACTACTACCGGGCGCAGGCCGCCGACGGTGGGGAGATCAGCCGTGTGCTGCTGACCGGCGGCGGGAGCCAGGTGCCGGGGTTGGCCGACCGGTTGCGGCAGGTGCTCCATGTCCCGGTCGAGATCGGCCACCCCTTGCTCGGCGTGCGCGTCGGACGCGTCGGCATCCCCGAGGACCGGCTGATCGACAGCGAGCCGCTCCTCACGGTGCCGATCGGGCTCGCGCTCGCGGGTCACCCGACGGAGGGCGCGGCGCGGCGCATGTCGCTGCTGCCGCCCGACGTCGCGGTCGTCCGCGAGCGGCGCCGGCAATCGTCGCTCGTCGTGGTGTCCGTGGTCGTGGTGGCCGTGCTCCTGCTCGTCGCCTACGTCGGACGTCGCACCCAGGTGTCCAGCGCACGCGACAAGGCCGAACGGGCCGAGGCGGCGGCGAGCGCGCTCCGTCAGGACGCGGCGCGCCTGTCACAGGTGACGACCGTCGACACCCAGCTGCAGGAACGGCGGGCGATGGTGGAGTCGGCGCTCTCCGACGACGTGGCCTGGACCCGGCTCCTCCAGGAGATCGCGACCGTTCTGCCCAACGACGTCTGGCTGACCGCGTTCACCGGTCAGAAGAGCAGCGGTCAGGCCCCGGTCCGCGGGAGCGCGCCCAGCGCGGGGACGACAGGCGTGGGCTCGATCAACGTGACCGGCCAGGGGTTCGACCAGAGCTCGGCGGCACGCTGGCTGCTCCGGGTGGGTGACCTGCAGTCGCTCAGCGGCCTCTGGCTGTCCTCGTCGACCCGGTCGGGCGAGAACGGAGGCACGGTCACGTTCTCGTCCACCGCGACCCTCACGCCCCAGGCCAAGTCGGGGAACGACCGGCGCGACAAGTACCTCGGGGGAGGCTCGTGAGCAGGCGTCCGCTGATGATCGGGGTGGGGGCGGCGCTCGCCGTCCTCGTGATCTGGTTCGTCTTCCTGTGGAGCCCGCAGGGATCGAAGATCTCCAAGGCCAACGAACGCAAGAAGCAGGCGGAGAGCGAGCAACAGGACCTGCAGGTCCGGATCGCGCGCTTCAAGAGCCTCCAGCAGCAGGAGCCGCAGAAGCGGGCGCAGCTGGAGAACCTGCGGGTGGCGATCCCCGACGAGCCCAACCTGGCGCAGTTCATCCTCGACGCGAACACCGCCGCCAACGTCTCCGGCATCCAGTTCCTGTCGATCTCGCCATCGCCGCCTGCACCCGCGACGGGCCCGGCCGGGTCGTCCGCGCCGGCCTCCCCGACGACGCCCGCTGCCGGGGCGCGGCCCGCGGCCATCAACCTGCAGCTGTCGATCTCGGGCGGCTACTTCCAGGTCGTCGACTTCGTCAACCGCCTCGACGGGCTCCCGCGCCTCGTCGTGATCGACTCGCTCGGCCTCACCGGAGCCGCGCAGACGGGGACCTCCACGGGGCTGACGGTCTCCATCAGCGCCCGGATGTTCGTACGCGAGGCCACGCCGGTCGCGGGTACGACGGGCGCACCGATCACACCGGGCGGGGCGACCACGACCACCGCGCCCGGTTCCGCCACGACGACGACGAGCCCCTGATGACCGAGCCCGTCACACCCGACGCACCGGCCGCGCGCGAGCGGACGAGAGCACCGATGGACCCGAACCGGCGCGCGCTCATCGTCCTCGGCGCCTTCCTCGCGCTCGCGATGCTCCTGTTCTTCGTCGTCCGGCCACTGCTGCTCAGCGGCGACGGCAAGGGCAACAAGGAGGCGCTGCCGCCGCCCATCACCACACCGACGACGGCCAAGGCCACGACCACGACGACGGCATCCGCGCCCGAGGAGACGTTCGAGGTCTTCGGGAGCAAGAACCCCTTCCAGCCGCCGAACGGCACGCCCGGCGCGGGTGGCGGCGGCACAACGGGCACGACCGCACCGGGCAGCCCGACCGGAGCCACCGGCGGTGGCACGGGAACGACCATTCCCGCCACCGACGGCGGCGGCGGTGCCAGCGGCGCCGGGACCGAGCCACGCTCGAGTCAGCGTGTCGCCCTCCTCGACGTCTACCAGCTGGGTGGCGCCACCGTGGCGGACGTGCGCGTGACCAGCACCGTCTACACCCAGCTGGCGGCGGGGGAGGAGTTCGCAGGCAGCTACAAGGTCGTCTCCCTCGATGGCACCTGCGGCAGCTTCCTGTTCGGTGACGAGCGCTTTCGCCTCTGCAAAGGCGAAGAGGTCCTGAAGTAGTCGGCGTAGCCTGGCGATCGATGTTGAGGTTCCTCACCGCGGGCGAGTCGCACGGACGGGCCCTCATGGTCATCGTCGAGGGCCTTCCCGCGGGCCTGCCCCTCACGGTCGAGGAGGTGCAGGCGGAGCTGGCCCGGCGCCGGCTCGGCTTCGGCCGCGGGCCGCGCATGCGCCTCGAGCAGGACGACGTCACGCTGGTGGCCGGTGTCCGGCACGGCACCACCCTCGGCGCGCCGGTGGGGATCCTCATCGGCAACACCGAGTGGCCCAAGTGGGAGGACGAGATGTCGCCCGCCCCGGGACGCACCGAGCGCCCGTTGACCCAGCCCCGCCCGGGCCACGCCGACCTGGCGGGGATGCAGAAGTACGGCTTCGACGACGCCCGCAACGTGCTCGAGCGGGCGTCGGCGCGCGAGACGGCCGCGCGCGTGGCCGCCGGCACCTGCGCGAAGGCGCTGCTCGCCCGCCTGGGCGTCTCGGTGTTGTCGCACGTGGTGCAGCTCGGCCCGGTGGAGAGCAAGGCGGCCGCCCGGCCCGAGCCGCACGACCTGGCGCGCGTCGACGAGTCACCCGTGCGCTGCTTCGACCGCGAGGCCGAGGCCGCCATGATCGCGGAGGTGAAGGCGGCCGCGAAGGCGGGTGACTCGGTCGGGGGGGTCGTCGAGGTCCTCGCGTACGGCGTGCCCGTCGGCCTGGGCAGCCACGTGCACTGGGACCGCAAGCTCGACGGGCTGCTCGCGCAGGCGCTCATGAGCATTCAGGCGGTGAAGGGCGTCGAGCTCGGTGAGGGCTTCGACGTCGCCGGCCGGCGGGGCTCGGAGGCCCACGACCCCATCAGCTGGGACGATGCCTCGGGGGAGTACCGCCGCGACTCGGACCGCGCCGGCGGCACCGAGGGAGGGATGTCGACGGGCGCGCTGCTCGTCGCGCGCGCCGCCATGAAGCCCCTGGCCACGCTCAACCGTCCGGTGCTCAAGACGGTCGACGTGGCGACCAAGGAGGAGACGGTGTCGTTCAAGGAGCGCACCGACGTCACCGCCGTGCCCGCCATGGGCGTGGTGGCCGAGACGATGGTGGCGCTCGTGCTCGCGTCGGAGGCCCTGCGGAAGTTCGGCGGCGATTCCGTCGACGAGCTCGTGCGCAATCGCGACGGGTTCCTCGGCGCCCTCGAGTGAGCGAGCACCGAAGCGGAGCGGAGGCGCGCAGCTCGGTCCAAACAAGCGGCGCCGACCACGTCGTGCTCGTCGGGATGATGGGCTCGGGAAAGACCCGGGTGGGGCGGCAGCTGGCCGGCCGCCTGGGCCTGGCGTTCGTCGACAGCGACGAGCAGATCGAGCGCCGCCACGGCCGCACCGTGCGCGAGATCTTCGAGACCGACGGCGAGCCTGCGTTCCGGCGACTGGAGGCGGAGGCGCTCGCCGCGGCCGTCGGGTCGCCCGCGCGCTCGGTCATCGCCGCCGCCGGAGGTGTCGTCCTCGACGCGCGCAACCGGGAGCTGCTCGCTCGGGCGGGCACCGTGGTCTGGCTGCGCGCCCGGCCCGAGGTGCTGGCGACGCGGGTGGGCGACCACGACCACCGGCCGCTGCTCGGCGATGACGCGTTGGGTGTCCTGCGCCGGCTCGACGCCGAGCGCACCCCGCTGTACCGGGAGGTGGCGGACGCCGTCCTCGACGTCGGCGAGCTCTCGCCCGACGAGGCCGCGGCGCGGATCGCGGAGCTGGTGGCGTGATCACCGTGCCGGTGTCGCTGGACGACCGCTCCTATGACGTCATCATCGGGGTGGGCGCCCGCCACCGCTTGCTCGAGGTGATGCCGATGGGCGTGCACCGGGCGGCGGTCGTCACCCAGCGGGGCATCGACGTCGTCGTCGACACCGGGCTCGAGCAACGCACGTTCCTCATGGGCGACGGCGAGCGGGCGAAGGACCTCGAGACGGTCGAGGAGCTCTGCCGCCAGTTCTCGCGGTGGGGCCTCAACCGGGCCGACGCCATCGTCTCCGTCGGTGGCGGCGTCGTGACCGACACGGTCGGCTTCGCCGCAGCCGTGTACCACCGGGGCCTGCCGGTCGTGCACGTGGCGACGTCGCTGCTCGCCCAGGTCGACGCGGCCATCGGTGGCAAGACGGGCGTGAACCTTCCCGAGGGGAAGAACCTGGTGGGCGCGTTCTGGCAACCTGCCGCGGTGCTGTGCGACACCGAGGTGCTCGAGACCCTGCCGCCGCGGGAGTACCGCAGCGGCCTCGGCGAGATGGCGAAGTACGCGTTCCTCGGCGTCGAGCGACTCCCCGACCTGGCGCTCGATGAAGCCATTGCCGCGTGCGTCCGCTGCAAAGCCGCGATCGTCGCCGCGGACGAGCGCGAGTCCGGGTTGCGCGCGCTCCTCAACTACGGCCACACGTTGGGCCATGCCCTCGAGACGGCCGGCGGGTACGACCTGCGTCATGGCGAGGCGGTCGCGGTCGGGCTGGTCTTCGCGGCCCACCTCGCGCAGCGCGTCGGTCGCATCGACGAAGCACGCGTCGCCGAGCACCACGCGGTCGTCGGCGGCTACGACCTGCCGACCAAGCTCCCCCCGGGCGCGACCCGACAGCTCGACGACCTGGTCGACCTGATGGCGCGCGACAAGAAGGCGCGGGCCGGGCACACGTTCGTGCTCGACGGGCCGCGCGGCGTCGAGGTCGTGCCCGACATCGAGCGCGACGACGTCGTGGCCGCGCTGAAGGAGCTCACGTGAGCGAGGACCGAAGCGAGCGGGTGGTCCTGCTGCTCTCCGGTCCCAACCTGAACCTGTTGGGCGAGCGGGAGCCCGAGGTCTACGGCACCGAGACGCTCGACGACCACGTGCGCACGGCGCGCACGACGGCGGCCGACCACGGGCTCGAGCTCGAGCACGTGCAGTCGAACCACGAGGGTGAGTTGGTGGACGCGGTGCAGCGGGCGCGGGGTCGGTGCGCCGCAATCATCGTCAATGCGGCGGCGCTGACGCACTACGGGTGGTCCCTGCACGACGCGCTGGCCAGCTTCGACGGGATCGTGGTCGAGCTGCACCTCTCGAACCCCAACGCGCGCGAGCCGTGGCGGAACATCTCGGTGATCGCCCCCGTGGCCACCGGGTGCATCGTGGGCTTCCGAGGGCAGGGTTACGCGCTGGCGGTCGAGGCGGTGGCAAGGTTGCTGAAGTGACGTCCGTCCTCACCCTCCCGCCCATGGCGACCGCCCGGCGAGCCGACCAGTTGCGCACCTCTCTCGCAGACGCGGGGTGCGACGCGTTGCTCGTCACCCGGCTCGTGAACATCCGCTACCTCACCGGCTTCACGGGGTCGGCGGCGCTGCTGCTCGTGCGGGCCGATGATCTCGTCTTCGTCACGGATGGGCGTTACGGCGAGCAGTCGGCCGAGCAGCTCGGCGCAGCCGGGGTGGCGGCGACCATCGAGGTGTCGACGACCATGACCGGTCAGCAGGCTGCGCTCCAGGCGGGGGCCACGGGGGTGCAGCGGCTCGGGCTCGAAGCGGAGTCCGTGACCTGGGCGCAGCAGCGGCGCTTCGCGTCCGACTCGTTCCCGGGAACCGAGCTGGTGCCGACGGCCGGCCTGGTCGAGGGGCTGCGCGGGCTGAAGGACGAGGGTGAGGTGGCGCGGGTGCGGGCCGCGGCCGCGGCCGCCGATGGCGCGCTGGCGACGGTGCTGCCGATGCTCGCGGCGCGACCCGAGGAGCGGGAAGTGGCGCTCGCGCTCGAAGTCGAGATGCGGCGCGCAGGCGCGTCGGGCCCGTCGTTCGAGACGATCGTGGCTGCGGGTCCCAACGGCGCCAAGCCGCACGCCCGGCCGTCGACCCGGCGTATCGAGCGGGGGGAGCTGGTGGTGATCGACTTCGGCGCGGTCGTCGACGGCTACTGCTCCGACATGACTCGTACCGTGTGCGTCGGAGAGCCCACCTCGGCCACCGCCAGGCGCATGGTCGAGGTCGTGACCGCGAGTCAGCGGGCGGGCGTGGCCGCGGTGGCCGCGGGTGTCTCCGGCAGGCAGGTCGACGAGGCATGCCGTGCGGTGATCGCCGACGCGGGCTGGGCCGACGCGTTCGTCCACGGCACCGGCCACGGCGTCGGCCTCGAGATCCACGAAGCACCCCGGGTCTCGTCGGCCTCGACCGACACGCTGATGTCGGGTCACGTGGTGACCGTCGAGCCCGGCGTCTACCTGCCCCACGAGGGTGGCGTGCGCATCGAGGACACCGTGATCGTGACCGATCGCGGGTGCTCACCGCTCACCCACGCGCCGAAGGACCTCGTCGTCGCGTGAGCATCTCGACCAACGACCTCAAGAACGGCATGGCCATCGCCCTCCCGGAGGGCCTGTTCACCGTGGTCGAGTTCCAGCACGTCAAGCCGGGCAAGGGTGGCGCGTTCGTACGCACGAAGCTGAAGAACGTCCGCACCGGGGCGGTGCTCGATCGCACCTATCGGGCCGACGAGAAGCTCGAGCAGGCGATCATCGACAAGCGCGAGATGCAGTACCTCTACCGCGAGGGTGACGAGAGCTTCGTGTTCATGGACAACGTGACCTACGACCAGCTGCACATCGAGGCGACGACGCTCGGCGACGCGGTGAAGTACCTGAAGCCGGGCGACACGGCAGTGCTGCAGATGTACCGCGACGAGGTCGTCGGCACCGACCTTCCGGCCGCGGTCGAGCTCGCGGTCGTCCAGACCGAGCCCGGCGTCCAGGGCGACCGCAGCTCCGCCGGGCGCAAGCCGGCGACGGTCGAGACCGGGCTCGTCGTGCAGGTGCCGCTGTTCGTGAACACCGGCGACCGCATCAAGGTCGACACCCGCTCCGGCGAGTACCTCACGCGGGCATGACGTGACGGGCGAGCCGGTGAGCGCGGGGCCGCTGGGCAGCCGGCGTCAGGCGCGGGAGCGGGCGCTGTCGCTCCTCTACGAGGCGGAGGCCAAGAGCTGCAAGCCGGCCGAGGTGCTGGCCGAGCTGCCGGTCGAGCCCGAGCCTTTCGCGGCCGAGCTGGTGCGTGGGGTGGGCGACCATCAGGCGGAGGTCGACGACTACATCCGTCGCTTCGCCCGCGACTGGTCGCTCGAGCGCATGCCGACGGTCGACCGCACCCTCCTCCGGATGGGCGTCTACGAGCTGCTCCACCGGCCCGACGTGCCCACCGGCGCCGTGATCTCCGAGGCGGTCGAGCTGGCCCAGCGCTACTCCACCGACGAGTCGGGCCGCTTCGTGAACGGCATGCTCGGCCGCATCGCGGAAGAGGTGCGGGGCGAGGCGGGAGCGCCGCGCTAACCTGCGCACAACCGTTAACGCCGGTTCCGCGAGGCCGGCACGGATGACAGGAGCCAGGCTTGGCCGAGCGAGAACGCGCCGCAGCCCCCCCGTACGGGGGCGTTTTCGTTCCCCGCACCCGGGTCATGGGCCCCGACGACCTGCGTCGGGCCGTCACCCGCATCGCCCACGAGGTCGTCGAGCACAACCACGGGCTCGAGCACGTCATCGTCATCGGCCTGCAGACCGGCGGCGTGCCGCTGGCGAGCCGGCTGGCGGAGGTGCTGCGCGACATCGAAGGCACCGAGGTGCCCGTGGGCCGGCTCGACGTCGCCCTCCACCGCGACGACATCGGGATCCGCCCGGTCATGCCGGAGGCGCCCACCGACATCCCCTTCGACCTCACCGGCGAGGTGGTGGTGCTGGTCGACGACGTGTTGTTCACCGGGCGCACGGTGCGGGCCGCGCTCGACGCCCTGAACTACTACGGCCGGCCCCGCTCGGTGCAGCTGGCGGTCATGGTCGACCGGGGCCACCGCGAGCTGCCGATCCGTCCCGACTACGTGGGCAAGAACCTGCCGACGCGTCGCGACGAGATGGTGAGCGTCACCCGCGACGGCGTGGAGCTGGGCGAGGTGCGGCGGACCCGATGACAGGCAAGCACCTGCTGTCGATCGCCGACCTCGGGCTCGACGAGATCGACGAGATCCTCCGTCTCACCGACTCCTTCGTCGAGGTGAGCGAGCGGGCGATCCCCAAGGTCCCCACGCTGCGGGGGCGCACGGTCGTCTCGCTCTTCTTCGAGGAGTCGACGCGCACCCGGCTGTCCTTCGAGACCGCGGCCAAGCGGCTGTCGGCCGACACCATGAACTTCTCGGTGTCGACCTCGTCGGTGAAGAAGGGCGAGTCGCTGCGCGACACGGTCGAGACGATCGAGGCGATGGGCATCGACGCGGTCGTCGTGCGCCACGCGTCGGCGGGGGTGCCGTGGCAGATCGCCCGGTGGGTGGACGCGCCGGTGATCAACGCGGGCGACGGCTGGCACGAGCACCCCACCCAGGCCCTGCTCGACTGTTACACGATCCGCCAGTCGCGCGGCTCGCTCGCGGGGTTGCGGATCGCCATCGTCGGCGACGTGAAGCACTCGCGCGTCGCCCGCTCCAACGTGCTCGCCTTCACCGGACTCGGCGCCGAAGTCACGCTGGTCGCGCCACCGACGCTCCTCCCGCCCAACCTCACGGGTTGGCCCGTCGCCGTGAGCCACGACCTCGACGGCGTGCTGCCCAAGGCCGACGTGGTCTACCTCCTGCGCATGCAGAAGGAGCGCCAGATCGAGTCGCTCCTGCCCTCGTTGCGGGAGTACACCGCCCGCTACGGGCTCACGCGCGAGCGGGCGCGGCTCCTGTCCGACGACGCCCTCGTCATGCACCCCGGTCCGATGAACCGCGGTGTCGAGATCGCGGCCGACGTGGCCGACCTGCCGAGGTCGATGATCACCCGGCAGGTGGCCAACGGGGTCGCAGTGCGGATGGCCGTGCTGTTCCTCATGCTCGGGTCGACGGGGGTTGGCCGTGGTGCGTGACCTCGTCGTCCGCGGCGGCACGGTGGTCGACGCCACCGGCACGCGGCGCGCCGACGTGCTCGTGCGCGCCGGACACATCGTCGCCGTGGCCGACGACATCGACCCGCCGGCGCGTGCCGAGGTGCTCGACGCGTCGGGCTGCACGGTCGCGCCCGGCCTCGTCGACCTGCACGCGCATCTCCGTCAACCCGGCCGTGAAGAGGCGGAGACAGTCGACACCGGCGCCCGCGCCGCCGCGCTCGGGGGCTACACGGCCGTCGTCGCGATGCCCAACACCGACCCGGCCATCGACTGCGCAGCCGTCGTCCGCGAGGTGCTCGACCTGGGTTCGACGGCGGCGTGCGACGTGCACGTGGCGGGCGCCATCACCGTGGGCCGGGCGGGGCAGCGACTGGCGCCGCTGGCCGAGATGGCGGCGCTGGGCGTGCGCCTCTTCACCGACGACGGTGCGGGCGTGCAGGACTCGCGGCTCATGCGCCGCGCGCTCGAGTACGCCTCCGCGCTCGACATCACGCTCGCCCAGCACTGCGAGGACGCGGCGCTGGCGAGCGGCGGGCACATGCACGAAGGTGAGTGGTCGAGCCACCTCGGCATCCCCGGCGTTCCGGCCGAGGCCGAGGAGCTGATGGTGCTGCGCGACATCGCGTTGGCGCGGCTGACCGGGACGCGCATGCACTTCCTGCACCTGTCGGTCGCGGCGGCGCTCGACGCGGTGCGCGCGGCCAAGGGCGCGGGCCTGCCCGTCACCGCCGAGGCCGCGCCCCACCACTTCACGCTGGACGACTCGGTCGTCGCGTCGTACGACCCCGTCTTCAAGGTCAACCCCCCGCTGCGCCCGACCGCCGATGTCGAAGCGGTGCGGGTCGCGCTCGGCGACGGCACGCTCGACGCCATCGCCACCGACCATGCGCCCCACACGCAGGAGGACAAGGAGGCACCCTTCGACGAGGCGCCGCCGGGCATGCTCGGGCTCGAGACCGCCCTGGCGCTCGCGCTTACCGAGTTGAGCCTCCCGCTCGAGCGCGTGCTCGCGCTCCTGTCGTGGCAGCCGGCGCGCATCGCAGGCCTCGAGGCCGAGCACGGCGGGCCGGTCGCCGAGGGCCGCCCCGCCCACCTGTGCGTCATCGACCCGGCGACCGTGTGGGTGGTCGAGCCCGAGAAGCTGGCGAGCCGCAGCCGCAACACGCCGTACGGGGGGCGCAAGCTGACCGGCCGCGTGCGCCACACCGTCCTCGGCGGCGAGGCGGTCGTGATCGACGGACAGGCGCAGCGGTGAGCCCGCCGCGGCGGGAGGCGCTGCTCGTCCTGGGCGACGGCACCACGTTCGAGGGCGAGGCGATCGGGGCGGTGCCGCCCGGCGGCGTTGCCACCGGCGAGGTGGTGTTCAACACCGTTCTGTCGGGCTATCAGGAGGTCATCACCGACCCGTCCTATGCGGGCCAGGTGATCGCGTTCACCTACCCGCACATCGGCAACTACGGGGTCAGCCCCGACGACCACGAGAGCCGCCGGCCGCACTGTCGTGGCGTCGTCGTGCGCGAGCTGGCCCGGCGCCCGTCCAGCTGGCGCGCGGTCGACGACCTGGGCACCTGGCTCACGCGCCACGGCGTGCCGGGCATCGCCGGCGTCGACACCCGCCGCCTCACCCGCCACATCCGCGAGGCGGGGGCCATGCCGTGCGCGTTCGGTCCCGTCGGCGCCGGCGCAGACGCCGGCGTGGGCGAGCGAGAGCTGAAGCAGGCGGCGATGGACGAGCCCGGCACCGACGGTGTCGACCTCGTCGCCACCGTCACGTGCGAGGCGCCCTATGTCGTGGACGCGGCGGCGGGAGCCGAGCGCGACGGCTACCCGCTGCACGTCGTCGCCTTCGACTACGGCATCAAGACGACGATCCTCCGCCACCTCGCCCACGTCGCCACCGTCGAGGTGGTGCCCGCCTCGACCGCGGCGGACGACGTGATCGCCCGCGCCCCCCACGGCGTGTTCCTGTCGAACGGTCCGGGCGACCCGGCTGCGGTCACGTACGCGGTCGACACCATCCGGGGGCTGCTGGGCCGGGTCCCCGTCTTCGGCATCTGCCTCGGTCACCAGCTGCTCGCGCGCGCGCTCGACGGTGACACGTTCAAGCTGAAGTTCGGTCACCACGGCGGCAACCACCCGGTACGTCGGGTGGAGACGGGCGCGGTCGAGATCACGAGTCAGAACCACAACTACGCGGTCGTCGAGGGCTCGATCGCGGGTGCCGACGTCACCCACGTCAACCTGAACGACGGTGTGATCGAGGGCCTGCGGTGTCGCGACGTGCCGGCATTCGGGGTGCAGTACCACCCGGAGGCGGGGCCCGGTCCGCACGACGCCCGCTATCTGTTCGAGCAGTTCCGCGCCCTGATGCGAGCGGGCGCGTAATGCCGAAGCGCGACGACCTGCGGACGATCCTGCTGATCGGCAGCGGTCCCATCGTGATCGGCCAGGCGTGCGAGTTCGACTACTCGGGGACGCAGGCCTGCCGTGTGCTCGGCGAGGAGGGCTATCGCGTCGTGCTGGCCAACTCCAACCCGGCCACGATCATGACCGACCCCGACTTCGCCCACCGCACCTACATCGAGCCCCTCGACGTCGAGGTGCTCACGGCCATCGTCGAGCGCGAGCGTCCCGACGCCCTGCTCCCCACCGTCGGCGGCCAGACCGCGCTCAACCTGGCGATGGAGCTCGCGGACAACGGCGTGCTCGACCGCTACGGCGTGGAGCTCATCGGCGCGAGCGTCGAGGCGATCCGCACCGCGGAGGACCGCGAGCGCTTCAAGACCGCCATGACGGAGATCGGTCTGGCGGTGCCCGCCTCGGGCTTCGCCTACTCGCTCGAGGAGGCCGAGCGGATCGGCGACGACGTCGGTTACCCCGTGATCGTGCGGCCCTCGTTCATCCTCGGTGGCAAGGGGTCGGGGATCGCGGCGAATGCCGACGAGCTCCATCGCATCGCTGAGGTCGGCCTCGCAGCCAGCCCCATCTCCGAGATCCTCATCGAGCGGAGCATCGCGGGCTGGAAGGAGTACGAGCTCGAGGTCATGCGCGACCGGGCCGACAACTGCGTCGTCGTGTGCTCCATCGAGAACCTCGATCCGATGGGCGTCCACACCGGTGACTCGATCACCGTGGCGCCGGCGCAGACGCTCTCCGACGTCGAGTACCAGCGCATGCGCGACGCCGGCTTCGCGTGCATCCGGCGCATCGGTGTCGACACCGGCGGCTCCAACATCCAGTTCGCGGTGAACCCCGACGACGGCGAGCTGGTGGTGATCGAGATGAACCCGCGCGTGTCGCGCAGCAGCGCCCTCGCGTCGAAGGCGACCGGCTTCCCGATCGCCAAGATCGCAGCTCGGCTCGCGGTGGGCTACACGCTCGACGAGATCGCCAACGACATCACCCGCGAGACGCCCGCCAGCTTCGAGCCCACCATCGACTACGTGGTCACGAAGGTGCCCCGCTGGGCGTTCGAGAAGTTCCCCGGAAGCTCCGACGTGCTCGGCACCCGAATGCAGTCCGTCGGCGAGGCCATGGCCATCGGGCGCACGTTCACGGAGTCGCTGCAGAAGGGCCTGCGCTCGCTCGAGCACGGTCGCTGGGGCCTCAACTGCGATCCCGCGGAGGCGACGCTCGACGACCTGGACGACGACGAGCTGGTTCGACGGGCCGCCATCGCCACCCCCGACCGTCCCTTCCAACTCGAGGCCGCCCTGCGCCGGGGCATCAGCGTCGAGCGGCTGTACGCGGCCACGCGCGTCGACCCCTGGTTCCTCGACCAGATCGCCATGATCACCGAGGCGCGGGCGTGGCTCGCCGATGTGCGCGTCGACGACATGACCAGACGCGACTGGCGCAGGGTCAAGCGCCTCGGCTTCAGCGATGCCCAGCTGGGGTGGCTCTGGAGCGTGGGCGAGGACGCGGTGCGCGCCCGACGACTGGAGCTCGGTGTCGGCGCCACCTTCAAGACCGTCGACACCTGCGGTGCCGAGTTCGACGCGAAGACGCCCTACCACTACTCGACCTACGAGGACGAGGACGAGGTGCAGCGGAACGACCGGCGCAAGGTCGTCATCCTCGGCTCGGGCCCGAACCGTATCGGGCAGGGCATCGAGTTCGACTACTGCTGCGTGCACGCGTCCTTCGCGTTGCGCGACGCGGGCTACGAGACGGTGATGGTCAATTGCAACCCCGAGACCGTCTCCACCGACTACGACACGAGCGACCGGCTCTACTTCGAGCCCCTCACCTACGAGGACGTGATGAACGTGCTCGAGGCCGAGCGGCCCGACGGCGTGATCGTGTCGCTCGGCGGCCAGACACCGCTCAAGCTCGCCGGGCGGCTGCCCGAGGGGTCGGTCCTCGGAACCAGCCCCGAGTCCATCGACCTGGCCGAGGACCGCGAGCGGTGGAACGCGCTGTGTGCCCGGCTCGAGATCCCCCAACCCGCCGGGGGCACGGCCGCCACCGTCGACGACGCGCTCGCGGTGGTGGGGCGCGTT
>Ga0066710_100001559_pt1 | contig 17314 bp, 19 predicted proteins | sample GraSoiAngelo_159_FD_79666 | JGI IMG/M metagenome (GOLD analysis project Ga0066710, IMG submission 79666) | Grasslands soil microbial communities from the Angelo Coastal Reserve, California, USA - 14_1009_16_40cm | ecosystem: Environmental > Terrestrial > Soil > Grasslands | place: USA... | reverse complement strand
TGTCGCCTACTTCGTCGCGTGCACGGCCGCTTTCGCGATCTCCTCTCCGGTGGGAGAGAACATCGCGCGGCTCCGCTTCGTCGCCGCTCCGATCGCGATCCTGACGCTGTCGCTGCGACGCTGGCAGCCGCGCCTCCTCTGCGCTGTCGCGTTGGCGCTCGCGCTCTCGTGGAATCTGACCCCGCTCGCAGCCAGCTTCATCCACGGCGTCAACGACCCGGCCTCGAACGCGGCGTACTGGTCGCCGACCGTCACGTATCTCCAGAAGAACCTTCGGCCGTCGTACCGCGTGGAGGCCGTCGACACCGCCGGCCACTGGCCCGCGGATTTCCTCGCCCGTGCGCGGATCCCGCTCGCGCGCGGCTGGTTCCGCCAGGAGGACTTTCCGCAGAATCGCGTGTTGTACGGCGAGTTCGGTCCCAAGGCCTATGTCGCCTGGCTGCGGCGAGTGAGCGTTCGCTATGTCGTGCTCACCTCCGCACGTCCCGACTACAGCGCGCGTGCAGAGGCACGCCTGCTGAGAAGCGGCCGTTCGGGCCTCGCCGTCGTCCACCGGACGCCGACGACCACGATCTTCGAGGTCCCGTCGCCGCGTCCACTGATCTCGGCGCCGGCCCGCGTCCTCGCGTTGGGATACGCATCGATCAAGGTTCACGTCCCGGTTCCGGGCACCTACCAGCTCAACGTGACGTACGCGCCCTACTGGCACACGCGCAAAGGCTGTCTCACGCGTGCACCCGACGGCATGACGCAGGTGACCGTGCACCGCACGGGCACGGTGTGGATCACGTTCGCCGTGACGGCCACCCGCGCCTTGGAGGCGATGGTCGGCACCCAGCCCGAGCCTTGCCGCTAGGCAGGGATCAGCCGGGCCTGGCGGTGATCAGCTTGCCGAAGGGATGCCAGGCGTTGGCCGACCAGCGCTGAAGTCTGACCTGCGTGAGCGGGAACCGGCTGGACGGTGTCGTGTGGATGACGATGCCCGGCAGGACGAACGGATTTCCCTTCTCGTCCAGGTGCGTTGCCGCGTTCATCACGCTCTGGCGAGTCGGGTTCTTGCCGGCTTTCTTCAAGGTGTCGACCATCGTGTAGGCGGTCGCCATTCCCGCCGTGAAGTAGCCGTCCTGCAGGTCCCGCGAGTTGACACTCGATCCGTATTTCCTGAGGATCGACTGGAAGAGTTTTATGCCCTTGTCGTTCCGCCAGAGCGGCGCCGCCGGATCCTTTCCGAACACGATCGAGATCGCTCCGTTCGCAGCGCTCTGGGGGACGATCGCCATCAGCGCCGACGCCGACGAGACGTCGTTGACGAAGATCTGCGGCTTCCATGCGAGCCGCGAGACGGCGTTGAAGGCCTGCAACGAGAACTTCCCGAATGCGAACACCATCAGGACGTTGGCCTTCGACGCCTTCAGCTGCGTGACCTGCGGCTGGACGTCAGCGGACGTCGGGTCGTAGCCGACGCTCGCGACAATCGATTTGACCTTCGAGCCGAGGCCGCGCTTCAGGCCCCCGAGCAGGTCGCGCCCGTAGTCATCGTTCTGATAGAGGACTGCGATCTTCGGCTTCTTGATGTTCTTGACGACGTAGCGACCGTAGAGCTCGCCCTCCTCCGAGTACGGCGGGATGTAGCCGAGCGTCCACGGGTACTTCTTGTAGTCACGTCCGAATGTGGTCGCGCCCGAGGCGACGTAGAGCTGCGGGACCTTCGCGTCGTTCAGCAGCTTCCGCACGGCCAGGTTGTTGCTCGTCCCGAGCGAGCTGAAGACGGCGAGAACCTGTTCCTGCTGAATGAGCCGGATGGTGTTGTTGACCGCCCTCCCGGGGTCGTAGCCGTCGTCCAGATAGGTGAATGTGATCTTGCGGCCGAACACGCCGCCTTTGTCGTTGACGTACTTGAAGTACGCCGCGATTCCGCGGGCGACATTGCCGGCGATCGCGGCCTCGCCGCTCAGCGGGACGCTCGAGCCGAGACGGATCTCGGTCGCCGACACGCCCGGAGTCGCGACCGGGCGCGCGCCGGCCGACGTCACGGCGACCGCGGCTACGACTGCACACACGAAGATGACCCTCACGCCCACTCCTCCCTAGGACCGAGTGTAGAACCGAGTTGTTAGCGACCCGAAGAGACGCCGCGCGACCCCGCCCGCGCCCGTTGGCAGGAGCAGCATGACGACGATCAGCACGACGCCGAAGATCATGCTCGGGATGCCTGGCTGCTTCGGATCGAGGTTGAGCGCCGGCAGTTGATTGATCCAGCGCGCAACGGTGTCGGCATGGTTTTGGAGGAAGTAGATGAGCCCCGCGCCTGCGATGAGACCCACCAGGGACTCCAGGCCCCCCACCGCAAGTCCGACCACGAGGTAGACGGAAAGGATGATCGGAAAGACGTCCGGATTGACGTAGGCGTTCGCGATCGCGTAGAGGGAGCCTGCGACCCCGGCGTAGAACGCGGAAATCCCGAACGCGAGCGTCTTGTACGTCGCGAGCTTGACGCCCGACGAGGCCGCAGCCACCTCACTGTCGCGGATTGCCTTCAGCGCGCGGCCGGTCTTTCCCCGCACGAGCAGCCATGCCGCTCCGAGCAGAACGAGCGCGATACCCCAGGTCAGGTAGTACATCCAGTTGTTCGGCGTGGTCGCGAGGCCGAACGGCGGCTTCGCCAGATCGAGGATCTTCCCGGTCGTACCGCCGAGGAAGTGGTCGAACTTCTTCGGCAACTGCGGGAACGACACCGCGATCCCGAAGGTGATCAGTGCCAGGTAGAGACCGGATAGGCGCAATGCCGGAACGCCGACGAGCAGTCCGGCGAGGCCCGCGATCACGCCGGCGATCGGGATCGTCCAGAGATCCCGGATCTGATGTCCGTACACCCCGTTGACGCTGAGGACGGCGGTCGTGTAACCGCCGATCGCCATGAACGCGCCGTGCCCCAGCGAAATCTGTCCGCTGTAGCCGGTGAGGATCGACAGGCCGATCAACGCGATGAAGTACATCCCGACGATCGCGAGCTCTCGGGCGCGGAAGTCGCTGATGAACCGCGGTAGGGCTGCGACGGCGAGCGCGAGCAGCGTGAAGCCGGAGAGCTCGAGCCAGAGTCTCGATCTCATACGCGCCTCACCGCCACGCGGCCGAAGAGGCCGCCCGGGCGGACGAGCAGCAGAACGAGGATGAGCATGAGCGCCGCCGGGAGCTTCAAGGTCGAGCCGATGAAGCCGACGTACCGGCCGAGCAGTGTGATCGTCACGCCGAGCAGGATCCCGCCGACGACCGCGCCGATCGGGCTGTCGAGCCCACCGAGGACGGCGGCCGCGAATGCGTAGAGCAGAATCGTCTGCATCATGTTCGGGTCGAGGAAGACGACCGGGGCGATCATCATTCCGGCGACCGCCCCGAGCACGGCTGCGATTCCCCAGCCGAGCGCGAGCATCCAGCCGACGCGAATGCCGACGAGCCGTGACGACTCGGGGTTGACCGCGGCCGCGCGCAGGGCCAGCCCGAGCTTCGTGAAGCGGAAGAACAGCGCAAGCAGAACGACCAGGCCCACGGAGACCGCGACGATTCCGATGTCTTGCACGCTGATCGGGACACCGCCGACGTCGATCGTACGAGTCGAGAACGGCCCGTGAAACTGCCTGTTCGCGCCGCCCCAGATCACGCTCATCAGACCGTTCAGCAACAGCGCGAGACCCAGTGTCACGATCACGATGGTCAAGACGGGCGCATTTTCGACCGGGCGGAGCACGACGCGCTCGATCGCCACGCCGCCGGCGAACGCGATCGCGAGCACGACGGGGAACGCCGTCCAGAACGACAGGCCGTGGTTCATCAACGACCAGGCGATGAAGGTCGTGAACGTCGCCATCTCACCCTGGGCGAAGTTGATGACGCGCGTGGTGCGGTAGATGATCACGATCGCCAGCGCGAGGCCGGCATAGATCGCTCCCTCGCGGATGCCGGCCGCGAGCTGTTGCGCGAGCTCCGCCCAGGTGAAGGCCGCAACGAGCACTAATAGCCCAGGTACGACCTGCGGACGGATTCGTTGGTGCGCAGCTCGTCGCCCGTTCCTTCGACGACGACCTTGCCGACCTCGAGGACGTAGGCGCGCGTGGCATGCGCAAGCGCCAGGCTCGCGTTCTGCTCGACGACGAGGACAGACATGCCGTCACCACCCTTCATATGCTCGAGCGCCTCGAAGATCACCGTCACCACGATCGGCGCGAGGCCGAGCGACGGCTCGTCGAGCAAGAGGAGCTTCGGTCTGGCCATCATCGCGCGGCCGAGCGCGAGCATCTGCTGCTCCCCGCCGGAGAGTGTTCCGGCCTGCTGGTCGAGGCGGCTCTCCAGCTGCGGGAAGAACTCGAAGACGCGCCGGGCCTCGTGCTTGACGTTGCCGCGTCGCGTATACCCGCCGAGACGCAGGTTTTCCCAGACCGAGAGCTCGCTGAAGGTCCCGCGACCCTCCGGAACGTGCGCGATTCCCGCGCGCGCGGTCGCCTCCGGACGACGCGACAGCTTCTTCCCGGCGAACACCACGTCGCCGCTGCGGCGCACCGTGCCGGAGACGGCTCGCAGCGTCGTCGTCTTCCCGGCACCGTTCGCGCCGAGCACGGCAACCAGTTCGCCCTCGCCGACCCGGAGCGAGATCCCGTGTAGGGCCTTCACGGGCCCGTAACGCGCCTCGACGTTGTGCAGCTCCAAGATCACTACGCCGGCGCGCCCAGATAGGCCTCGATGACGGCCGGGTTCGACTGGATCTCGCTCGGGGTCCCTTCGGCGATCTTCTCCCCGAAGTCGAGCACGTGCACGCGGTTGGCGACGCTCATGACGAGACCCATGTGGTGCTCGACGAGGAGAATCGTCAGCTCGAAGTCGTCCCGCAGCCGCTTGATGAACTTGCCCAGCTGCTCGACCTCCTCGTGACTGAGCCCGCCGGCCGGTTCGTCGAGCAGCAGCAGCTGCGGGCCCGAGGCGAGGGCCCGTGCAAGCTCGACTCGCTTCTGGGTCGCGTACGGGAGCTCCAACGGCGAGCGATGGCGGACCGAATGGAGGTTCACGTAGAAGAGGACGTCTTCGGGGCGCTGCTCGCCGGCTCGAGCATGTGCGCCCACCCTGACGTTGTCGAGCACCGTCATCCCGCGGAAGAGCTCGACGTTCTGGAACGTGCGCGCGATTCCGCGCTGAATAATCCCGCTCGGCGGGGTCTCGAGGAGAGTCTCCCCGTTGAAGCGAACGTCGCCCTCGTCAGGCGTGTAGAGGCGCGTGATCACGTTGAACGCGGTGGTCTTCCCGGCGCCGTTCGGGCCGATCAGCCCGACGATCTCCCCCGCTTCGGCGGTGAAGGAGACGGCATCGAGGGCGACGATGCCGCCGAAACGCCTGGAGACGTTGTCGACCTCGAGGAGGGCCAAGAGCGCCATAGCCTACGGCGAAGCGCCCGGGGAGTGAATCGACCGCGCGGGCCCCCCGTCACACTCCCGGCACGGTGTCTGACACCAGCCTGCGGAGTTGTGACTCCGGGGGCTCCGCTCCACGAGCGGGATCGCTGAGTTTCGTTACGACCTGGTGACACTCAGGCATAGGTGTCTGACACCCTGAGCGCCATGCATCCAACGGCAGAGCGTTTCCAGGCACGCCTCCGGGAGCTCGGCCTCGATGTCGAAGTTCGCGAGCTCGCCGACTCCACCCGGACGGCCCAGGAGGCTGCCGCCGCAGTCGGCGTCGAGGTCGGACAGATCGTCAAGTCGCTCGTGTTCGTCGACGAGGAGTCACCGCTTCTGTGTCTGTGCGCCGGCGACAGGCGCGTGGACACGGACAAGCTCGGTGCCGGAGTGCGGCAAGCCAAGGGCGACGAGGTGCGCGAAGCGACGGGCTTCGCGATCGGCGGGGTGCCGCCGCTCGGCCATGACCGGCCCGTGCGCACGGTCGTCGATGCCTCCCTGCGGCGGTTCGAGACGGTCTGGTGCGCCGGCGGGACTCCGTACGCGGTCTTCCCGGTCGCCACCGAAGCGCTGATCGCGGCGCTTCCGAACGCCGAGGTCCGCGAGATCGCCTAGCGAACTCAGTGCAGGGTTTCGCCCACGCGGCGGGTCTCCTCGTTAGAGGGGGCGCGCCTCCGCGGTTGTCGACCTGCTAGGAAGTCACAGTCGCGGCAGCGCCTCCTCCTTCTGTAAGCGAGGGCTAGCCGTCCTCGCGCCTATGTCCTACCGCGACTTGCTCGAGCGCCTCGGGGTTCAACTCCTCGCCGGGAATGCCGACCACCTTGCCTGCGGTCTTCGCGCGCAGCGTCGCCGTGCGAGCCCCGCCCTCGAGCTGCGCGCGCTCGCCGACGATCGCACCTGGGCCAAGCTCACCCACCACCTCACCGTCGACGACGACCTCGAGGACTCCGTCGAGCACGAGGTAGACGACCGGGGAACCTTCACTTGTGTCCCCCTGTTCCACGAGGATGTCGCCCGAGGAGAGGGATTGCGGACGCGGCTTGCCGTCGCCACCCATGATCTCCAGTGAAAGATCGCGCTCCACCGCGCTCTCGACGGCCGTGACGACCGCGGGGGAGTCCTCATTCCCCCAGGGGGTGTTCTGCTCGTGCGCCTCGCGGTACCACTTGTCGAAGTCGATCGCTCCGCTCTTATGGGTAAGCCCTCCATCCTTGTCGTAGACCCAGTGTCGCGGGAACGGGCTGGCGCCGGCGAGCTCCTGCTCGGAGGTGCCGTCTGCGTGGATCGTGAGCGCAAGGGTCGTCCAGGCGATCGCCGAGTTGATCTGGAAGTAAGGCTTGCCGCGTACGCTCCTCGGCGCCGGCATACCGGTGCGACCACCCGCGGTTTGCGTGAAACGCACCCAGCCGTCACCGACCTCGGCGTTCTGGAGCGTCGGCATGGCAACCGCCGGGACGGCGATCTCCTTGGGTCCGAGCTTGAGCCTGGTCAGCCCGATCCGCCCTCGGCCTGTCTGACCGTAGTCGCTGATCTTGCCGTCCTCCACCTCGATCCACGCCCGCAGCTCGTTCGCCTCGCGAAAGAGATCGGCGCGATGCATGGTCTCGAGGTGGTCGATGCGGTCCGGCGGTGGGTAGTCGTAATGCGCGACACCCATCGTGAACGGGAGCTTCGGCAGCCCTTCGACTGCCTCCGAGGGAATCCACGAGATGGAGGTGACGGAGGACTGGATCCGCATTAAGTGCCCCTTTCGCGACGCGTTGATTTGCGATTGAGCCTATGCCCCGCTCCACGTGCTTACAAGATCAGTGGGCTCCATGATCGGCGCTTGACAGGCGAAGTTCTCGCAGACGTAGACCGCGGGACGCCCGTCGACGAAGTCCTTTCCCTGCAGGAGCGGGACGTCCTCGCTCGGACCGAAGGCGACGACCGCGTTCGGATCGAAGGAGGCGAGAGCGGCGCGCGCGACCTCGGTTTCCGGCCCACCGATCACCGCCAACTCCCGAGGCCGGGAGAAGTGGAGATCGAGAGCGTTGAGAGCGTGTCCGAAGGCCGAAGGGGCCTGTGGGAGCAGGCGTGCCACGAACCGGAAGACCCCCACCGCTTGTCGCTCGAGCTCCGCGTCGCCCCACAAGCGCCCCAGCCGCAAGAGGACGTACGCAAGCATCGAGTTCCCGGACGGCGTCGGGTGGTCGTCGAAGTCCTTCTTGCGCGCAACGAGCTGTTCGCCGTCGACGGCCGTGAGGAAGAAGCCGCCACCTTCGTCGCCGAAGAGCTCGATCGCGAGGAGTGCGAGGCGGCGCGACTCCTCGAGCCAGCGCAACTCGCCGGTTGCGACGTGCAGCTCGTAGAGGCCGTTGGCCACGTCCGCGTAGTCCTCGAGCACGCCTGCATGCCGTGCCTCGCCCGAACGCCAGCTGCGGAAAAGCCGTCCCTCCGGCGTCGACAGCGAGCTAAGGAGGAACGCCGCGAGCCCACGCGCCGCTTCGACGTAGTCGGCTCGGTCGAGGCGCCGCCCGGATTCGGCGAGCGCCGCCAGCGCAAGCCCGTTCCAGGATGCGATCGCCTTGTCGTCGCGTAGCGGCTTCGGCCGCAGCTCGCGCTCTGCGAACAGCCGCGTGCGTGTGTCGCGATCGAGGTCGCCGCGAATGATGAAACGCCCGTGCTCGAAGGGCTGCAGGAGCTCGTGCGGAACGTCGTCGTCCTTCGTCCACGTGTACGTCAGGCCCTCGACGCCGTCGGTGTCGGCGTCCTGCGCCGAGGCGAAGCCGCCTGCGGGCAACCGCAGCTCCCGCAGCATGTAGTCGAGCGTCTCGACGGCGACCTCGCGGTAGCGCTCGTTTCCGGTCACGAGCCAGCCGTGCAGGTACACGGGTACGAGCAGCGCGTTGTCGTAGAGCATCTTCTCGAAGTGCGGCACGAGCCACTCGCGGTCGACGGAGTAGCGGTGAAAGCCTCCGCCCACGAGGTCGTACATGCCTCCGAGCGCCATGCTGTCGAGCGTCTTGGTGGCGGGCTCCAGCTCTCCGCGCCGCAAGAGGAACTCGAGCACCGAAGCCGGCGGAAACTTCGGCGCGGTGCCGAAGCCGCCCCACACGGGATCGAGCTGCTGACGTAACCCCCGCACGGCGTCCGACAGCAACGAGGACGTGAGCGGCTCACGCGACGGCTCCGAGGTCCGGCGCAGCTGCTCCGTGATCGCACTCGCGTCGCGCTCGATGTCCCCGCGCCGATCGCGCCATGCATCCGCAACGGCCTGCAGCAACTGGTTGAAGCTCGGCAGACCGTGGCGCGGTTCGGGCGGGTAATACGTGCCGCCGAAGAAAGGCTCGCCCGCCGGCGTGAGAAACACGGTCATGGGCCAGCCGCCGTGGCCGGTCAGAGAGACGACTGCGTCCATGTACACCGAGTCGACGTCCGGCCGCTCCTCGCGGTCGACCTTGACCGGGACGAAGCGCTCGTTCATCAACGCAGCGGTCAGCTCGTCCTCGAACGACTCGTGTGCCATCACGTGACACCAGTGGCAGGCTGCATAGCCCACGGAGAGGAGGATCGGCCTATCTTCTTCACGCGCGCGCGTGAGTGCCTCCTCTCCCCACGGATACCAGTCCACGGGATTGTCGGCGTGCTGTAAGAGGTACGGGCTGGTTTCGGCTGAAAGCCGGTTCACGCTCGCACCGTAGCTAGCCGCGTACGCGACGCCACGCCTCGACGCCCACGGTGATCAGCGCCGCGAGTCCGAACGCGACGAGCAGGGCATAGATCGGCTGGTCCTTGAACATGCGTCCGCCGAAGTAGCCGAGCAGCCCTCCGTACAGCGCCCACAGGATTGACAGGTGCTGTTCCGCTTCGAATCCGACGACCGCACCGACGGCGTGCTCCGCGCCGTGCAGGAAGCAGGCGACGTCTGGATGAGCGGGACGATCTGGGACGGACGCCGAGCGATTCGCCTCTCAGTCTCGAACTGGCAGACAGAGGACGAGGAGGTCGACCTCGCGCTCGACGCCTTCAGAACCGCCGCGAGTCAACTACCCGCCCACGTGCCGGCGCGGTAGACCTGGCCCTCGAGCCGGCGCCCGAGCAGGCCCTCCAGCCAGGTCGAAGTCTCGATCAGCGCGTCCAGACTCACGCCGGTCTCGACACCGTCGCCTTCGAGCAGGTAGACGAGATCCTCCGTCGCGATGTTTCCCGTCGCGCGCGGTGCAAAGGGACACCCGCCAAGGCCGCCGCACGACGCGTCGAACAACGTCGCGCCGGCTTCGAGCGCGGCGACCGCGTTCGCGTAACCGGTGTTACGCGTGTTGTGCAGATGCACTCCGGGAGCGTGTGTCCGCTGCACGAGGTCGCGGACCTGTCGCGGGGTGGCGACGCCGATGGTGTCGGCCAGGACGACTTCGGCGGAGGAAAAACGCGCAGCCAGCTCGGCGACGACGCCAGGATCGACACGACCTTCGAGGGGACAGCCGAACGCAACGCTGATCGTTACCGTCACAGGCAACTCGGCGCGCTCGATGATGTGTGCAGCAGCAGCAACCGCCTCCTCCACGGATTGGTTCGCGTTTCGCGTGCTGAAGCTCTCCGTGGCCGCCAGCGTGAAGTTGACGCGATCGAGACCGGCTGCGATCAGCCGCTCGTATCCCTTCTCGTTCAGGGCCAGACCCGAATACTCGACACCCTCCCGGCGCTCGATCGCGGCCACCACCTCTTCGGCCCCCGCCATCTGCGGCACTGCATCCGCGCGCACGAAGCTTGCCGCCTCGACACGCCGGATCCCCGCTCGGGCAAGTCGGTTGACGAGCTCCGCACGAACCGCCGGCGCGAGCGTCTCGGGCTCGTTCTGCAGACCGTCACGCGGTCCTACGTCGCAAATCGTCACGCGCACGACGAGGCTACTTCGGCCGTTCGAGCTGCCTCAGGATCTCCCCCACTTCGCCCGCGAGATCCTGCGCCAGCTCGACTTCCTCGTCGTTGAAGTGGCGGCCTTTCTCGCCGTAGACCTCCACGAGCCCCCACGCTCCATCCTCCGCCTCGATCGCGACCATCAGCAACGCGTCGTAACCGAGCTCCTGCAGCAGCTTCACCTCGTTCGGGTCGGGCTCGGGATCGTTCTGCGACACGGTCTGCGGCTGCCGCTCCTCGATCACCAGGCGCGTGAGTGGATAGTCCGAGATCAGATAGCCGTGTCCGAGCCGGTCCGGTTTGCCGCTCTTCTGATGCTGCATCAGGTCGACGAGGAGGTCGCCGATCACACGGGAGATCGTGCAGGCGGGCGCATCGAGCAGCTCGACGTAGGCGCGCGCCGTCGCACCCAGCAGACCCGGGACGGTGGTCTCGGCGCGAAGCCGCTCTCTGACGGCCGCGACGTCGCCGGGCTGATCCACGCTCACGAATCGATCTTAGGGACCGTCTAGTCGTCGAAGCCGGAGGCGTCGACCTTCTCTGGCTCGATCAGCACCTTGACCCTGGTCTCGTCGGGGTTGCGCCACGGATACTCGTCCTCGCCGAGGTACTTCTTCGCGAGCTTGTCGATCTGCGCGTCAGCACCCTCTTCCGTCAGCTCGGCGGGGCCGCTCACCGCGACCCATTTGAACGAGTCGTTCGGATCGACCATCAGTAGCGAAGCCCGCGGATCGCGCTCCAGATGCTTCGTCTTCGCCCGTCCTCGGGCCGTGTTGAAGGAGACCTTCCCGTCCTCGACATCGACCCAGACGATCGTGGCGTGGGGCGATCCATCCGCCCGCAGGGTGGTCACGACACCGACGTTCGGACTCTCGTCCAGGAACCTGCGGGGTTTCTCGCCGAGCTTCGCCATTCCTCACCTCCGGTTGTTTCGACCAACAACGACGCGAGCAGTTAGCGTCTTCCCCCAATGGGCGTCCTCCTACCCGTGGGCACGAAGAAAGGGCTCTTCCTCCTCCGCAGCGACGCCGATCGCAAGAAGTGGGAGCTCGAGGGCCCGCTGCTGCCGGGCTGGCCCGTGTACCACGCAATTGTCGATCCCCGCGACGGCGTCCTCTATGCAGCGACGAACAGCTTCATCTACGGCGGGACCGTGCACCGCTCTCGCGATCTCGGCCGGACCTGGGAGCGCGCCGAGGAGATCGGCCTCCCGGAGGAATCGGGCCTCAAGCTCAACGCGACCTGGCACGTCGAGCCCGGCAACGGCTCGGAACTGTGGCTCGGAGGCGACCCGGGAGTGCTGTTCCGTTCGGACGACGGCGGCGTCACCTGGGAAGTGAACCGTGGCCTCCTCGAGCATCCGACTCGGGAGCAGTGGCAGCCCGGCGCGGGCGGTATGTGCTGCCACTCGATCCAGGTCGTGGACGGCACGATGTACATCGCCATCTCTGCGGCCGGTGCGTTCCGCAGCGAGGACGGCGGCGACAGCTGGACGCCGATCAACAAGGACGTCGCAGCCGATTTCCACCCCGAAAAGTACCCGGAGGTCGGCCAGTGCGTGCACAAGCTGCTCGCGCATCCCGCGCGACCGGACCGGCTGTGGCAGCAGAATCACTGCGGCGTCTACCGGTCCGACGATCGAGGCGACAACTGGGAGCGACTCGACGGAAACGGGCTGCCGTCGGACTTCGGCTTCGCGCTCGCGCTCGACGCTGAGGATCCTGACGTCGCCTACGTCATTCCCGAGGTGTCGGGCGAACAACATTTCACGCCCGACGGCCGGCTCGGCGTTTACCGCACCGCCGACGGCGGCGACTCGTGGCAGCTCGCGTCGAACGGGCTCCCCGACCGCGCCTGGGCGGCAGTGCTGCGGGAGGGCTTCGCGTACGACGACGCCGGGCTGTACTTCGGGACGCAGAGCGGCTCCGTGTGGAGCGCACCGCGCGGCGGGAGCGAGTGGATCGAGGCGGCGGGGAACTTGCCGCCGATCCTTTCGGTCGAAGCTGCGCACGTCTGACGTGGCGATCGTGCTCCTGCCTGGAACTCTCGCCGCGGAGGCGGGCGGGGAGAAGCGCTTCGAGCTCCATGCTGCGACGGTCGGAGAGGCCTTGCGTCAGCTCCCGGTCGCAAACCTCCTGCTGGACGAGGCGGGCCAGCTCCGGCGCCTCGTCAACGTCTTCGTCGACGGTATCGACGTCCGCGGCGGCCGTCTGCTGGATGAGCCCCTGGGCGAGGAGTCGGAAGTCCGGATCGTCGGCGCGATCGCCGGCGGCTGAACGCGGGGGCAGTTTGTGGCTCTGAGCCACTAAAGTCGGAATCAAGGCCGTCCGGGACGGTGCCGATCCTTGATCCGTGCGGGTGATCGCGGTACTCCTCGTCGTCGTCGGCGGCCTCGCGGCACTCGGGTTCGCGCGCCATGAGGAGCGCGTGCGTGAGCAGGACCAGCTGGCGGCGATCGCCAGCGACCTCGCGGGCCGAGCCGTCGGTGTGCGCTGCCCGAGCTTTGTGGCGAGCCTGGTCGATACGCGAGTCGAGGGGGGACGCGTGCAGTTCGACGAGACCGGGCGTCCTGCGAGACATACGGATCTCTCGCCGGAGACGTGCAAGGTTCTCCGTCATCTCGATCGCATCGACTTCACGTGCATCGAGCGCGGCGACTGCGGTTTCAAGGAGTTCTCCGCAGGCTGGGCCGCGCACACGCTCGCCCACGAGTCGTTCCACCTGCGCGGCTTCCAGGACGAGGGCGTGACCGAGTGCTACGCACTGCAGAACACGGCGTTCGTGGCGGAGCGACTCGGCGTACCGAAACAGCAGGCGCAGGATCTCCAGGCCTGGTTGTACAAGCGTGGTTACCCGAACGAGCCCTCGGAGTACCAGTCCCCGCAGTGCTACGCCGGAGGGCCGTTGGACCTCCGCCCGCACGAGTCCCGCTTCCCCTAGTTACTTAAGTGTTGTAGGGATGTTCTTGATCTTGCCGGAGATGATGTCCGCGCGGATCTGCATGACCTTTGCGACTTCGGACTTCGGCACCTTCGGGCTGATCTTGCCGACGGCGACGCCGTTGTCCTTGAGGCCGAAGACGATGTTCCCACCTTTGAACTTCCCGTCTGCGACGAGCTTGATCGCATCGAACACGGCCGTGTCCACCCGCTTCACCGCGCTCGTCAGGATGTGCGGCCCGAGGAAGGACTGGTCGGCGTCGACGCCGATACCCCAGACGTTCTGCTCCTTGGCCGCGTCGAGGGCGCCCAGACCGCAGCCACTCGCCACCTGGAAGATCACGCCTGCCCCCTGCTCGATCTGGTTCAGCGCGATCTGCTTGCACTTCGCCTGATCGTTCCAGTCCTCCGAGTAGGCGTTCAGCGTCGTGATGCCGGGATCCGCGGCCCTGGCTCCCGCCTGGTAGCCGGCGATGAAGCGATCAACGGGCGGCTGCTTCTGCCCACCGACTGAGCCGATGATGTCCTTCCCGGGGAGCCGCTTCTCCTCCAGGCCGGCAAGGTACCCGACCAGATAGCCGGTCTCCTGCTCCTTGAAGAGGAGGCCGAGGAGATTCGCTGGCTTGTGCTTTTCCTCGGTCTGGCTGACGTCCACAACCGCGAACTTCGAGGCCGGGAAGTTCGTCGCCACCGCGTCGATCGCATCCGCCTCGGTGAAGCCGACTCCGATGGTGAGGTCATAGCCGCCGCGCGCGAAAGCCGAGAGATTCGGAAGGTACTCCTGCGACGACTTCGCCTGGTAGACGCGCTGCCCGACTCCCAATTCTCGCTGCGCCCTCAAGAGCCCGACGTACGAGAGGTGGTTGAAGCCGCGGTCGTTGAGGCCCCCGACGTCGGTGACGAGGCCGACCTTGATCTTCTTGCCGCTGCTGCTGCCACTGGTCGTCGTGTTGGCCGTGGACTTCTTGCCGCCCCCACAGCCTGCAGCGACGAGGAGCACGAGGACGCCGAGGAGGGCGAGCGATCTGTTCATTTCTGGCCTTTCCGCTAAGGTTTGCGACTATGGGGCGAAAACTATGAGCGAGCCTACCACGCGGCACCCGACTCCCGCCCACGTGACGCTCGCAGTCGTTCTGCAGGTGCGAGACGGCGTGCTGCAAGCGCTCCTCTGGCAGCGCGCCCGGGAGCCGTTCAAAGGACGTTGGTCGCTTCCAGGCGGTTATCTCGCCGAGCGCGACACCCTCGAGGATTCGATCCGCCGCCACCTCGCGGAGAAGGTCGACGTCCGTGAGCTGTCGCACCTCGAGCAACTCGAGACGCTCAGCGATCCAACGCGCTCGCCGCGCGAATGGCAGCTCGCCACCGCATACCTCGGGCTCGTACCAAGTGACATCGACCCAGAGCTTCCCGGCGACACCGATTGGCACCGGGTCGACGACCTTCCCCCGCTTGCGTTCGACCACGGCTCGATCGTGCTTGCTGGGCGCGAGCGCCTGCGCGCGAAGCTGTCGTACACGAACCTCGGATTCGCGCTCGCACCCGACGAGTTCACGATTTCCGAGCTACGCGATCTCTACGCCGCGGCGCTCGGACACGACGTCTCGGCGACGAACCTCCAGCGTGTCCTGCTTCGTCGTGAGGTCCTCGAGCCCACCGGCCGGCAGCGCGCGTCCGGGCCCACCGGCGGTCGCCCGGGCTCGCTCTTCCGGTTCCGAACCTCCGAGCTCGAGATCACGGATCAGTTCGCCGTGCTGCGGCCGCCGGGACCTGCGCGCCTTCCTGTCGCGTAATTCTCCCGAATGGACCTCCGGGGACTTCCAACTCGTAGAGTCGGTGCGCGATGGCGGGCTCTCGAGGCGACGAGCGCGCCTGGATTCGGGGCGCACAGTCGGGATCTGTCCCCGACCTCGAGGCGCTGTTCCGGCACCACTGGCCGCGCGCCTACCGCGCCGCGTATCTCGTCGTCCACGACTCCGCCGCAGCGGAAGACATCGCGCAGGAGGCGTTTCTCGCCGCGGTGCGTGGGCTCGACCGCTTCGACCGCCGCAGGCCCTTCGGTCCCTGGCTGCACCGAATCGTCGTCAACCGTGCGATCGACTGGTCTCGATCGCGGGCGTTGCGACGTGAGTCGAGCGATGCGCGGCTCGGTCTCGTTGCCGCTCCCGCTCCTCCGGACGGGGAGCACGCGCAGACCCTGGCCGCTGCGCTCGCCGACCTCTCGCCGGAGCATCGAGCGGTGATCGTCATGCGACATCTTCTGGAGTACACCCCGGGCGAGATCGCGGAGGCCCTCGGGCTGCCGCGAGGCACGGTCAACTCGCGGCTTCGGCGCGGCCTCGACGAGCTCGCCGGAAAGCTCGACGAGGAGCTGCAGTGAGTCGCTGGGACGAGCCGGTACCCGGGGAGCGCGAGGGCGGAGACCGCACGTGGAGCGTGGTGCGGGACGCCTTCGAGGAACGAATCCGCGTGCCGCACAAGCGCGACTGGCGGCCGATCGCGATCGCCGCTGCCGTCGGAGCCGTCATTGCCGGGGCCGTGACGCCGCCTGGGCACGCAGTCCTCGGTTCTCTCCGCGACGCAGTGCGCGGCGAGCGGAATGCGGCACCGGCCCTGCTTTCGCTGCCCTCGCCCCACTCTCGGCTGCTCGTGCAGTCCGTCGAGGGAGCATGGGTCGTGCAGAGCGACGGCTCGAAGCGTCTTCTCCGGGGCTATCGCAACGCGACGTGGTCACCGCACGGTCTGTATCTCGCGGCGGTTCACGGCAACGAGTTGCGCGCGCTCGAGCCGAACGGCGCAGTCCACTGGTCGATCGGGCGGGCGGGCGCCATCCGGAATCCGCACTGGTCCTTCGACGGCTATCGCATCGCCTACTTTGCCGGCCCCACGTTGCGGGTGATCTACGGCGACGGAACACATGACCGTGCTCTGACGCGCGATGCAAGGCCAGGCGTGTCAGCGTGGCAGCCGGCATCGCATGCGCTCGCGTACTTGAACCGAGCCGGCAACATTGTCATACGCAACGTCGACCAGCCTCTGCATTTCGCAGTGATCCGCACGCGGCTCACCCCGCGGCAGCTCCAGTGGACGCGCGACGGGCGCCTGCTCGTCGCGACCGGATCGCACGGCATCGGCGTCTTCGCGCAGCGCGGGCCCCAGCAACGGCGGATCGACACCGGCGTCGGAACGATCGAGACGTCGGCATTGTCCCCGGACGGGAAGCACCTCGCGTTCATCGAGACGCGAGCCGGTCAAAGCTCCTTGCAAGCAACCGGAACGACGACGGGTCCGACCCGCGAGATCTTCAATGGAGCGGGGATCTTCAGCAACGTCGTCTGGGCGCCGGACGGCCGCTCCGTCCTGCTCGACTGGAGCAGCGCCGACCAGTGGCTCTTCATCCACTCGCTGTCGGTCGAGAAAGTCGATGCGGTCTCGAACATCAGCGCCGATTTCGGCAAGGAACCGTCGCTCGTGGGCTGGTGCTGTCCGTAGGCGCGTGCTACCGTCAGTGCCGTTCCCGGCGACAAGGAGGTCGAACACATGACGATTGCACTTGCCTCCTTCCGAAGAGCCACGCGGCTCGTCGTCTAGCCGGCACCAACTACACACTTAGCGCGAGTCCGTGAGCTGATCCGCCTCGCCGCGGCGTCGCTTGGGATGCCGCCTGGGAGGACGTACGGGCTCTGCTCGTGCGTCCGTTTCATGCGGAGCTTCGTCGTTTGCTCACTCACAAAGGAGACTCGCTTTGCCTGCTCTGGATGCGCTCGGATGGGACGCCGAACGGGTGTCCGCCTTCGAGCAACTACAAGACGACAATCTGTTTCCGGCCCGCGTGGCGGCGCAGCACCGCGGCGAGTTCGTGCTCTTCGCCGAGGAGGGCGAGCTGCGCGCGCGAGCCGCCGGTCGCCTTTTCTACGAACACGACGTGGGCGGGCAGCTGCCTGCCGTCGGCGACTGGGTCGGGGTGATGCCACCCGCAACGATCGCGGCGATCCTGCCGCGGCGAAGCGCCTTCATCCGCAAGAACGCCGGCCAGGA
>Ga0066710_100001558_pt1 | contig 17320 bp, 19 predicted proteins | sample GraSoiAngelo_159_FD_79666 | JGI IMG/M metagenome (GOLD analysis project Ga0066710, IMG submission 79666) | Grasslands soil microbial communities from the Angelo Coastal Reserve, California, USA - 14_1009_16_40cm | ecosystem: Environmental > Terrestrial > Soil > Grasslands | place: USA... | reverse complement strand
TCCCGAGATCTGATTTAAAGTATTATTTTATTTTAGCATGGTTTTTATCTCGGATATGAGGGATTTCCCAATACTTGTCTTCACAAGAATACAGACACATTGTCAGGATCGCGGGCAAGGACATTCTTGGTACTAAGAAGACGATAATAGGCATTAGTCAGGTAAAAGGCATGGGTTACAATTTTGCAAAATCAATCCTAGACATACTAAAAATAAATCCTAATAGCAACATTGGTTTCCTTACCGAGTCCCAGGTAGAAGAGATTGAGAAGATAATGAAGAATCCTTCTGTGGTAAACATTCCATCTTGGTTTCTAAATAGGAGAAAAGACATTGATTCAGGCGAAGATTTGCATCTAATTACTTCAGATATAGATTTCAATGTTAGAAATGATATTGAGAGAGAAAAAACAATGAGCAGTTGGAGAGGCTTCCGTCACACATATGGATTGAAAGTGCGAGGACAAAGAACTCGTACTACAGGCAGAAAAGGTGGTGCTGTAGGAGTTCGTAAAGGAGGCAAAATACTTCCAGCTGGAGCACCAGCTGAAGGTGAAGCTCCAGCTGCGCCAGGTCAAGCGGCTGCTACAGCTTCGCCAGGTCAACCAGGAACTCCTGCGGCAGCTGCAAAGGGTGCTGCAGTTCCTGCAAAAGACACAAAAGCTCCTGCAAAAGACACAAAAGCTCCTGCCACCAAACCTTCTACGGAAAAGAAGGCAAAATAGGTGAAACGTGGTGGGAGATTATCCGAAGAATTCACGCAAAATGTGGAGGCGGCCAAAACGCCCTCTAAATTATGATCTCTTAAACGAAGAGTTGTATGTACTTGGAACTTTTGGACTTAAGAACAAACGAGAGCTTTGGAAAGCGCATACCGAACTTTCAAGAATCAGAAATCAAGCACGATCTCTCTTGGCACTAACCCAAGAGGTTAGAAGCAAAAAAGAACCAACGTTGATGAAATCGTTGGTAAGGATAGGACTGGTAAAAGAAAATTCCACTCTAGATGATGTATTGAATCTTAAGGTTACTGATCTGCTTTCTCGCAGATTGCAGACAGTTATTCAGAAAAAGGCCTCCATAAAAAGCCCATATCTCGCAAGACAGGTGGTTGTCCATGGTCATGTAATGATTGGGGAAAGAGTGGTCACGGTCCCATCATATACTGTGACTATAGAAGAAGAGAGTCAAGTAGGCCTATCTCCTAAAGTAGATTTGACCAGAACAACGCAACAAGCTTCCAAAGCAGATAAAACTGAACAACCGGCCGAGTAGAATATATACAATTATTAAAACTTGCAATTAGTTTAATACAATTTCATCGAGTTTCTTGTACCTATTTAGGTATAACTTGATTACATTGTTAAAATTCAACACTAATACAGAGCGCTAAAGTTTGTTTTTATGTAGTTGTTGGGGCTTTTTTCTCAGCTAATCGAAATAATTTCTTTCGTAAAAGGAATGCGGCTACTATTCCGACCATAAAAGTTATCCAGCTTACGACAAAACCACTGAGATAATTTTGAATGTCCATGGTCGTTATTATACTAGTAGAGTAATAAGCTGTTGTCTGTCAATCCCAGTATTGGAAATAACAATCGTCCAGTATCATTCTGGCAGACCTTGAATCCTCAGAAACTCTACGAATTTATTAAGGGAGGTCTTGTAGGTATCCTTAGTGAGAATGCTTCTCGACGTCTTAAATTTCTTCCCAGCTAACCGAAGAATCAAGTCGTCTATTGTGTGGATTTCCAATTTTGGAGGTTGTTGGTATTGAGTTTACTTAAAGAGTGTGTTAATGTAATTGTAATATTAAATTATATACAATTATTATTTATCAAGGAATAGAAGGAAATAGAGTATGTGTTCGATTATAGCATACCTTGGTCTTAGTCCGGCTGCACCCATAATAGTAAAAGGACTCAAACGCATGGAGTATCGAGGTTATGACAGCGTAGGCGTTGCTACATTTTCCAATAATCAAATATTAGTAAGAAAGGGTGTTGGCAAGGTCTTAGAAGTAAATAAAATCGCAAAACTTGATGAACTTTCAGGGACCGTAGGAATTGGCCATACGCGTTGGGCTACACATGGTGGAGTTACCGAGACAAATGCTCATCCCCATCCATCAAGTGCAGGTGAGATAGCAATTGTTCACAATGGGATAATACAAAATCATGAGGAATTGAAAAAGGAACTTCAACAGAAAGGATACATGTTCAAAAGTCAGACAGACAGCGAGGTTATTTCCAATCTTCTCCAGTACCATTATGATAAAGTCAAGGAAATAAAGAAAGCAGTGCTTGCGACTGTCGCAGAGTTAAAAGGAGATTATGCTTTCGCGGCAGTTTTTGAAGACGGCACGTTGGCTGCTGCCCGACTTCATGAACCACTAATAATAGGAATTGGAAAAGATGGTTACTTTATCTCAAGTGATGTATTGGGATTTGTAGAACACACGGATGAAGTAATCTATCTCGATAACAAAGAGTTTGTAATTATTAATAATTCTGGAATTAAGGTTTTTGATTTTGATGCGAAACCAGTACAACATAAAATTACTAAGGTATCAAAGGAATTTGCTGATGCGTATAAAGGAGATTATGCTCATTTCACCCTCAAGGAGATTTCAGAGCAACCTGCAACAATCCCAAATGCGTCCAATAGCACCAGACTTGAGCTCGATTTGGCAACCGATTTTGTTAAACACGCAAAGACTCTTTACATTACTGGAAGCGGAACTAGCTACAATGCAGCACTCATAGCAAAATTTCTATTTTCAAAATATGCAAAAATAAAGATTGAACCCATAATATCAAGCGAGGTCCAGTTCTCACCTAATATGTTTGAGCAACAGTCTATTCTGATTGCTTTATCTCAAAGTGGCGAGAGCGCAGATGTACTTGAAGCTGTGAAGATTGCAAAAGACGCAGGAGCAAAGATTATTTCCATTGTAAATATGATGACATCGTCTTTAGTTCATCTATCATCTATTTCTATAGGGCTAAATTGTGGACCAGAAATAGGAGTAGCGGCCACAAAGAGTTTTACATCACAACTTACTGTCTTATACAAAATAGTTGACAAGATATGCGGAAATTGCATTGGTTTAGACCTCAATAAGGTTTCCGAGTCTATTACGAAGATTCTCTCTGACCATTCAGGAATTCAAGAAATTGCGAGAAAGCTCAAGGACATATCAGATATTTACGTGCTGGGCAGAGGTATCCATTATCCTATTGCATCCGAAGCTTCGCTGAAGTTGAAAGAGCTTACTTACATACATGCAGAAGGCCTTCCTGGCGGAGAACTAAAACATGGTCCACTTGCATTAATGGATTCGAATACATATGTAATAATGATTAATCCTAATGATTCCACTTATTCAGATACTTTAACATCTGCGCAGGAAATAAAGGCAAGAGGTGCAAAAATAATTGGAATTTCTGATAAGCCAAGCGACGTCTACGACTATTGGGTTGAGATACCACAGGTAGATGAATCAGTGTATCCAATTATAGAGATAGTGCCTGTTCAACTTCTGGCTTATTATGCCGCTCTTGAGAAAGACACTGATCCAGATTATCCAAGAAACTTGGCAAAATCGGTAACGGTCAAGTGATTCTTCTGTATTCTTTTTCAGTAAGAGAAAGCAATTTTTCTGAATTTATGCCGGTTTTTAGCATGCATGCTATAGATGCTCCTCCGGCGCCAGCTCCTTCTTTTACAAATCCCTCTGAGTAAGAACGGAGTCCTGGAATAGTAGATTGACCAAGCTTTAGTTTTGCGACGAGTATTGGCACGTCTAACACTTGTTCAATTGCCCCAAGCAAATTAGCTGATTTATCTTCTGCAATGTATGAGGTTGTACCTACAACTGTATTCTTACCCTCAAACCCTAATTTTTTAGCAAAACATAAGACTGCGGCCATTTGAGTCCCTCCTGCTAGCATTACCTTTGATACTTCCGATGCAGTACTAAGAATTCCAGCCATTGTTGGGATCATTGGATCACCCAGTTGTGCAACTACGTCGAATGGATCTTTTGAATCAAGTCTCTTCAAGGCTTCCTTTATAATACGAATTTTTAGTTCGATGGGGTTTTTAGGCATACTACTGCTAACTAGCGTCTTTACGCCAAATGCAACAAGTACTCCCAGCGCAGTGGTAGTACCTCCCGGTACACTTTCTCCCACGACAAGACATTCAGTTGAAGCTCCCAGAAATCTTCCAATTATTCTTCCATACTCAACAGCTTTTCTGACTTCTTCTTGTCCTAGTGCAGGTTCATTTGCTATGTTTTTACCATATTCTAATCCCATATCTATAAAAGGAAGTTTGGGTGGCACTTTACTACCTGCGTTTATTACAACGCTAGGTATACTTCCTGCCTCCAAAGCTGTTTTAGTCAATAAGGCCGGTGTCGGTTTCCCATCCGGTGTCATTGGAATAACGGATATGCTTTTGCAATTTCCGTAATGAATGAACTCGGCATCAGCGGGACCTGTATATTTTATTAGATCAGGATGTTCTCCAGCTATTGTAATTCCCGGTATCTCTGACGTTGCAGTATAGGAGATAACTAGAGAAAATGCGAACTTTCGTTGTTCTGTTTGCTTGATAAAATCCAATCCCTTTTGCTTGTTTCCAAGCACATCTATGTCTTGCAAGGATCAATCACTATTCATAAATTCCAAAAACTCATTTTCTGTTCTTGGTTGAAGCACGAAATTTGTTTTTTTCTCTCTCCCAATTGTTGACGTTGGAGAATTTCCATAATTGTGGCCTGGATAGAGCATAAGATTTTCATCCATTTTACTGATAAGACTAAACAAACTGTAATAAAGCTCTCGTGCACTGCCTCCTGGTAGATCTACTCTGCCACAATTACCGACAAAAAGAGTATCGCCTGAAAAAAATTTTCCGTCACCGACAAGGCATATGCTGTCTTTGGAATGACCCGGGGTATGAATTACTGTAAGCTCCGAGTTACCAAAACTTATCTTATCTCCATCCGAGACACGAATATCGCTTCGGAGAGTAGAAGCAGTGTGTTGAATTATCTTGGAACCTGTTTGCATTGCCATTGCATCATTCCCAACGGTATGATCGAAATGATGGTGAGTGTTTATGATATATTTTACTTTCAAATTATTTTTCTGTATGACTTCAATCAACTGATCTAGATCCCATGAGGGATCTATGATAACGGCTTCGTCTGTCTCTTCGTCTTGTACCACATAAGTGAAATTCTGCATATTTCCTACCTCAAGCTGATAAACCTTCATAAGACACCGATCTCTGCTTCTGGAGGTATTCCTATTTTTTCGACGATTATCGTTCCACACATATCAGTCCTACTTGGCATTCCAGTTTTCATTTTGTGAAATGTGATGGTAACATCTGCTTTAACGCATTTGTCATCCACATTTCCGGTATCTGGATCCATACCGGAGGGTACGTCTAATGCTAGTTTGAAAGCTGGCGATTTGTTTATCAAATCCATGGCAGATGCATACGGTTCTCTTATTTTACCCGAAACGCCAGTTCCTAAAATACCATCCACGATAATGTCTGCGTCGACGTCAATTTCCCTAGGATCTGACGCAATTATCAAGGTTATTGAATTCATTTTTTCTAATAACTTCCAGTTAGATCTTGCTTCTTCGGTTTTTATCTTATCTGGATTTCCGAGTAGTAGAACGACTGGCTCACAACCGAATCCTGCCAAATGCCTTGCTATAACAAATGCATCTCCACCATTATTTCCAAGACCCGCAAAAACCAATACCTTCTTTTCAGACAAAGCCGAAAACTTTTCTACAATATACCTTGCTACCGATGCTCCCGCATTTTCCATCATAAGTTTTCTAAAAAAGCCCATTTGATGACCATTTTCTTCAATTTGCATCATTTGCTTTACAGTAATTTCCATACAGTTTGAGAATTTTATGCCAAATAAGTACTCATCTCCAAACTTTGAAAAACATTTGTTTTAAGATTGTTAAATGCGGGAGAAGGGATTTGAACCCTTGAAATCCTAAGATACTAGCCCCTCAAGCTAGCGCCTTTGACCAGGCTGGGCGACTCCCGCAGTTGCAATACCCATGCATGGTTTTTATAAGCCTTGATTACTTTTTGAGAATGTGCTAATTCCCGTAAGATGTTTTACTTGTGGAAATCTCATTGCTGATAAATTTAAGGAGTATCAAAATCGCGTTAAAGGTGGAGAAGATCCTGCTAAAGTACTTGATTTGTTTGGTTTCAAGCGATATTGTTGTAGAAGCATGTTGTTAACATCAGTAGAAACAATCCATCAAGTGATTCCATTTTACGAAGCTATAAGGAGAAGGGAGCAAGAAGTTCGATCCGAGCTAGAATAGGATGGCACGGATTACATCAATTAGGGGACGGCTTCTCTACAACAGTAGAGGAAATAAAACTATAGAGATTGATGTTATTTCTGACCACAAATGTTTGGGTAGAGTCTGTGCCCCATCAGGTGCAAGTGTTGGCAAACACGAAGCAACAAGTTTTCCAGAGAATAAACCAGAAAAGAGCCTTGAGATTCTTAGGCAAAATGAAAAAAAATTTGTGGGTCTAGATCCCTCCAATTTAAAATTAATTCACGAGAACCTAAGAACCATTGATTCGACTACTAATTATTCAAAGATTGGAGGTTCAGTTGCATTTGCTCTAACTATTGCTTCAATTGATTCTGCGTCAAAATCTCTCGAAGTTCCCATTTTCAAATTATTAAGTACTGATTCGAATCTCAGGTTTCCCTTCCCCCTTGGTAACATCCTTGGAGGTGGAGCGCACGCAGGTCCAGGAACACCGGATATTCAAGAGATATTGGTTTGCGCTATTGGTTCGAAGACTATTCGAGATTCAATCGAAGTCAACTTCGCTGTTCATAAAGAACTCGGAAAAATTTTAGCAAAGAGAGATCCGGGCTTTACAAATGGTAGAGGAGACGAGGGTGGATGGGCTCCAAAGCTGAAAAATGATGAAGCCTTAGAAGTATGCGCTCGAGCATGCGAACAACTTGGTTTCACTTTAGGAAAAGAAGTTTCATTAGGTGTAGATTTTGCTTCCTCTACACAATGGAACGAGAAGAAAAACAAGTATGTTTATGAAAGGGCAGGTTTTGAGAACAGCCTGGAAGAACAGATCGAATTTGTATCTAGCATAATTAAAGAATACAAACTTGCATATGCCGAGGATGCGGTTCATGAAGAAGCATTTGATGAGATGTCTATTTTGACCAAAAAATTTCCAAATGTTTTGATAACAGGTGATGATCTGTTGGTAACAAATAAAGAGATCCTAAAGCGAGTAGAAAAAATAAAGGCATGTAATGCTACAATTTTGAAGGTAAACCAAGCTGGTAGTCTTTATGATGCACTTGAATTTGCGAAAGAAGCTACTAAAAATAACATAAAGATAATCACTTCTCATCGTTCTGGTGAATCAGTAGATTCACACATATCACATATTGGAATTGCCACAAAATCAAAGATGTTAAAAGTAGGCATAGTTGGCGGCGAGAGGATAGCTAAACTCAACGAACTACTACGCATTTCAGAGTATGATTTAATACGTGGAATGGTAGAGATTTAAAAACACAGTATGAGTAAGCAAGAGGAGTCTGAACGTCTAGAAAAATATGTTCTTTCCACTGGCATGCGCGTAGGAACGCAGGTAAAGACAAAATTCATGATTCCTTTCATTACAAAGGCTACAAATGAGGGACTCTACATTATTGATAGTAAAAAGACATTGGCACGAATTCAAACAGCTGCCAAATTTATCAACAGGGCAGTCATTTCAAAAGTTCTTGTGTGTTCAGGAAGAGAGTATGCGATCACTCCACTCGAGAAGTTTTGTGAGCTTACAGATGCAACACCCATGCTTGGAAGATTTATGCCTGGTACACTGACAAATCCACTTTTACCGTATTACATAGAACCAGAGTTAGTTATGGTCTCAGACCCTCAAGTAGATGAGCAAGCCGTTATAGAGGCCACAAATGCTGGGATTCCAGTAATAGCTATATCTAACACTGATAATGTTACGTCTAAAGTAGACCTGGTCATACCAGCAAATAACAGAGGTAGAAAATCATTGGCTGCTATCTATTGGTTGTTAGCTAGGGAGATTCTGTTACAAAAGGGCAAACTGAAAGGCGACGAATCGATGAAATATGAAATCGATGACTTTGAGACCAAAATAACTGAAGAAGAATTAGAAGAAGAAACCGGAAGAATTCCTTCTATAAGAACAAGATCCCAGAGGCAATAACACAATGCAGGTAAGAACACCAGCTGTTGCTGGTATGTTCTATCCAAAAGCACAGAAAGAGTTGAAGTCAACTATAAGAGATTGTTTTCTTCACAAGTACGGTCCGGGAAACTTACCCCCCTCAACTAGTAATGAAAAGATTATTGGCGTAATATGTCCTCATGCAGGTTACATGTATTCTGGCCCAGTTGCAGCTAATTCGTATTATGCTATTTCATCGCAACGACCAGAGCTTGTAGTAATTATTGGGCCTAATCATTGGGGGGTTGGGCGAAATATTGCTACGATGAAAGAAGCTGTGTGGAAAACTCCTCTTGGTGATATTGAAGTAGATACCGAAGCCGCTATAGAAATAAACATAGTTTCAAAGATTATTGAGCTAGATTTTTTTTCACATACTAGAGATCACAGTCTGGAAGTTCAATTACCAATGCTGCAGGAAGTATATTCTCACAAATTCAAAATTCTTCCAATAATCTTGATCAATCAAAATTACAATGCAGCAAAAGAGGTAGGCAAGGCTATAGCAAAGATAGCTAAGAATAAGAAGACCGTGGTAATAGGTTCATCAGACTTTACTCATTATGAAGAGAATGGCTTTGCACATAAGCAGGACAAGGGATTAATTGAACCCATATTAGCTATGGATATTGATAAATTTTATAGAATTTTGCAAGAGGATCAAGTCAGTGCGTGCGGGTATGGAGCGATGGCATCTACCATGGTAGCTTGCAAAGAACTCGGAGCCACTAAAGGCACCTTGACAAGATATGCTACAAGTGGTGACATAACAGGCGAAAAAAGCTCAGTGGTAGGATATGCTTCGATAATTTTCTCATGAAATCAATAGCGTCAGCTCCAGGAAAGGTCATCCTTTTTGGAGAACATTTCATTGTGTATGGGGTAAAAGCAATTCTTTGTTCTATAAACAAGAGAATTGTTGCTACATCACGACTTTTAGATGAAAGAAAAGTGAAGATAAGATCAGTTCTTGGAGACGCAGAACTTGACATTGATTGTTTATCTGAGCTAGATGCGGTTACTAGCAGATTCATGAAGCCGTTCTTTTACATTGCAAAAAATGCATTAGAAGATTATGGAAAGGATAAAGGAATCGAGATAGTCCTAGAATCACAGATACCAGCTGGCATAGGTCTGGGTTCATCATCAGCTGCATGCGTTGCTGTCACTGCTTCAGTTAATGGATTATTTGTGAGGCTATCAAAACAAGAAGTGGTAAAGAAAGCAATAGAAGCAGAGCGCATCATATTTAAAGAAACGCCTGGGGCCGATACATCTGTCTCTACATTTGGTGGTCTAATGTTATACGACCCTAATAGTGGCTTTCAAGAGATAAGTTCGAATAACGACCTAGCTTTCATCATAGCAAATTCTTCCCAAGTTCATAATACACAAGAAATTGTAAGACAAGTAAGAGTATTCAAAGAAAAAAACGGCAATTTTTTCAATCAACTGTGTGAAAAAGAAGCTGAAATAGTTAATGAGGCACTCTTAGCACTGCGAAAAAACGATCTTAAGATGCTTGGATTGCTAATGTTAAAGAATCAAGACCTACTTCAACAAATTAAGGTATCTACAGAGAAGATTGATCTTCTAGTTAGAGAAGCAAAAAAAACGTCCTACGGAGCAAAATTAACAGGAGCAGGCTTTGGCGGTTGCATAATATCCCTTGTGGATAATTCTAATTCAGCTACTACTGTTGACAATCTGAAAAAGATTTCTGATTGTTTTCCGGTGAAAATTGATTATCAGGGTCTTCTGTATATTTAGCCCGTAGTCTAGATATTCGGTTGTTAGGCATTGCGAGGGAAGCAAGATACGCAATATTACCACGTATGTGTTGAGGAAGCCACTACGATGACCTAATATCGTGACAATTTAATCCAGTCAACAAGACAAATAGGAATCCAAATCTTAAGGGAGATACTTTTTAAAACCGACGATATCACTGTTAAAAATCATGATTTTAGTCAAACTGGGGGGATCTATAATTACAAACAAAGAAAAACCCTTAACAGCAAATAGGTCTTTGATAAGAAGAATCACTTCTCATCTGAGAAAAGTAGAGGAACCACTTATAGTTGTACACGGAGGGGGTTCTTATGGGCATTATTGGTCAGTCAAATACGACATGCATACAAAACCTTCCAGATACAGCATAAAGGGTATTTCACTAGTTAAGAATTCCATGGTGGAATTGAATCAAATTATACTTGAATCGTTTCTTGAATCTAACCTTAGACCATATTGTTTACCCCCTAGCAATTTCATGCTCGCTGGCAAGCCCATAGTGAAAAAAGTAAAAGAGATCTCAAAAATTGCAAAGATACGTTTGATTCCTATTTCTTACGGAGACGTAATGTGGTATGGAAAAAATAAGTTCTATATTTTGTCAGGGGACAAAATCATGGGAATTCTTGCCAGGATATTGAAGCCACGGTTAGCAATTTTTGTAACAAATGTCGATGGTATCTATTCTGATATGAGAACAAAAAGGCTGATCCACGAGATAACCGTAGAAAAACCAATCATGTCAAAAGTTTCCATGGATGTAACTGGAGGAATGAGTCGCAAAATAAAGGAGGCGGTTAACATATCGAAAAATGGCACAGATGTTTTCTTTGTTAACGGAAACGTTCCCAAAAGAGTAGTAAATGCAATAAGCGGAAAGGGCTTTGAGGGAACAATATTCAGAGGGTAAGATAGAGAGATGGAATATCTAATTCTTGTTGACAATAATGATAATCCGATAGGAAGTGATGAAAAAGCAAAATGCCATTTGCCAAATGGCAAGCTTCACAGGGCCTTTACTATATTGCTGTTCAATAAAGATGGCAAACTCCTATTAACACAACGCAGCATGAGTAAGATGCTTTGGCCTGGAGATTGGGATGGAACAGTAGCAAGCCACCCAAGAGAATCTGAGACATATGTTTCTTCTGCAGAAAGAAGATTACCAGAGGAGCTTGGAATAACATGTAAATTGGATTATTTGTTCAAGTTTGAATATCACGTTCCATACAAAAACATCGGTTCAGAGAACGAGATCTGTGGCACTCTGATTGGAATATTAGAGGAACCAGAAAGAATGAGGCTTGTAAAAGACGAAATCTCGGCAATCAGGTGGATCAGTCTGGATGAACTTTTGGCAGAGATAAAGAAATCACCGAGGACTTTCTGTCCATGGATGTTGGTTGCATTGTATTTGTTACCTGGATCAAACAAGAACATAAATGAAAAACACAAAGAGATTCTCCAAATGTGGATGAGATCTGATTATAATGCTGATCTGAATGAACCACTGAAATATCATTTTCCAGATCACAGGTGGGAGTTGAAGAGATAATGAAAATGAGCAGACTCGTGAAAAATGCAAAGAAAATTGATTCATATTTATTGTCCAGATTGGACGGCGAACCTCGCGACCTCTACAAAGCTGCAAGATACCTGATTGAACATGGAGGAAAACGATTAAGACCATACATGGTAGTAAAGAGTTGTGAGCTGTTAGGTGGAACTGTAAAACAAGCAATCCCAGCAGCCGCCGCAATTGAAATGATACATAATTTCACTCTGGTTCATGATGATATCATGGATAATGATGAAGTTAGACACGGTGTTCCCACTGTTCATGTCAGATTTGGAGTTCCCATTGGAATTCTTGCGGGAGACCTGTTGTTTTCAAAAGCATTTGAAACTATTTCCACTGCTTTTGCAACAATGCCTAAAGATGTGGGTATGCCACTAGTATCCAACTTGGCTAGAGCCTGTTGCGATGTATGCGAAGGTCAGGTACTTGACATTACGATGGCACAATCAAAGAAGATACCAAGTGAGAATCAGTATATAAAAATGATAGAAAAAAAGACATCATCACTTTTTGTTGCGTCTTGTGCAATGGGTGCTATCTCAGCCAAGAAAACAGAAAGAGATGTGAGAAGGCTTTCAACCTTTGGAAGGAATTTAGGATTAGCCTTCCAAATAATTGATGATCTGATTGGTGTAATAGGAGATCCAAAAGTAACAAGAAAACCTGTTGGAAATGACATCAGAGAAGGGAAAAAGTCACTTCCCATTCTCATGGCTATCAGGAGAGCAAAAGGACAAGAAAGGAAAGTGATCCTTAATGCTTTTGGAAATTCTTCGGCGTCAAAAAATGAATTAGAAAAAGCTGTGTGTATGATATCTTCACTTGGAATAGAAAAAACGATAAGAGAAAGTGCCTCTCGCCATTCCAACGTAGCAAAAAAATCAATATCAATCTATGATGAAGTTCCTGCAAAAAATGAACTGCTCTCCTTACTTGATTTTGTAGTGGGGAGGAGCCTATAGTTGGATGATGAACTAAAGAGAGTAATACGCGGAATTGCTCTTCTAAATGCTTCAGAACATGATGGTAAGACTAGGAATGATGCAGTGATATCCAAGGTAATTGGTGCCAAGCCAGAACTTCGTGGAAAGATAAAAGAGGTTATTCCTTTAATTGGAGAGATAGTCAGTGAAATAAACAAGCTTTCACTTTCATCCCAGAAAGCAGAGCTTGATAATAGCTTTCCACACTTGCTTGTAACAAAACCGAAACAGGAGAGGTCTGGATTACCCCCTCTCGAAGGAGCAGAGCATGGTAAGGTAGTTACTAGATTTCCTCCAGAACCAAATGGATACCCACACATTGGCCATGCAAAAGCCTCGATAATTGACGAAGAATATGCAAGGATGTATGGAGGAAAATTAATTCTAAGATTTGACGACACAAACCCTGAAAACGAGAGACTGGAATATTATGCAGCAATCAAGGTGGGATTGGACTGGCTTGGGATAAAGTACGATATTACAAAAAATACTTCTGATGACATGGATTTGATTTACAAGAAGGCAGAAGAATTACTTGCATCTGGCAATGCCTATGTCTGTACATGCGACAAGGAAACAATAAGCAAAAACAGACGCGAAATGTTATCTTGTAAATGTAGCACTGGGAGTATAGAACAGAACACCAAGCGATGGAATAACATGTTTGAAAAATACAAACCAAGAGAAGCTATCGTTAGATTCCGAGGAGATATGAGTTCTGAAAATACAGCAATGCGAGATCCCACCTTATTGAGAATAATAGATGAGCCTCACCCCCTTCATAAGGACAAATACAGGGTATGGCCAAACTACGACTTTGCCGTAGCAATTGAAGACAGTATTGATGGAGTGACTCATGCCTTTAGAACAAAAGAGTATGAACTTAGAAACGAGCTCTATTACGTAATTCTCGATAAACTTGGATTAAGAAAACCTAAGATGATGGAGTTTTCAAGACTTGAATTTGAGGGAATGCCCGTGTCCAAAAGGGTTTTGAAACCTCTTGTAGAAGAAGGAAAAGTTTCTGGGTATGATGACCCGCGACTTCCAACTCTTGAAGCCCTTCGAAGAAGGGGAATTGTTCCTGAAGCGATCAGGAAGTTTGTTCTTTCCCTTAGCTTTACAAAATCTGACACACTGGCTCCTTTTGAAACCTTGGAGTCTTTTAATAGAAAAATTATTGATTCTACGAGTATAAGACTATTTGTTGCCGTCCATCCTGTAAAGCTGACGGTAACAAATAACGGTCTTACAGAGATTGAGATACCTAATCACCCTCAAAAAGACATGGGAAAAAGAAGAATTCAGCTCGATGGTAGCTTTTACATTTCAGGGGAAGATGCAAGTCGCCTCAAGGTGGGGGATGAGATAAGACTATTAGAGCTATATAATATCAAAATAACAAAACTTGGCTCTGACATAGAAGCGGAGATGACGGGAATCGAATTTAAACCAGAGATTCCAAAAATCCAATGGATCTCAAGAAAGAATGCGGTAAATATCGATATTCTTATTCCAAAAACACTTTTTGTAAATGAAAAATTTAACGAAAATAGCTTGGAACGTATGCAAGCTCTAACAGAACCATACTACTTAGAATTAAATGTGGGTGCAGAAATTCAATTCGTACGATACGGATATTGCAGAAAAGATTCTGCAAATCAAGTCATATACACACATAAGTGAAGAAAATGAAAATTGCGCGGTTACTGAAAGAAAATATGGAAACATATGGTTTTGTCAATGGAGATAAAGTTTTGACTAGAGAAAATATGACATCGCAAACAGGTGTCCCTATACCTCAAAATATCAAAGATTTTCTTTTTGATGGCTGGTTTGATGAAATAAAATCAAAGGCGGGTCAACTGAATTATAATGAGAAATTACCTGGTTTCAAGTTTCTTGCACCAATTCCAAATCCGTCAAAAATAATTTGTTTGGCCTTTAATTACAAGGATCATGCAAAAGAACAGAATTTGATCCCGCCAGATGAACCGAGCATTGTGATAAAACCTAGGTCTACACTCAACGGTTCCACTTCTGATATAATATGTCCTTCATTTGTATCAAAACTTGACTATGAAATTGAGCTTGCCGTGATAATCGGAGCTAACTGCAAAAACATATCCGATAAAGAAGCTAAAGATATCGTTTTTGGGTATATGATCCTAAATGACACTTCCTCTCGCGATATACAAGCAAAAGACAAGCAGTTTACTCGCGCTAAGGGATTTGACACATTTGCACCTTGCGGACCATGGATCACTACCGCAGATGAGATACCAGATCCTCATAACCTCAAAATGGTTACAAAGATAAATGGCGTTGTCAGACAGAATTCTTCAACGTCAAATATGTTTCTCAATGTCTATTCTATAGTGTCAATGTTAAGCAAGGTAATGACACTAGAAAAGGGCGACATAATATCAACTGGTACACCCGCTGGTGTTATGCTCAACAAGCCTGATGCAATATTCTTAAAAGATGGCGACAAGATTGAGATGGAAATAGAAGGACTTGGAAAATTAGAAAACACTGTTAAGGTTCGTTTAGCATAGAGCACGCAAAGTCGAAATTTAACATTAAAAATTATTAAGAGCGATTTATGTCAATCTTGGCATGGGAAGGATAATTGTTGGTAAAGCTTCAGATATTTCACCAGGGAAAATGAAGAAAGTTACTGCAGACGGAAAAGAGATACTTGTAGTAAATGTAGACGGGATATACTGTGCCATAGATGATACTTGTACTCATGCAGGTGCAAGCCTTTCAGAAGGAACCTTGGATGGTTCTGTTCTTACGTGTGGCTGGCATGGAGCAAAATTTGACTGTAAAACAGGCAAACTTTCTTCGTTTCCTGCCAAGATCAAAGACCTAGGCTTGTATAAAGTGGTCATAGAATCAGAAAACATCTTTTTGCAAGTATAGATGGAAACTTTATAAAATAATTACATTTAGCATAGCATGAATGGTACAATGGTCGAAAAAAAGAATCAAAATACTGAGACACTTAACATGGCCATTAGTACACTAGAAGAAATAGTAGCAAATCCTTCTACACCAAAAAATATAAAGAAAAATCTAACAGATCTTTTAATGGAGTTAAAGAAGCAAGATTACTCTGTTTCTGTAAGAGCTGCAAATGCAATTAGTGCTCTAGATGATATAACACAGGATCCTAACATGCCATCATATGTTAGGGTAACTCTATGGCAAGCAGTATCAGCCTTGGAAAGGATAAGAGAATAAATTTAGCATAAAAATTTTGTTCTATTGTGAAAATAGAGGAATATATTAGATCACTTCCTCAGTCAATTATAACAGGCGAGGATGTTGAATTACGTGACGATGTCCTAAGAGAGATATTTCGATTCGCATCATTAGACACAAATGATACTTTCTATCATTTAGGATGCAGTAATGGTAACGGAATAGTCATTGCTCTAGAAGAATTTGGCGTAAAGAAAGCTGTTGGGATAGATAGTAACCCTAAAAAGATTTTGTATGCGAGAAAAAAGTTAGAAGAAAAAAAACTTCATAATGGATCGTTAAGATGTGAAGACCTCTTACAGTCTGATATTAGTGATGCATCGGTAGTTTTCTTTTGGTTTGTTGATGAACATATAATTGAGAAAATGATTCCAAAATTTTTACAGTTAAAGAATGGTTCTAGGATAATAACTATTTGGGGACCACTTACCAGTTTCCTATCCGATAAGGTGGATTTCCCTTATGTCCTGAATGTAGTTCCATTCAAGAAAGCTAAAGATCTGAGAGAGCAGCTACTTGCGATATTTGATACTGATTGCATAGATTTTGCCACAGCATGGGAATTTGCAGAGAGATATTCAAATGCAATAGGATCGAAAGAAGCTGGCAATGATAGATTTCTAACTATTCTCCAATCTCTTGTCATATGGATAAACGCCAAGAACCTAGGAATCGCATGCGGAGATGAGATACCTCAGCCGGTAAAGAATTACATAAGCATACTGAGAACATTTTTTAATATAGAAGTAGAACATTTGTTAAATCGAAACTTGCCTTAGTCATGTTTTTATTTGTAAACCACGGATAGATTACATTGGAAGAAAGAATTAACATTAATGTGTCAGCTACCGATTATGAAAGTACAAGTAAGGCAATAATTTCAACATTAAGAAACCTCGAACAAATGGTTCATGGAGAAAATGATTTTATTGTCACAGATTCCGAGTTTGCTTTTGGATGGCATTTTTATGTAGTGTGCGTAAATAAATCACTTGTAAGAAAACTTTCCGAACAAATGGGACCAGATTTTGAAAGAATAAAGGGCAATGGTCTTGACCGCAAATTTCTAACATGGTTAAGAGAAAAAGTTAGCCAGAAGAACCTGAAAGTTAAACTAGCCATAAAGGAAGAGATGGAATCCAGCAAGTACGGCATATTTTGAGTCCTTGAAAAGGGGATTTTAGCCAATTTGTTAACCTACTTCAAAGAACTTAAAGAAAATTCAGGTCTCTAAGCCAAGATCATGCACTATTTTCCAATGCCTATATTGAACAGTTGTTTTATCCCATTCAAAAAGTCCTTATCACTCCAAACCTGGTCTTGTGACCACCAGTAGGCTTTTGATTTAAACCATTGTGGTATCTGTATTGTA
>Ga0066710_100001556_pt1 | contig 17328 bp, 6 predicted proteins | sample GraSoiAngelo_159_FD_79666 | JGI IMG/M metagenome (GOLD analysis project Ga0066710, IMG submission 79666) | Grasslands soil microbial communities from the Angelo Coastal Reserve, California, USA - 14_1009_16_40cm | ecosystem: Environmental > Terrestrial > Soil > Grasslands | place: USA... | reverse complement strand
TTCAGCGATTTGTTTGGGCGGCTCTTTGTCTGCGATCTTGACGGAAACGTCCGCGGCGCGGGAATAGTCGCCGAACTGGACCCAAAGAGCTATCGCAACGAGCAACCATGATTTATTCATACGCGATTTTGACATTGATTCGCCGGCTGCCATTCATACGGCGCGCATGAGGTGGACACTGAATCGCCCCTGAAATCCTCCACAAAAAAGGCCGGCAGCAGCGGTAGGCGTCTAGGGCACTTGTAGGGCAGCCATCATGGCTGCCGGTTCTCCGGGCATCCATGCCCGGATCGCTCGACTGGCGGCAGGGATGCCGCCAGCACCGGCAAGCAAGATGCCTGCCCTACCCGAACAGATAGGAAGCAGCGTGCTTCCGGCCGCGGGCAAAACATCTTTTCAGCGGGCGAAGCTTGCGATGAAGGCGCTGCGTTTCTCGACCATTTCCCAGGTGAGATTCAGTCCGCGGCCTTGGAAAGTGGCCAATTCGGTGAATACCGGATAGGCATCGCGCACGTCGGTCAGGGGCGGGTAGAACGTCTCTTCGTTTCCGCAGAGATGGTCTTTGCCGCCCAGACAACGCGTCTTGATTTCGACCAGCTTGCCCGCCTGGACGGAGGCGCAACCCTTCTTACCGCAGGTGCCAATGGCTACTTCCATCGGAACGACCTTTACTTCAGCGACTTCTTTGATGAGGTCACCGGCCATGGAGCGGGCCAGGTCAGTCAACGCTTCACGCTGCCGCGGCGTGGCTGTGCGGTCCACGATCAGCACGGCTTTGCCGCTGCGCGGTTGATAGCGCAGGTCGCCCAGCGTGCCATCGGTGCGGACCACGGCGATGACGTTGAGTCCGTCGAGCGTGACACCGTTCCAGGAGCCTTCGCGGACCGCCCAGACCAGCATGCCTTCCTTGCCGGTGAGGCCCATCTCCGCGTTGGCGAAACAAGGGCCGGTATAGACGTCGCACGAGCGCACCTCGAGGTAATCGCCCGAGATGGTTGTCTGTGATGGCTTCGCGGCCAAGCCGGCGGCGGCCGCCAGCGCGAGTACTGCAATGCTCAATCTCATCTTCATAGTTTTCCTTTCACGAAAATGGCTGATTTTCAAATTTGACCCTAACCTACATAACAGGACCGCCCGGCGCAACATTCGGTTTTGCCGGCCGGCTCGCCGTCGGGTCCGAAGTTCTCCTGGGTCCGGGAGCACCAGTAAGCGCCGCTGGCGAATGCGTCGCCCGGATTTCCGTGGTAATACATTTCCTTGCAACGCAGCTGGCGGCAGGGGATTTGCAATTGGGAGGAAAAATCTTCTGGGGCGTTCATGGGTTCAGGGACGATTGTTCATGTTTGCGCCGCTGTCAGGGCGGCCCGTTTGACGGCGGCCTTCACGAGTTGGATCTTGTAGCCGTTTTTGCTAAGCGGTTTGGCGCCTTGCGCGGCGGCCTGGCCGCATTTTGCAGCCGATTCGGCATCTACTTTCGCGCCGTTCAAGGCCTTGCTCGCGCCGGGCGAATGCCAGGGCACCGGCGCGACGTGCCCGAGCACGACGCGCGCCTCCGATGCTGTTCCGGTTTTAAGCTGGAAAGCGACGGTGGCGGTGACGTAAGGCCAATCAAGCCCCTGGCGGTGTCGTACTTCGTAAGTCGCGTTTCTCAATCCCCGCAGGGGAATGAAGATGTCCGTGAGAATTTCGTTTGGTTTCAGGGCCGTTTCCCGTTCGCTGTCGTCCTTCGGAGTCTGGAAGAATTTTTCCGCGGGAATCTTCCGCGTTTTGGCTTTGGCTCCGGTGACAGTCAGGGACGCGCCCAGCGCGATGAACGCCGGGCCAAAACTCGAAGGGCTGACGAACAACCCGCGCCCATCGTTGCCGAAGATGGCGTGGTAGCGGTTGTCTCCCTCGTGAACCAGCGACCTGCCGTCCTGCAGCCCGAACAAGCCAAAACCGTTGCGGAAATACCAGCAGCGCGGACGCTGGCAAAGGTCGCCGCCGACGGTACCCACGGACATGAGCTGCAGACTGCCGACGCCGTTCGCCGCCGTGACCAGCGAGGGGAAATGCTCTTTGACGTTCTTATCCCCGGCCAGTTCCGCCAGGGTGGTCATCGCGCCGATGCGCACACCTTTCTGCTCGATCTCGATGCCCTTTATTTCGGCGATGTTTCGCAGGCTGACCACCCGTTTCGGCTCGGTAATGTGTTGCTTGAGCGATGTGACCAGGTCGGTGCCGCCAGCCAGTATCTCTGTCTCGCCCCACTTGTCGCCCAGGAGGTCGGCGGCTTCTTTAAGGGTCTTGGGAGCTGCGTATTCGAACGATTTCATGCGAGTTTGCCTCCCTTCTGCAGCGCCGCTATCACGCGGTCGGGAGTGAGCGGCAGGTGCGGCACGCGCAAGCCGACCGCGTTGGCCACCGCGTTGGCGATGGCTGCGCCGGGCGAAATCACCGGGGGTTCGCCCAGGCCAATAACCCCGCGTTCATCGTAACCCTGGCCGGACATCATGTGGACCTTGAGTTGGCCGACGTCCTGGATGCCCGCGAGCCGATAAAACTCCATGTCAGCATTGAGCATCCGGCCCGTCTTCGTGTCGTAAACCGCTTCTTCAAACAGGGCATAAGTGATGCCCATGATGAGCGCGCCGTAAACCTGGCTTTCGGCCGTTTTGAGGTCGATGATGAGACCACAATCCTGCACGGCGACCATCTCATTGATAGTGACGATGCCGGTTTCGACGTCCACGGAAACGTCGGCCATTTGGGCGCCGCCGACCCCGTCGTCAATCAGGTGCTGCTTCTGGCTTTCGCCCGGATTGTTCGTCCCGCGTTTGGTGACGGGATTAACGCCGAGCAAGGCGCAAGCTTCTTTCCACGCGATTTTGTTCTCCGGCTTGTCGCTTTGGCGAATCTCGCCGCCGGCCGCTTCGAGGTTGTCCACGGTGGTGCCGAGTTTTGGCCCGGCGGCTTCCAAGAGCGCATTGAGCGCCGCGGTGGCAGCGAGCCGGGACGAGACCGAGACGCCGCCGACGGTGGTGCTCCCGCCCGATCCGCCGGAGGGGGGATAATCGCTTTTGCCGATCTGCACCTTGACCGCCTCGAGCGGCAGACCGAGCGTTTCGGCCACCACGATGTTGATGACGGTGCGCGTGCCGCTGCCGAGGTCCTGCGAGCCGAGTTTGGCCTCGACCGAACCGTCGGGGTTGATGGTGACGTCGCATTCCGAGGGATGGCCCCGGCCGCCCCAGGTGTGAATCGACATGCCCAGTCCGCGCTTGACCGGGCCGGGAGTGGGATCGCCGCGCGGATGGGCCTTCTTCCGGTATCCGATCAGGTCCGCGGCGATTTTGAGTTCTTCGGCATAAACGGTCGGTCGGTCGGTTAACGAAACGTTCTTCAGGAAGAATTCCAACTCATCGATGTTCAACGCCGCGGCCGTGTCGGCCAGGGCGGACATGGTGAGGAAACAGCCCTGAGGATGGTTCGGAGCGCGCCAGGCGCGCTGGCCGCCGCGATTGGTTCGAATGCCCTTCCCGGTAAGCCGCGTGTTGGGGAGCTTGGTGAAAACGTAGGGAATCGGCGGCGCCCCATATCCGCCCATGCCGCCGGTGCCCCAGACCTCGGCTTCCACGGCCATGAGAGTGCCGTCTTTTTGCGCGCCGACCTTGATTTTGGCGAAGGCGGAAGGGCGATTGCCGGCGGTCATCAATTCAAGATCGCGTTCGAGCAGGAGCTTGACCGGTCGGCCGGTCTGCTTTGCCAGCAACCCGCCGATGGATCCCCATTTGTCGAAGTTGAATTTCGAGCCGAAACCGCCGCCCATGTACTGGCATTCGACATGAATCTTGTTCTGATCGACACCCACCGCTTCGCCGAGGCGATCGCTGTAGCGCGAGACGTTTTGCGTCGAGGGCCAGACGTACAATTCGCCGTCGCGCACTTCGGTCACCTGGCCGTGCGATTCGAGGCAGCAATGCGTGATGACCGGAATGCCATATTCGCCTTCGACGACCTTGTCCGCCTTGCCGAAGGCCTCATCCACGTTGCCCTGGTCCTTTTTGGACGGCTTCTCTTTGGACAACGCGGGATCAGTATCCACCACCTGATGTTCGAGCGGTTTGTAGTCAACCTTGACCAGTCGCGCCGCTTCCTCGGCGATCTCCTCGGTCACCGCGGCGACGGCCGCGACGATCTCGCCCGCGTAGCGCGCTTCCTTTTCCGTGTCGCGCCAGACTCCCTTGACGCCGGGCAAGGCCTCGGCCGCGCTGGTGTCAATGTTGGTGACTTCGGCGTGGGCATAGGGCGAGGTGACCACCTTTGCCCAAAGCATGCCCGGCCGGTTTATGTCGTAGGAATATTTCGCCGCGCCGGTGGCTTTCATCGGGCCGTCAATACGGTCGATGCGCTTGCCGATGAGCGAGCGCTTTTCCGGGGCGGGCCAGTCAACCTTGGCCATAAATCAACCTCCTCCTTTCTTCGCCGCGTCCACGACGGCGAGCATCATTCCGGCATAGGTGCCGCAGCGACAGAGATTGCCGCCCAGACCGGCGCGCACCTGTTCGAGAGTGGCGTTGGGATGGTTCCGGACAAAGGCGGTGCAAGCCACGACGAAACCGGGCGTGCAAAAGCCGCATTGCTGGGCATCGTGGTGCACGAAGGCCTTTTGCACTTCGTTCATTCGTTCCGGGGTGCCGAGCCCTTCGATGGTCGTGATTTCGCGGCCCTCAGCTTCCAGGGCGAGCATCGAGCAGGAATAAGCCGGTTGGCCATCGACCAGCACCGTGCAGGCGCCGCAGGTCCCGCGGTCGCAAACTTTCTTGCAGCCGGTGAGCTCGAGCCGATTGCGCAACGCGTCGAGCAAGGTGACGCGCGGCTCGAGGTTCAGGCTGCGGCTCTGTCCGTTGATTTTAAGCGTGACGGGCAGCTCGCCCGGGCCGACGACCCCACTCTCTTTGGCCAGTGCTTCCTTGAGACTGACAGGCGAAAGCAGGCCGGTCGCCACCGACCCGACGCCGAGTCCCTTGAGGAAGCCGCGCCGCGAAAGGCCGGCGGGTTTGGACGTGTCAGATTCGTCAGACATATTCGCCTTTCTTTTTGGAAATGCTTCGAGCCGTCGGCTGACGTTGCGACTGTCACGACTCCCGGCTCGCGCGGGTTTTTCAAGCGATGTAGAAACTATCTAACGCTGCTCCATCAGGCGCGCAAGTACTTTCCCGCCGGGAAAATTCCTGGCCGAGACAGGGCGGGGCAGTCGCGCAACCCCGGCACACTGGGACATGCAATTTGCGGTGCGATGAAGATCACTTGCGATGGGTCGAACGGCACATCCAGGGAATGGTCAGCGAACGCGCCTGTCAAGTTCCCGGGCGTCGGTTCCGAGACTTTTCCAAATCAGCTTGCCTTGCGACCCGAAGATCGCATAATAAGCCTTGTTGGATGAATACCGGTGCAGGTCTTCATCAACTTTGCCAAAACGCGCCCTGTGTTTGCGGGAAGGCCAACGGCGAAAATCGCGATAGCGTAGCGCCTGATAGAATGGCAAAGTTGACCCTTGTGGCCTTTCATCGTAACATTTTGGCCGCAACTCGGAAGCGAGCGTAGCTCAGTCTGGTAGAGCGTCACGTTGCCAACGTGAATGTCGAGGGTTCGAATCCCTTCGCTCGCTCCACTTTCTTTCGATCACTTCATCCACCGCACGCGAAAGAACCCCGGAGCAGCAGGACTCGGCTCGGGCTGGTAGGAGAGCAATTGCGGCGACACGAGAGATTGCGTCGAGACGGCATGCCAGGGGATGGGGGGCGTGAGCGACGAAGCTTGTTCCACCGTGTAAATCTTGCCCAGGGCCCCGTCCCACTCAACCGTGCCGTCGCTCCTGCTTCTCAGGACGGGGTGAGGGAACATGGCATCGCGCATGCCGGGCGGGTCAGGCTGGCCGGCGTTGATGTAGTGGAAGCCGGCTTTCCAGTCCCACATGCTCCAACCGAGGCCCTGTTGGTCCATGACAGTGCGGATCTCTCGATAAAAGATAAGCCGCGACTGGGGGTCGGCCTTCTCGTAGCAGCCAAATTCCCCGACGTGGACGGGGCGCCCGTAGTAGTCGGACCAGCCGCGCACCGCCTGGAACCTGCTGCGAAATGCCTGCGGGCTGCTCGGGTTAATGTCGGTCGTGCGCGTGTTGTAGAGACGAAACCAATCGAGCACCCATGAATGGGTGATGGAAGGGTCGGGCAGGAGCGGAACGGAGGGAGGACCTGGAAACACCACGCCAATGGTGGCCGTGTCCGGCAGCGCCCATTCTGCACCCTGATGCGTGAAGTAATACGGGTCATAACAGTGCACCGTTGTGATCAGGTTGGTGTCATCGTCAGGCAGGATGAGACTGGCGCTTGATTCGATCTTGAGTTCGTCCATGCCATTCCACTGGCCGGGTCCCAGGAAGATTGTGCGGTCGGGGTTCGTCAGGCGAAGCTGCCGAATCGCTTCGGGGTAAGTCTGGTTCATCATGACCGTAGTGGCGGCTCCGTTTGGCTCGTTCAACAATTCGAATGCCACCGTCGGTGGAGCGGTCGAATAGTGGGCGCCAACCTGGCGCCAGATGGCGTAAAACTTCTGCTGGTTGCCCTGAGGGTCGGCCATGAACTCAACAAAGCTATGGAGGTCCACAATAACGCCCAGTCCTTCCTTCAGTGCGGCGTTGACCATGAAATCCACACTGGTGAAGATGCTGGTTGACAGGGTGAAAGCGGGCGCGGGACCGGCATAGAGTTGCCAGGCAACCGGCACGCGCACGTGGTCAAAGCCCTCGGCGTGAATGAGGGAAAAATCGCTCGCCGAATAGGTCTGGGTCCTCGCCGGATGGTTCGGCGGGTATTCGAGGTAATTACCCACGCCGACGCCCCGCATGAACCGGAGCGCGGCGTGGTGGGCGGGTGTATCGCGACCCACGATGCGCTTCATGGTTTGCGCGGCCGCGTCCAGCCCGCCGGCCGTCGCCGAAAGCAGCAGAACGATGAGCGCCGCGAACGGTGTCGTCCGATTCATCATATCAATCATCCGCCAGGTCCTCCGGCCCGATTGCCACCGGTGCGATGTTCCAGATGTTTTTGCAGTATTCCCGGATCGACCGATCGGAGGAGAAGTAACCGATGCGGGCGACGTTCAGGATCGACATGCGCGTCCATAATTCCGGCTCGCGATAGACCTGACTCACCTTCGCCTGACAGTTGACATAGTCGCGGTAGTCGGCCAGGAGCATGAATTCATCGTGATTCAACAAAGCATCCGCCAGAGGTCTGAAAAGGGTCGGGGCCCCCGGCGAGAAAAAACCGGAGGCGATCTGGTCGAGGGCCTGTCTGAGTTCGAGGTCGCCCTCGTAGAAGTGACGCGGGCTATAACCGCGCGTCTTCAGCTCCAGCACTTCCTCCGCGGTCAGGCCAAAGCGGAAGAAATTCTCGGGACCTACTTCGTCGCGGATTTCAATGTTTGCGCCGTCCAGCGTGCCCACGGTAAGCGCCCCATTCATGGCGAACTTCATATTGCCGGTACCGGAGGCCTCTTTGCCGGCGGTGGAGATTTGTTCGGAAAGCTCGGCTGCCGGATAGACTTTTTGCGCGCTCTTGACATTGAAGTTCGGAAGGAAGACCACCTTCAGGCGGCCGGCCAGCACAGGGTCCTCGTTGACGACCTGCCCGACGGAGGTGATCAGCTTGATGATCAGCTTGGCCAGGTAATAGCCGGGCGCGGCTTTACCGCCGAAAATGAACGTGCGCGGGGGGAGATCGAGGCGCGGATCCTTCCGCAGGCGGTTATAGAGGGTGATAATATGGAGCACATTCAAGTGCTGTCGTTTGTATTCGTGGATTCGTTTGGCCTGGATGTCAAACAGCGCGTCGGGATTGACCACGATGCCCGTCCGGCGGCCGATCAGCTCGCTCAGGACGCACTTGTTCTCTCGCTTGATCTGGCGCCACTCCTGTCGGAATGCGGGGTCCTCCGCCAACGGCTCAAGTTGGCGCAGTTCGTCAAGCCGGTTAACCCAGGCGGGCCCGATACTGCGTGTGATCAAGCTGGCCAGGGCCGGGTTGGTGAGCGCCAGGAAACGGCGCGGGGTGACGCCGTTGGTCACGTTGGTGAATTTTTCGGGCGAGAAATCATGGAAGTCGCGCAGAACGCCCGTCTTGAGCAGCTCGCTATGCAACCTGGCCACGCCGTTAATCGCGTGACTCCCGACGCAGGCCAGATTAGCCATCCGAACATGCCGCTCACCATGCTCATCAATCAGGGACATGCGCCCGATGCGCTCATTGTCGCCCGGATAACAGAGGCGGACGGACCCCAGGAAACGGTGGTTGATCTCATAGATGATTTCGAGGTGGCGCGGCAACAGACTGCCGAAGAGCGGGACCGCCCAGCGCTCGAGGGCTTCCGGCATCAAGGTGTGGTTGGTATAGGAGAAGACATTTTGCGTGATATTCCAGGCCGCGTCCCAGTTGATGCCGGACTCGTCCACCAGCAGGCGCATCAACTCCGGGATGGCGATGGCGGGATGGGTGTCATTGAGCTGGACGGCGAAATTCCGCGCCAGTCCATCCAAAGTCGCGCTCGGTTTTTGTTGGTAGATGCGGAGAATGTCCTGTAGTGCACAGGAGGCAAAGAAGTATTGCTGTTGGAGCCGCAATTGTTTGCCTTGCGGCGACTCGTCATTGGGATAGAGGATCTTGGTGATGTTCTCGGAGACCACCTTTTCCATGACCGCGCCATAGTAGTTCCCCAAATTGAAGGCCTGGAAATCGAACGACTCCGCCGCCTCCGCCTTCCAAAGCCGCAGTAGATTGACAGTGTTGACGTGGTAGCCCAGCACCGGGATATCAAAAGCGGTACCTCGGACCACGCGATCGGGCACCCAACGCACTCGACGCTCGCCATTCTGCTGGTAACCTTCGGTGCGACCGCCGAACTTGACGTCGAAAACGATTTCCGGCCGTGGGATTTCCCACGGATTACCCAGCCGGAGCCATTTGTCTGTGAGTTCCACCTGCCAGCCATCGCGGAGCGCCTGGTCGAAGATCCCAAACTCGTAGCGAATGCCATATCCAATGCACGGAATCGCCAACGTGGCGAGTGAGTCGAGGAAACATGCGGCCAGGCGGCCCAGTCCGCCATTGCCCAGGCCGGGTTCCTCCTCTTGTTCCAGCAGCTCATCGAGGTTGAGCCCCATGTCCTGGACCGCCACGCGCACCTGATCGTAGATGCCCAGGTTTACGAGGTTGTTCCCCAATTGCGGTCCCATCAGGAATTCGGCCGAGAGATAGCAGACCGTGCGGCTGCGGCGTTCGAAATAAGTGCGCGCCGTATTTATCCACCGATTCAACAGACGGTCGCGAACCGAATACGCCAGCGCCATGTAATTGTCATTTCTGGTGGCAACCGCGGCAAACCGGGCCTGTCGGTAGGCCAGGTTATCGCTGAACGCGCGCGCAATGGTTGCGGGGCTGAGGCCTGAACGAACGTCTTCCGGTTCAAGTTGCGTCTTGGCGGAGGCAGTGGACAGGTTTCTTGTCATTGGGGTCTTGGACCAGGAACTATGACAGGACCGCGCCAAGATACAAGATAATCCGGCCAATGACGTGACTTGCCCGGTGCTTTGGCGCTTGCTCCGGCTGAGCCGGGATGCTATTCAAGGCTGGATTCCGGGCGGTTGGATATTGCGTACCATCGCACGGCACGATGGCCTCGCGAACACTAATCCCCTTCCTGGCGCCGACGCTGTTTTTTTTTGTGACTCAGCCGCTGCTGGCTGCTGCCGGGCGAGAACCGTTCGCGGCGGTTTCTCAAACCAATTCCGGGGATCGGGAATGGGCAGAGGAGGCGGCGAAGATTCTCCAGCAATTGCCGCCGCCCCTGAAGCATTACGTCAACGTCAGCCAGGGGGATGCCGACAAGTTGCTCCGACAGGATTCAAACTACCTTCAGGCTGTTCGGGAGAAACTGGCGGGTCGGTGGTTTGCCGCGCTGATAGGAACGTCCGAAGAGTCGTCGTTTGCCGTTCAAGGCCGGTTCGATACGTGGCGCGGGCTGGTGGAGTTCCTGGCCGAACGAAACGCCCTGGTGGAGGTTTGGGCATGGGGAGAAGGGATCGAAGGCGCGTCCCGTCGGCTCCCGGCTTCCGAATTGGGTGAACTCCGGCGGCAACGGTACGAGCGACCGACTTTCATTACTGTCACCTATCCAGATCCCACCACCGGCGAGGTTGTGAGCTATCGCGTCGAATTCGGTTTTGAGGCGGCGGCGTTGGCGCGGTCGGCGAACGAGGCCTACCAGGCGCATCGGAGCATCCAGCTTGTTTCGCGAGAGATTCTGGACGCCCGGAACGCGAACGGGCAGCCCGACGCCCTGGCCCAATGGGAGGCGTTGCAAACGGCCCTGAAAGCAAAGCGGCTACCCTTGTTGGAGCCGCCGGCCCGACCTCAGAACCCTCGAGAGCTGTGGGTCGCCTGTGAGTATGAGGTGGATGACCGGAACAATTTCCGCAGCGTGGCTCGCTTTTATCGTGACAGTGAGATCCGACGTCGAGTTGCCGGCGATCTGCAAATGCTGGTCTTGCGAAGAGCAGGGGAGGAAAAGGGTCGCGAGGTGATGGGCTATCGGCAGCGGGGGCTCAGCGACCACCTGGAACCCATGCCGAACCCGATTCCCGGGCAGGATTCCGTTGAACTGCGGGTGAAAGACCCCATGCAGGCGGATGTGCGGAAATGGCACATCCTCGAATTCGGAGCGCCGGAAACGGTGAAGCAATCCGCCCTTGCGCAATTCTCGCTGGTCAACGCGTATTTGGAGAAGGACCGCAAGGCTCTTGCCGTGAGGCAGTCGAACCTGGCCTTGATCGTGGAGCCGATCATCGCCGGGCTGAACATCGGCGGCGGAGTTGCGGGAGTGGGATTCCCGATTGGGGCGGCGACCCGACTGGCCTACAACTCCCTGGTCATGCCCCGCTTGATTGCCGATGTGCCCAGCGTGAAGGAGATGCGCGAGCTGTTTCAACTCCTGGCGGCGAAGGCCAAACATCCGCAATTGAGACTCAAGCCGGCGGAGTTTCTGGATGCGGACGATATCCAAACCTTGCACCAGGCCCTCAAGGATCTGAGTGACGACGAGGTGGCCGAATATTTGCGGAGCATCAGCGACGAGGACCTGAGGGCGATGCTGCGGATCGCGAAAATGCAACGTATCGATGCCAAACTTACCAATCTGCTCAGCATCCTGGCCAACGCGGGCCTGGTGAGCGGGTGGACCGAGACAGCGGGGCTGCAACGGGACATTTTCAACAGCATTTACTTTTCCGTTACGGCCGAAATCAGCATCAACTACATCATTGCCTCCCTGGCGGGACAGAAGCTAACGACGCCGGAATCGGGCGTTGCCCTTTACGATCTGAGCCGGGGCCATGGCCCGGCGGAGTCCTGGTTGCAGTACCTGAACTTTACCGTGGACATCCGTTCGATCCTGAACTCGGTGGCACGGCTAACGCATCGAGGTCTCGCGGACAAGGAACTAAAACAGCCTTTCCCCTATGCGCCGCGCCTGACCGATTTGGCCGCTTATGAATTCCGCATTTTCGGTTTTCCCGTGCTGATCTTGTACAAACGGGGGCTGATCAAGGCCGACTACCAGGCCTATCAGAACGACTATGCCTACGGACTCCTGGGTGTGAAGATTGTGGAACACTTCCGCACCCGCGAGGCCTTGGAGGCGGAGATTCGGGCGGGCCACGTCGTGCCCCTGGGCTACGTGCGGGTGCCGGCTATCAAGGGCGGTTGGGTGGAGACGGACCTGGCGGTGTTTGCGCATCGGATTCCCGACGGCAAGTACCGAGGCAAAACGGTGCTTATTATTTATGGCCTGAAGGCCTATCTCGAACAGTCCGATCTTATCCGACGGGAGAGGGAACGGTTCATGGCGTTCGAGAATGGCCTGCGGGAGGGAGCGGTCATCGAGCAGTTGATGGTGTCCGAATTGCCGCCGGCGCTTCCCGCGCGGGCCTTGGAACCGGTGATTCATGTCGGGCCGGAGACAGGACGGGAACGATACGATCCTTTGCTGGGGAGTCTGCTCGAACTGCGGCGCCACTCGCTGCGGGACTCCTGGGGCCTGCCGGTCACCGAGGAGGAACGCCAGCAGGCAGGCGCGTTCCGGGAGGCGCTTGCGGCCCGGGACATTCAGGTGCCGGAGGGCAATCCGTTGGTGGAAATCGACCCGTTCAGCAGCAGTTTTATTTATCGGCGGCGCGTCGGTGGACAGGAGGCGCGGGTGAAGGTGACCAGAATCCCCAGCTTGGCGGATATCAGTCGGGAACTGCAGAAGGCCGAGGACGGACAATTGATCGAGGAGGCTCGGCGGGATGCCGCGGCGGGAAAAAGCGTCGGGGTTGTCCTGCTCCATCAGGCGCTCGAAGTTAACGGTCGTCTGGAGGTCGGCCCGCTACTCCGCAACCGGGACGGACAGGTGCTGGGCGCCGGCCTGATCCGGGGCGCGCAGGCCATGGAGGATTTCTTCGCGATGCTCGAGCGGTTGCCGGTTGTGGATCGGGCGCGGCTGCAGTTCAATCACTTTGCCGCAACGCTCGTCGAACTGGACACCGATGGAGATGGGATCAGGAAAAAAGTCTTCCTCAGCGTCGAATTCCCGGTGGGAGAAGTCAGCCGGGACTGGACGAACCCCCTTTCGGGAGAGCGAGAGACGCTTCTTTTTGCCCAGGATCATTGGCGAAAAACGATTACGTCATCTCGAATCCTGGAACTTGAATACGACACCGCCAATATCGAGATCCACAGCCGGACTTACGCGAATCGGTGCAGCCAGCAAGCCCCGGTTCGGGGGGAATTGATTGATGAGACCAGGACCCTGGAGTTCTGGTTTAGAAAACTGGGCCAGGCCGACGTCGACCCGTATCAGCCGGCGATTGCCAAGCTTCGGATCAATCATGTGACGGGTCAGGTCGCGCGCGAAACTTACGGTTTGTTTCCAATGCCGGTTGAATTGGCGGACGACCGGTACGTGACGAGAAATCGCTACACTCCCTATGGTCTCTTTCAATCCGCAAGCGTGTTTGATAACGGGCAGGACGAGGGCGACTTCCAACGACCCGCCATCGATCGGGTGCTCCAGCCGATCGCCGGTCGCGAGCGATTTCATTTGAACTGCCGGCTTCCGGACCTGTCAGCGCTGCGCGATTTGTCGGTCTCGGGCTATCAGATCCCCTTGGAGCGAAATGATCTCATCAAAGGCATCATGACCACCGAGACGGCGGACAACGCGCATTTCGGCCGGAAAACGGGGGAGAGTTCGGTGGATGCATTCGAGGGCACGCGCTCGTTCACCAACGAGGTGACCCTCAATTACCAGGACAACTTCCATTTCGGGTTGGTCCCGGTGGGCACGATTACGACGAGCGGGATGTCCGGCAGGCGCGTGGCGGAAGGGACCGTAATCGGTTACGACCCCTTCCGCCGCCGATTGACGGCGCTTGAAATAGACTACACCGGAGCGGTGCGGACCAACACCTGGGACTATCGCTGGTCGAACCCAGTCGAGATCGAGACTGGCCCGCGCCGCACCGTCCAGGAGTTTAACAGGGATGAAACGGCCGTGACGGGGACGACGACGCTGAAATCCGGCGGAGAGATTCTCGACAGTTTCGCGGGACGCTACGACCCGGCCCTGAAAGCGTCTCAGATAACCCGAGTTGTTTGGTATCGGCCGGGAATACCGGCCCGGGTGGAGACCAATACTTACAGCTCAATGGGCAGACTCGTCGCGAGTCGCACGGGCGACAGGTTCGAGATGCGCGTCAGCTACAGCGCCGACGGAACGGAGCAATCTCGTGGTACGTACAGTCGCCACCCGGTTACGGGTCAATTCACCATCCCGCAACGACAGGAAGACGATTACCACTGGCAGAATGGGGAGCGTGACGCCCGCGTCCGGACCTGGCTGGAGGGCGTGGCGCACGACGAATACCGCAGAATTACCGATGGCGCGGGTCGCATCAAGGTGGATGAAATCCGGGAGTGGCCTCCATTGGAATTGCGAACGGTGATCAACTACGAGGGCGACAGTGAGCGAGTGCTCCAGGCGGAAGTCCGGCAAAACGGCCAGCCCCGATCCACCCACCGCACACTGCGCGAGGTGCCTCAGCTCGACGGCAGTTATTGGTTACAAGTTCAAGTGACTCCGTTCTGGGGCCTGACCAGCACCAATAGCTATCGCCTGGGAGAACCGCTGGGCCGCGCGACGACCATCGAGTTCGAGAACGGTGGCCGCGCCAACGTCGTGGAGTGGTTTGCCGACAGCGCGATCGCCAAGGTCACTGAATTCAGCGACCGCCATGGGCGGCTTGTGGAGCGCCTCCGGAGGCGGCCGAATGCGGGCGTCGAGGCCGGATTACCTTACGACCAGCTCGAGCGCTACAAACTCGGCCCTTGGGGAGAGGCGGTGTTCGCGGAGAAAAAGGCGGTTGCGCGCGCCACTGACGTTGTCGTGTTTCAGCAAACCGCGGACTTGCGGATCTATGTCGATTTAACCAAGCCCTACGAGGCCTCCCGCTGGGCTGTGGACCCGAGTGGTTTTCAGGGAATACCGGTTATCGTCGGCGGGACCGCGCGGTCCAACGTGACGGCTGTGTTTAAAAGTCAGTTGCGCGAAGGGTGGACTCCTGGAGAAACGAACCAACCCCCTGAACGCGTCCTGGAACTGGAAAAGGTCGATCTGCTCGGGTTGTTCTACCACAAAGTCTCGAGGCGCATCTCGGATCGCATGGGTAGCGTGCTGGAGGAACGGACCGGGAAAATCGACAACCTTAGTCCGCGATCCTATTCGGAGGCGGCCATTTTCGCCGAGACCGCCGGCGCCGCGATGAGCCGCAAATTCAACTATAGTTACGAGCCGGGATGGATTACCGAGCGAGTTGAGGAGCAGACTCGCCGGAAGCAGATGATCTTCACCCCCAGCGGGCCGCCGCCGGGAGCCCGGAACTGGAGCGTGAATGACGCCGGTTGGCGGGAATGGCAGACCAAAGTCCTGGGCCGTCAAGCGGCCACCGAGGGTCGCTTGAATAAAGAAGGGCGCGAGTATTTGAGGGTTCACACACCCAGACTTCTGGCGCAGAATCCTTATTTGTCCGGAGTCTCCAATCTCTGGACCGCATGGACAAGCACGGAACTGAGCCCGGATGGCAATCCGCTCTTCGACCTGGAAACCGTTCTCGACGCGGAAGGCAACGTCAGCACGACCGTGGCGCGGAAGATCAACAGCCGCGGGAAACCCGCCGCCAGGATTACATATCGATTGCCGGTTGCTGATCCCGACAGTTGGCCGGCGGTTACCGGACCGCCCGGCGGGCAGGTTCTCCGGCTCAATCTGGCCGGGCCGGAGGATTTATCGACCTTGGATTTCATCGCTTTCTACCTGGACGCACCCGTCGCCCGCGCTCTTGACCTGCGTGTGCAAGATTCGCTCGGGCATCAAGCGTCGGTGGCAAATGCGGCGGCCACCGAACTCACCGGTGCGCTCTCTTTTTGGCCGATGAACCGTGAGCAGGTTCAGTGGCTGCCCAGCGAGTTTGTCCCGGAACGCGGTTCGGTCGTAGCCGCGCCGGCTGCGTCGGTCCGAGCGGGCAACGCCTTCGCGGTTTCTGTGCCCGAACTAGCCAAGGCAGGATTGGATATTCGGCGGCTGACCAGTGTGGATCTCAGCGTGGGTGTGGCGCCGGGGGAAACCGTCCGAGTTTCGCCACTGTATCGCCTCGCTCACCAGGGAACGCCGCTTGTGCCGAGGGATCAGCGACGGTTCGACTACGGCGACCAGGCACATTCCAGCGGGTTGCATGGGTTCACGCGCACGAAACTGCGGCGCACCGAGAGTGAGATTCGGACACAACGCGGTCGCAATTCGCTGCTCTGGTATAACGGCGTGGCGGTTGGCGTCGTGAATCCCCATCTCCAACCGCCGTACTACCCGATCATCTCCCTGACCGATCAGGCCGATCCCGATTCGCCCCGGCCGCTTTATGCGCTGGCTGCCGAGGACGGCCGGTTCCTGGAATATTATCGAACCACAGCCGCGGGAGATTCGCAGGTCTTCACCGCAGCGAGCGGATTTGAAACGCCTAAACTGGAGGTGTTCCGCGCTCGAGTTCTCGACGACGAGCTTTCGCCGGGAAGGTTGGCTTTCGGTCGTGGCTATCCGCTGACGATTCCGATTTCCAAGGGCCACGGCGGAATATCCAGCACCCTTGCCAACCTGCAAAACCGCTGCGCAGCCAGCGTGTTTACCCTGGGTGGAGACCGCTTGAGGCAGCTCTTCTTTGGAGTTTCCCCCGGCCAGACCGAGTTCAATAGGTTGGCGGAGGAGACAGGCCCAGCCGCGTCCCAGGCCTCCGCGATCAACGAATTGCCGATGCTGGCCGGCGCCCTCATGTCGGGCCGGGAAGTCCCTTGGACGCGCTCGACGGATGCTCCGGGCATCGCCGCGGTGCCGGCCGTGAGCCGGAAAAAATTGGGGACCCATCTTTATGTGCTGGCGAGTTACTACCCGATTACCAAGTTCGAAAACACCAAGTTGATTCCCACGTCCCTGGGAACCGACGCCGAACAGTTTGTCGATACTGTCGAGGAGGGCGCGATAATTGAGTTGGCCGTGAAGCTCAACGAGATATCGCTCGCCCGCGAGTTGTTATCTTTCTACTGGGCGGAGTCGCAAGGGGGAACGAATCGACTCCACTCCGTGTACGACGCGACAACCGGCGCTTCTCTGACCAAAGAAGCGAGATACAAACGGCCTCGCGACTCGAGCACTCCTGCCGGAGCGCAACTTGCCATCGCCCAGGCGGCGTTCTGCCTGGGAGTGGCCACCGGTGATACAAACGCCCTCGAGTTCGGCAAGAATTTGGTGAGCCTGCTGCTGAAGGAGTTTCGGCCGGACCCGCGCGATGTGGCATGGCCTCGGGGGATTGCGGAGCGCTCGACCAACGGCCCGGTGAGCTGGCAAGGCGTTACGCTGTGGCCGGAGGCAAGGTCCTTTTCGCTCAAGAACAACGCCCGCGCCTATCTTCTTTTGAGTCGCCTTGAGGAAAGTCTGGATCGCTACCCCTTCGAACCGACGTGGAAACAACTGGTGGTGAGCGCGGTCGCCGAGCAGGCGGCCTGGCTGACCAACCGGATCATGCCCCACGTCATGCGCACCGGCGTCGTGCCCAAAGGGCTGTTCGAGATCCAGGATGTCCACGGCCGGACCCACGCACTGGCTGCCGAGCGCTGGACCGCCGCGGATGACTGGCTGGCATTCCTC
>Ga0066710_100001555_pt1 | contig 17330 bp, 11 predicted proteins | sample GraSoiAngelo_159_FD_79666 | JGI IMG/M metagenome (GOLD analysis project Ga0066710, IMG submission 79666) | Grasslands soil microbial communities from the Angelo Coastal Reserve, California, USA - 14_1009_16_40cm | ecosystem: Environmental > Terrestrial > Soil > Grasslands | place: USA... | reverse complement strand
GTCATGGACCACGCGACCCTCACCGACAACACCGGGCGCAAGGCCGACTTCCGGCAGTCGATCCTCATCATGACCTCCAACGCCGGTTCGCGGGAGATGAGCGCGGGCATGATCGGCTTTTCCAAGGACGTGGCGCGGGAGGCGGGCAAGCGCGGCAAGAGCGCCATCGAACGGGTCTTCAGCCCCGAGTTCCGCAACCGGCTGGATGCGGTCATCACATTCAAGGCGCTGACGATGGACGTCATGGAGACCATCGTCGACAAGTTCATCCTGCAGCTCGAGGCCCAACTCACCGAGCGCCGGGTGGCGATCGCGCTGTCGCCGGAAGCGCGGGCCTGGCTGGCCAGGAAGGGCTTCGACCGCGTCTACGGGGCGCGGCCGCTGGCCCGCGTGATCCAGACCGAGGTCCGCGACCGGCTGACCGACGAGATCCTCTTCGGCCGGCTCGAGCAGGGCGGCACGGTCGCCATCGGCCTCGAGGGGGAGACGCTCACGTTCGCCTTCGAGCCGCCCCGCGCCCCCGCCCCCGACGCGGCGAAGAAGGAGCGCGTGCCCGGGAGCTGAATCCCCCCTCTCCCGAAGGAGCGGGCGCCGGCCCCCTCTTCCCGGAAGGGGTGAGGAGGCAGGGTCAGGGTACTACCTTCCCTGGCGGATGTGGATGCCGCCGTTCACCGTCTCCAGCCGCAGGTCGCGCCCGCCGCCGCCGATCGTGCCCGAGACGCGCCGGGGGCCGAAGCGGCCGGTGACCGTAAGCGGGAAGTCGCTCTCGATCCCGCCGTTCACGGTCTTCGCCTCGACGCGGGCGCTGACCGAGGACGGCAGCTCGACGGTGATGCTGCCGTTGACGGTCTTCAGGTCGAGGGACCCCGTCCAGTCCGCCCTTCCCATCGTCGCGGTGATCGAGCCGTTGACCGTCTGCGCCCGGGCCAGGCCGGAGCTGGCGACCGTGACGCCGCCGTTGACCGAGTACGCCTCGGCGTCGGCGGAAAGCCCCTCGGCAGTGACTCCGCCGTTGACGGTGCGACCGACGAAGCGCACCCCTTCGGGGACCCTGACCGTGAACTCCACCTTGACGTCGTTGTCGCGCGTGTTCATGTGGCCGCCGGAGCCGGGCAGGCATTCGTTGGGCCCGGCCGCGCCGGCCGGCGTCGGGTAGACGGCGCAGATCGTCACCCCGCCGCCGTGCTCCACGACCTTGATCTCCACCTGGGACGGGTCGCTGCGGCGGCCGGATTTGCGGGCGATCAACTCGACCTCGCCCCCGGAGGCGGGGCTGGCTTCGATCCCGCCGTTGACGCCTTTGACCTCGACGGCCTTGCCGGGAGCGACCGCGCCCGACCAGCGGAACTCCTCGGCCCACGTGGAGGTGGCCAGGGCGGTGGCGGTCGCGGCGGCCAAGGCGAGGATCCCGAGGCTGAAGCTTCTGCGCATGGTGAGCGCTCCTTTCCCCTGAGACGGCGTCCGGCAGATGAGACGGCCGCGGCCGGGAAAGGGTTGGAGGCCTCTAGGCCCGCTTCTCTCCGCTGGCCACGAAGGCCCGTACCTTCTCGACCGAGTCGTCTCTCAGCCCCTCGAACCGGACGCCGTAGCGGGACGGCGTGGCGCGCCGCACGACGCGGCCGTACCCCGTCACCGGGTCCTCGTCGCCGGGCAGGCGGAAGGTGAAGTCGAGATCGGTGCCGGGCGCGAGCGGAAAGCCCAGCTCGACGAGCATGCCGACCGTGCTGAGGTTGACGACCGTGCCCCACATCGCCTCCACGCGGGAGAGGACCCGCCCCTCGAGCTGGAGCCGGACGGGCACGCGGGCCGGGCGTCGCTGCGCGGGAGTGCTCATCCCAATCCCAGTCTACATCCCCCACGCGTAGGTTGACCGAGGCATGCTACGGTGGCTCCATGAGCGAGCCCGTCGCGAAGAACACCAATCGGCTCATCGACGCCACCAGCCCCTACCTGCTGCAGCACGCCCACAACCCGGTCGACTGGTACCCGTGGGGGGAGGAGGCCCTCTCTCGCGCCCGCGCGGAAGACAAGCCGATCCTGCTCTCCATCGGCTACTCCGCCTGCCACTGGTGCCACGTGATGGAACGGGAGAGCTTCGAGAACGAGGCGATCGCGGAGCTGATGAACCGGCACTTCGTCTGCATCAAGGTGGACCGCGAAGAGCGGCCCGACCTCGACGACGTCTACATGGCGGCCACGCTGGCGATGAACCACGGCCAGGGCGGCTGGCCGATGACGGTGTTCCTCACGCCCGAGCAGCAGCCCTTCTTCGCCGGCACCTACTTCCCTCCCGAGGACCGGTGGGGCCGGCCCGGGTTCACGACCGTCCTCGAGCGCATCGCCGAGCTGTGGCGGAGCGACCGGCCCTCGGCCGAGGCGCAGGGCGCGCAGCTGGTCGATTACCTCCGAGAGAACACGCGCTCCGCGCCGGGAGGCACGGTCGGCGAGGAGGCGCTGCGGGCGGCCGCCGAACAGCTCGCCCGCGCCTTCGACGCGCGCTGGGGCGGGTTCGGCCCCGCCCCCAAGTTCCCGCCGTCGGCGAGCCTGTCGCTGCTGCTCCGCTGCCACCGCCGCTTCGGCGACGAGCCCGCGCTCGGGATGGTGCGCCAGACCCTCGACGGGATGGCCCGGGGCGGGATGTACGACCAGGTCGCGGGCGGCTTCGCGCGCTACTCCACCGACGAGCGGTGGCTGGTCCCCCACTTCGAGAAGATGCTCTACGACAACGCGCAGCTCGCCCGCGCCTACCTGGAGGCCTACACGGCCACCGGCGACGATTCCTACCGGCGCATCGCCCGCGAGACGCTCGACTACGTGCGGCGCGAGATGACCGCTCCCGCCGGGGGCTTCTACTCCGCGACCGACGCCGATTCCGAGGGCGAGGAGGGCAAGTTCTTCGTGTGGACGCCGGCCGAGGTCCGCGACGCGCTCGGGCCCGACGACGAAGAGCTGGCGCGCCGTTTCTGCGCGTACTACGACATCACCGAGAAGGGGAACTGGGAAGGCAAGAGCATCCCCAATACGCCGCGCAGCCTCGACGACGTGGCCCGCGAGGTCGGGGTGCCGCCGGAGGAGCTGCGACGCTCGCTGGAGTCGGCGCGGGCGAGGCTGTACGAGGCGCGGTCGCGGCGGGTCCCGCCGGGCCTCGACGACAAGGTCCTGACCGCCTGGAACGGCCTGATGATCTCGGCCTTCGCCGAGGGAGCGCGCGTCCTGGGCGAGGACCGCGACCTCGAAGACGCCCGCCGCGCGGCCGACTTCCTCCTCGCCGCGCTTCGCCGGCCGGACGGCCGGCTGTGGCGGACGTGGCGGGCCGGGCGCGCCCACGTCGAGGGCTATCTCGAGGACTACGCCTTCCTCATCGAGGCCCTCGTCGACGTCTACGAGGCCGGCGGCGCGGAGGGGTACCTGCAGGAAGCGGAGCGGCTCGCGGAGAAGATGCGCGAGGATTTCGCCGCCGAGGAGGGAGGCTTCTTCTCCACGGCGCGCGGCCATGAGAGCCTGATCGTGCGCCCGCGCGAGGGGCACGACGGCGCGATCCCCAGCGCCAACGCCGCCGCCGCCCTGGGGCTCGCCCGCCTCTCCCACCATCTCGACCGGGCCGACCTGCGCGAGGACGCCGGGCGGGCCGTCCGGGCGTGGGGCAAGGCGATCGCCCGCCAGCCGCGATCGTTCGCGAAGAGCCTGGCCGTGGTGGATTTCCTGCTCGAAGGCCCCGTCGAGCTGGCCTTCGTCGGGCGGCGGGGCGAGCCGGGCTTCGAGGCGCTGCGCCGGGAGGTCGGCCGCCGGTACCTCCCCAACCGCATCGTCGCCCATCACGACCCTTCGGCGGGCCCGCCGTCACTGCCCTTGCTGCAGGGCAAGACACTCGTGGACGGCCGGGCCGCGCTGTACGTGTGCCGCGACTACGCGTGCCAGCGGCCGGTCACCGAGGCGTCGAAGGCCGGAGAGGCGCTGACCTCGCGCCAACCGGCGAGCGAGGCCGGGAGCACGCCGCCCCCACTCGGCGAGGCTCGCCTGGCCGGGGCCGCCACCGCGGAAGCGACCTCGGCCTACGCGCGGCGCCAGCGCGCGGGCGAGACCGGCTACGGGCCGCTCGGCCGGACGGGAGCGACGTGCAGCCGCATCGGCTTCGGCGGATACCGCGTCGACGACGAGACGCCCGAGCACCGCGAGGCGCTGCGCCGGGCCCTGCTCTCCGGCAGCAACCTCATCGATACCTCCACCAACTACACCGACGGCGGCAGCGAGCGGCTGGTGGGCGAGGTGGTGGCCGACCTCGTCCGCCAGGGACGGCTGCGGCGTGAGGAGGTCATCGTCGTCAGCAAGATCGGCTACGTGCAGGGCGCCAACCTCGAGCTGGCCCGCTCGCGCGAAACGCAGGGCCGCCCGTTCCCGGAGATGGTGAAGTACGGCGAGGGCGTGTGGCACTGCATGCACCCGGAGTTCCTGGCCGACCAGCTCCCGCGCTCCCTGGCCCGCCTTCAGCTCGAGACGCTCGACGCCTGCCTCCTGCACAACCCCGAGTACTACCTGAGCGACGCCCACGAGCGGAGCGACGGCGCGCTGGAGCGGCGCCGGGAGGAGTTCTACCGGCGGCTGCAGGAGGCCTTCGTCTTCCTGGAGGCGGAGGCCGCCGGAGGCCGGATCCGCGTCTACGGCGTGTCGTCGAACACCTGCACGCGCCCGGCCGGCGACCCGGAGTTCACCTCCCTGACCCGGATGCTGGTCGCCGCGGAAGCGGCGGGAGGGGCCGGCCACCACTTCCGCGTCCTGCAGCTCCCGCTGAACCTCATCGAGTCGGGCGCCGCGCTCGAGAAGAACAACGGGGCCGACCTCGACCGGACCGTGCTGGAGTCGGCGGCCGAGCGCGGCATCGCGGTGCTCGTGAACCGCCCGCTGAACGCGATCGTCGACGAGGGCATGCTCCGGCTGGCCTCGGTCTCGCCCGGCGCCCAGGAGACGGAGCTGGAGGAGCAGTTCGCCATCGTGGCCGCGCGGGAGGCCGAGTTCCGGCGGGACATCGCGGGGAAGCTGCAGACCTCCGACAGCAGCCTGCCGCCGGAGAACCTCTTCCGCTGGAGCGCCGACCTGCGGGGTGCCTCCGCGCACGTGCGGGGGCTCGACCACTGGCAGGCCCTGGAGTCGCAGCGGATCCTGCCCCGCCTGCTGCAGGTGGTGCAGGTTCTGGACCAGAGCCTCACCGGCCGCGTCGCGCAAACGTGGCAGTCCTGGCGCTCGCGCTACCTGCCCGAGCTGCAGAAGCTGCTGGGTGAGCTGCGCCGCCAGGCGGCCCTGAAGAGCCAGGCCGCGGTCACCGGCGTCGCGGCCGCGGTCGATCCGCTGCTGCCGGCCGAACGGCGGGGCGAGAGCCTGTCGCGCAAGGCGCTCTGGGTCGTGGCCAGCACGCCGGGCGTGAGCTGCGTGCTGAGCGGCATGCGCAGCACCGACTACGTCGACGACGCGCTGGGCATCCTCGCCTGGCCGCCCCTGGACGACCCGCGGGACGTGTACGAAGCCGTGCGCAAAGAGACGAAGCCAAGCGGCGGATAGACCACCGGGGCGTCGACGGGAAGGACTAGCCCTCCTCGATCACCGCGGTCGCCTTGTCGATCTGGGCGGCGAAAGCCTCCAGCGTCCGGGCCTCGACGACCGCCTGCTCCTCGGCCCGCTTCCAATCGCGCTGCTCGAGCGCCTCGCGCACCCCGGGCAGCGTCTTCACGCCGTAGCCGGTGTAGAAGCCGGGAGCGTAGACCTGGTGCCGGAACCACGGCCGGACCGGCAGACCCTCCGGCCGCGTCAGCGCCTGCTCGGCCGACATCAGGATGACATCCAGCGCCTTCTGAGCCTCCGGCGACAGCGGCCGGCCCTCCCGCGCGGTCCGCGCGCGGTCGAAGGCGCGCGCGCTCTGCTGGACTCGCTCCAGCGCGTTCTGCAGCGGGGCGAAGTTCACGTACGGCACCGCCTGCCTGGCCTCGGGGGGCACGTAGGTCTGCTGCGGGTCGGCGGCCAGGACCAGCGTCCGGTCACGGAGAAGACGGTTGTCTTCCTCGGACTTCTCGCGCATGTCGGTGGCCAGCCTGGACACCTCCTCGACGTAGCGGCCCAGGGTATCGGCGAACGCGGTGAACTCGAAGGGCGCCACGTCGGCCTCGGCCAGCCGCAGGACCGTGCGCCCCCCGACCCTGGCCAGTGCGACGCCGTACTCGAACTTCGGGTCGTTGAACCGGGTGTAGTGGGCGAACGAATCGTAGATGGAGTGATAGATGCCGTTGCCGTTCTCCCCTCCGAAGCCGATGCTGAGCGACGCGATGCCGAGGTGCTGGAGGAAGGGCGTGTAGTCGGAGCCCGAGCCGAGGGCCCCGATGCGCAGGTCCGGGCGCTCGCGCAGCTCCTTGCGCTCCTCCTTGCGGACCTCCCGGGCGTCGTCGTCATCGCCCCGCACCAGGCGTCGAGCCCGCAGCCTTTCCGCGACGCTGACCGCCGTCTCGGGATCGGGGACGTCGCGGGCGACCTGGTTGATGAACCTCTCGAGCGTGTGCGATCCCGACACCTGCAAGAACCCCCGGCCGTTGGAGTCGGAGTTGACGTAGGCCACCGCCTTCTTCCGCAGCTCCGCATCGTGGGCCTCCGCCCACTCGGTCGAGCCGAGCAGGCCCGGCTCCTCCCCATCCCACGCGGCGTAGACGATCGTCCGCTTCGGCGTCCAGCCCGCCTTGTGCAGCGCGCCGACCGCCTTGGCTTCGGCCAGGAGGGCGACCAGGCCGCTGATGGGATCCTCGGCCCCGTTCACCCAGGCGTCGTGGTGGTTGCCGCGGATCACCCACTCGTCCGGGCGCTCCGAGCCGGCCAGCCGCGCGATCACGTCGTACGCCGGCACGAGCCGCCAGTCGAAGGCGAGCTTCAGGTGGACCCGGGTCGGCCCCGGTCCCAGGTGGTAGGTGACGGGCAGGGCGCCCCGCCACGACTCGGGGGCCACCGCCCCGCCGAGCGCGTTCAGCAGCGGCAGCGCGTCGCCGTACGAGATCGGCATCACCGGGATCTTCGTGAGCGTCTTCGCCCGGCTGAGGTCGACGCCGTGGGCGACCTCAGGGGTCGCGCCCACCCCGGGCGTGAGCGGGTCGCCCGGATAGAGCGGCATGTCGGCCACCGATCCGCGCTGGGCGCCGGTGTCGTTGCGGTAGGGGCCCTTGGGATAGACGTCGCCCTGGAAGAAGCCGTCGTCCCGCGGGTCGGAGTAGATCAGACAGCCGATGGCGCCGTGCTCCGCCGCCACCTTGGGCTTGATCCCCCGCCAGGAGCCGCCGTAACGGGCGAGGACGACCTTGCCCTTGACGTCGATGCCGTGGCGATCCAGCTCGTCGTAATCCCTGGGCACGCCATAGTTCACGTAGACGAGCTCGCCCGTGACGTCGCCGTCGATGGAGTAGGCGTTGTAGACGGGAAGCTGCTCGGCCGTCTGGCCGGAGGTCGGATCTTCCTTCAGCGGCGGCTCGGCCAGCGCCGCCCGGAAAACCGTGGGGGCCACCATCTCGAGCCCGCGCATCTTCGGGGTCGGGAACAGGACCCGGAACTCCTCGATCCGCGTGTCGAAGCCCCATCCACGGAACAGGCCGGCCAGGAACTCGGCGTTGTCCTTGCCGTACGGGGACCCGATGTGATGCGGGCGGGCACTGAGCCGCCGCATCCACTCCTTCAGCTCGGCCGGGTCGAGAGCCGCGTCGAAGCCCTGCTCCAGCCGTCGCTCCGCGGCCGCCCGCTCCGGCGTGAAGCCGATGAGCTTCTCTGGCGGCGTTTCGGCGGCGACGGCGGCGGCGGCGCCGAGCACGAAGAAGACAACGAGCGGGGGGGAGCAGGCGGGGCGCATGGTAACCTCCACGGGCAAACCCGCCGATTCTAGCGGAAGGAAGCCGTGGCCGAGGTCCTGCCCTGCGTCGAGATAGATCCGCCGGGAAAGCCCGAGGGCGCAGTGGTGTGGCTCCACGGGCTGGGGGCGGACGGGCACGACTTCGAGCCCATCGTGCCCCTGCTCGGCCTGCCCCGGGCCCGCTTCGTCTTCCCCCACGCGCCGAGCATGCCGGTGACGATCAACGGCGGGATGGTGATGCCGGCCTGGTACGACATCCGAGCGATCGGCGGCGGCGGGGAGAGCGAGGCCGACATCCGTCGGTCGGCGTCGCTCGTCCAGGCCCTCCTCGAGCGAGAGGAGCAGCGGGGAGTGTCCCCGAGCCGCATCGTGCTGGCCGGCTTCAGCCAGGGCGGCGCTATGGCCCTCCACGTCGGCACGCGCTACCCGCGCGCGCTGCTGGGCATCATGGTCCTGAGCGGCTACGAGGTGCTCGCCGGCACCCGGAACGTGGAGGAGACCGGCGCAAACCGGTCGACGCCGATGCTCTTCTGCCACGGCACGGCCGACCCGCTGGTGCCGATCGCGGCCGGCCGCCTCGCCTACGAGGCGCACGAGCGCCCCGGCCGTCCCGCGGAGTGGCACCCCTTCTCGATGGCCCACGAGGTTTCCCCGGCCGAGCTGACGGTGATCCGGCAGTGGCTGGCCGCCCGCTTCGGCCGGACGGCTTGAGCGTTGACACCGCGTGACCCCGGTTCCATAGTCGCCTGGTGAGCTCGGCCGATCCCTCCGCCCACACCGAGGCGACCCGCGATCCGTTGCGGCCGCTGTCGCCCGAGTCCGCTTCCCTGGGCGCGGGGCGCTTCCTCGCCCTCTACGAGATGGGCCAGCAGCTGCTCGAGCAGCGGGAGCCGCCCGACGTGCTGCGGACGATCCACGACGCCATCGTGCGTCACCTCCAGCCCGACCGCGCCGGCCTGCTGGCCGTCGCTCCGGACGGATCGGCCCGGCCGCTCCTCACGCACGAGCTGGACCTCTCGGCCGCGCCGGAGCGATGGCCGGTGAGCTGGACGGTCATCCGGCAGGTCCTCGACCGCGGCCTCGCCGTGCTCGCCTCCGACGTCCGGTCCAGCCCGCAGCTCGAGGACGCGGAGAGCATCCAGCGGTTCCGCATCCGCTCCGTGATGTGCGTGCCGCTGGGCGAACCCGTCCGGGGCGTGATCTACCTCGACAACCGCAGCGCGAGGCCGTTCACCGCGCCCGACCTGGAATTCCTCACCGCCGCCGCGCGCTATGCGTCGCTGCTTCTCGAGAAGGCCGAGGAGCGCGTGCGGACCTCCGAGGCCCTCGCGCTGAGCGGCGAGCGGCTCGAGATGCTGCAGGGCGAGCTTCTGCGTCACGAGATCGTCGGCGCCGCTCCTCCCTTGCTGCGCGCCTACGACACGCTCCGCCGCTTCGCCCGGACCGGAGCCCGCGTCCTCCTGCGCGGGGAGACCGGGACGGGCAAGGAGCTGTTCGCCCGCGCCTACGCCGCGAACAGCCCGCGCACGGGAGGACCGTACGTCCCGGTGCCGATCCCGGCCCTGGCTCCGGGCGTGGTGGAGTCCGAGCTGTTCGGGCACGTGCGGGGCGCCTTCACCGAAGCGACCCGGGACAAGAAGGGACGGCTGGAGCTGGCCGACCGCGGGGTGCTGTTCCTCGACGAGGTCGGCGACGTCGAGCCCCACATCCAGACGAAGCTCCTGCGCTTCCTCGACTCGGGCGAGCTGTACCGGGTGGGCGACACCCAGGGCCGCCGCATCGACGCCCTCCTCGTCTCCGCCACCAACCGGCCCCTGGAGAAGGACGTCGAGGCGGGCCGCTTCCGGGCCGACCTCCTGGCCCGGCTGGGCCACGTCATCGTGATCCCGCCCTTGCGGGAGCGTCCCGAAGACGTGACCCGGCTGGTCGAGCATTTCCTGCGGCGGTACGATCGCAGCGCGCGGCGGAAGGCGTTCACCGAGGAGGCGCTGGCCGTGCTCCGCGGCCACCACTGGCCGTTCAACGTCCGCGAGCTGCAGCAGGTGGTGGAGCGCTCCGTCTGCCTCGTGGATGGCGACACGATCGGCGCCGAAGACCTGCCGGAGTACCTGCGCGGCCACGCGCCTTTCCGGCCGTCGCCCGTCGGGGCGGGGAATGCGGAGCCTCCCGCACCCCTGCGACGCGTGGTCGAGGAGGCGGAGAGGGCCCACATCCTCCGCGTCCTCGCCCTCACGAAGGGCAACCGCCGGCGGGCGATCGAGCTGCTGCAGGTCTCGCCCGAGACGTTCTACCGCCGGCTGGAGGACTTCGGGCTCCACAAGAAAGGCGAGTAGGCGTTCGTTCGGTCCTCGAACGACCGTTCGGCGAACGAACACGCTTCGGCCCGCAAAGGGCCGTAAGTCGCTCCGAATCATCGCCGATCGCCGCCGGCGCGGTGGCACCCGTGTTGCCCCATCACCGAGGCGATGGCCGCGCGCGGCGCGCACGAGAGCGTGCCGGTGACGCGAGCCGACACGAGGCTGCACATGATTGCCAAAAGAGCGACGGCCGTGGCTGCCCTGCTCCTGCTGGCGGCCTGCGGCGATTCGAAGGTCACTGCTCCCGAGGTTCCGGTGCCGACCCTGGCCGGGACGTACTCGAGCACCAACTGGCTGACGCAGTTCACGCGCACCCGCGACGGCTACGCCGGGTCCTGGAACTGCTCGGGGAGCATGACGCTGGCCCAGGAGCCGGGGTCAGACAGGTTCACTGGCTTCGCGGTGGTGGGTACGCCCTGCCCCGCGGTGTCGTTCGACCTGTCGGGATCGGTCACCCCGGGCGGAGCCGTGACGATCGTCACGCGGGGGCCCAAGCCCGGCGCGGGCACATGCCCTCTTCCACCGCCCTCGACCTATACCGGGCTCTTCCAGAACAACCTGCTCTCGGCCCGAACCCAGGTGCGGGTCGACTGCCCCGGCGAGCTGGAGGGCGAGTACACGTTCAACCAGATCATCACCGCGCGGAAGTTCTGAGCCGCGATCACGGTCCCCCGGCCGTCCGCCACGGCCGGGGGGCGCGCGTCAGGGGATGTTGACGCGCAGGCTGTCGGCGGTCTCCACCGTGAAGACGCCGGCCGAGGTCGTGAGCGTGACCTGCCCCGACCACTCGTTGAACCGGCCCGGGTCGCCCGGCCCGTTGTTGCAGAGGAGCGTGGTGTCGATCGCCAGCGTGGCCTTGGACTTCGAAGCGAGCATGGCCGGGGTGACCGTCGTGCCCCGGCTGCTGCCGAAGCCGACCTCCCCCGGCTCGGCCGAGCTGACGATGTGGAGCGTGGCCGAGGCCGAGATCGTGAGCGACGAACCCCCGGCCTGCGCCTCGACCAGGATGCGCACGGGCACGTCGACGTTGATGGAGCCGTCCGGGCAGACCACCACCGGCGTCCCGAACCGCGCTCCGGAGAACGCCGGTGGCGCCTCCGATCCGCTCCGGGTAGCCAGCACGACACCCGCGGCGGCCGCGCCGATCCCGATCGCGATGAGCGGCGCGCGCGAGCCCTTCCGCGGCCGGGCGGGCGGCGGCGCCTCTCGCCGGGCGGCTTCGAAGACCTCGCGGACCTTCGGCGAGTACTCGGTGGGACTCAGCCTCAAGCCGCGGTCCCGCGCCAGCGCTTCACGGAACCGGCTCCGGGCCGCGTCCGCCTGGTCGAGCGCGACGTAGGCCACACCCAGCTGCACGTAGGCCTGGACCAGGTCCGCCGAGCGCTGCGGCACGGACGCCAGGCGCCGCACGACGGCCTCGAGGGTCACGACGGCCCCCTCGAAGTCTCCCTCCCGCACCTGCTTCACGCCCTGGGCCAGCTCGGGGTCCGGCGTCTGCGCCACTGCCGGTAGGGAAAGGCCGATCAGGGCCGCGCTCTGGACGAGCGCCAGCACCCACCGCATCGCACCTCCAGAAGACGTCACGTTATCCCCGATCTCGACGGGCTGGCAAGGCGTCAGCTGGAGCGGTCAACGCCGCCGGACGCCCTCGGACGGCAGGTTGACGCCGAGCGCGAAGGTCCTTCCCGGGAGGATCGTGACCTTGCGCCGCCAGGGCTTGAAGTCGGGATGGGTGAGGACGACGTCGTGGGGCCCGGGCCGCAGGGCGAGCCGGAGCGGGGTAGGGCCGAAGGGACGGTTGTCGATGCTCACCTCGGCCCACGGCGTTGCCTGCACCGCCAGCGCGCCATCCGGCTCGGGCGTCGGAGACGCCGTGGCGGTCGGGGTCGGAGCTGCGGGCGGCGAAGACGAGGCCGGCCCCGGCGCGGGCGAGGTTGCGGCGGCGGGCGGCGGCGAAGGCGCGAGGGACGGCGCCGGCGGGGCCTCCGCGCTCGCAGGCGAGGGCGCCGGGGTGCGCGTGCCGCGCGCCGAGGGCGACGGCGGTCCCGGCGACCGCGGCGCCTCCGACGCGGGTCGGGCCGGGGGCGGCGGGCTCAGTGAGACCGCCGGCGTCTCGGGCGGAAGCAGGGGTTCCGGAGACGGCGCGGGGGCTGCCCAGCGATCCCAGGCTTCGAGCGCCAGCAGCGTCACCGCGATCGCGCCGGCAATGGCCAGCCACGGCCCCCGCCGGCGTCCGTTCTTCCACCTCGGATGCGCCTCGGCCAGGCCGAGCGACCCGTCGCGCGCGGCGCGCAGCGCCTGGGCCATCTCCGCCGCGCTGCCGTAACGGGCGGCCGGGTCCTTGGCCAGCGCCTTGCGAAGCACGGCGCGCACCGGAAGGGGGATGGCGGCCGCCTCCGGTCCGTCGAGCGGCGGCGCCGTCTCCAGATGCATCAGCAGGGTCGCCACCGGCGTGTCGCCCCGGAAGGGGACCCGCCCGGTGAACAGCTCGAAGACGACGATTCCCAGGGCGTAGAGGTCGCTGCGAGAGTCGACCGGCTGGCCGCGGGCCTGCTCGGGGCTCATGTACTCCGGGCTGCCCACGACGTAGCTCCCCGAGGGCGCGGGCGTGCCGCCGCCGGCGACCTTCTTGGCGATGCCGAAGTCCATCACCCGGGCGGTGCCGTGCGGATCGAGCATCACGTTGGGTGTCTTGAGGTCCCGGTGGACGATGCCGACCCTGTGGATCGCCTCCAGGCCCTCCGCGACCTGGATCGCCACGTCGAAGGCTTCGGCCGCCGGGAGCGAGCCGCGGCGCCTCAGCACCTCCTTGAGGTTCGTGCCCTCGACGAGCTCCATCGAGATGTACTGGCGCGGACCGTCCTCCCCGTACTCGTAGATGCGGCACACGTGGGGATGGGCGACCCGCCGGGCGAGCTTGATCTCGGAGCGGAACCGGCGAGCCATTTCCGCCGCCGAAGCCGCCTCGGCGCGCAGGATCTTGAGGGCGACCGTCTCGTCGAGCACGCGATCGTGGGCGCGATACACCGCGCCCATCCCGCCCCGGCCGAGGGGGCTCAATATCTCGAAGCGGCCGCCGACGATGCTGCCCTGGGTGAGGGCGGCGAGGACCGCCCGGCAGGTGAAGCAGACCTCGGCGGCCTGTTCGTTGTCGGCCCCGCAAGACGGGCAGATCACCAGGCCAGTTTATTCCCCTCCTCGACCGCGGATATGCTCGGGGCATGGCGGCATCCCCGACGACCATGAGCTACGTCCGGCTGGGCCGCAGCGGGCTGAAGGTGTCGCGCCTGTGCCTGGGCTGCATGAGCTACGGCGACCCCGGCTGGCGGCCGTGGGTCCTCGACGAGGAGGCGGCCCGGCCGTTCTTCCGCCGGGCCCTCGACCTCGGGATCAATTTCTTCGACACCGCGGACATGTACTCGCGCGGCCGCAGCGAGGAGGTGACCGGGCGCCTGCTGCGGGAGATGGCCCCGCGGCACGACTACGTGCTGGCGACCAAGCTCTTCTTCCCGGTCGAGAAGAAGGGTCCCAACCGCAGCGGGCTCTCGCGCAAGCACGTCCTGGAGGCCTGCGACGCCTCGCTGCGCCGGCTGGGCACGGAATTCATCGACCTCTACCAGGTCCACCGCTGGGATCCCGACACGCCCTTCGAGGAGGCGCTCTCGGCCCTCGACACGCTCGTCCGCTCGGGCAAGGTCCGCTACCTGGGCGCGAGCAGCATGGCGGCCTGGCAGTTCGCCAAGGCCCTCTACCTGTCCGACCGGCGCGGCGGGGAGCGCTTCGCCTCGATGCAGAACCATTACAACCTCGTCTACCGCGAGGAGGAGCGGGAGATGATCCCGCTCTGCATCGAAGAGGGCGTGGGCCTCGTGCCGTGGAGCCCGCTGGCCCGCGGGTTCCTCACCGGCACGAGGCGGCGGGGCGAGGAGCCGGAGACCGCCCGCGGCCGCTCCGACGAGTTCGCCGACCAGCTCTACTTCCGCGGCGAGGACTTCGACGTTCTCGACGCGCTCCTGTCGGTTTCGTCCTCCCTCGACCTCCCGCCCGCCCGGGTCGCCCTGGCCTGGCTGCTGTCGCGGCCCGGCGTGACCGCGCCCATCGTCGGGGCCACGAAGCTGCCCCATCTCGAGGACGCGTTCGCGGCGCTGGACGTCCGTCTGGGCGACGACGCGGTCGCGCGGCTCGAGGCTCCGTACCGGCCGCACCCCGTGCTCGGCCACGACCAGCCGACGCCGCGCGCCGCGCGCTAGAGCTCTTTCAGGAAATCGATGAGCGCCTGCTGGTCGGCGGGCGACAGCGCGCGGAAGCGGCGGATCACCTCCCGGGCCTCGCTGCGGTTGCGCACCGAGGTGGCCGTGCCGTAACCCGGACAGACGTCGTTCTCGCTCGCATAGACGATCGTGCCCACCCGTCCGCCCGGGGGTACCGGACAGCCGCCGTCGGGGGGCGTCCGGCCGTCGTCCGGCGGCGGCAGGTCGTGCAGCTCGATCACCGCCCGGATGGCGTCGTCGAGCGTCCGCACGGCCAGCGGCGCGTTGGTCACGTCGCGGCTGGAATAGACCGTCCCCGCGGGCGTGGTGTCGATCGAGCGCCGAGCCAGGTACACGCGCGCGTCGTGGAGGAAGGGCGGGCCCATCCTCCCCATCCCCATGAGGGGCGGCGTGCGGAACTCGCGGCCGTTGGCCAGGCCCTGGTTCGGCAGCGCGTCGTCGGCCAGGTTGCGCGAGAGGTCGAGGGTCCGGTAGCCGCTGCGGGTGACGACGACGGGCAGCCGCGGGACCGACGCGATGCGCTCCGGGGTGACCTCCGGGCCCTCGTGGAGGAGCAGGTCGGAGAAGATCGGCGCCCAGACGTTGGTCAGCAGCCGGCCGCCGACCTTGGCCGGCGACCGGCCGGTGGCGTGGACCGGGGTGTGGCAGGCCGCGCAGTCCAGCAGGCGGTCGGACTGGTTGATGGCGTGCGGGTCGCGGCCGTCGCCGCCTCCCGGCATCCGTCCGGCGACCATCCGGTCGGCGAAGGCGACGAGGTCGATGCCGAACAGCATCGCCCCCCGCTGCACGCTGGCCTCGGCCGTTCCGGCCGCGCGCGGCGCCGCCGGGTCGGCGGAGCGCAGCAGCCCGAGCAGCGTGTCACCGAACTCGGGGGGAGCGGTGAGCCGGATGAGCTGCCGGCAGCTGATGAGCGCGGACACCGGCAGCTCGGGATCGGGGACACGGTCGACGCAGCCGGCGCGGGTCACGTTCACGTTGTTGTTGATCTCGCTGGGGTTGAACTCGCTCGTGAAGCCCAGCTCGCCCTGGGCGCCGCCGATGACGAACTGGAGGATCGTCGGCCCCGCCGCCCGCAGGCCGAATCGGCCGAGGCGCACGACCGGATCGCCGCCGATGAAGGCCTGGTTGGACGTGTTCTCGTTGTGCCGGCCCGAGATGCAGTCCCCGGGGCACTCCGGGAAGCGCGAGACCACCGCCCTCAGGGAAGACGCGTGGTCCTGGCTGTCGCCGGGATCGTCGTTCGCGACGACGTCGCCGCCGAATATCGCTTCCATCAGTCCGCGCCCGATGTACGGCGGCCCGGCCCGCTCGCCCACCGCACGACGGAGGCCGAGGGGGCTCAGACCGGTGGTGGGGTCGATGCCACCCTGCAGGTTGGGGTCGACCTCCACCGGCAGGATCGGGTCGGGCAGGCAGTCGGGCAGCGATGGCCGGGTGTGCTGGACGAAGCCCGAGAACTGGTCGAGAGGCAGGAACGTCCCCGCGGAGGGCGAGAAGTCGCCGAAGATCGTGAAGGCGGCGGTGCGGCCCGGCCCCCGGAGGGGATCGTCGCTGTCGGCCGCAACGCCGCCGCCCGTGGCGGGGTTGAACGCGGTCACGGCGAAGTTGGTCGCCGTCGAGCGGCCGGCGCGGGACACGTGGGAGATCGACGTGACGAGGGGCGCCACGGCTTCGTCCGAGCTGCGGTGACAGCCGAGACAGAACTTCTGGTTGGCGACCGGTCCGGCGCCTTCCGACGCGGTGTGCTCCGTGGTGAAGAAGCGCAGCCCCTCGAGGAGGGACGCCCGCTCTTCGGCGGTCGCGCTCGGGTAGACGAACGCGTCCAGGTCGCGCTCGCTGAGGGGGAACGGCCCGACCGACCCGAAGCGCTGCCGGGGCACCCGCTCGACCGCCTTGAGCTGCGCGGCATCGCTCGGCCCGGCCACCGCCGAGAGGTCGCGATCCTCGACGGTGCCCACCGTCTCGGTGAGGTTGCCGCTGGCGCCGCAGCCGGCCGCGCCGAGCGGGCCGGCGAGGCCGGCGGCCAGCCACGCCGCCGTCGACCAACGAACATGAAGCCGCTTCATCGGCGCGCTCCCCTCCCCTAGAAATCCCACGTCAGGTCGATGAACAGGCGCCGCGCGTGGTTGTCCTTGAACGGCGCTCCCCGGTACTTGAAGAAGAACCCGGTGAGCTGGAGGTTCCGCGCCAGGCGGTAGTTGGCGCTCGCCTCGATGCCCCGGACCCCCGTCCCGGCGCCGCGGTCGGAGTCGGCGAAGGCGCCGATCGCCGCGTCCTCGTCCACGTCGCGCCAGGTGAAGTGGGCGCCGTAGGGATGCAGCCGCTCGTCCTTCCAGCCCCCGCCCCGGAGCCCCACCGAGACGGCATAGCCGTCGCGGGCCGCCGGGACCTGGAAGTTGTGGGCGTACTCGCCGAGCAGGAAGACCTCGGGGCTGCCCGTCGACTTGAACCACGGGAAGGGGACGTGCACCTGCGCGGTGACGTCGACGATCCGGAAGGAGTCCTTCAAGAACCCGTGGGCCCCCGGGCCGTACTCGACCTCGTTGTTCGTGACCTGGAGGGGGGGACGCAGCAGGAACGCGCTCGTCCCCGGCAGCAGGAACGCGCTCTCCCCCGGCACGAAGCTCGGCGAGCGGAGCCCGGCATCGAGGTGCTCGTAGTCGTAGTAGGTGACGGCGGCCGAGACGAGGTGGGCCTGGACGTGGAGCTGGTCGGCGATCATGTAAGTGTCGGAGACCAGGCCCGCGAAGCGGTCGTCCTGGACCTCCTGGAGCGCGAAGTAGCCGAGCGTGTTGTCCACCTTGACCACCGACTCCCCGCCCGACTTGTAGAAGG
>Ga0066710_100001554_pt1 | contig 17330 bp, 18 predicted proteins | sample GraSoiAngelo_159_FD_79666 | JGI IMG/M metagenome (GOLD analysis project Ga0066710, IMG submission 79666) | Grasslands soil microbial communities from the Angelo Coastal Reserve, California, USA - 14_1009_16_40cm | ecosystem: Environmental > Terrestrial > Soil > Grasslands | place: USA... | reverse complement strand
TCGGCGATTCCTCAAGAACGCCCATCCTTCGGATTACTGACAAGATTGTGTCCCGCCTGTCGGTATAGGTTTTTCCGGGGTCTCAGGAACAGTCTCAGGATCTCTTCTGGCTGTTTATCAACTCTTGTAGACGGGCCACTTCCTCATGAAACTTCTGTTGGCGTCGTGAAATGCTGAAGACATAGCCAAAAAGCACAACCCAAACGGCTGTATAGGCGGCAAAAAGGTAAGTCATCGGACCTCCATTCCTTGGGTTTGCAACTGGCGTTGGAGCGTCTCAATCACGTCGCCGGCTCGCTCCAACTCGCAACGCATTCGCCAAAGATAAAAGTACAAAAGAGTAAATGCGGCCAGGGTGATGCAGAGTGTTAGTGCCATCCTTGCATCTAGGCCAGAGCCAGCTCCTCCAGCGATGACAGGAGCTGGATGTTGCGTGCGCCACCAGCGATTAGCCATATAGACAATGGGAGTATCCACTGCCGCCAGAATTCCAAAGACCGCCGAAAGCTTGGCCCTTTGAGCCGGGGAGTCCACCACCCGCCGCAACATTTGGTATCCCAGTAAGATTAGCCAAAGTAAGAAAAAGGAAGTTAGTCTCGCTTCCCAGGTCCACCAGATCCCCCAGACAGGCTTGGCCCAAAGTATGCCAGTGATTAGACCGATAGTACCAAACAGCGCCCCCAATTCAGCTGCCGTGGCAGCTCGGATGTCCCACTCCCGGCGCTCTTTCAGCAGAAATAAAATGCTGCAAAGAAAGACGAAAAAAGTGGCCAGGAAAGTAGTCCAGTTGGAAGACACGTGAAAGTAAAAGATGCGTTGGACTTCACCAATAAATCCCATAGTCCGCTCCGTGGGTGCGAAAATGAAGATGGCATAGAGGGCTATGAGCATTGCAATGAAGGTAGACAGCGCATGAACTCTTATCAATTTCATATCGATACTCCGGATTCTTTAACTTGATCCCTCAGAACCTCTGACTTCAGTTTGAAATCCTGGCGTCGCAAACGTCTTACCCATCACTCTTCCAGCACAAAATCAAACAGCAACAGCGGCAACGTGATAAAGATGACATCGAAGACGACAAGAAACCTGACCCAGAACGTCAATGATTCACCGGGAGGATCAGTGAGAATAGCAGCCGTCGATTCCACGGCTCCTATGACGACTGGCAATGCGATCGGCAGAAGCAGGATCGGTAGTATTACATCGCTCATGCGCGTGTTCATGGAAACCGCGGCCAGGATGGTTCCGACTGAAGCAAAGCCAAGAGTGCCCAGCAGCGTGATGGCCACCATCCAACCCCAACGGGGCAGGAGACTGAAGTTGAAGAAAAGCGCAAAGCAGAATAGGATTATGCTCTCGGCCAGCAGCATAAACACAAGGTTTGCCAGCATCTTGCCCAAGTAAATCGCACCCCAATCAACCGGAGCCAGCATCAGACCTTGCAAGGAGTCGTTTTCCCGTTCGCCGGCAAAAGCTCGATTCATTCCCAAAATTCCGGCAAAAATGAAGGTCATCCAAAGCAGTCCAGGGCCGAATTTTTCCGCTTCCAAGCTATCGGGTTCAAAGGCGAAATGGAACATCAGAATAACCAACAACCCGAAGATCAGCATGGAAGTGAGGACATCCTTGGTGCGATATTCGGTGAGGATGTCCTTCCATAAAATAGCGCCAACCTGGTTAAGAAAGTTCACCCTTTCTCTCTCTCAGGAACTGTTTATATCTCTCGCGAACGATGGCATAGTCTCCAGTCAATTCTTCTTCAATTTTACCTCTCTCAAGAAAAACCCAGCGATTGACTCCGCTGAGCCCTTGCTCCAGGTCATGAGTGGCCATCACGACAGTTTTGCCCGAGGTTACAAAGGTCTTCATCCACTGCGTTAGCAACTCAGCAGCCTCTAGATCGAGCCCAGAAAACGGTTCGTCCAGCAACAGAATTTCCGGGCGGTGCAATGTCGCACGGGCAATGGCAAGCCTTTGTTGCATGCCACGGGAGAAACCCAACACTTGGCGATCGGCGCTTCGTTCTAAACCTACCCAGCAGAGGGCTTCTTTAATTTTTTGCTCAACATTCTTCAGGTTGTAAAGCCGCGCGAAGAATCGCAAATTTTCACGCGCCGTCAAGTGTCTGTAGAGATAGCTGCTGTGGGCTACGAAGCCGAGGCGCTGCCGCACTGCTTCGGAGTCGTGACGAATGTCGAAGCCGCAAACTTCGACTTTGCCAGAGTTGGGTTTCGCCATTCGGGCCATCACCCGCAGCAGTGTAGACTTACCAGCACCGTTGCGCCCTAGCAAGACCATGAAGTCTCCGGAGCGAACAGTAAGGGTTATACCCTCCAAGGCAACGGTGCGCCCAAACCATTTCTCCACCTTCTCGATTTGGACCACTGCGTTAGGCCTGAGGTCCATGAATACCTTTCCGAGAAGCTCCTGTCTTGTTGGTGTGGCGGGTTCGTTGACGCAAGGCATAAAGTATGGTCAATACAAAAAAAACACCAAAAGCCCCCAAGATAATTTCTTTCTTTTCAAAAACTGGATTGGGAAGACGAACCACTTGCATCTGAGGCTCGCTGCTTTCACTGTCACGGCTAGCGTCATCACTCTCGGAAACCTTTGGAGCTTCCCCAATGATCTTGATGTCGAGAAATTCTCCTTTTCGAATACGTTTCACTTGGTACATAGCTGCCTGCGTGCGCGAGTCTTTCCCGGCAGACTGGACACCATCGCCAGAGACCTGAAGGTCAGCGGGCAAAATCAAAACTCTAGCGGTGCTGGTTCCATAAAAAAGACGATGCTTCAATTCCCGCTGGCTTGAGTTGAAATTGACTCGATATGAGACGCGAACCTCGTTGACGCCCGGCTTCATCGGATATGAAATAAAGTAACCGCCTCCGCTCTTGGGGGTGGGTGTCTGGGGCAAAGGAATTCCCGCCAACCCCACCACCACCACATTCAGCTCGTCCGTCACTTCTGGTGGAGTATCGAAGAAGAACGTTCCTTGCGGGTTAACCAAAGTCTTCTTGGGGGGTGTTTCATTGACTACCAAGTACTGTTGCTGGACGAGCAAGGCATTGGCACTGGCCTGGGCGAGCATCACCGGCATAGAGACTTGGATGTCCTCTGTTCTCTGTGTTGGCTCGTAGATAGTCAAGGTGACGGGCTTCTCCATTTCCTCATGGGAGGCGACGGATAAATTGTAGTTAACCCCGTGATAGAGGACTCGGAGAAGCAGATGAGGGGTTTGAGAATTTTCAACGGCAGAAAACGTAAAGGAGCCGTCAGAGCCACTCTCGATCTCAGAAGCGGTCTTCATGCCTTCGCCGAGCGTCAGGAGCTCCACTTTCTGGTGAGGCGCAGGCAGATTGGTAGTTCCGTTAATGACACGGCCTTGAATTGTTTGCTGAGCGAGGGTGGGAGAAGCGTATAAGAGGCAAGCCAGGCTGATAAGAAATCTTACTAAGCGTGAAGGAGAAATGCAAAAAGCAAAAGACAAAAATACTTCTTCCTTTTTAATTTTTGGGGTTTCCTTGTTTCTTGGATTTCTTACCGCTCTTCAAAACGGCGACCACTTGGGGTTTGCCAGGTTTTTCCAGCGTCTCCGGCTTGATAGCCTCAATCCTGCTGATCACTTCGTAGACTTCTCTGGAATAATCGTCGCGTAATCGCTGATAATCCTCCTCAGACAATTTACCCATTTTGTATTCGAATTCGAGGTCCTTCATGTTTTCGTAGACGGTCTGCTTCTTTCGCAGCAACCGCTTTAGAGAACCGGGACTGCCTTCCAGATCAAAATAGAATGGGCTGCCACTGCCGGCTAGCAGAGGACGAAGAATAAAAAAAAGTGCCACAGCCGTTATCAGCGCGCAAACCAGAACAACCGAAGTCATCCGTTGAAATCTCCCAGAATCTATAAATCTAAATCCTTCAATTCGCGCTCAATCTGCCTTTGATAGGTTTCTGGAATAGACCCATCCGGCCCGATTCCAGGTGCCATAGAGACTTTGCGACGAAGCCAAGTTCTGATCAGCGCATAGATGAAAATAAACCCAGTGAGCAAAGCGAAAAAAGGAAGCGTCCAAGCAACGAGGTCAAAGCCCTCTGCGGGAGGCGCTGGTAAGATCACCTTGCCATATTTGACGACAAAGTCATTGACGATCTGTTGTTCGTTCATTCCCTGTTTCAGCTTGCTTGCAATCGCTTCTCGCAACGGAGTAGCCGACCCGCAATTCAGCATAGGACAAGAAGACACTTGGTTATTACACGAACCACACTGGCAGGCGAATCTCTCGGCGACCTTCTTGACTTCCGGCGTCATAATCTCGGCCGGCAAAGACGAGCTCAATAAAAACAGCATCAACAAAGCAGGTCCGGAAGCCCTTCCCAGAAGGCACATGAAGGGACGCTTGATGTTATGTCTTTCCGATGAGTTTAAACTCAATGAACCTTTGCTTCCTCTGGCCAAAAATCTCGTCATCGAAGAACTGAAAAGAGGATCACCGACCAGACTAAGTCCTGTGTTTCGCAATTACGCTCACGCACTTTCCCGACTCCTTTGAGGTCATGCTCGTTTTCATTAGCCCCGTGCTTCAGCGCGGGGTAAAGAGGCCACATCTTTCTGGGGAAGAACACGACAAAAGCCCCCCGCGCTGAAGCACGGGGCTAATGAAAAACAAATTTTGCAAGGCTCACACCACACCGTCACTGTATTTTTGAATCGGTGTACTACGCCTTTGCAAGCTCTTCGACTTCTACTTTTTCAGAAACCTTCGACCTAGCCATGCCTTGCTTACTGGGTATCAGGCAAATCACCGTGCCCAAGACAAAAATAATTCCACCGATCCATACCCACGAAACCAGCGGATTTAAGTAAGCATGGAAAACGGGTTTGGAATTATCTTTCTCAATTCCCGAAAAGACGAGGTACAGGTCTTCGTTCAATCCGGACCGCAAGGCCACTTCGGTGGTGGCCGTGTCGCTGGTTTTGTAGTAACGCCTCTCGGGGAGGAGCGTATCCACCAGCGTACCGTCTTTGTAAACGGTCATCAGAGCAGTAGCCGACTGATAATTAGCATTATTGGCGCTTTTGATCTGTTCCAAGGTGAGGGTGTATTTTCCCAGACTGAGCGAATCACCCGGAACCATTTCCTTTTGTGCCTCCTTATTGAATCCGGCGCCCGCCAAGCCAACGAACAGGCAGACCATCCCCAGGTGCACGATATATCCGCCATAGCGGCGGGTGTTTCGGAACGTCAAAATCCAGAGCGATTCCAAGTAACCTTCACCTTGTTTGCGACGAGCATTGGCTCCCCGATGAAACTCGGAAATAATGGTGCACACAACAAAAACAGACAGCATGAGGCATACTGTGGAGTAAAAATGCCGCATTCCGAAAGTGAAAAAGATCAGGCCCATAACAAGGGATAAGACTACGGGCAGGGTGAAGTTCTTTTGCAAGCTGCGAAACGAGGTCTTCCGCCAAGCCAACAACGGCCCCACGCCAGTTAGAAATAAGAGGAAGAGTCCCACCGGTATGTTTATTTTATTGAAGAAGAGAGGGCCCACAGATCTCTTCTCTCCCTGCAACGCCTCAGAAATGATTGGGAAAAGTGTTCCCCAGAGCACCGCGAAGCCTGTCGCCAGTAAGATGAGGTTGTTGAACATAAAGCTGCTTTCACGGGAAACCACTGAGTCGAGTCGATTTTCGCTCTTGAGAGAATCCAGGCGAGTCAAAAGAAGATAGAGAGAGAGAGACAGCAAAAGAAGCAGGAAGCCGGTAAAGTAAGGTCCTATGGGGGACTGGGCAAAGGCATGGACCGAGGAAACAATACCGCTGCGGGTCAAGAAAGTCCCGAAAATGCAGAGCAAGAAAGTTGACAGAATCAGGATCATGTTCCAGACCTTCATCATGCCTTTGCGCTCTTGCATGATGACCGAGTGCAGAAAGGCGGTTCCGGTCAACCATGGCATCAAAGAAGCGTTTTCGACCGGATCCCAGCTCCAGTAGCCACCCCATCCCAGAACGACGTAGGCCCATTTGGCTCCCAATAAAATGCCCGTTCCTTGAAAGAGCCAGGGAACCATCATCCAGCGCCGGGTTGTCCGAATCCATTCTTCATCCAATTCGCGGGTAATGAGAGCCGCCACAGCAAAGGCAAAAGGAACCGTGAAGCCCACGTAACCCGTATAAAGAATGGGCGGATGAATCACCATCGCCCAATATTGCAGCGCTGGATTCAAACCGTTCCCATCCATGGGGGCAAAAGGCATCGCAGGACCACCGGCCCGGGAAACCCCAATCAGGTCGAAGGGGTTGGCAACGAAGTTGTTCAAAAGGAGGAAAAACGTGGACACCATAGAGATCGCCATGACGACATAAGGCATCAAGGTCCGGTTCTTCTTTCGATTGAGCAGAACCGTGACCAAAGAGTAGATACTTAATATCCAACACCAAAACACGAGGGAGCCCTCCTGTCCTCCCCAGAGCGCTCCAATCTTGTAATACCAAGGCATAGCGCGGTTACTATGACTAGCCACATACTGAAGGCTAAAATTACCAACATTGAGCTCGTACCATAGTGTGCATACGGTTAAGGTCACCAGGACGCAGACTGCAACCATCGATCTTTCGGCGGTGTCCACCAGGCGGCGATGTCCGACCTTGCCGCCTAGGAACGAAGCCACCATGGCATAACAGGACAAGCAAAATGCGAAGAGCAGACAAAACTGCCCGATATTACTGACGATTACTTCCATGATTAAGGCGCTCCAAATATTCGGTCATTCCAGTATCGAAGCAGCTGCCCGTCACCCGGCCCGGTGAACGCTTATCAAGCGTTCACCCCTCTCCCCTGGGGAGAGCCATGGGAGCTTTGAGAAAGCTCCCTGGGTGAGGGGTGGCGGTATAGATTACTCGCTACTTCTTACCCACGTTGCCATAGGTAGCTTCGTATTTTGAAGCACACTTGGCTTGAATTTTAGTGGCTTCGAACTCGCCGTTACGGACTAAGTGGCCTTCGGCTAATGCCTGGGCCCCGTCTTTGAAAGTATCCGGTAGAAGGTCTTTTCCCACGTACCTGATGGGAAGAATTTCTCCCTTTTGCTCCAACTTGAAATTGATGGCACTGGAAGTTCTTTCAATGCTTCCCGCCACGACATTTCCAGCCACCCTCAGACGTTTGCCGTAGGCATTATGATTCATTGCCTTCAATTCATCTACCGTCTTGTAATAGGCCAGACTTTCGTCAAAGCTGCTAAATCCTATCCAGGCAATGGAGACGACAACGATGAGAGATCCGATAAGGAATTTTACCTTTCTTTTGTCCATAGAATCTTCCGTTTTCTTGGCTGTAAAGCGAAATTGAAACACGCATTAACATTTTCCCTATTTTAGCATCGCCGGAGAATTTCACAAAGAGGCGAAGTTACGAAACTTAAATACCGCCCGAACGCATGCCGCGGTAGAATAAACACAAAGTCACAAGCGCCTCATAAATAGATAAGAATCAATGATGGATTTTTCCTGCAATGACAGTTTGAATCACATGGAAATCCTCATCCAAAATTACACAGTCGGCATCCTTTCCGACTTCTAGGCTGCCCTTTCGATCAGCCACTCTTAAGAAGCGCGCCGGATTGATCGTTGCCATGGCAATGGCTTCGCGGCGTGTCAGACCCATCAGGTTGAGCGCATTGCGAACCATGACATCCATGGTCACAACACTGCTGGCAAAACTACTCAAATCCATCATAAGCGCTTCGCCGTTCTTAACCCGGGCTTTCTGCCCATGTTTTGGGCCGAAGGTATAAACCCCGTCTGGCATACCAGCTCCCCGCATAGCATCGGTCACCAAGCAAACTCGATCCACACCTTTGGCACGCACGGTAAGCCGTAATAATTCGGCTGGAAGATGCCGACCGTCTGCGATAAGTTCCGTGGTGATTTCATCTCGCTCCAAAACGGTCTCAACACAACCTCCTTCGCGATGGGGAGGATGGGGCCGAGAAACACTGGACATGGCACAGTACATATGCGTGGCATGCACCATTCCATGATCCACTGCCTTCATTACTTCACGGTAGGTCGAATCAGTGTGGCCGCCCGATATGCTGATGCCGCGCAGCGACCAGTCACGAATTAGCTCCAAAGCCCCTGAGAGTTCAGGCGCAATGGTTATATGTTTGATTTGATCTTGATACTCTAAGAGCTGCTCCCACTCGGCCTTCTCTGGGTTTCGCACAAACTCCTTCAGATGGCAACCGCGTTTAGCCATCGAAAGATAAGGTCCCTCAATGTGAGCCCCCAGGATTTGTGCCCCTTCCACGGGGTGCATTTGAACTTCCCTGACGCTCTGCAATGCAGATTTAATCTCATTCAAGGGGGCAGTCGCAGTGGTGGCCAATAGCCCTGTGGTACCCCCTTGGGCGTGATAGCGGCAGATGGTCTCGAAATCCTGACGAGTCGCATCCATAAAATCGCTTCCAGCGCCCCCGTGAATATGGATGTCTATGAAGCCAGGCGTAATGAACTTTCCCTGGATACTAACGGTCTCCACTCTTTCGTTGATAGGAAAACGCTGGCGGGGGCCTACATAAGCAATTTGGTCCTGATCGAAGACGACTGCTGAATTAACAATTTCTTCAAAAGGAGTGATAGCTGTCCCTCCGACAAATGCCAGTTTCTTGGTGTTCATGGTCAACGCCCTTCGTTTCGCCAAGGTCTGGGGGAAGGCATGGGTTTTCTCTTAGCTGTGTTGGAAACACTCGGCGGACATTTCCTACGACCCAAACGAGACGGTCTCATCTGAGAGAATCGGAAAGGCTTCATGACAGGGAGATCCAACCGAAAAGATCAACTTGAAAAATTCAGCCACGTGATAGCCGCCAGCAAAGACAGGGACACTAAGGCGCATTTCCAGATCGGTCTTGATCCAATCATCCAGAAAAAGGCCCTGCTCACCTGTCATGGATTCCGACGGAACCACCAGGAAGTCCCCGTGGAGTTGATCCTTTACCGCAGCAAAGATGTCACTCCCGGTTAAGAGCCCTGCCACGGTGATTCCTTTACCAAAATAGAGGTTCTCCGCGGGTAAGCATTGGAGATCGACCTTAAGCTTGGAATTGATCTGATCTACGCAGCCCTTCAGTGTAGGATAAAAAATTCTACCCGTGACCACGGTTCCACGAACGCTGACCCGCCGGTTGTGCTTCCATTTCTTACCCAGGGCCAGGGCGAATTCGTCGAGAAAAGTACGAACCATGCCAACGCCATTTTCCACCAGCGGGAACTCTCCGTAATGAGATCGCGGAGGAATCGGGTGTTCAGCCAGGATATAGAATTCATCGCCAAGGAAACAAAATGGAGTTCCATAAGTTCCTAAGTTCTGTTGCTGGATTGCTGAAACGTGCTCGATGGTTCTCCGGGCGTAGTCCAGATCGACCGGCCTCAACTTGGGAAGACCTTTGCGGTGATCGGTCAAGCCAACCGGAACAATGGAAACGGTCAAAACGCTGGGATAAAAATGCACGAGGTCCGCGATGCTTCGCTCCAGATGAATACCATCATTGATGTCAGGCATGAGAACGATTTGAGTGTGAACCTTTATGCCACCTTCGATCAACCTTCGCATATTTCCCAACAGGTCGTCGGGCCTGCGATTTTGGAGCAAATATTGCCGAAGCCCTACTTCGGTGGCGTGAACCGAAACGTATAGAGGGGACAGACGCTGTTCGAAGATTCGTTGAAAATCGCTTTCCGAAAGATTCGTCAAGGTGAGGTAATGACCAAACAAGAACGAGAGGCGAAAATCTTCGTCCTTCACTCTGAGGGTGCGACGAACCTGTTTCCCCCGCGGAAGTTGATGAACGAAGCAAAAGATGCAGTTGTTTTTGCATAGGCGGGTTTGAATGCCCTCCAGTTCAATGCCGAGGTCCTCCTCCTCGTCTTTTTCGATATCTATTTCCCAAAGCTCGCCGGAAGTCTTGGCTACTCGCAATACCAGTTCGCGCTCAAATAACGTAACTACATAACGATAGTCGAGAACATCTTCAATTACACGATCATTGATCCCCAAAAGCCGGTCTCCGGCTTCGATTCCTACTTCATGGGCAATTGAGCCCTGTTCTACTGCCTGGATCAAAACACCTGCTGGTACTTGCATCAAGACTGGAGAAGCTCCTCGTCTCTGAAATCAAAGTTGGATGAAGATTCTCTGGCTGCTAACCAGCAGCAGCGCTGCTTTCGGACACCATTTTCTTTCCGCGATAGACATAGTGCAACCCCGAAAACACGGTAACGGCGCCCGTAATTAGGTACAGCAGATACAAGAGCTCTGGAGTCATAAATCTGTAATTAAGAAACAGGACGACAACGATTGTGAGGATTTGAAAACAGGTTGTCGCCTTACCATAAATCGAGGGGGAAAAATTGCGATGGCCAGTACTTATGATGATAATAAGTGCACTGGCAATAAGAATGACATCGCGGCTGATCACCAGAATGGTCAACCACAAGGGAACCACATTGGGTAGTCCCAACCCCCTGATGGAGAGCACGACAAAGGATGATGTCAGCAAAAGCTTGTCTGCGATAGGGTCAAGATAAGCCCCCAAGGAAGTCTTTTGTTGGAGCAACCGGGCCATCAATCCGTCCAATCCATCCGTCACACCCGCCAGAATGAAAATGGAAAAGGCCCAGCCCAAGTGATTGTATACCACCAGGATCACAAAAATGGGAATGAATACCATCCTCAAGATGGTTATCTGATTGGCGGGGGTGAGAATACGAGTTGCCATGAACGTATTGTCTACGGTGTCTGAAAATAGCAGAAACGACAAATCATAACGAACGCCCGAAATCGATGTCAAATGCTTTTAGCCAGTTGACTTTGAATTGAAAATCTGGTGAGATGGATTTGTTATGGAATTGCTTAGTAGGTGGGGGAACTGTCTTATATTGGTGATGACAGTGGTTGTGTTCCCTCAAACTGGGGCAACCGGTGTTCTTCAACTTCAGCCCCATTCAAAACCTTGGCCCGCCGGCGCCAGCGGTATGGTGAATATCAGTTTGGTTATCAAAGAGGGATTCAAGATCCCTAAGAGACCACTACCGAGGATTCAAATAGATTCGGCGCCAGACTTTGAAATCAAGGGTGAGTTAAATTTTATTGAGGAAGAACGGGGAAAAGACCCTGAATATTTTAATTCCTTCAAGCCCTTGGTCATCCAGGTCAAGGCGGCAGACTCAACCAAGCCAGGTAGATATTCCTTAGGGGGGAAGTTCGTCTATTTTTATTGTTCGGATAAAGATAAATACTGCGGTCGCGCGGTCGAAAGCGTTCAGATACCCGTTGAAATTCTGGCCAAGAAGTAAAAAAGGAGGGCCTAGCCGCTATTTGTCAATCTCAGTCAGAAGCGGCCGGTCTAAACCATGCAACTTAGGAATCTGGTGGTGCCCCTGTTCTCGCTTTTATTGTGGATGAGCGCGGGAAGGATCGGCTGGGCTCAAGAAAAATCTGACCTGAGCAAATTCTCCAATGAAGAGTTATTGGTCAGGGCCGAACGTACGTTTCTGATGCGCAACTTCACAACTTCAGAAAAGTATTACCGGGAGTTAGACGACCGTTTGCTGAAGCGACTTTCAAGCCTGGAACCCAGCGAGGCCCAAGAGCAGATCGAACTCGACGAAGAATTAGTGTTGGCGCCTTTTGGTCTGGGACACAGTTTGATCTACCTACACCGTTACTCTGAAGCCCTGCAAGCCATTGAAAACGGCCTCAAGATATATCCGGATTGGGCTAACAACCATGCTTCCCTGTTATTCTTTCAAGATCCCCTGTTCACCGGTCCAGTCTTGACCGATTTAGAAAGGCAAATGAGATCCACTCGAGATCAGGCCCCCTGGTTGCTACATGGATATATTCATTTCTTCAGTGACAATTTTCGCGAAGCCTCAAAATCTTTTTCCCAGGTTTTGAGCTCCGATAAGGGGAATTTTTTGGCCAACTACTTCATTCAGCATATGGAGTTAGCGCAAAGGCAGAACCCTGTGGCCCGCCTCGAAAGCTTCAACGAAAAAGAGACGGATAAGCTTCCCGTTGATGAACTCATCGATTATGGCTCCTCCTTCTTCAAAAACTCGGATTATTCAATGGCGGCCAAACTCTTCAAAAGAGCCATCGACGCCAAACAGGATATTCCTGTTGTTCATATCGCGTATGGCGATTCCCTTTTTGCTTTAGGGAAATTTGAAGAGGCCACTCAAGCAATTTTGAAGGGGCTGGAAATTTACCCAAAGTACGCGGAAAGCCGAATCAATCGCCGTGATTTCTATGGAAATCCTTCTGAGTTTGACTCACAATTACAAAGGTTAGAAAACTACGTCCACAAGCATCCAACTAACCTTAGTGCCCGATTTCTGCTCGGTTACAATTATTTTTTCATCCAGGATTATGACAAAGCGGACGAGCAGTTTCAGGCAGTGCTGACCAATAAATCCCTTTATTCCTCGGCTCGATACCTTCACGACCTCATCCAGAAATTCAGCAGCCAAAAGGTAAAAAAGCCTTTGTAACCTTCCCCCGACCGATAGTTTTCTCCGGTTGATTCCCGCATTAGCCCATTTTTGCTCCATCCTCTAATAAGTCTTCCCTCTTCCTCCGCAGATACAGCTCATTCCACCTTACTGTAATGTTCGAAAACCCTGGAACGATACAGCTGCTATGGAAGGAGTAAGGGTTATGCTCAAACCACATAGAGAGGCCATCGTATTGAAGCTGAGGACCCTGAACGCCACGGATCCGCAGCGCGCCATGGACGAAATTGACCATCTGATTGAACACGCGTCCATCAAGGAACTGGCTCAAATCTTGGAGAGTACCTATTGGGAAATTTCCGAGGAACTGAGAATCGATTGGCGTTTCACTGCGATGCAATGGAAAATTGGCAACCGGGATCGGGATGAATTTGCAGAGGTCTATCCTCAGGCCCGCTTCAAGGTATGGTCATTCCCGTTCTGTCAGGAGGGGCGGGATTTCGAATCTCAAAAGCGTTATGCGACCTGTCTGCCCTTTCAGTTCAAAGACGAGAAGGCATTTTGCCCAATGACCGTCAGTGCTCTCTGATTTTGCCAGGCTCGACTTCCCCTCCGCAACCTTAAATTTTAGAGAATCTGTATAGAACGACAAGTCAACTTTCAGGGCATTCGAAGAATTCCCCTCATCGGCTGAAGAGATCGGCTGAGGAGGGGATGCCATGGCCAGCTATGGCAAGGGTGGTGCGACCCGGAGGGTCCCAACCACTCCGTCTACATCTATAGAACAGGCAATGGTGGGCGCTACAGGACTTGAACCTGTGACTTCCACCGTGTGAAGATGGCACTCTACCGCTGAGTTAAGCGCCCAATCAGGCAGGAACGGCTAAGTGACCAGAATCTTTTAACATGCAGGAGGGAATCCTGACAAGTCTAAAATGGCAAAAAGTGCACTGTGTCACAACTGCACTTACCTGGAAGATACTGGAGAGTACTCTAAGTGCGGAGTTCCTGTGCACTCTCTCATGGCCTCTTACGCTTCTTATTCATGCCTGTAACGTAGCCTTTTTCGTCAACTAATTGCTCTTGCCTCCAGGCTTTTTCACGGCTAGAATTTTTTCATCGCCTGCTTATGAACTGATAACAGCAGAGAGGGTCCTTTTATGTTCAAGCTCAGAAAGACGTAGGGAGAAGGAGGGACCTTTTGCTCGAAGTCGAAAAGCAGAAAAAGATTGACGGTTTGATCGAGACCATCGAGACTGTGATCAAGGGCAAAGCAGAAGTGATAAGACAATGTCTGGTCGCTCTCTTTGCCGGGGGGCATTTGCTGGTGGAAGATGTGCCAGGCGTTGGAAAGACCACTCTGGCCCATTGCCTGGCACTGGTAATCAATTGCTGTTTTCACCGCATTCAGTTCACCAGTGATTTGTTGCCTTCAGACATATTGGGAATCTCCATTTACAACCAGCATCGACAGGAGTTTGAATTCAAGCCTGGACCGATTTTTGCCAATGTGATTCTGGCAGATGAGATTAATCGGACCACTCCTAAAACCCAGAGTGCTTTGTTAGAAGCCATGAGCGAAGGGCAGGTGACGGTGGATAATCAAACCTTTCTTCTACCCAGACCCTTCTTGGTGTTGGCTACCCAAAACCCCATTGAGCATCACGGGACCTACCCTTTGCCCGAGTCCCAACTGGACCGTTTCCTGATGCGCATTAAAGTAGGCTATCCCTCTCTGGAAGCCGAAAAAGCGATTTTCCAAAGCCAATCACTATCGTCTCCTCTTGATCATCTCTCGGCCATCCTGAACGGAGAGGACATCATCGATATCCAGGAAACCGTCAAAAGAATTAGCGTGGATGATGCCATTGTTTATTATGCTTTACAAATTGTGGAAAAGACCCGTCATTCGGAATACCTGACCCTGGGCGTTAGTCCGCGAGGCTCTCTAGCGCTTTTGAGAGCGGCGCAAGCGCTTGCGTATATTGAGGGCCGGGATTATTGCCTACCCGATGATGTCAAACAAATGGTGCCTGCAGTGTTGGCTCATCGGCTCGTCGTCAATAACCGGTTCTCTTCAACTCTTAAGCAGAATGAAGACGCGGGAGTCATCCTCAAGGAGATTCTTGATTCGGTGGAAGTGCCACTTTGATTTCCTGATCTTTCACCATCCCTTCATTCCAGCATTAGGTTCCAACCAATCATGTCTATCCCTGATCTCCCCAGGCATTGGACTGTGCATTTTTCCTGGCAAGCTTTTCGTAACAGCTTGATTGCCACTCTGGCCTTGGGCCTGGCTTTGGGCTCTGCGCTGGCTTCTTCCGTCGCAGCTCAGGAGGGGAAAGTTGCCACTGCCACAGTCATGGCCGTTTTATCCCTCGTCCTGGCGGCAATCATTTCGATCACAGTAGTCCCCCGGCTGCTTCGCAGGGCGCGCCGAAAGTGGCTGCGCCTATCCTTTACCATCACGCAAGAGGGCTGGTTTTATGTTATTACCTTGGTGGTTCTAGCTATGGCTGCCTTCAATACGGGCAATAATTTGATTTTCCTCATTTTTTCTGCCGCGTTGTCTATTTTGATTGTCTCAGAATTAATTTCCAATGTTAATCTGAGGGATCTTCATTTCAAAATGCATTTGCCGGCGGTAATCAACGCTCAACAGTCTTTCATCTCAGTCCTCAGCCTGCAGAATCTGAAACCTTGGCTCCCTTCATTCTCCCTCGCCGTGGAAGGCCGGGAACCTTCCTCAGGCTCGGCGCGATCAACTGGCAAAGATACCATCTTCCGACTTGGGCGGCAGGTCTACTACCCTTTCTTGCCTGGAGGAACTCAGTCCCGGCAAAAGGTCGGAATGCAGTTTGGACGCAGGGGCCGATACCTTCAGCCAGAGGTAGAGATTTCGACTGGCTTCCCCTTCGGATTCGTGAAAAAGAGGAAGAGAATGCGCGTCGACCAGGAGATCATTGTATTGCCGGAAATTGCTGCCCCTAACGAATTTTTCGAAATGCTCCCCTTGTTAAATGGCGCTTTGGAAAGTCATTATCGCGGATGGGGGTCAGATTTATATTCAATCCGGGATTACTTAAGCCGGGACAGCGCCCGCTTCCTGGACTGGAAGGCCACTGCCAAGACAGGAAGGTTGAAACTGCGGGAGTTTACTCAGGAAGAAGATCGCAAATGTTGTTTCGTCTTCGACAATATTTTCCTGACATACGATGTGACCGATCGACCCGCCTTTGAAAAGGCGGTTAAGCTCTGTGCCAATACCGCCCGCCACTTTCACCAGATGGGAGGTGAAATCCGCCTGGTTACTCCAGAGGCATGTACATTGTTTGGACAATCGGGGGAGGGACTGCTGGAAATCTTAAGATTGTTAGCCCTCATTGAACCCGTTTCCGGAAAGACCCATTCACTTTCAGAGTTGGCTAGGGATACAGCCTTCAAGATCCTGTTTACCAGCCAGCAACGTGGAGCCATCCCTACGTCCGTTTGGAACTCCTCACACGTTGTGTTCATGCGAGAACTGTAGCTTTATTATGTTTCGATGTCTCCTCGTTTCCCAATGGACTCTTGATCGTTTCTTTCACACTCTTACCTACGTGCTTGTCGCCATAGGCTTCAGCATGCTGGTTCTGGCGGAACAACTTTCGCCTACGGTTCTTTTGCTTTTCCTTCTCCCTTTTTGTGGAAGCTTCAGCCCTCGAATCAATCAAAAATTTCAACTTACTGTACGTCAAGGCAATTTTCTCACCTGGCTCTATCTCCCATTGTTTTTGGCTGACATGTTTTTTCTTTCTAGATCCTTTGTACCAGCCACGTTGCATTTAATCCTCTTTGTGCAACTGGTTAAGATATATCAACCCAAAGGAAACCGGGATTATTTTTACTTGATTCTTTTGAGTTTTCTTCAGGTGCTGGCAGCTTCTTCATTAACGATTAATATCTCCTTCTTTGTTGGTTTTCTTCTGTTTGTTCTCGCCTGCCTGGCAGCCTTGATGAGCTTCGAAGTGAAACGTGCCCTGGACGCTTCGATCTCGCAATCTAAGAGCCTTGCCAGTGGCACGGCAGACGCACGCCTTCAGCAGCCGGCCGAATTAGGATTGGGTCTCGCAGAACAGAGCTGGGCCATCGGCTCCATTCTTTGGGTTTCATTAGTCAGCTTGTGTGCCATTTCCCTTTTGGGGACAGCTCTCTTTTTTGCCATTCCTCGATTCGGCGCAGGCTATTTTAGCCGGACCATGGGTAGGACTCTAAGCCTCAGTGGCTTCTCTGACCGGATCCGGTTAGGAAGTATCGGCGCTATTCAGCTCGATCCCTCGATCGTCATGCGGGTTAAGGTGTATGGCAATCGCAAACTTTTCGACGGCCTTAAATGGCGCGGCGTGACTCTGGATCATTTTGACGGGAGAAATTGGTCAAAGCGGTTGAAAGGGGCAGCTTATTCATTTCCGGCTGGACAGGTCTTTAAGGTTCGCGATTCAAGCTCGGCTGGCACGCTGGTCAAATATCAAGTTATGCTCGAACCCTGCTCCAGCTTCTACTTGTTCACTTTAGATCGCATTCTTACGTTGCGCGGCAATCTCTATCCTTTTATTTATGATCCCTTCGATGACTCGATAACTGCCACCCCTCATCCTTTCTACCGTTTGACTTATCAGGCGGACTCTGTATTGTCGGAAATCAACGATCCTGTCCTTAGCAAAGCCGAACTTTCTTTTGAAGCAAAGGCGGCTTATCTCCAGCTACCCAGCCTCGACAAGCGTATTTTCGATCTTGCTAGATCGGTGACCTTGGACGCCCG
>Ga0066710_100001553_pt1 | contig 17332 bp, 13 predicted proteins | sample GraSoiAngelo_159_FD_79666 | JGI IMG/M metagenome (GOLD analysis project Ga0066710, IMG submission 79666) | Grasslands soil microbial communities from the Angelo Coastal Reserve, California, USA - 14_1009_16_40cm | ecosystem: Environmental > Terrestrial > Soil > Grasslands | place: USA... | reverse complement strand
TCGTGCGCAGCGCCATCGCCGCCGCAGAGGTGGCCGTCGTGCCGATACCCCCGAGCATCATGGACCTCGACCGGCTGCAGCCCACGCTCGACCTGGTGGCCGAAGTCGGTGTGCTGACGCCGGTGCCGGTCTTCATCCTGCTAACGCGCGTGCGGCTGTCAACCAGGAGCGGCCGGCTCACACGCGAGGTCCTCAGCGAGCTCGGAGTGTCGCTGCTCGACTCGCAAATCCCGCTGCGGGAGAGCCTCAACACCAGCTTCGGCACGGTGCCCGCAGAGGACCCGTACCGGCCAGTCCTGGAGGAGCTGATGGAGCGGAGGCTGGCTGCGTGACCGACACTCCACAGGTCAGCGACCTGCGCACGAGGATGACGCGGGTGGCCGTGAAAACCGCACGTCCACACCCCGCGGTGACGCCGCGGCCGCCCGGCCGCCTGGCGGCGCGGCGCGGTCTGTCGCCGGTCCGTCCCGGGATCGGCGCGCCTCCGATCGGCCAGTCACGCCTCACGACGTTGCGAGCCTGGGGATCGTGGGAGCTGGCCACCGTGCCGGCTCACCGGTGGCGGTGGCTCACCCGGTTCGTGCTGGGCCAGCCACCCGACTGACCTCAAGGTCCGCGAGCAGCCCGCCGCCGGCGAAGGCGCCCCAAGGTTAGCGCCCAGGTGACCCGACGTAGTACCTCCAGGTTGACGAAGACGCCTAGCAGGACCAAGCCGACCGTCGCCAGCGCGATCCAGGCGAGGATCGGGTTGGCTCCCTTTTGAGCGGCGCGCTTGAACGCCTTGCTGACCACGTGCCAGCTCACCCTGTGCCCGCCTGACGTCGCCACGACCAAGTAGCTTCCTGGTTTGCGGCTGAGGCGGAGCACATCGGTGAACACCCCGCGCGCGTTGGTCTTGCCCGTTGGCTTCAGGAGGCGCGCATCCTTCCCCGGCCTGGACTTCAAGGCCAGGCGAATGGTGGCGTGGGCGACCGGCTTGCGATTCGCCATCACCTTCACCGTGAAGGTCACGCGAGCGCCCGCCACGGGCCGCTTGGTCTTCGTCGAGACGGTCAGTTTGAGATTACGCGCCGGGTGCTTGGCAGCCTGTTTGCCGTGAGCGGCCGCTACGGCCGTGGGGGCAGGGCGCGTAGTGGTGGCCAAGGGCGCGACGGTCCGGCTCGCTTCTACGAGCGCAGGCGTCATGACTCCGATGGCCACCGCCACCACGGCGACCAGAACACGTCCCCTCATGTCGTTCGGAGCATGTCACAGATGCCCGTTCGACCACCAGCCCCGTCCAACCTTTTCAGCGTCCTTTCAGGAGGGGTGCAAATCAAACTGGTACGATTCGGGCTCTTGGGGGACTGGATGGGAGGCGGTATCACGACTGTCCCTGCTGGACAACGCAGCCGCAGCTCAGGGAGAGTGGGCTAATGACCCTGGCGTCGCTGACGACACATCGTCTCGGCCGCCTGAGGACGAGGTGGTTCGAGCCAGCGGTCAGCTTCGCCGTGCGCCACCGATTCGCCTGGCCGGCGGTGGCGATCGTCTGCGCAACCATCGGCGCCTATCACTACACGCTGGCCAGCCTCGCCAACTTTCTCCGGCTGGATACGCCACTGGCATACCTCGCGCTGCTCCCCTTCGTCAGCATCGGCATTGCCATCATCACGGCGCGCCGGTACGCACATGCCAGGCCGCCACTCGCCGACCGCCAGCACGACTTCATCGTAGGCGTGCCACTGCTCGTGATCGCCCTGTTGCTCATCACGTGGCAGCCGATCATCTCGTCCACCAGCTACTGGTTCAACCGTGCGGACGTGATATCGCTCGCGCTGTTCGCGGCCGCGGCCGTCATTCTCGTCTACGGCATCAACTGGTTCGGGCGGCAGAAGACTGCCCTCTTCCTGCTGCTCTTCATGTGGCCGACGCCCTACCTCTTCCTGATGGCTCCTGTAATTGAGCCGTTCAGACACTGGGTCGACCTTGGACTTGCGCAGGTGGCGGCACACGTGCCAATCGGCGTCCATCTGGTGTCGCAGCCGGCGGTGCTCGCGGTCAAACAGTCGCATGGCGCCATGAACATTGCCGTCAGCTCGGTATCGTCCGGAGCAGACAGTCTGCTCGGCTTCACGCTTCTTGGCTGGGCAATCCTCACGGTGATGACTGGCGGTAAGCAACGCAAGCTGCGCTGGTGGATATCAGGGCTGTTCCTGGCGCTGGTACTCAACATCGTCCGAATGTTGGTCATTGTGATGCTCGCCGAACGCGGGTTCGCCGCACCCGCGCGTGGCGCCTATCACCCCCTTATCGGGCTGATCCTTCTGGCGGTCACGCTGGTGATCATGCTCTGGGCCCTGCCGTTGTTCGGGCTCAGGATCAAGGACCCGGTGCCAGGGTTGACGAAGCCGCTGAGCGGAGTCACGTCCACGGCGCCGCTCTCACGCCGCCGCCTGAAGATTGCGCGCGCAGCGGCGCTCGCCTTTACGATGTTGATGGCCTTCGCCGACCACGGGCTCCAGCCCTATGCCGCGTTCGATGACGGCACCGGGTCCGCGACCGTGCAACCCTTCAGCGCCGGTGCTTCAGCTCCGGCGGGCTGGCACATTCGCCACGTGTCCTCGTTCCGATGGGCGGCTCAGTACTTCGGTATCAGAGCCGTATGGGATCGCTACACTGTCAGCGGCCCGGGCGGGACCAGCACAGTCATCGCCGACGTGCTGCGCACCAATGACAAGGGGACGCTCGATGTCTGCAATCCCCAGAACTGCTATCTCTACCGCAATGAGGACATCCGAACCACCGGCCGCGTCGATCTGGGCCGCGGCGTGTACGGTTTCCTGCTCAACTATCGGGACTCGACTTCCGGCAGCACGTGGGCGGCGGTTGCCTGGACCTGGCCGATCATCGAGCACCACGAGACACTCTACGAACGCATCGTGCTCAGCTCGAGCTCCTCGCTCTCGGAGCAGCTCAAGCCCCGCCTCAACGCGGCAAGCGGGCCGCAGGACGTCTTCCTCGACCTGCTCAACAGCGCGACTGGTGCGCAGGCCGACCTGTCGACGACGCCGCGGTTCCGCCCCGTTGATACGCTGCTCCGCGCAGACGCCCAAGTCCTGGTCGGACGCGCACTTGGGAAGCAGGAGGTGACCCCGTGACCGGCGCCGAGGTACCGGACCACACGCCGCTGGGTCAGCTCATGCTCACCCGCGGCCTGATCGACGAAGCGGGCCTCGAGGCAGCGCTCGAGCTGCAAGCACGCGAGCATGTCCTGCTTGGCGAAGCATTCGTCGCGCGCGGAGCGCCTCAGGAGGACGTGTGGAAGGCGCTGGCCACCCAATGGGGACTGCCGCGGATCGACCTCTCGAGTCACTGGGTGGACGAAGCGCTGGCCAACGAGCTGGATGCCCGCCAGGCGATCAGGCATCGCATCCTGCCGCTTCGCCGCGGCGCCGGCCGGGCCGTCGTCGCCATGGCGGACCCGCAGGATGCCCGGGCCTTCAACTACGCGGAAGCAAAGCTGCGCATGCCCATCGAGCCGATCGTGGTCGCCCCCGATTCACTGCGGCGGCGCCAGGAGACCGTTTACCGGCATCAGCTCGTGCAGATCGCTTGCGCGTTGCTGCACGCGAAGACGCCGGAGCAGTCGGCCCACATCACCCTCTCCAGGCCACAGAAGAAGGTGCTCGTCGTGGCCCCGCTGATCGCGGTGGCCCTGATCGTGCTTATGCGGAGCACGTTCTTCGTCGCCCTCGCTGGAGCACTTGTCACCGCGTACGCCGCCGTGGTGCTCTTTCGCGCATACGTGACGGTCATCGGAGCCAGGTCGCAGCAGCTCATCAAGGTATCGCGCCCGGAGATCGATGAGCTCACTGACTTCCCGGTCTATACCCTGCTCCTGCCCCTGTATCGGGAGGCCGGAGTCCTGTCTCAGCTCATCAGCGCGTGTCGGCACCTCGAGTATCCGGCCAGCAAGCTGGACATCAAGCTCCTCCTCGAGGAGGACGATCTCGAGACCATCGACGTGGTGCGTCAGACGGCGCTGCCGCCGAACTTCGAGGTGCTGATCGTTCCCGCCGAGGGTCCGCGAACCAAGCCGAAAGCGTGCAACTACGGTCTCCAGTTCGCCCGCGGTGAGTACAGCGTCATCTTCGACGCCGAGGACGTGCCCGCGCCCGACCAGCTCAAGAAGGCGCTCGTCATCTTCCGGCGCAGGGGCCGTCTGGTCGGGTGTGTGCAGGCCCAGCTCAACTACTACAACCCCAAGCAGAACATGATCACGAAGTGGTTCGCTCTCGAGTACATGTCGTGGTTCGACTTCTTCCTGCCCGGGCTGGTGAGGCTTGGTCTGCCGGTCCCACTGGGCGGCAGCTCGAACCATTTCCCGACGCGCCTGCTCCGTGAGCTGGGCGCCTGGGATCCGAACAATGTCACCGAGGACGCCGACGTGGGCATGCGCCTCCATCGGACCGGGTACGAGACCGCACTGGTTGACTCGGTCACCCTCGAGGAGGCCAACTCCGATTACATCAACTGGATGCGGCAGCGCTCGCGATGGGGCAAGGGCTACCTCATCAGCTGGCTCGTGCTCATGCGCCATCCGCGAACCCTCTTCCGCGACGTCGGCTGGCGGGGAACGGTCGCCGTCCAGCTGACGCTCGGTGGGACCTTTGGCGTCTCGGTGCTCAACCTGCTCGTCTATCTGCTCACGCTCTTGTGGCTGCTCGCACAGCTCGGCTTCGTCCAGTATCTCTTTCCGACCGGCATTTATTACATCGGGATGATCGAACTGGTCTTCGGCAATTTCCTGTTTCTCTATCTGGGCCTTTGGTGCGCGCACCACAGGCGCGCCTACGACCTCACGCACGCGGCGGTGTTCTCGCCCCTTTACTGGCTGATGGCCAGCGTCGCGATGATCAAGGCGGGTATTCAAGCGGTGAACAAGCCGACCTTCTGGGAGAAGACGGTGCACGGCCTCTTCGAGACGACGCCGCACTGAGATGGCCACAGCACAACTGGTATTCCCGCGGCTGCGTGGCAGGGCGTTGGACCGTGAACGCACCATCGCCCTGCGCGTCCCCAACGAGGGTGCGGTCATCTGGGTGCTGTCGTTCGTCTCCTATATAGCGGTGGCGTCCTACCTCGTCTTCCACCTTCATTACATGATCAACGACGCTTACACACGCGTTGACAATGCCTTCAACATCCTCTTCAGCCGCGATCCTCACCTTGGTGCGATCGGCTTCGTCTGGCCACCACTGCCGTCGTTTTTCGATATGCCGCTCGTCGCCTTGAAGGGACTCTGGCCGCCACTTGCGACGCAGGGTTTCGCGGGATCCATCGAAGCAGCCGCGTTCAGTGCCGGGACCGTGGTGCTCCTCAACGCCGGTTTGCGGTGGGCAGGTGTTGTCCGCGTCATGCGTTGGATCATCTGCCTGATCTGGGCGGTGAATCCGATGGTCGTGATCTACGCCGCCCAGGGGATGAGCGAAGCCCCGTTTATCTTCTTCTTCGTAGGTTCGATTCTCGTGTTCCTGCGTTGGAGCGAAAGTCGCCGGGCCGTGCTGCTGCCTGTCATGGGCCTTCTCGCCGGCGCCGCCGCCCTGTGCCGTGTCGAAGCCCTGGTGCTGGCGTTCGTCATGGGGGTCTGTGTCATCGTCCAGTCCTGGGGTCATGGTGGAGGGTGGCGCAAGGTCGAGACCGAGGCCTTGATGTACGGCCTGCCGTCGCTCGTTGTCATCAGCCTCTGGCTGGGGACGGCCGCCATCCTGTTTCACGACCCTCTCTACTTGATACACGGCAACGGCGTCCATTTCGTTCCGCAGCCGTCGCTTGCCAGTCCGACCGTTGTGGCATCGGCCGCACCGAGCATCCAGCTGACCGCGGCGAGCGACGTTCCCGGCATTGTAAAGGTCGTAACGTTGGGCGAGGCGATCCAACGCGTGTTCACGCACGTCATGTTCATCTATCCGGCAATCGTCGCTCTTGCTGCCGTCCTCCTCGGCCGTCTCGTCACCAGGTCGGGGCGAGTTGCCGCGATATGCTTGCTGATGCTCGGAGTCGCCATTCCCGCGCTCGATGTGCATCTGCTGAACATAGGGCTGGTGGGGCAGATCCTTCGCTATCAGATATCGGTGATTCCATTTGCTTTCCTCCTCGGCATTTACGTCCTGCGATCGCTCAAGAGCACGTACCCTGTTTTTTCCTCCGCTGTTGCCGTCGCGCTGGTTCTCGTTTTCGGGTTGTCGAACGTGATCACGGCGCTTGACCTCGGTGATCCCCAGCTGGCGGAGGAAGAGGCGCCCGTCGCGAGAGCTTTGATCACCGATAAGCCCCTTGAGCCAGCCGGCGACTATGGTGCGTTCTTGACCGGGCCCGAGATCGTGGCGCAACTGCTGAAGCTCGACAAGGACAACGGCACCATCCTCTGCGATTCGTCGACATGCTTTGCGCTCAACATGGTCGCTCCAGACCCGAAGCTGTTCTTGATCACGAGTGACCGCAATTTTGAGGCTGCTGCAGCGCAACCCCGAACCCACGGGGTCGAATACTTCCTCGTTCCGCAACCGGGGGGCTTCGGCGCGTTCGACCGCCTCAACGAACTCTATCCATCGCTATGGCAAAACGGGGCTCGTTTCGCCAAGCTCGTCGGGTCGGGTAGGGGAGGAGGGCCAGAACAGAACTGGCGGTTGTACCGGATCACCGGCCCCACGGGCATCGGCCTGCAAGGGCGCTGAGCTCCGCAACCTGACCCAACGGGGGATTCGCCCGTGAAGTTCGATCAGGCGCGTGAAGCCCTCGCAGGCATTCCCTACATCCGGCCGCGGGCCGGCCGCATCCTGTACCAGTTCATCCTCGACGCCGGCGTTGCCGACATCCTCGAGCTCGGCTTCGCGCACGGGACGTCAACGTGCTACATGGCCGCGGCGCTCGACGAGCGCGGCAGCGGGTCCATCCTCACAATCGACCGGCCGGCGGCGCGCGACCTCGAACCCAGCATCGAGACACTGCTCGAACGGACCGGGCTCTCACCGTTCGTCGATGCGGTCTATGCGCCGGTCTCGTACACGTGGGAGCTCATGAAGATCATCCAGGCACACACGGTCGATGGTCGCTGCCAGCCCCAGTTCGACTTCTGCTTCATCGATGGTGCGCATACCTGGGAGGCGGACGGCCTTGCCTTCTTCTTGGTGGACAAGCTGCTGAAACCAGGCGGCTGGGTCCTGTTCGACGACCTCGGCTGGTGCATGAGCGACGACCCACGACTGCTCGCCTACCCATCGACACGGGCGCTACCCCGCGAGGTACGCGACACGCCGCAAGTGGCTCGAATCTTCGAGCTACTCGTCTCCCAGCATCCGGATTACACAGAGGTCAGGGTCGACGAGGGCCTCGGGCGTGCATGGGGGTGGGCTCGCAAGAAGGGCTCGGATCAGGTCTCGTCGGGGGCGGTCGAGGTGCATAAGCGGCTGCGTGGGTTGCTGCGGCGGAGGGCAGCGCTGCTCCTCGGTTGGCGTGGCGCGCGCTCGATCCTGAGGCGTCACTAGGGGGTCCGGGCCCCTTTGCGGACCGCAGGACCACTATGCAAGAATCCGTCCCGGGGTTCCTTTGGAGGGAGGAAAGCGATGGGGACGAGCGACGCGACTGGTACCGCGATGGCGGCTGCCCCGCGAGCTTTCCCCCGGGTCTCGGTGGTGATCCCGACCTACAACCGCTGCGCGTCGCTGGAACGGCTGCTGGCGGCGTTGTCGTTGTGTACCGCCCCCGACGGCGGAATGGAGGTGGTCGTCGTCGACGACGGATCCACCGATGAGACCGCCGCCGTGGTCGGAGCGGCCGAGGCGCGCTATCTCTTCCAGCGCAATGCAGGACCCGGTGCCGCCCGAGAGCTGGGATGGCGCATGTCCTCGGGCGACATCATCGTGTTCCTGGACGACGACGTCATTCCCGAGCCGGAAGCGATCCGCAGAATGGTACTTGCCATGGCTGACGCCGATGGCGTTGGCGCGGTGATCCATCCATTGAACAGCAAGCCGATGGTCGCGCACTACATGCACATGGACGATCTTGTGAACCATCACGTCGTGCAGGGCGAGGTGCGCTGGCTGATCACCGCTGCGGCTGCCTTCCGGCGCAGCGCGCTGGAGCGCGTGGGCGGGTTCGACCGCGCGTTCCCCCGTGCCGCCGGGGAGGATGTCGACCTGACGCTCCGGCTCATCGAGGCTGGCTGCGCGCTGCGCCTCGAGTCGACCGCGATCGTGTACCACGACCATCACCTGCACTTCCGGCAGTTGATCCGGACCTGCTACCGCTACGGCACCGCATACCGGCTGCTGGCCTCGCGGCACAAGGTGCACCGCAAGGATCGCCGCCGCTCCGCGCTGCTCCGTCTGAGCCCGCTCGAGTGGGTGCGGCTCTATCAGGCGTACAGGCGCGAGGCGTCGGCCGCGCACAGCTTCGTGTTCCTGCTTCTCCACATCGTCGTTGCCCTGCCCTACGCCGCGGGTGTTCTCAGCAGGGTGCCCCGCCCACTGCCCGAGCAAGCGGGTGCGGAGGTACATCTTGCGGGGCGCGCGCTGCGCCTCGACAGCCGTTCGACGATGGACGAGCTATCGGCCGACCTGGTGAGTGCGGAGGAGGGCGCCCCCGCCGCCTGACCTGACGTCCTCCGCGATGACCACAATCGATATCTCGTGTGTGATCGTCGCGTATCACAGAAGCGTGCAGCTCGAGCGGCTGCTACGGTCGCTCGAGCATCCGCGGGTACGGGTCATCGTGGTCAACGTCGAGGACGACCTCCAGATTCGCGCACTCGGGGGCGCCGAGTTCCTGGGAACCACCTCCAACATCGGCTACGCGGCCGCGGTCAACCTCGGTGTTGGCCGCGCGCAGACCGACCTAGTCGTGTTCATGAACGACGACGTCGAGACCGATGCAGACGCGCTCCTGCGCCTTTGCGAGCGCGTGACTGCCGGCCTCACCGACGTGGCCATCCCGCTCGTCGAGGACCGCACCGGGCGGCTCGACCTCAGCGAGCGGCGCACCCTCCTCCGCGTCGCGGAGCGCATGCTCGTGGCCGGGATGCGCGCACCCCGAGAGCCGCTGCGTGTAGACGCCGCCTGGGCGGTCATGGTCGCAACCCGCACGGACGTGGTTCGCGCTACGCCGATGCCCGAGGATTACTTCATGTACTGGGAGGACTTCGACTGGTTCTTCCAGCTGAAGCAGAAGGGTGTCGTCGTCGAGATGAATCCCGCTGTGCGGGTGCGGCATGCGGGGGGACGGCTCGACGTGCGGCCGGAGAAGAGCCGATTGCTGGCACGTAATGCGGTGCGCTGCGTGCGCCGTACGCGCGGCCGGGCCGCGGCGCTGCGTGCCTGGCCGGTGGTGATCGCGTGGCAGGCGCGGCAGTTCATCGTCAGCCTTGCCCGAGCGCGGCTATCCCTCGCGCGCGCTCACCTGGCGGGTCTGGGCGCCGCGCTGCTGGCGCTGCGAGAGGTCTGACACGGGATGACGCAAGCGGTGAGCTCGCCATCGCACCTCGCCAGCGAGACGGAGCCGACGCCGCAGCAGCAGGAGTCGCCCGTGACACTGCTCCGAGATGTGCGCGTGCCCAACGGTCAGCGCATCGTCTTCATCGCCGGCCTGCTCGCTTTCGGGGCACTGCTGTGGGCCGCCCGGGGCGTGCAGTTCTATCAGGGCGAATGGCAGTTCGTGACATCGAGTCCGAGCGCTGCATCGGTCCCTTCACTCATCTACCGCGCGCTGCTCGAGGGATTCTCGTTGCGCACCCACCTGCCGGAAGAGGTCGTTCTCCTCGCCGAACACGTCGTGGCGACCGTGCTGCTGTTCCGCGTTGTGCGCCGTCGCTCGGGCGATCTGCTGGCGCTGGGCGCGGCGGGTTTGTTGTTGGTCCTCGGCTGGGGTTCCGCCTCGATCGTGTCCTGCTGCGCAGGCCAGTACGTCGGATCAGTCGTCTTCGGTCTGATCGCGTTCGATCTGCTCGACTCGCGCGCCGGCTTCTCATGGCGAATACCGGCCGCCGCGGTGGCGCTGGTGCTGTCCCTGGGCTGCTCCGCACTGGGCCTGGCGTTCGTAGCCGCGGTGGCCGTGCAGGTGCTGCTCGAGCCCGACAGGCTCAGGCGCTCGCTCGCGCCGCTCATTCCCGCCGCCGCGTCTGCCGCGTGGTTTGCCGTCGCCGGCCGGTACCTCCCGTTCGGCGTGAACCCGCTGTCAGGGCCCGGATTCGCGCTCCTGGCAGGCTTCACCGGCTACGGCGTCGCATCTGCTGGCACCGCCGCCGCCGGCTTCGGCAGCCAGCTGAGTGGCTGGCCGGTCCTGGTGTCGCTCGTGGTCATCGTCGGGCTGGCTGCGTTCGGCTCGTGGCGCCGCCTCGACAGCCGCGTGCTCTCCGCGCTCGCCGGCTTGGGCGTCACGTTCATCACCGCCGGCCTTGCCCAGCAGGCCACCCTCGAGAGAAATGAGGCGGGCGCAAACCGCTATGTATATGTGGCGGTCACGCTGCTCGTGCTGCTCATCACGGCGGCTGTTGCGCGCCTGCGCTGGAGACCGCTGGTGGTGTTCGCGGTCGTCGCCTTCTCCTGCATCGGCATCATCGGCAACGCCGGCGCTTTCCGCGCCTGGCTCACCTTCTACGACAATCGGACCGCTCTCGAGAACGTGGCGCTGCGCACCGTCAATGCCATCCGGCTAGCACCCGACCTCGACCGCAAGGCCCCGGTCGATCGCGTGTACGCACCCGGTATCCACGTGGGCAGCTTCTTCACGGCCGAGCGTACGTTCGGTGCTCCCGTGCCTCCGGGGGGGAGCCTTGCCGGCCTCGCCGCCGCCCACGGGCTGGTTGTCGACGATGTGCTGCGCCAGGTTCTGGCATCGGGCTTGCGTCTCACTGCCGGCCCCGGGGCTTCATCCTGCAAGCCAACGGGGACGAGGAGCTTCCAGGTCGCGTCAGGCACCAGCCGGACGCTGTACGTGCTCGGCGAGGGCACCATGACCCTTTCGCTGGGCTGGGCTGCTGATCCGATGCCGGCGGCGACGTACAGGGTTGAGGCAGGCCTGTGGACGCTTCACGTGCCCAATGTGGGCGTGACCGGATTCAAATGGCGGGTGGTGATCGCCTCAGCGACCGCCGGTCTGTCCGCCTGCTGAGAACGCGTACAGCCTGCCGTCAGCAGACCCGATGTAGACGACCCCATTGACGACGGCGGGGGACGAATAGTTGTTGTAGCCGATCGGCGCTGCGCGAAGCACGTCGCAGGTCTTCGGAGAACCGGAGCATTTTGTGGTGCCCGTGGCGCTGAAGGCGACGAGCTCCGCATATGACCCGCCAAGGTAGAGGACGCCGCTGGCCAGCGCAGGCGATGATTCCGAGTATCCGGCCGTGTTTCCCGTCCACATCGGCTGGCACGTGCGCGGGCTTCCGCTGCAGCCGGCGGGTCGAGTGCCGGCGGCGAACGCGTAGAGCCGGTCGGAAGCGACGTAGACGACATTGCCCTGCACGGCGGGAGACGAATCGACCAGCGCACCAGTGACGCCTGTCCACAGCGGGAGGCATATTCGCGCGCGTTTCTTCACCCTGCAATTCGTGGTGCCTGTCGCGCTGAACGCGTAGAGCTTACGGTCTTCCGAGCCCACGTAGACCACACCCCTGGCCACCGTCGGCGAGGAAAACACAAGGCCGCCAGTGCGAGCGGTCCAGAGCGGCTGGCACCTGCGCGGAGTGCCTGAGCACTTGACGGTGCCGTTGGCATCGAACGCATACAGTTTGAAATCATTTGAGCCGACATACACCATCCCGTTGGCCACGGCAGGCGAGGAATCGATGGGGCCGGCAGCGCCCGTCCACACGGGCTTGCAGGTCTTGGGAGTTCCCGTGCAATTCTTTCCCCTGGAGGCAGCAAAGGCATAGAGCTTGTGGTCCTCAGATCCGACGTAGACCATCCCGTCGGCCACCGTAGGGGACGATTCGATGGCATTGCCCGTTCTGCCCACCCACAGAGGCGCACAGGTCTTGGGCACGCCGGAGCAGTTGGTGGTCCCCGAAGCACTGAACGCGTAGAGGTTGTCATCCTCGGAACCCACATAGACCACGTCCTTGGCAACGGCCGCAGACGAGTGGATCGGGCCGTAGGTGGCCGCGGTCCAGAGCGGGGCGCAGGTCCTCGTGGCTCGCGTGCAGCCCCGGGTGCCGCTCGCGCTGAAGGCATAGAGCCTGCCGTCGTCCGACCCGACGTAGACGACTCCGTGATCGATGACCGGCGAGGCGTCGATGGCGTCGTCCGTGGCCGCGGTCCAGATCGTGGACATGGTCGCGACGTTGCCGGTGCCGATGACGTTCTCGTAGGGATTCCGGCCCCCGTTCGCGCTGCCGAAGTGAAACTTGGCCCAGCGAGCTCGGACGAGGAAGTTCGCCGTCGCGGTCAGGTGGCTCTCACGGCCTGTCGCCGCGATGGGGTGACGTCCGGGGCGAGCCGAGCTGGGCACTCTGAATTTCGCACTGAACGACCCCTTGCCCGACGTGGTCGAGGTGGCGACCCGACCGGCATCGAACGTCACCGTGACCGCCTCCTTGGACCGGAACCCGATACCCACCAAGGTGACTTTCGTGGTGGGAGGGCCGGTCCGCATCTGCAGGTTGATCGTCGGGACGGCCGCGCCAGCCAGGTCTACTCCGACCCCACCGGCGAGCACGCCCGCCACAGCCAGGGCGGCGATCAGTGCCTTCGATCGCCTGTCCCCCGTAGGTCTGGGTCGACGGATTGCTCGCCCCATCTGAGTGCACCGAACTTACCAGTTCGGCACCGCAACTTTCAGCGGCCGGCGACGCGAGGTTTCGGGAACGACACCGGCCGCTCGAACTCAGGGAATGCCTCGGCTGACCGGACTAGGGTCCGCGGGTGTCCTAGTTATTGCGTGCGCGCGTCCAGACGTATACGTCCTGATGGTGCTTCCAATCCCACCCGTGTGGTACATGGAGCAGGTGCTGCCATTCGTCGTCAGGGTGCGCCAGTCGCGCGACAGCCTCCGGTGACATTACCGACACGCCATAGTGGGGCACGCGCGGACGCCCGATGCGATCCAGTGATATAGCAGATGTTCCGTAGCCACTGTTGCTACCGTACTCAGCAAACCCATACCCAGTTGCGCCATATCCGGCTAGAACACGCGTCTGCCCTTCGGGGCTGAGCTTGTATGTGAAGAAGCCTGACCGGATCCACTCAGCCGACCTCGCGCCATGGGTCGTGAAGATGCAGAGGCCGTCTGGAGACAGATGCTGATAGAAGAATCTGAGCAGGCGCGCTGCTGCGTCTGGATCCAGATGCGTCAACAGAGAACCTGACCAAATGAGGTCGAAGGCGCCAGGAAGACGGAGATGCTGAAAGGATTTGGTCGATTGTATGCCGACGGCTGAGAAAGCCTGGGCGCAAAACCTTACAGCCTTACCGTCTATGTCGCAGGCGACCACGGTTGCGCTCGGAAACCGAGCCCGAAGAAAGCGCAGGATCCTGCCGAAGCCGCAGCCCATATCGAGCACCATCTGTATCTCTCTTCCATCACCTTTGGGAAGGAGCGTGCTATCGATGAGATCAATTGTCGCAAGCCCTACCTCTAGATAGTGCGCTGCGTTGCCCCGGCGGGACATGGTATCCAAGGGGTGGCAAGCGAGGGAGACGCGCTCGAGCAGTGACCTCTCGTCCTGCGACAGAGACGGATCAGCAAGTAATTGTCGTCGAACTTCCTCGAGCTTCGATTCCCTGTCGCCACTCCGAACTGCAGATCTGGCCAGATGCCGCGTCAGAGCAGTCGGGAGCCTGCCAGCAAGGATGGGCCGCCCGCTAAACCCCTTCACGCCGGTCACCTCCTCGCGCTCAGGGCAACACGAACACGGCTGTGAAGGTATCGATTATGTGTTCGACGATCTCGCTCCGGACATGGCGCAGGTCATTGAACCACGCGATGTCACGTTCGGAGTTCATCACCACCTCATAGCTGGGGAAGTACTCGACGTTCTCGTGCGATGTCGCCCAGTCCTGGGCCACGGCCCGTAGGGTGGCCTTCGAATAGGTGTTCGCCACCACAACATCCTGACCGGTGAACGTTGCCAGAAGCGGGACCGGCGATGTGGTGACGACGATGCGTAGCTCGGGATGGCCATACCTGGTCAACAACCGGTACAGCCGTTCCATGTTCTCCATGTTCTGCGCATACGTCGTCGTGTTGACCTGGTAGCGCTTGGGATCACGGACCCGCAGCTCGCGTGGGGGCGCGGTATTCAGGTATGTGTCAGAACCCGTGTCGTACCAGACCTCCACCAAGCCAAGGGTCAACACGAGGACCGGGCAATCACGGATGCGACGCGTGACGTCGGTGATCAGGCGGCGGCGTTCCAGGGTTTCCGCACGATCCACCACAGTCAGGGTCTGCAGGATATGCGGGTCCACGCAATGGTGCTCGTCCAGATCCACCAAGCTGTCCTCGGGAAACCGGGATGCAGGATCGAGAGCCCAGCTCACCTCGTTCAGGATGGAAAAGGTGTTGTACTTGTCTGTGAATGTCCAGGCGTCGACCTTCTTGTGCTCTTCGGCGATCTGGAGCTGAGTGAACTCCGTAGCGCGGCTCTCCACGTGGAAGCCGCGACGCGCCAGGTGTTTTTCGATTTCCCGCGCAAAGCACGAGCCGATGGCGAAGAGGTGATCATCGCTGCTGATGCGGAACTTCGGCTCGACCACTGGCGTGAACATTGGTTGGCGCAGCCGTTGAGAGGCGTAGGGACCACTCGGATCGCGGGTATCGATGCCCGGCATGTGCCAGCGTGAATGCTCGCCGATGACGTCTGGAGCCCCCGCCGATTGCCCGGAGCGCACGGCCGTGGCCGTCGCCCGCCGACGATACTCCGCTATCCGCTTCTTGAGCTGCATCCCCTATCTCTCCAGAGTGGGTTGCGAACCGAGCCACGGACAATATTGACCTACGGAGCGAGGTTCCCGCAGGCGCGATAGTGGCCCGTATCAGCGGTCGAAGCGGCCGACGATGGCCGCCAAGGGCGCGGCGCCAGGCGCGGGGGTGCCGGTAAGCGTTGTATTCGGAAAGACCGGCAGCAGCATCCGCGCCCGCGGCGCCTGGGAGAAGTCGAAGTCCGAGGCAAGGTTTCCGAGAATGTGGACGTCTTCGCGGATGGTCACGCGTGGATCGGGACGTCCATCCGTCGTCGGATCCAAGCGCTGGCCGCCGAGGAACACGTCCTCGATGAACTTGTCGTAGGCGTCGAAGCTGAGAATCTGATGATCGATGTGGCCGTGACGCGCGTACGGGCTTATCACCAGTCCGGGGACTCGTATACCGTAGCCGTTCTCGTCGACGGACGGTGGCGGGACGTGGTCGTAGCGGCCGCCCCAGTCGTCCCAGCTCACGAAGATCGCGCTGGTGTTCCAGTCCGGGCCGCGCATCACGGCGTTGACCAGGCTGGTCACGTACGACTGGCCGAAGCTCACGGGATACGGGGCATGCTCACTGACTTCTGCTGAGGGCACGACCCAGCTGACGGCTGGCAGCTTGCCGGTCTTGGCGGCTGCGTAGAAGTCACTCACCGGCCGGATGTTGCCTAACTCTCCATCGTTCGCCACCGTGTCAAAGTACGGAAGCGGGTTCCAGATGCCCGGCGTCGCGCTGTTCTGATTCACGGGAGCGCAGCTCAACGCGGAGTCGTTCTCGCAATCGGGTTCATGGCCAGAAACCACGAAATAACCCCAGCTCACGCCGTGCTGGTGCAGCACATATGTGAGATCCGTCCACGCGTACACGGGGGGCGCGTGCGATGACCCGGTTGGAAAGTCCGGCGGGTTGCCGGGGGTGTTCAGAGCGTTGACGCAGCTTTCCGGGTTGTTGTGCTGCGTGCAGGCGGCGGACCACTCCGAGACCATGAAGAGATGCTCCGGCAGGCTCCATGAAGCGTTGGGCTCGAACATGTGGTCCTGCAGGACATAGTTGCGTGCGTACGCCCAGTAGTTCGGGATGTCGCTGCCCACGTGGTATCCCATCACGTCGATGACCGACGATTGAGCGCAGCTTGGATTCACCACGTCGTTGCAGTTCTTGGCGGCCCGCACAGCCTGCGCGATGAACCCGTCCATCAGCCCCGAGTCGATGTCAGCAGCCGCGTCAGGCGCTCCGTGCGGGCCCTCAGCGTCGACGTCGGCATGGGTGACAAACGGCCGCACACATGCTCCCTTGGGCGGGTACGGCACACACGCGCTCGGAATGCCGCCAACCATCGGGATCCCGTCTGCGCCGGGATACATGCCGAAATACGAGTCGAAGGAGCGGTTCTCTTGCATGATCACGATCACGTGCTTGATCTTGTGGATCCCGCTCTGCTCGGCTGACGAGGCTGAGGGCGACGGCGTCGACCGTGGCTCGCAGGCGGCGACGCCTGCGGCCATCGCCAACGCGGCGACCGCCACCGGCCAGACGCGCGCTCTCTTCCGTCCCACGCTATTGCGGCGAATCAAAGCTGTCGCCCTCGAGGGCTGCGATCTGTGCTGCTGCAGACGCCGGCGTTCCAGTGAGTGTCGTCGCGGGGAACACCGGAAGGAGCACCGGGCCGCGTGGCTTCTGCGAGAAGTCGAAGTCTCTGGCCAGATTCCCCAGTATGGACAGGCGTTCGCGAACGGTGAAGCGCGGATCGGGGCGTCCATCCGTGCGCGGGTCGAGCCGCTCCCCATGGAGAAAGACGTCTTCAATGAACTTGTTGTAGGCATCGAAACTGAGCACCTGGTGGTCCACGTAGCCTCTGCGCGCGTACGGGCTGATCACAATGGCCGGTACGCGCAGGCCGTAGCCGTTCGCATCGACGGCGGGCGGCGGGACGTGGTCATAGAAGCCGCCCCAGTCGTCCCAGGCAAGGAAGATTGCAGTGGAAGACCAATTCGGGCTTCGCATCACCGCGTTGACCAAGCTGGTGACGTACGACTGGCCGAAGCTCACCGGGGCAGACGGGTGCTCACTCAACTCCCCCGACGGCACCACCCAGCTGACGGCTGGGAGCTTGCCGGCCTTGGCCGCAGCGTAGAAGTCTGACACCGGGCGGACCTTGCCCAGCTCGCCGTCCTGCGCGACGGTGTCGAAGTACGGCAGCGGGTTCCAGATACCCGGCGTCGCGTTGTTCTGGTTGACCGGCGCGCAACTCAGAGCGGCATCATCCTCGCAGTCAGGCTCACGCCCCGGCACCACGAAATAGCCCCAGCTGACCCCATGCTTGTGGAGGAGATACGTGAGATCTGTCCATGCGTAGATCGGCGGACCCTTGGCGCCGGGCGCATCCGGTGGGGAC
>Ga0066710_100001552_pt1 | contig 17338 bp, 18 predicted proteins | sample GraSoiAngelo_159_FD_79666 | JGI IMG/M metagenome (GOLD analysis project Ga0066710, IMG submission 79666) | Grasslands soil microbial communities from the Angelo Coastal Reserve, California, USA - 14_1009_16_40cm | ecosystem: Environmental > Terrestrial > Soil > Grasslands | place: USA... | reverse complement strand
CGAGCGGCACGCCGACGACCACCGCGAGCAGGAACCCCGCGCTCACGCGCAACAGCGATGCGCCGATGTGGGTGGCGAGCGTTCCGTCGAGGATCAGCTCGACCGCGCCGAGCACCACCTGCCACGGCGTCGGAAAGATCACGCTGCCGCTCGCCGCGACGCTCACCCACCAAACGGCGACGAGCAGCGCGATCACGGTCACCGCGGGAAGTGCCCTGCGCGCGGAGATCATGTTCGGGCGGTCTCCCAGAGCTCGCGCGCGCGCCACCAGAGCCGCGCCCACGGAGTGGCCGGAAACGGTTCGACGAGGATGGTTATCTGTCCGCTCGCATGCGCAGTGCAGACGAACTGATAGCTGGAGGCGACGGCGAACGGCAAGCGGAAGGTCTGGCCGGGCATCAGCAGCGTCGGGCCGAAGATCTGCGGCACGTCGTCGTGATTCTGCAGCACGAGCACGTCGCGCACACCGAGCGTGAGCCGGATCTGGTCGGGCAGGATCTCGACCTTGTCGCCGGCCATCCGGCGCGCCCAGGTGCCCTGCGGAATCTCGAACAGCTGCTCGCGCGAAGGGGAGGAGATCGGGGGCAGCGCCGCCGAGCCCACTCCGATCGCGAGAGCGACCGCTGCAATCGACGACCGGATCATTCGCGCGCCGCCGCGGCGCGCCCGCCGCTCTGGAGCAGCAGCCGGACGTCGTGCGCATAGTCGTCGCTGCTGTGCCCGTACGGCATCAGCGCGCGGATGCGCCCGTCGCGGTCGATCAGGTAGGTGAAGGAGGAATGCGAGAAGCCGGCTCCCGGCCGCTGTCCGAGCGCGATGCCGTAGCTCTGGCGCACTTCGGCGAGCTGCTCGGCCGTGCCCGTGCCGCCGACGAACGTCGGATCGAACCGGCCCAGGTACTGCCGCAGCCGCGCCGCGTCGTCGCGCTCGGGATCCACCGTCACATAGACGACCTGCACGCGGTCGGCGTCTGCGCCGAGCTTCTTGCGCGCCCCCGCGAGCGCGGCGAGCGTCGTCGGGCAGACGTCGGGACACGAGCTGAAGCCGAAGCCGAGGATGACCACCTTGCCGCGATAGCGATCGAGCCGCAGTTCCTTCCCGTCCGACCCGCGCAGCGCGAGCTCCGGCGCCGCGCGCGGCGGCTCGAACACGCCCGCGATCAAGCCCGCGTCTTCGGCACGCGAGGCACTCGCGGCGCACGCGAGCGCGAGCAGCGCGGCGAGCGCGTGCTCAGAGAGAGATCGAAACCGGCTGGGCATGGCTCGCGAAGCTCTCGTCCACGTACTGTTCGTAGGCGACCGGCCGCTGCAGCGTGCCGGCTTCCACGGAGAGCCGCATCAGATCCTCGAACTCGGAGCGGATCATGCGCAGGTCGCCGTAGGTCACGCGGTCGGTCGGGTTCTCCATCACGAACTTGATGATCTTCGGGTCCTGATTGAAGTAGTCGCGGCCCGCGGCGAGCTCGGCGGCCTTGGCGCGGTTCGCCTGCTGCGCGTCGAGCCACACGCCCGCGCCGAGCACGTGGTCGACGAGGTCCTGCACCATCCCGCGGTGGTCGCGGATCAGCTCCTCGCGCGCCGTCAGCACGCAGCAGATGTAGCGCGGCCATTCGTCGCGGGTCATGCGCAGCGGCCGCGCATAGCCCGCGTGCTGCGCGGCAGCGCCGAACGGCTCGCCGGTGCAGTAGGCGTCGACGGCGTTGGCGTAGAGCGCGGCGGGCATGTCGGGCGGCGCCATCTCGACGATCTGGATGTCGTTCGGCGTCATGCTCTCCTGCGCGAGCATCTTGCGCAGGAACAGGAAGTCGACTGCGAACCGGCTCGGGATCGCGATCACCTTGCCCGCGAGGTCGCGAAAGTGCTGGTACGGCGAATCGGTGCGCACCATGATCACGGCGCCCGAGCGGTGGCCGAGCGAGACGATCTTCACGGGGATCTTCTTGTCGGCGAGATCCATCACGAGCGGCGCGAGCATGTAGGCGGCCTGGATCCGGCCCGCCATCAGCGACTCCTTGATCTCCGGCCAGCCGCTGTACTTGCTGTACTGATAGGCGAACTTCGCGCCACCTTCCGCGGCGCGGTTGCGCGCCGCCCGCACCGCGCACGCGACCGGCAGCGTGAGATTGCACGTGACGGGCAACCCGCCGACCTGGAACGGCTCGTCTTTCGCAGGCCCCGAGCACGAGAGCGCGCCGACGGAGAGCGCGGCGCCGGCGGCGGTCTGCAGGAGCTGCCGTCGGGAGAGCAGCGGTTCGCGCGGATCATCCATGGCGGATCCGGATCTTACGCAATCGAGATCGGTGCCAACACCTTCTGCTCGAGCCATCCAATCATGTCGCGCAGCGCTTCGGGCCGGATCTCGTGCGCCATCTCGTGCTCGCGGAACACCGTCGGAACCCCGAGGCGCAGCAGCGCATCGCGCGCCGCGTAGGCGCGGTCGATCGCCACCATCGGGTCCTTCGAGCCGTGGATCACGAGCGTCGGGAGCGCGGCGTGCGCGGGCTGCGGTGCGATCTTCTCGACCTCGTCCGGCAGCCACGCGGAGAGCGCCATGAGTCCCGCGAAGCGCGCGGGATCCGAGAGCGCAATCTGATACGCCATGAAGCCGCCCTGGGAGAAGCCCGCGAGCACGAGCTTGGTGCGGTCGACGGGATACTTCTTGCACACGTCGTCGAGGAAGATCTCGATCAGGCCCTGCGCCATGCGGACCGCGGTGGGATCGGGCGGCTGGCCCTCGCTGAGCGGGAACCAGCCGTAACCGATCATGCCGGGCCCGGGCTCGAGCGCGACCGGTCCCTGCGGACACAGCACGAGCGCGCGCCCGCCGTGCAGGATCGGCGCGAGGCCGATCAGGTCGTGCGCGCTCGCACCCCAGCCGTGCAGCAGCAGGAGTGTCGGAAACGGGCCGTCGCCGGCCGGAACGTGGACGGTGTGGAGGAGCTCCATGATCCCGCAGCATAGGGCAATAGCGCGTTGTGCTAACCCTCACGGGTCATGGCCTCCCCCGGCAAGAGCCTGCTCGACAAGGTCTGGGACGCGCATACCGTGCGCGAGCTGTCGACGGGCCAGACCCAGCTGTTCATCGGGCTGCATCTGATCCACGAGGTCACGAGCCCGCAGGCATTCGCGGGGCTGCGCGAGATGAAGCTGCCCGTTCGCTTCCCACACCTCACGTTCGCCACCGTCGACCACATCATCCCGACCCACTCGCAGAAGCGACCGCTCGCCGATTCGCTCGCCGAGGAAATGATGGTGGCGCTCGAGCAGAACACGCGGAGCAACGGCATCGAGCTGTTCGACGCGGCGTCGGGCCACCAGGGGATCGTGCACGTGATCGGCCCCGAGCTCGGGCTCACCCAGCCCGGCATGACGATCGCGTGCGGCGACAGCCACACCTCCACGCACGGCGCATTCGGCGCGGTGGCGTTCGGGATCGGCACGTCGCAGGTGCGCGACGTGCTCGCCACGCAGTGCCTCGCCCTGGCGCGCCCGAAGACGCGCCGGATCGACGTCACGGGCAAGCTCGCCGCAGGTGTCTACGCGAAGGACGTGATCCTCGCGATCATCCGCGAGCTCGGCGTGAAGGGCGGCGTCGGTTATGCGTACGAGTACGCCGGCCCGGTGATCGAGGCGCTCTCGATGGAAGAGCGCCTCACCGTCTGCAACATGTCGATCGAGGGCGGCGCGCGCTGCGGCTACGTGAACCCCGACGAGACGACGATCGCCTACCTGCGCGGGCGCGAGTTCGCGCCGAAGGGCGAGGCGTTCGAGCGCGCGGCGCGCTGGTGGCGGCAGGTGGCCTCCGACCCCGACGCCCGTTATTCCGATCGCGTCGAGCTGGACGGCAACCGGATCGCGCCGTCGGTGACCTGGGGGATCAACCCGGGCCAGAGCGTGGCAGTCGACGAGCCGCTCCCGCGCGTCGCCGACCTGCCCGACGACCAGCGCGCCTCCGCCGAGGAGGCCTACGGCTACATGATGCTGCGGCCGGGCACGCCGCTCGTCGGCACCGCGGTGGACGTGTGCTTCATCGGCTCGTGCACGAACGGCCGGATCAGCGACCTGCGCGAGGCCGCGCGCGTCGCGCGCACGGGGAAGGTGAAGGCCGGCGTGCGCGCGCTCGTGGTGCCGGGGTCGCAGGCGGTCGCGCGTCAGGCCGAGGAGGAGGGCCTGCCCGAGATCTTCCGCAGCGCCGGGTTCGACTGGCGCGAGCCGGGCTGCTCGATGTGCCTCGCGATGAACCCCGACAAGCTGGTCGGGCGCGAGCTGTGCGCGTCGTCGAGCAACCGCAACTTCAAGGGCCGCCAGGGCTCGCCGACGGGCCGCACACTGCTGATGTCGCCGGCGATGGTCGCTGCCGCAGCGCTGCGCGGATCGGTCGCCGACGTCCGGGAGATCCTCTAATTGGCCGAGCGCGTCGAGCTCGTGCGGGGCCGCGGCTGCGTGCTGCGCGGCGACGACATCGACACCGACCGGATCATCCCGGCGCGCTATCTGCGCTGCGTGGTGTTCGACGGGCTCGGCGCGCACGCGTTCGAGGACGATCGCGCGCAGGCGAAGGGCGACCACCCGCTCGACGATCGGCGCTTCATCGGCGCGAACGTACTGATCGTAGGCCGCAACTTCGGCTGCGGGTCGTCGCGCGAGCACGCGCCGCAGTCGCTCTTGCGGCGCGGGTTTCGTGCCTTCGTGGGCGGGTCGTTCGCGGAGATCTTCGCGGGCAACTGCACCGCGCTCGGGCTGCCGTGCCTCGTGCTCGGCGCCGACGACCTCGACGCGCTGATGAACGCCGTCGAGGCGCGGCCCGACCAGATCGTGACGGTCGACGTCGCCGCGCGCAGCGTGACCTGCGACACCGGGACGTTCGCGGCGCAGATCCCCGACGGCACGCGCACGCAGCTGCTCGAGGGCAGCTGGAACGCCACCGCGGTGCTGCTCGACGCCGGCGACGCGATCGAGCGCACCGCGGAGTCGCTTCCGTACGTGAGCGGTTTCCGCGCCTGACGCTACTGCCGCACGCCCTCGATCACGCCGAGCCGCGCGCCCTGTGCCGGCACGATCCGCGTCAGCTTGAAGCCCGCCGCATCGTAGAGCGAGCGGAACTCGGCCTCGGAGCGCTGGCGGCCGCCCGTGTTGACGAGCATGTTGACGTCGTTCGCGGCCGCCCCGCGGCTGTCGAGCGACCGGTCGATCTGTTCCGGATAGACGCCCTCGACGACGAGCAGCTTTCCGTTCTCGTTCATCGCGCGGTGGCAGTTCCGGAGAATCGCGACGGCGCGCTCGTCGTCCCAATCGTGGATCACGTGTTTGAGCACGTAGGCGTCTCCGCCCCGCGGCACTTCCGCGAAGAAGTCTCCCCCGACGGCGTCGCAGCGGTCGGAGAGACCGTGCTCTGCGATCTGCTGCCGGGCGCGCTGCGCGGCCGCCGGCTGATCGAACACGATCCCGCGCAGATCGGAATGCGCCTTCAGGATCCCGATCAGCAGCGCGCCGTTTCCGCCGCCGACGTCGACGAGCGTGCGGATTCCCTCGAAGTCGTAGGCCGCCGCGACCGAGATCGCGGCGATCCGGGTCATGTCCGCCATCGCCGCGTCGAAGTTCGCGGACTCCTCGCCGCTCCGTTCGGGGTCCTTGAACGGATCCTCGAGCCCGCGCTTGCGAAACACCGGGTTGCCGGTCCGCACGCAGTATTCGAGATCTCGCCAGGCGTTCTGGACCCGGTCTCCGCCGAACAGCATCACCATCGCCCGCGCGCTGCCCGGCACGCCCGCGCGCAGGCATTCGCTGATCGGCGTCTGCGCGAACGAGCCGTCTCGCCGTTCCTCGAACACGCCCGCGCTGACGAGCAGCCGCAACACGCGTCGCAGCGACGGCGCGTGCGTGTCGGTGGCGTCGGCGAGCTGCTGCGCCTCCCGCGGACCGTCCGCGAGCAGATCCGCAATGCCGAGCTTGGCGGCGAGATTCAATGCGTGCGAGAGGTAGTGCCCGGCCGCCAACTGGTAGAGGACGACCTGCGGCGGCAGGCCTGACGCGGGGCTTTGGGCCGACATAGAGTCTCCTTCGGGCGCGAGGGTGGCGATCGATGCTCCAGCATACGAGAGTCGACCTCGGCCGGTACAGCCAGATCGAGTCGAAGTGACGACCCTCCGCGACATCACAGGCCCCGTCGACTTCGGCCGCCACAGCCGCGACTACGCCGAGCAGCGCCCCGGGCCACCCGACGCGTTCTACGACCGGATCGACCGCCTGCGCGCGCTGCGCGGCGCGCGCGCGCTCGACCTCGGCACCGGCCCCGGCGTGCTCGCGCTCGAGCTCGCAGCGCGCGCTGCGACCGTGGTCGGCCTCGACCTCTCGGAGAACCAGATCGACGCCGCGCGCGACCGCGCCGAGAAGCGCGGCCTCGCCGGCGCGTGCCGGTTCGAGATCGCGCCGGCGGAGGAGTCGAAGCAGCCCGACGCCAGCTTCGACCTCGTCACCGCGGGGACGTGCTGGCACTGGTTCGACCACGATCGTGCGCTCGCGGAAGTGGCGCGCGTGCTCGTCCCGGGCGGCCTGCTCGCGATCGTGAACTACACCTATCTGCCGCAGTACAGCGAGCTCGCGCGCGAGAGCGAAGACCTCGTCGTGAAATGGAACCCGGGCTGGAAGCTCGCCGGCTTCAACGGGCTCTATCCGTGGCTCGTCGACAAGATGTCGGCGCACCCCGCGATGCGGCTGCGCGAGCAGTTCTGCTTCGACCACGACCAGCCGATGACCCACGCCGCCTGGCGCGGCCGCATGCGCACCTGCAACGGCGTCGGGTCGGGCAGCGGCATGGATGCGGAGACGGTCGCACGCTTCGACGCCGACCTCGCCGCGCTGCTCGCCGAACGCCACCCGGAGCCGCTGCGCATCCCACACCGCGTGTTCTGCGTGGTGGCGGAGAAGGCGAGCTGACTGCTCGCGGGCTGCGCAAGCGGGTGAAGCGATCGCTGCGGCGGATCGCGACGCAGGCGCGCGCGCTCGCGCGGGCGCCTGCGCTGTGGGTCGAGCCGGGGCACTTCTACTCGCCGCTGCCCGGCGCGCGCGAGATCGCCGACCTCGAGCGCAACCTCGCGGGTGCGCGGCATCCGCTGCCCGGCATCGAGCTCGACGCGGCGGCGATGCTCGAGCGCCTGCGCCAGCTCGCGCCGCTTCACGGCGACTTCGCGTTCGCGGGCGGGCCGGGCGCGCGCTACCGCCCCGACAACTCCTTCTTCGCGCCCGTCGACGCGTTCGTCTACTACGGGCTCCTCCGCCAGCTGCGGCCCGCCGAGGTGATCGAGGTCGGCTCGGGCCACACCTCCGCGCTCGCGCTCGACGTGAACGAGCGCTTCCTCGCGTCGGGCACCCGCTTCTGCTTCGTCGAGCCCTACCCGAATCGGCTGCGCAAGCTGCTGGGCGGCGAGCGGATCGAGCTGATCGAGCGGCGCGTGCAGGACGTCGACCCGGCGCTGTTCGAGCGGCTCGGCGCCGGCGACATCCTGTTCGTCGACTCGAGCCACGTCAGCAAGCTGGCGAGTGACGTGAATCGGCTGGTGCTCGAGGTCTTCCCGCGGCTGCGGCCCGGCGTCTGGGTGCACGTCCACGACGTCGGCTACCCGTTCGAGTATCCGCTCGAATGGGCGCGCGAGCACCGCGGCTGGAACGAGGCCTACCTGCTGCGCGCGTTTCTGTGCCAGAACCCGTCCTTCGCGGTGCGGCTCTGGGTCCCCTACCTCAGCGCGCACTCCCCCGACGAGCTCGCGCGCGCGCTGCCGGAGCCCCTGCGCGCCGGGCTCGGCGCCAGCAGCCTCTGGCTCGAGCGCGTCTGACGCCGTGCGGCACGCGCTCGCCTAGCGCGCGGGCGAACCGGCAACTTCGACGCAACAACCGGGTAGTGGGCAACAACTGCGCTCAACTTCGACGCAACAAATGGGCAGTGGGTGACAACTGCGCAGAATGGGCAAGTCTGTGAACTCCGTTTCACAACGACTCCATCCGACTACCACCTGTCGACGGAACTTCTTCCCCGCGAGCGCGGTCGTACTCCGGCAGGGGGGCTCAGCCGGTCCAAGCGTTGGCAGCGGTCTTGCAGTGGGTACCTGCAGACCGCGCGCGTGAGCACGGGAGGGACGCCGGCAGAGGTTCTGGAGATGTGGGTCCGGGCTTCGAACAGCGACCTGGGCATCGACCGGCGAATGTGGTCGCCGATGTGCGGCGCGCTGTTCGCGGCGCTCCTGCTCGACTCCGACGCCGCGCTTGCCGGTGACGAACTTCGCGGCATACCCGGACTCGACGGGTCTGCTGCGGTCTTTGCGCCTGTGATTCACCCGGATAGCGCAGAACCGATGCCGCTCGCGGCGCCCTCCGTTCCTCCCGGCGTCCCGTTCCCGACCGGGGTCGCGGCGGTTCCGGGACCCGGGGCGCTGCCGGGGATCCAGCCGGACGCGCTGGCCGCGTCCCGCGCCGCTCTGGAGGATCAGCTGCCGATCCGCCTGAACGCGCGGGCGGTGCTCAGCCTGAACGACCTGTTCCTCGACCCGTCGCGCGGCTCGTTCCCGAGCCACGATGCGCCGCTCTTCTCGAGCAGCGGCCCGCGGATCCGCCGGCTCGAGTTCGGCGGCTTCGAGAGCGCCACCCCGGAGGCGACCCCGGAGGCGACCCCGCGGCTCAAACGTTCCTTCTCGGCTTCCGACGTCCACTCCGGCTGGCTCGGCGAGCACATCGAGCTGACCTTCAACGACGGGATCTCCTACAAAGAGAACTTCGAATGGCGCGGCATGCACCTGCGGCTCAAGATCTGGGGTCCGATGTTGAAGGGCGACCCCGGGCTCGGCATGCGCCTGCGAGGATTCCAGTGGAACGGGCACCCCGTCGAGGTGCGCGCGCGCGCGACCAGCAATCTGCAGGATCTGCAGGTCAAGATCGACTTCTAGCGGCTGGGCCCTGGGGGATCTGGAGCGTCGCAATCAGCCTCGCGCTGGTGGCGTGCCAGACTCCGACGCCGGGCGAGCCGGGCGTCCCGCACGGCTGCATCGAGGAAGGCGCCTGGCCGGAGCGGGAACCGGTGGCGCGCGAGCGCAGCGAAGCGTGCACCCACACCCCGACGGAAGGATCCCAGGCCCGCTGCGCGCGCGAGCAATATCTAGAATCGGTGTGCCGCGAGATCAACGCCTACCGCGGGGACGTCGGGCTCGATCCCGAGCTCGCGAACTTCGACGTGCGCTTCCCGTGGCCCGAGATCCAGTGGATCGCCGAGACGCTCGATCTCTCGCCAGGGCACACCGGCAGCGAGAGCTGGGCGGACCACCTCGGGCTGGCCGGCTACCACGACAACTCGATCAAGCGTCGGCGGCGTGCGGTGATGAACGTGCTCACGCTCGGTCTGGCCCAGCACTGGTACGACGCGCGCGGGCTCGGATCGCCGCCGGACTGATCGCCTGTGGAGCGGCGAAGATTCGGGCCGATCGCACAGCCGGTGCCGGTGATCGGCCAGGGCACCTGGGAGATGGAGCGCGACCGCGCCGCGGCGGTCGCGGCGCTGCGGCGCGGACTCGACGTCGGCATGACGCACCTCGACACGGCCGAGATGTACGGCGCGGGTGCGGTGGAGCGGCTGGTCGGCGAGGCGATCGCGGGCCGCCGCGACGAGGTCTTCCTGGCCTCGAAGGTGCTGCCCGATAACGCATCGCGGCGCGGCACGGTGCAGGCGTGCGAGCGCAGTCTCGCGCGGCTGCGCACCGACCATCTCGATCTCTATCTGCTGCACTGGCCCGGCGATCACCCGCTCGAGGACACGGTGGAGGCGTTCGAGGCGCTGCTCGCGGCGGGCAAGGTCCGCGCGTGGGGCGTCTCGAACTTCGCGGCCGGCGAGCTGGCGGAGGTCGTGCGGATCGCGGGCCCCGGCCGCGTCGCGTGCAACCAGGTGCTCTACCACCTGCGCGAGCGCGCGATCGAGCACGAGGTAATGCCGTTCTGCGCGCAGCACGGCATCGCGGTGGTCGCCTACAGCCCGTTCGGATCGGGGCGCTTCCCGGCGCGCGACCGGACGCTGCGCGCGATCGCCGAGCATCACGGAGCCACTCCCTATCAAGTTGCGCTTCGCTTCCTCGTGCGCGACCCGAACGTGTTCGCGATCCCGAAGGCCGCGCGGGCGGAGCACGCAGCGGAGAACGCGGCCGCGGCCGAGCTCCAGCTCACGGACGACGACGTGCGCCGGATCGAGCGTGCGTTTCCGCGCGGGAGGCGGCGCGGGGTGCCGATGATCTGAGGCCGGATGTTCTAGCTCGTCGAGTCGACGCGCTCCGTGCCCAGGAACGCGGGCACCTCGGGCCGGCTGACGTAGCGCAGCGAAGGCAGCGTGACGTCGGCGATGCTGAACGAGCCCGAGACGGGCGCGCTCGGGCGGAGCCCGGTGCAATCCCACGCCTCCGCGTCGAAGCGGTCGACGAGCGCCCTTCCGCGCTCGGCGCGCGCGACATCGAAGTCGGGGTCGACCTGCACGAGGCGCAGCCCGCGCGGCGTGTGCGCGAGGTGCACGCTCGCGACGTAGTAGGCATCGGCATTGCGCAGTGGCATTGGGTCGCGCAGCGCCAGCTCGAGCACCGGTGCGCCGCCCAGCGCGACGCTCGCGCGGATCTCGTCGTAGCTGCGCGCGAGCCGCGGCTCGCCGAGTGCCAGCGCATATCCCCAGCGCGCCGCGAGCGCGGCGCGCGCCGCGTCGTTGTCGATCACGCCGCCGCGCACGAAGCCACGCGGCCGCAGGCCGCTGCGGCACTCGATCCGGCACTGCGCGAGCGCGAACGGACCCCACGGGCTCTCCGGCACGCGCTGGACCAGCCACGTCACCACGGGCGGGCGCGTCGGATGCAGCCCGGGCGGCAACAGCTCGTCGGCGCCTGCGCGCTCCACCTCGAACGCGATCTGGAGCGTCTCCACGCCGAGCAGCTTCTCGGGCGCAGTGGCGAAGCCGGTCATCGCCGCCGCGCCGCGCGCGAGCACGTCCGGGTCGCCGGTTCCCACTAGCATGCAAGCGCCGCGAAGCGGCGCGAGCAGCGAGCCGCAGGCGAGCGAAGTCGAAAGAGTGGCCTCGGGTCGGGCAAAGACTGAGTGATCGAGCTTTGGATCATGCTCCTAACTCCGAAGCGAACACCGGCATCACCTCTTTGGCGAACAGGCGCAGGCTCGCGAGCACCTGGTCCTGGGCGAGCACCTCGGAGGCGTTCAGCAGCACGTTGATCTGGTCGACGCCGATCGATTCCCAGCGCTTGACCGCCGCGATGATCTCCTTCGGGTCGCCGATGCAGATGCCGTCGGGCACACCCGGCCGGTCGCCTGGCCCGCCCTTCGACGACGGCGCGGGGGCGAGGTTCGCCAGCGACTGATAGGCCGACGTCGGGTACACCTCGCGCGTGAACAAGAGGTGCGCGTTGAGCAGCCCGAACGTGCCGAGGAAACGCAGGCCGTGCTCGGCGGCGGTGGTCGCATCCTCGTGGCAGTACAAAAAATTGAGAATGGCGACGCGGTCGTTCACGGCAGCGCCGACCGGATCGCAGAGCTGTATGCGCCGGTGGTATTCGCGCGTGCGCCTCTCCTGCTCCGCATAGCTCGCCGCCGCGACGCCGAGGCAGCCGAGCCCGCGGTCGGCGGCGTCGAGCTCGGTGCCCGGGCTCGTCACCGTCACCCACATCGGCGGATGCGGCTTCTGCAGCGGCTTCGGCAGCACCGCGCGCTCGGGCATCGAGAAGCAGCGCCCGCGGTGCACGAAGGTCTCCTGCATCCACATCTTCGGCAGCACGCGCACGTACTCGTCCCAGTCCTTCTTGGTGTCGTCGGGGTCGGCCTCGAAGCCGCCGATCTCGGTCCACGTCGACGAGCGCGCGGTGCCGAACTCGAGCCGCCCGCCCGAGAGCAGGTCGAGGAACGCCGCGCGCTCGGCGACGCGGATCGGATGGTTGATCTCCGGCACGCACACCACCGCGCCGTGACCGACCCGGATCCGCTGCGTCTGCATCGCCACCGCGGTCAGGAACAGCTCGGGCGCCGACGAGTGCGAGTACTCCTCGAGGAAGTGGTGCTCGACCACCCACGCGCACTCGAAGCCGAGCGCATCGGCGAGCCGCGCCTGCTCGAGCGCGTTCACGATCACCTCGCGCTCGCGCTCGGGAGAAAATGGGCGGGGCACCGACAACTCGAAGAAGATCCCGAACTTCATCGCGCGCGAAGCATAGGACAGGACTTCAGAGCCGCAGGCGCTCAGCCCGCCGGCAGGGTGCAGCGCACCCGGATCCCGTGCCCGTGCGGATTGCGCTCGATCGCCAGGCTCGCGCCGATGCTGCGCGCGCGATAGGCCATGATGCGCAGGCCCTGGCCGGGTTCGAAGCGGGCCGGCTCGAGCGATCTCTTGCCGTCATCCGCGACGGCGATCTCGAGCGCACCCCCGGAGCCGCGCAGCTCGATCTCCACCTGGCTGGCGCCCCCGTGCTTCACCGCGTTCGTGATCGCCTCCTGGGCGATCCGGAACAGATGCCCTGCCACGGCGCCGTCGACGGCGGGAATCTCGCCAGCGGTGCGGAACGGGCACCGGATCCGGAACCTCCGCTCGCCGTCGCTGGCGAGCGCCTCGAGCGCCATCGGCAGCGCGTCGAACTCGGTCAGCGGATCGAGGCCGCGCGCGAGCGCCACGCTCTGCGCGATCGCTCCCGACACGAGCTCGCCGAGCTCGCGCGCGTCGGTGGCCTCGGGCAACCCGCGCGCCGCGAGCTTCGCCGCCAGCGAGCGGGCCATGATCGCGATGCCGGTGAGCTGTTGGCCCAAGTCGTCATGGAGATCGCGCGCGATCCGCTGCCGCTCCTGCTCGCTGCTCTCGAGCACCTCCTGCTCCAGATGGCGCCGCGCGGCGGAATCGCGCGAGCGCGTGACAGCGTAGTCGATCACGCGCCCGAGCAGGATCGCGCGCAGCTCGCTCTTCGGCAGAAAGTCCTGCGCGCCGGCGGCGACGCAGGCGCGGCCGACCTCCTCGTCGTCCGTCGCGGTGAGCACGACGATCGGCACGTCGCGCCCCGCTTCGAGGACGCGCCGCACGGTGTCGGTCCCGTGCGCATCGGGGAGCGTGAGGTCGAGCAGCACGAGATCGATGTCGTCGTGCCGGGCGAGCGCGCGGGCGGCTTCGGCCGCGTTCGAGGCGGACGTGAGCCGGTCCTGGTCGCCGCGCGCCCGGCGCACCATCATGTCGATGAAGCGGGCGTCGGCGTCGGAATCGTCGACGAGCAGTATGTGGATCGGTCGCGGCGGGAGGGATCGCGCGCTCATATCCGGCGCTCGTCCAGGATCCGGCGCGCGGCGTCTTTCGCCTCGGCGGTCGCCTCGCGCACGGTGGTCGCGCCGCCGAACGCGTCGCGGTCGCGCTCGAATGCGCCGTGGCGCAGCCGCGCCTTCACGGCCGCGAACGTCGTGCGCGGCAGTGCTGCGAGCTCCGCGGCCAGTTCGATCGCGCGCTCGAGCACCTCGGCGTCGGGAACGATCTCATCGAACACGCCCAGCTCGTGCATCGCGGACGCGCCGAACAGCTCCGCGCGCAGCACGAGCCGGCGCAGCGCCGCGGGCGCGAGCTCCGCGCGCACGACGCCCATCGCCGCCGACGGAAACGGGATGCCCGCCTTCACCTCGGTGAGGCCGAAGCGGCCCGAGGTGGGCCCGATCCGGAAGTCGGCGCACAGCGCGAGCACGAGGCCACCCGCCACCGCGTGGCCGTTCACCGCCGCCACGAGCGGACGCGCGAGCTCGTACCAGCCCGCGAACAGCGCATTCGTGTCGCGCGCGAGCTGCGCGAGCTCGCGCTCCGGCAGCGCGGGCACGGCGCGCAGGTCGGCGCCGCCCGAGAAGAACTTGCCGCTGCCCGTGAGCACGATCGCGCCCGGCACCGCGGCGCGCACCCGCTCGATCGCGGCGAGCAGCTCGCGCAGCAGGTCCGGGGCGAATGCGTTCGCGGGCGGGCGGTTCATCGCCACCACGGCGACGTCGCCCCGCTCGGAGAAATCGACCAGCGCCATGGCGAGCGGCCTCCCTAACGTCCCTTGAACACCGGCGCGCGCTTCTCGAGGAACGCGGCCATGCCTTCGGCCCGGTCCTCGCTCGCGAACGCGGCCGCGAACGCCTCCTGCTCGAGCGCGCGCGCGACGCGGCCGTCGGCGTCCTGGCTCTGCTGCATCACGCGCTTGGCGGCGGCCACCGCGAGGGGACCCTTCTCGGCGATCTTCTCGCCGGCCGCGATCGCTGCGGGCACGAGCTCCTCGGGTGCGAACACGCGGTTGGCGAGCCCGATCCGCAGCGCCAGCTCGGCGTCGATCGGCTCACCGGTCAGCACGATCTCCTTTGCCCACGCGATCCCGACGCGCCGCACCAGCCGGCTGGTGCCGCCGAACCCCGGAAGGATGCCGAGGTTCACCTCGGGCTGGCCGAAGCGCGCCTTCGCGGACGCGTAGATCCAGTCGCACGCGCATGCGAGCTCGCAGCCTCCGCCGAGCGCATAGCCGTTCACGGCCGCGATCGTCGGCACGGCGAGCGCCTCGAGCGCCTCGAACGCGCGGTGTCCGAGCCGGCTGAATTCGCCCGCCTCGGCCGCGCTGAACGGGCGCATCGCCGCGATGTCGGCGCCCGCCGCGAACGCGCGCCCCTCGCCGGTGAGCACCAGCGCGCGTGCGCCCGGGTCACGCGCCACCTCGCCAACCCGCGCCTCGAGCGCCTCGAGCGTGGCGACGTCGAGCGCGTTGAGCGCCTGCGGGCGGTTCAGCGTGATCAGTGCGACCGCGCCACGGCGTTCGCCTCGAACGACATCCATGCGCCTAAAGTAATGGAAGCGGCCCGTGATCGGTGAATGCGTCGCCCGCGGGAGCGGCCGCGCCGCTCGAGAAAGAGGCGGGCCAGGTCGCGCCGGCGTCGAGTATGTCCTCAATGAAATCCATGGGTTCGCGAAGGGGAGTCGGCCAACGGCTCGCGCTTCCCCGCCGGCGCGCGAGCAGCGAAGCAATCGGGCCAGAGACCGCCTGCGGGGACGCGCCAGAATGGACCAGGCGGCGCGATCCCGACCGGGCGGCGGCTCGAGGACGGCCCCCGGCACCTCTCTGGGGTGGGTGGCCCCGCGGGAGCTCGGAGCTGCGAGCTGCTAGTGGCGGCCGACCGGGGAGGAACACAGCGCGACCCGACGCTAGTCCCAACTAACGCGACCCTGACCTCCCGAGCGGTATACCGCCAGTGCAACCCTTGAACTGGATTTGAATCCAGTTCAACTCGCTTCGCCTTCCCGCCTGAAGCATCGGGCACCGCGGTCGAGGACGGCTGGGCGTGAGCATGAGCAAGCGCATCGGCGAAAGAAGCTGGATTCTCGGGAGGTCCGAGAACTAACCTTACGATCAAATGTCCCGCGTAGCGGACGCCTCACGAATCGGCGGGCAGCATACCGGAGCTGCAAGGCGGCGCCGCGTCGCCCAGCTCACTAGCGCGCCGCCCAGGATGGCGGGTTTCACCCGCCCTACGTGTCACGCATCACTGCCCGCGATTGTACGCCATTCGACGCACACACGCGGCGAATTGGCCCGCTGCTTGCAATACGATCGGGCGATTCAACCACCGAGGGAGTGACCACTGATGGCTGGAACGAAGAAGAAGGGCACTTGGAAGAAGAAGACGACGCGCAAGGCGGCCCGCAGAAAGACGCCGACGCGACAGGCGAGGTCGGGATTTACACGTTTCGAGCAGGATCTACCGCCCAACCTGAGAGATTTTTCACGCCGCGTGCGCGTGGGCCTCTCGCGACTCGAGCGCGACGTCGGGAAGGCGCAGGCCAGGACGCGCCGCCAGGCCGTCCGCTTGCTGCGGGAGGCGAGCCACGCGCTCGGCCGCTTCGAGGCGAAAGGCGAGCGGCGCTGGCGCAAGCTCGCCAACCCTGCGCGGCACGAGGCGCGGCGGCTGCTGCGCCGCCTCGAAGGCGCGCTCGCCACGCCGAAGCGCGCGCGAGCTCGCGCAAGCTGACACGCCGCCGCGTCGCGGGCGGGCACGATCACGAGCAGTCACGAGCAGATCGCTACCCTGCCGCACTGGGGGTGACCCAGTGTGCAGCGGCCGGCGCCGTCGAGTTCGTCGGCGGCGTTTGCGAAGCGCGTGCGCGAGCGCCGGGGCGAGGATCCCCTTTCCCGAACGTCGCGGACCTCGTCCTGCACCGGTCCGTCAATACGGGCCATCGACGAGTGCGAATGGAAGCGTGGTAGCAGATTCGAAGCTCGCCGACCGAACTTCTCGACCGCCAAGGCGTTGGATTCTCGCGCTCGGTCGAAGAGGTAGCCTTAGGTCAATTTCCCCGCGTAGAGGAAGGTAGTTCAAGCGGGATTCTCGCCGAGTCCGAGAACAATCATTCTGTCCAATGACCCCCCTCCGCGGGAGTCACCCGACCATGGATGGGAGACTAAACACCGCGAGCCACTAAACTCCAATTGACCGGAACCGCTCCGTTGTAGGATGATGCTCGCCGGGGGATCAGCGGAAACGGTTGGGTCATGCGGAAGTTGCTGGCGGGTGCGTTCCTCGGGGCCCTCGTCGTTTTCGGCGCTTCGCCTGCGCTCGCCCAGTGTACCCCCGGCGGCTGCGACGACGGCAACTCGTGCACCGATGATCTCTGCGACCCGACGCTCGGCTGTCGTCATTTCAACAACAGCGCCTCGTGCACGGACGGCAACAGCTGTACGACGAACGACGTCTGCAGTCAGGGCGCGTGCGTAGGCGGCAGCCCCGCGCCGTCGTGCAGCCCGTGCCAGGCCGCCGCGACGCTCCCCGCTCAGGGCGGCACCTTCGTGGGCACGACGAGCGGCTCCGGAACGCTGGCGGGTAGTTGCGGCACGAGCCTGTCTTCCCCCGAGCGCGTCTATCGGTGGACACCGTCATCCTCGGGTGTCGCGACGTTCCAAACGTGTGGTTCGGGGACGAACTACGACTCCGTGGTGTACCTGCGCAGTGGCAGCTGCACGGGGTCGCAGGTCTCCTGCAACGACGACGGCCCCTGCGCCACGAGCAATTCCTCGGCTCTGGGCTCGCGCACCACAGCGACGGTGACGGCCGGGCAGACCTACTACATCGTGGTCGATGGCTACAACGGACGCAGCGGGACCTACGCGCTCACGGTGCAACCGCCCGCCGTGTGCGGGAACGGCGTGCGCGAGGGCGCCGAGGCGTGCGACGGCGCAGACAGCGGCGGCTGCGCCACCGGCCAGTGCACCGCCCAGTGCAGCTGCGTGCCTCCGCCCCAGGGGCTCCCGGACCTGCGGCCCGAGATCACCGACTGGAGCCTG